>VFSW01001554.1_pt1 | contig 35004 bp, 39 predicted proteins | sample 5358111 | NCBI WGS metagenome assembly VFSW01 (sample SAMN11554181, study PRJNA540505) | mine drainage metagenome | isolation source: sediment from site ElyBrook_90M | place: USA: Ely Copper Mine, Vershire, VT | collected 2017 | reverse complement strand
GAGCTAGTTCGGTCCGGCGGGTGGGCACATCAGGTCGTCTAGGGCGGCGGCTAGCGTGTCCACCAAGAACGGCTTGGCAATCCATTTCCGGACGTTCGGGGGCGCCTGTATCGAGTTCGGATCGAATGTTCCGGACATAAGGGCAACCGGTATTTCGGGTTGAATCCTTGAGAGTTCCGCGGCGAGCTCGATCCCGGAGAGGCCCGGCATGCGGACATCCGAGAGGATCGCCCTGATCGTCGCTCTGCGCTCAGCCACGAGTGCCAGGGCCGCCAGCGCATCACCAGCCTCGAGTGCCTCGTAGCCCTTGCGTTGGACGATGCTCGCGACCAGAGCGCGCACATCCGGCTCATCGTCCACGACGAGGACGAGGTTGGAGTCGGCGTCATCCTGTCCGCAGCCTTCCATCCTGGCCAGAGCATGCGCCGCCCGTGACGCTCGTCCCTTAACGAGCCAGATCGTCTCGGCTGGCGATGATACGTCGGCCTCAGCCACCACACTAGTGGAAGCAGCCGGGCGCCTTGCGCGCCGAGGCGGTCGATCGCGGCTGGCGCCCGCACCCCAGGTTGGGTGCCCTTGCGCCCGGATCGCGGAATACCATACCGAGGTGGATGCTACCGCCCCGGGGATACTCGAGATCGGGCTCGTGCTGCTCGGCGCCGTCGCGGCCGGGTGGCTCGCCCGACGCGTCGGAATGCCGGCGGTGGTGGGCTACCTTGCCCTCGGACTCGCCGTGTCCCCCTTTACGCCCGGCTTCGTGGCGGACCGCGAGCGCCTGCAGCTCCTGGCGGATCTCGGCGTTGTACTGCTGCTCTTCGAGGTTGGCATCGAAGTCGATCCGACCCAGCTCCGTCGTGAGCGGCGAGGTCTTCTGTTAGCGGCACCGATCCAGGTAATCATCTCGACGGCCGTTTCGGGGGGTGTCTTGCTGGCACTCGGCGTTGCAGCCCTTCCCGCGGCCGTGCTCGGGTTGTGCGTGGCCCTGTCTTCGAGCGTCGTAATCGCCAACATGACCCGGAGCTCACGTCGAACAACCGACCGCCCGACCGAGACCACCCTGCTCGGCTGGAGCGTGCTTCAGGACCTCACCGGAGTCACCATCGCCGCAGTGCTGTTGGCCTCCGTCGAGACGAACGGTCGCGGCCTTGTCCTGACCTTGATCGGGCTGGTGGCGTTCACGGTGCTCGCCATCGGCGTGGCCAAACTTCTCCCTCGGGTTCTGCGGGCAGTGGCCGCACAGCCTGACTTCTTCCTGATCGTATCGGTTGCTTCGGGCTTCGCCCTCGGCGGCGGCGGGTCGGTGGTCTTCGGCGTGCCACTGGCTCTGGCCGCTTTCGTCGGCGGTCTCGCGGTCGCGGAGAGCCCCGAGTCGGCGGAAGCTCGGCGCCGGCTGCTGCCGTTCCGAGATCTGCTGGCCGTGCTCTTCTTCGTTTCTATCGGGACATTAGTCGACCCCGCAGCGCTGGGACGAGGCCTCGGTTGGCTGGCGATCTTCCTGGGCCTGATCGTCGTGGCGAAGGTCGGGGTCGGCTATGCACTCGTGCGACTCTTCAGGCTCGAGACTCGCCCAGCTCAGACTGCCATCGGGATGGGTCAGATCGGCGAGTTCAGCTTCGTGCTCGCCTCCGCCCTGGTGGCGGCAGACTCGATCGTCTCTGAGATCTACGCGGCCCTGCTCGCAGCCGTCGCGATCAGCATCGCTGCCAGCAGCGTCGTCGTAAGACTCGTCCCAGGAGCCAAGGCGCCCGTCGCGTTGGATCAGTGACCCGCAATGGTGCAGCAGTCCAGGCACGGCCGACCAGATGCTGCCCATGGGCGGCATCTGAGGTCACCATACTCGGCGTCGTGCCCTGCTCTAGCGCGCAGGACAGGCCGGGATGTTGACCGAGGATGACGAGAAGTGACGGCTCTCGTCGCTGACGTACAAGGACACAACGCTCGGCAGCGCAGAGCAGGCGAAGGTCGCGGTGGGATTGGCCTGTGTGCTGGTCCAGCCCTGGGGCCCGATCCATTTCAAGGTCAATGCGCCCTGGCCCCCGAGGATGGTCGACGACAGGGAAACGGTCGCGGAGCCACTACCCGAATACACGATCGAGCTGCTCGTGGACACCTTGATTTCGCCTGGACATGGCGCTACCGCGACATTCGTGCGGCTGGTCTGTCCATTGGCATCGGTGGCGGTGATGGTGATCTCGGTGGCGTAGAGCTGGCAGGTAAGAATGAGGTTGGTCGTAGGTTCCGAGGACGGATACACCAAATTCGCACCGGACCAGGCATAGACATACGGGGCCAGGCCGCCGCTCGCGCTAGAGGTCACCGCCAAAGCAAGCTGGACGAAGTTGGCGTTGTAACTACGGTTGCCAGTTACCACCCCGATGGCGATGGGGGTCGGACAGGCATCGAGCGTGATCGACGAAGAACCAAAGTGACCCGTCTGATCGTGAGCGGTTGCTGTCACCGTCCCAGGCAAACTTGAGCACGGAATCGTCGGCGTAATCGATACTCCAGAGTTCGTGCCTGCTACCCCAGACCAATCGATCGTGACCCCGGAGCCGTCCGAGCCGGAGTAGCTTGCAGAGAAAGACGCCGACACGACTCCGTAGTTGCTCGAATAGCGGGGTGATCCGGACCTCGCGATCGATACCGCGATGGGACTCAGACTCGACTCGGGGCCGCCATTGCCGAGCTGGACCGGCCCCGACGTTTGGTCGCCGCCACCATTGCCGAGCTGGACCGGCCCTGACGTTTGATCGCCGCCACCATTGCCGAGCTGGACCGGCACTGACGTTTGATCGCCGCCACCATTGCCGAGCTGGACCGGCACTGACGTTTGATCGCCGCCACCGACGGTGTCACTCGTCGCGGCTTGGGTGGCTGAGCTGAATACGCCAGCGGCCGAGATACCGATGGATGTTATCGAACCGACGACAACGACGACAAGCACGACAACAAAGCCGAATTTGCTCCTGCTACGCTCAGGTCGCCGCTGACTTGGAGACACCCTACGCCCCTCCATTGGAGATGCACAAATTCATTCTGTTCAATCGAAACTTCGAACGGTCGCGTTGGCTTGGGTCGTGGTCTTGGCGCGGATCGGATGATTCCGTACGAACGGGTTCGGATGCCTCACTCGACATCTGCAAGGAGAATTCCAGCTTGTTCGCTTGACGCAGCGGTGGCCATAGGCCCCTTCGTCTAGGACCCTTGGCGTTCGGCCGATTGCCGACGGGCGGAGTAGCCGAGATCGCCTCGCGGATCCACGCTCACAGCCGTCGGTCCAGTGGAGCCTCCGTCGAATACCCAAACAGCAGGTCCTCGGTTCAAATCCGAGTGTCGGCTCCAGTCCCCCAATTTGCGCTCAGCTAGACCTGCTATCTGGTCTCGCGAGCCGGCTTTCGGGGCAGGGGAGCTTGTCACACCGCTCCTAGACCTGCTATCTGCTTCTCCGAGGTACGCACACTTTTCGCCAGCGGAGGCGCCAATGCGCCGGGCCGTGGCCCACACGTACGTCGAGATGCGGCGCCGCGAACAGGTGGAGATCCAGCCGCTGTCGCCGCTCAGGCCCGCCAATTCGTCGCGGCCGCCCGAGACGATCACGCAGCGTTGCGCGATCCTCCGTTTCAGCCACTCTTCCTTGCGGAGCACAATCTCTCGCGTCGCTGGCCAGTCTCGGCGAGAGGAAGCGCGCTGCGGTTCGAACAAAGAGTGCGCCGCCGTCAGCCCATCCCCGATTAATGACGACTCGTTTGCCGCCGAGGCATCGTCGCGAAGCAGCCGAGTTCATTGAAGTCTTCTACAACCGCGGCCGGTTACAGTCGACGCTCGGCAACCTCACCCTTGCCGAATACGAGAAGTGCAGGCAACCCGAGGCGGGCATTCTGATACTTCCGAGCCAAAGGGGAAGCCATTCGCCGACTAGCGGGCCAGGGCATTGTCTCGCTTCGCCTCACTGCGCGCCGCTTCCGAGCTATGGACTTGGCCCAAACAAGCGCCAGATAAGCGCCAGATAAGTGGCGAGGAGTACGGTCGCGAGCGGGCCGCGCTCCGCTCCCGGCGGTCGATCTCGGCGACGCCGACCAGTACCACGACCGGGGCGTCGCGGCCCTTCTCGACTAGTCGCCCTCGTCGTCGAAGTCGGGCTCGTAGTCGTCTTCTTCGGGATCGTCGAAGCCGTCCGGGAATTCCTCGACGCTCATGTTGTGACGATATGCGACAGGCACCACGTCGACCCGGTAGGTACGCATCAAGGCGGCGGTGGTACGTTCAATGGCGGTGAAGGCCCTCCGGGACCAGACCTCCTTGAAGTACTTGTCGATGTCCCCGATAAACATGAGGTCTCGGCAGACGCCAAGGAGACTGTTGCGACCGTAGAGGCCGCTCGAGAGTTTGGAGTCGTAGTCATCCGGTATGAGTCGCGTCAGATCCGCCAGAGACCGCACGCCGAAGTCGGTCAGCTCCTCGACAGCGGTGCGGCCTTGCTTATTGTCGGACCAGTCGCTACGTAGACGTCCTTTCGAGACGGATTGAGGGAGCCGCTCGACGAGCAGCCTTCGCACCGACAGCGAGTCCAGACCGATCGTCGAAAGGACGCGTTCCGAGCCGTCGGGGACCCGCTTAGCCAGGCTCTTCTGGTACCGCCCGACCTCACGCGCTATGTCGTCCAGCTCCCGATCAGCCACCTCGAGCAGGCCAGCCGCGAGCTTCATCCTCCGTTCGAGCTCCGGAGGCAATTTGCCGACTGGGGACTTGTATCCCCGATCGTGTTCGAACTGGGCCCAGGCGTGACCCAGGATTGTTGCGATCTGGACCTCGAAGCGGATGTCAGCAAACTCCCGCCACTCCTCCACAGACATTCGCGGGTCCTTCAGTCGACAAATCAGATGGATCGCTCGATACCCGATCCTGTCCGCGCCAAGTTCCTTGCCCTTGTCGATGCTGTGTTCTTCCTCGACCGCGAAGAGCTGCCGTACGAGGAGGGCCGCACGCTGAGCCTCGCTTGTGAAGTAGGTGACGATGCGGAGGCCACAGAAGTCGTGAACCTCTGACCGGGGGTCGCGAAGGTTGGCCGCCTTCTTTCGAAAGCTCTCCCAGGTCTTGGTGCGATGGGAGACGTACTGGACTTCCACCTGCTCGTGTCGCAGGAAGTCCCGCAACACGTCCTCTACCTTTGCGCCGAAGCGCTCGTAGCGAGGGTGGTGCTCGGTATGCCAGCGTCGCAGCTCCTCGTCCCGCTCGTTAGTCCCCATCGCCCCCTGCCGCTAACGCTTCACCCCAGCCGGAGATGCCTACCAAAGAGGGTAGCAGACCACTATGCTGCTCCAGATCCGATGGCGGAACCAGAGTCTCTTCGGCCGTCCGGCCCTCCGACGGATGAGCGGTTGCCCTCGCGCTTAGGATGGGGGAATGAGCGTCGAATTCAGGATCGTCCTTGAAGGGGAAGAAGCGTCCCCGGGACACGTTCGGGGCGCTGACGTAGCCAAGCTCCTAGAGCGCGTCGAAAGCGCCCTGGCGAAGGCGATGGGCCACGCCATTGCCCGACCTGTCGCGCGCCGAGGACGATGGCGTAAGGCGATCGAGGAGTCAGTTCGCTTTCGCTTTGAACGGGTCGAGAAGGGAAGTCTCGTCATCGTCGGGAGTCTGCCGGATATTCCGTTGCCCGACGGTGCGATGAACCTCCTCGGGGGAACCACGCTCGGCGACATGGGCCTGTCGCTCGCCATGAACGCTGCCGTACAGCCGACGGATGAAGCATTCGACGTGGCCGAGGTTTGGACAAAGCTCGCCGAGGAACTCGCGATTGGAGAGCGGTATCCGGCATTCCGCATCGAGCGAGTCGCGCCGAGCGGGCCGCAGATGGCCCGAGTCGATAGCCAGCAACATGACGTATTGCGAACATTCGTTCTAGATCACAAGATGGCCGCCATGCGCCAGCAACGCGTCGTCGGGCAGCTCTACGAGGGCGATTTCATCCGGAAGACCGCCACCCTTCGCACGCCCAGGGGAGACGTCGAGGTCACCTTCGATCTTGCGCTGGAGGAGCAGATCTACGAGGCCCTACGCCATCAGGCCACGATCATTGGCGAAGTGACCTACGACCCCCGAGACATGCGAGCGCTATCGGTTCAGGCTCGCACGATTGACCGCCCTGAGCAGCTCGACACCAGCGCCTTCTGGCACGCCGAGCCCCTACGGCTTGAGTCTTCGCGTGAAGCGCGGCGAGGATACGGCGGTCCTCCGCCCGTCGAAGGTATTTCGGACGCTGAGTGGGACGCTCTATATCAGGAGTTGGGAATTGACTCCTGACCACGTTCCTGACGGCCCCCTGCTTCTCGACACGAACGTCGTGTCCTACATGGCGCGTGGCTCAGCGAGAGCCCTTCCCTTCAAGGACTTGATGTACGGCCACCTTCAGGTCATCTCGTTCGTAACCGTCGGCGAGGTCCTCAAGGGTGCCTACAAATCGAAGATGAAACGGGCGAACGTCGCGAAGCTTGAAGAGAACCTGGGCCTGTACGAGATAGTGTCCGGCAACGCAGCCGTCGCCCGGGCATACGCGAGGATTAAGGCGACGCTCGAACCCGTCGGGGCGACGTGCGAGGACAACGACATTTGGATCGCTGCTTGCGCCCTCGCTCAACCCATCCCGTTCCCGGTCGTGACGGGGGACGGTGACTTCGACCGGATGGCGAGCCTCCTCCCTGAGTTGGTCATCGTACGACCTGAGCCGAGCCCGGTCGCCCCAACGTCGTAGCCCACCGTTTCCGCGTCACCGTGGCACAACAGGCCTACTGAATAGGCCCATGCCCAGCTCTTTCGCCACCTCTCCGTTTGAGCGAAGGGTCATGAAGCCGAATGGCCGGCCCTTCCCGTACCGGGGGTAGGCGATTGCTGTCGCAATCGTCTACCCCCGAGCGAAGGTCGCCCGGAAGACTTCATCGGTTGGCGGGTCATCCGTTGGAAGTTGAATGCGTAGATGGCTCGTAACCAGTGCGGCGGCTCCCGCCACTGCCCACCCATACTCTGACCATAGCCCGGCCGCCACCCCTCAGCGGTCGGTCCTGCGAGCCGGCTGCCTACCCCTCGGCGGCCGGCTCGCCTTGCTTCCCCTCCCTCTTCTCCGGTCTAGCAAACAATCGGTTCCGTAGTGCGCGATGTCTAGCGCAGAACCGTACGCAATCGCCTTGACACGGTTGGGACCCCCGAATACGTTGACCGGCGTGATGCAGCTCGTTGGTTCCAGGAAATTGCGACCGAGGCTTCCCGCCTACCTGCGGTGGGCGGAACGCGGCGAGCAGTTCGTCATTCTCGTCAACAAACGCCCGGTAGCCATCCTCCGGCCGTTTCGGTTCGGTGACGAGGGGGCGATCGTGGCGAGCGACTCGCTGCGGACCGAGCTTCACCAGGTCCTGGCTAGAGTCAGTGCTGGCTCACTCATCGTCATCAGATACGGCCGCGTGGTTGCTGTACTCGAACCGCCACCCGCGAGTCTGCAGTTCGAGCTCAGCGAGGAGGCGTCGTGACGGTCAGCGGTGTTCTTACGGCGATGGGGATGCGCGACCTGCGCACCAACCTGCGGGCAATGGTCGAACAAGTCGAAGCGGGCACGCCCCTTGTGGTCATGAAGGACGGCCGGCCGCTCGCGGTCATGCTCGAGCACGGGGAGGCCGAGCGCTGGCGTCGGATCGAGGATGGCCTTGCTGTGCTCCACGCTCTGAACATCTATCCCGAAGCGCTCAGCGATCCGGCGGAACTCGCCGACCTCGCGTCGCTCCAGCCACCTGACATGGCGACGATCCGCAAGCTCACATCAGAGCCGCGCGCGATCCTCTCGCCCTTGCGGACCGTCGGCGTGTCCGACGCGCGTGCCGCCTTCGCGACCCTCATTGACGAGGTCGCCCAGGGCCGAGTTCGGACCATCGTCGCCCGGGGCAAGCTCGCGGTCGCGATCATTCCTGCGCCTGAATACGACCGACTCCGCGCCCTTGCCCGGGTCGTTAGCTGGTTCCGGGGCGCCGGCTTGGACCTGGCCACCACCTCCGAGCAAGACATCGTCGATTTTGTCCGCGCCCGCCGCAAGCAGAGCGGCGGTCCGCAGAAGGCAGCAGGGTGATGTAGCCATGACCGGTCGTCTCGTCCCCAGACGACTCGCAAACCTCGCGGCGGCGCTCGGCCTATGCCTGCTTGTCGCCCTGGTCTTCGCGAGCCCTGCCCTCGCCGCCGACACGGTTCCACCGGCCGCGAAGAAGGCGCTTCAGCCCGTAGAGAGCATGATCGGCGCGCTCGTCGCGATCGCCATCGGACTTGGCGTCGCGCTCTCAGGCGCGGTCATCGTCTGGGGCGGCATCGAAAAGACGCTCGCTGGGTCGAACGCCGAGGCCGAACACAGGGCACATAAGAGGATCGAGAACGGCATCCACGGGCTCATCTGGATGTTCCTCGCGTCGGTCATCGTCGGAACGATCACAGCCATCGCCGTCGCATACGGCCTGATCGGCTCGACCTAGCGGCTGGAATGACCGATGGCTGCGTCCCTCAGCCTCCCGTCGCGAGCCAGCCAGCTGTTCAACGCGGAGCGCCTCAAGCCACGACCCGTCTCTCGGGCCGGCCTGGTGCTCCTGGCGATCGGCGTGTTGGGCCTCGCCCTCTGGATTGCCGCTCACCTCATCGGGCCGACCGTCGCCCAGACGCAGGCGCCACCGGCCCCGTCGCTGACCAGCACGACTGGCCAAGGCGACATCCCGTTCATCGGCGACCCGATCCACGACCTGACGGTCTGGTACTCGAACATGGTCCACGACGCCTGCGCGGCCGACATCGGGAACCTCAAGGGGCATTTCCTAACGCCGCTCGATCCCATGACCGACTCGACGGTCACGGACCTCTACGGCCGGATGCTCGTCCTGACGATCCCACTCATCACTCTCGGCGGCCTCATCCTCGGCTACATGATCATGGTCAGCCGGACCAGCGGTGAGTCGAGCTACACCGTCCGCGCAGTGACGCCGCGGTTCGTGACCGGCGCCACGCTCTCGGTTCTGGGGATCTTCCTGGTCTCGGTTCTCGCTCAGTTCGTCGCCGCCACCGACCTCGCGATGATCCAGGTCTCGATCCCCGGCAACGCCGTCGGCGGTGCGGACTCCTGGCCGGCGTCGGGCGGGGTCTTTCAGGTCCTCCAGAATGCGGGCTTCGACTCTCACGTGAACCAGGGGCCGGGCAACTGGAATACCGGTGCCTGGCTATCCGCCGGCTTGCTCTCGGCCGTGATCCTCACCTTCCTCCAGATGCTCGTCGGCGCCCTGGGCGCGGTCGAGCGCCTGCTCGTGCTGGTCGGCCCGATCGCGCTCGCCGCCTACGCGCTGCCCGTGACCGAGCGGTTCACGAACGCTTGGCTCAAGCTCATGCTCTCGCTCCTCGCCGTTCGGTTCGCCTGGACGATCGTCTTCATCCTCTTCTCGATCGAGAGCCTGCCACACGTCCAGGCGGGTAACCCGCCTACGGTCGGCGACACCAACGCGATGCTCGGGCTCGCGGCAGCGTGCGCGCTTCTCATGCTGCTCATCCCCTTCGGGGTCATCCCGATCATGCTCAAGGGCCCGGACCCGCTGAGGTCACCGGCGACATGAGCGAGGAAGGCGATCTCGTCGAGGTCCCCGAGAACGCCATTCGGGACGATCCGCTCGCCTTCGGCTTGACGGCGCCGCAACTCGGGCTTGCAGGCGTCGCCGTCGCAGTCGCTTTCGTGCTCAACCTCGTCCCGCTCTGGCTTCCGTTGAGGTTGACCCTCGCGGTACTCGTCGCGGCGCCGGTCTTCGGTGTCGCCATCGTGTCCATCCGAGGCGAACCGGGATACCGCTGGCTCGTGCGCTTCGCGCGATACGCGAGGAGTGAGCGCCGATGGGTAGTCCCGGGCCCTGCGACCCCCGCTCCGTCGAGCGAGCCGCCCCTACCGCAAGAGCCAGCCACTCTCAATACTGACGAAACTACTGCGGATTTCCTGTCCGTGGCCGCCTCGGAATCGGAACCCGCAGCGCTGCCTCAGGAGCCCAGCAGCATGTGGGATAGGTCGCTCCTCCTGCGAGTGGTGGCGGGAGACACTGACGGACAACCGGCGGACGCTCGACCGCCCGAGCAGGCGCCCGATGACACGACTCTGCCGCACCTAGTCGGCGACTCCCGGCTCGTCTGCCTGCTTTCGTTTGCCGGGGGCGTTGGCAAGACGGCACTCGCCGTGGAGGCCGCCTCGTTGGTCGGCAAGACCATGCGCTCGAAGACACCGGACGGCGCCGAGCCGCCGGTCCGCGTGTTGCTCATCGATGCCGCTCGGTTCGCGCCGGCCGCGGCGATCAGGCTTGGCGTTCCACCCCAGGGGCTATCCACGTCCTGGACGCCCGATGCATGGCGCGATCCGGACGTCACCCGACGCTTCGTCGTGCACACGCGCCACGGCGTGGACGTACTGACGTTGCCGCCGCATCCGCGGATGTCCGGGCGCGACGCCCTCTTCGACTCACCCGAAAACGAGTTCCTGGCTTTGGGTGCCAAGACCCTCCTCGATCTGGCGCACCGCTCGGATACCGGGCTGGTCGTCGCGGACCTCGGGTTCGCGATCGATGAAGGCCACCGCCACCTGATGGAGCACTCGGATCTCGTCCTCGGCGTCGTCCGGCCGACCACCGAGTCGCTCGCCGACGCATACCGCCTCGCGACCATGGCTCGCGGCCTGCACCTTGGCCGGAAGCTCGCGCTCATTGCGAACGAAGTCGACGACGACCGCGAGATCCGCCAGGTCGCCCACGATGCCGGCCTCGACCTCCTCGCGACGATCCCGCGCGACCCAACGTTCGATGTGGCGGCCGACTCGGGCGTCCCGGCCTGGCGCATCAAGCCCGAACTCCGCCAGTCGCTCGCACCTTTCGTCGGCCTGGTCTGGCCGACTCAGGTCCAAGGAAACGGTCACCACCGCGCATCGAGCGGCCTGCTTCGCGGCCTGCTGCCTGGAGGCCGCCGATGAGCGCCGAACCCGTCCCGCTGACTCGCCGGGCTGCACTCCCTCTGGCCACTATTGGCCGCATCCGGCAGCTGCTCGTCGCGCGAGTGCCGGCGGAGATCCTCAATCCATTCGGTCGAACGGCCGAGGACGAACAGGTCCTGCGGGATGCGATCGCTTCGGTCCTCGATGAGCCCGAACTCGACCTTGCTCCGACGCCGGCCCTCATCGCGTCGGTCGAGGCAGCGGTCGTCGGGCTCGGCCCGCTCCAACCGCTCGTGGCCGATCCGGAGATCTCCGACATCCTCGTGAACGGCCCCGAGACAGTGTTCGTCGAGCGGCGCGGTCGTCTCGAGTCAACGGACGTCCGCATCGGTTCGGCGCGCGAGCTGATCGAGCTCTCCGAGCGGATCGCCGCCCTCGCCGGCCGCGAACTCTCTGTCGCGCATCCGATCGTCGACGCCCGCATGGCAGACGGCTCGCGGGTGAACGCGGTCATCCCGCCGGTTGGGGGACCATATCTATCCATCCGCAAGTTCAACCGGCTGCGCCTTGATCTGTTGCCCGGCGGCCAGCGCGGACGCGATTGGGTCACCGAAGGTGGGCTCTCCGCCGAGATGGCCGGGCTGCTCATCTGGCTCGTGCGCGCCCGTGCGAACGTCCTCGTCGCGGGCGAGACCGGTGCCGGCAAGACGACGTTCGTTCGATCGCTGACCGACTACTTCTATCCTCAGGAGCGCATCGGCGTCGTCGAGGACACGGCCGAATTGGCTCTCGACAACCCGAACCGCTTCAGCCTCGAGACCTCCACCCGCACGACATCGCCGCGGGCGAAGCCGAGAACCGCCTCCTCGACGTCGGCGATCTCGTCGCGAATGCCCTCCGGATGCGGCCCGATCGCCTGGTCGTCGGCGAGGTCCGGATGCCGAAGGAAGCGTTCTACACGCTCCAAGCGCTCCATACCGGCCATGACGGATCGGCGACCACCGTTCACGCGAGCTCGGCCGAAGACGCCCTCTTCCGCATCGAACTGCTCGCTCGCCAGAGCATGCATGACCTTTCGCTTGCCGACCTACGCGCGTACATCGCCCGCGTCTTCGACGTGGTAGTGGTTCTTCGTCGGCTGCCGTCGGGGCTCCGGATCGTTCGCCAGCTCGCTGCCCTCGACGGTGTCGGGCCGGACGCTGCGTACGCGCTCACAAACTTGTTCGAGGCCCACTTCCCGCGCGACGGCGCGCCGGAGTGGATCCACCACGACGGTTGGCGACCTTCGACGCGGCTGCTCTCACGGGGTGGAACGGGTGAGGGCGAGTCGTGGAGCTGATCGGCGCGTTTGCGGCCGCCGTTGCCGTCGGATCGCTCATCCTCGCCCTTGCGCCACGAAAGGCCGACCCGAGCCCTCGGCTGGAGGCTGTAGTCCGCGGGATCGTCGCCCGGAGCCTGGAGCGATCGAAGGACGAACTCGCAAAGGCGCGGCTGTCGCTCGATCCACGGACCTTCCTTGCCCTACAGGTCGCCGCACCGCTTGTGCTTGGCGCACTCGGCTGGGTTCTCTCCGCGCCCCTCTCCATCCTCGGCTTTGTCGTCGGGCTTCTCGCGCCCCGCTGGTATGTCCGCTATCTGACCGGCATTGAGGCCCGAGCCGCCGCCGACGACGCACCCCGAGTCCTGAGAGCCATGGTCAACCGAGCCGCGGCGGGTGGCGTCTACCCGGACTTGTTCGCGGCTGCGGCCGAGGCGGCGCGCCACCGCTGGGTGAAGGCCGACTTCGAAGAAGTCCTTGGCCGCTACTTCGCGGGCGAGGCCCCATCCGACGCGCTCTCGGAGATCAGGCGCCGGCAGGCCGGCCGCAACCTCGCCCTCGTCTACGACGCGCTCATCGTCCTTACCCGCACCCACCAGTCGGTAACCGCGGCAGCGGAGGTGCTCAACGGTCTCGGCGAAGCCGCCCGCTCCAATCAGCGGGTCGCCCGAAGCGCAGCGGCGGAGAGCCGGGGTCTTCGGATGCAGGCGGCGTTCCTCGCGCTCGTCATCCCGGGCCTCTTCGGCTACCTGCTCCTGGCCAATCACGACCTCGTGTCGCCGGTCTTCGACACGGGGTTCGGTCGGTTCGTGATCCTGCCGATCGCCGTCTGCCTGGAGTTCGCAGGCATCTGGCTCTCCTGGCGCGTCACGCGCCTGGAGGTGTAGCCGATGCTCGCCCTCCTCGGCGCCATCGCCACCTCGATCGCGGTCTTCGCACTGCTGATGGCGATCTTTGGACCGGCGCTTGCGTCGCCGAGGCGCCTAGAGGCCGCTCGTGCGGTCGCCTTGCCGCGCGAGCGATACGAGCGGCTCGTGACCAGTGAGCAGCCCTGGTGGGAACGGATCGTCGCCCCCGTCGCCGGTAGGCTGGCTCGCCGGATGCCATCCCTCGCCTCACAGGTGAACGAGGCGACGATCGTTCGTGCAGGCCTCGACCCCGCGTCGGTGTCGCCCGCAGAGGTGTACGCGGCCAAGCTCGTCCTCGGTGGCGCCATCCTCATCGTCGGCGTCGCCCTCTCGGCCGTGATCCCGATCGTCTTCCTGATCGCTCTGCCGGCGGCCTTCGCCGGCTATGTCTTCCCGACCGAATACCTCGGCTACCGGACAAGACAGCGCCAGGGCGAGCTGCTGCGTGAACTACCCGACTTCCTCGCACTCGTTCGACCGCTTGCCGTCAAGTCGACCCTCGAGCACGCCGTCGCCGAAGTATCGGACGCACTCCACGAATCCTCGGGCGGGCACCACCTGCTGGCGGAACAGGTTCGGTCCGCAGTCGCCGCGTACGGCATCGGCTCCGACCTCTTCCAGGCGCTCCGCGACATCGCGACCGCTGCCGACCTCGAAGCGCTCGACGAGCTCGCCGCCTCGCTCGGCTCGGCTCGGAAGCTCGGCAAAGGCGTCCCCGAAGTGCTCGCCGAGCACGAGCGGGCGCTCCGCGACGACGAACGGAACCGGCTTCTGGGTTCGGCCTCGATGGTTCAACCGAAGCTCGCCGCAATCCTCGCCGGGATCTACCTGCCCGAATTCGTGCTGCTGGTGATCGTGCCCCTCTTCATCGGGGCCATCGGAAGGATTTGAAAGTGAGAGCGGTCCATGCGCGAGAAGCTTGAACGGATCGGTTGGCGAATCTGGTTCCGCCTCCAGGACCAGCGAGGGCTGACAACGGTCGAATACATCATCGGTGCCGGCATCATCCTCGTGGTGCTCGCGGGAGCCGTGATGGCCTGGAACAATGGGCTGGCCGCGAAGATCAATCAGCTCGTCCAACAGCTGATGGGCACGCCATGAGCTGGCGCCGGAGGTTTTGGCACCGGCTTCGCGACGGCCGCGGGCAGGCGACGGTCGAGGCCATCCTCGTGGTTCCGCTGGTCGTAGTCCCGGTGCTTTTCGGCGTAGTCACGTTCGGTCAGCTCGAGCACACGCGACTGGTATTGGATTCGGCCGCTGCAGCCGGCGCTCGCCAGGCTGCGGTCGATGGCCAGGACGACCAGGCAGTCCGAGACCGGATCGATTTGGAACTCCGGGACGGCGGCATCAACCCGGCGACCGTGACGGTCTCGGTGACGCCAGCGGTGGCGGACTGGGGCCAGCCGATCCAGGTCCACCTCTCGGTGGCTTCGCACGCCTCCATCCCGTTCCTCGGCGGCTGGGACGTGCCGATGAGTTCTGACTTCACGACCCGCAGCGAGGTAACGCACTGATGGGCCGTCGGCGCGAACACGAGCGCGGCCAGGTCGCGGTCTATGCCGTGGTTCTCTTTCCGCTCCTCGTCCTCGTGCTCTCGCTCGTGTACGTCGTCGGATCGGTCGAGGATCTTCGGTCGCGAATTCGAGCCGATCTCGACATCGCCGCGCTGACGGCGACCCAGGCTCTCGATCCGAGTGCGCTCGCTGCCGGACAGCCGCCACGATTGCTGCCAGACGAGGCCGACCAGCTCGCGCGCCAGTATCTCGCCCAAAACCTGGACGGACTTGGCAGCGCCCTGGCAGAGAGCCCTTCGGACGCGGCGGCTGGAGCCGATGTCGTCGTCACGAACAGCGGTGTCGATCCGATCACGGGCTCGGTCGTGAGCGCGCCGACCGTGACCATTCGGCTTGAGGCACCGGTCCACGTCGCGTTGCTCAGCGTCGCTGGACTGCCGTCCACGATCACGCTGACCCTCGTCGGGTCGGCCGCCGCGAGGACCTGACCGATGAACGAGAGATACCGCTTGCCACTCATGGCGTTGGTCGCCGTGGTCGCCATAGGGGTCGTCATGGCGGCCATCGTCGGCCTAGGCTCGGTTGGCTCGAGCGCGCAGGCTGCCGTCACGACTCGCCCGCCGTCGGCAGCCCCCACGGCCACCTCGACGCCAGCGCCCACACCTACTGATCCTCGCTTGAGCCCTGAGGGAGCGACTCGGGCCTACTTCAAGGCATTCGAAACGGCCCGCAGAACGAACGATCTCTCGCTCGTGGAGCCCTATGTGACAAACAAGGATTCGAGCGCCTACCTGACCGCTGCTTCCTACCTGGGTGGCGCGCAGGGCGTCAACCGCGCCTCCATCACCACCGTCGAACGGGTTGACAACATGACCAGCCGCGTTTCTGGCAACACAGCGACCGTTGACTTTGACTACACGGAGGGCGGCTACGACATCAACCCCAGCACCGGAGTCGCGCTTGAGAGCCCCACCGTGCTGGCGCCGGCCCACGTGGTGGCAACGTTGAAGCTCGTCAACGGGCTGTGGCTGATGGACTCCTACGTGGGTCACCCATGAGGCGTCTCGCTTTCCTCATGTGCGCCGCCGCCCTCATCCTCGGCACGACCGCCCGAGCGAATGGGTATGGCGGCGTCGTCACGCTCACCACAGCCCAGTGGACGGCTCCGGACGGCCACGCGTTCATAGGCGTTCAGGCGAACGGCCAGTGGGCAACGCCATCGAGCTCTGGATATTGCTCGGTGTGGCAGCTCAAGGCGGTGGTCGCGCCGAACGAATGGGTGTACTGGGTTTGGGTCTACCAGAATGGTTGCACCGGGCAACCGGTCAACTTCACTAACCCGGCGCAGGTAATCACTACGCCCGGCCAGCCGGGCATGGGCATCCACGCGAACACTTCCGCCGGAATGAACCTGTACCTCGACGTGTCGCTGGATCCACAAGACGCGCCGGCACTGACGCAGCGAACCGTATCGGCGCAGCTGACCGCGGGGTGGCTCAAGGCACTCAATGGCGCGATCCAGGCTTACGTCATCCCGAGCTCCGTTCGGGTGACGACGTGGACCGTGAGGTTCGGAGACGGCTCGACAGAAACCCTCCCGCCTGACCCATCGAACCCATTCGGTATGAGGACCACACACAGCTACGGCCCCGGCCAGTTCGACGTCGTCGTCATCGCGCACGTCACCGGCCAGGGGTACGCCGCCTTCTTCGCACCAGACGGCACCCCGTTCGAACAGGCGGTTCCGTTCGCGATCAACATCAGCAACAGCGCCAGCGGAGTAGGCGCACCGATCCAGTACATCCCGCCGGTCGTCCGTGTCGCGGGCAGTCCGTCCGGGACTCTTCCTGACGGCACAACCATCCCCGCGGACGCCACTGGACACACCGCGATCTACTGGCCGCGCGGCCTCCACTGTTCGCTGTTCCCACGGGCCGACATCGTGACCGAGGGCTACATGCTCTCGGGCGGCGTCGTCATCGGCGGCGCCCACACGATCGTGACCGGTTACCACTACACCGCTGGAGCCAACGACGCCGCCGACGCGACGCCGACCGGCACCTACGGCCCGGACACGCCCATCGCGATCCAGTGGGATCAACCCCTGCCGGGCAACGGCAGCTATCCGGTCCAGCTCACCCTCGATTTACAAACCACCTACGACAACGGCGCCGTCCGGACCGAGACCGCGTCCGGAACGGTGGGCGTGACTGTCATCTACTCAGCCGTGAACCAGTAGGAAAGGAGGCCTCCCTGTGCGCGCCCGTCGAACTGCATACCTCGTGATCTTCGTGGTCGCATGCCTGGTGGCGGGCTTCCTCTACTACCTTCAGGTGCCGCGCGCCGCCGTCGTCCGGGCCACGGCCGACATCCCCGCGATGACTCGCATCACGACAGACATGGTTGAGCTGGTCAAGGTCGCCCCGGTCGATGTGCCCGCGAACGCCGCTCAGTCGACGGACCAGGTTGTCGGTCAATACGCCTCGATGACGATCCTCTCGGGCCAGGAGATCGACACGCGGGCCCTTGAGCAGACGCCCGGGCAACAGGCCTTCGGCTTTGGAGCAGCTCTCCAGCGCGGCGAGGTTGCGTTTGCCATCCCCGTCGATCCTTCACAGGCCGTCGGCGGTGCGCTCTCGCCCGGTGCGAAGGTCACCGTCGTCGCCGTGCCGAACGCTCTCAAGAACGGGGTTCAGGCTTCACCAGCCCCGACATCGATCGTACTCGGCACGAACCTGACGATTCTGGCTGTTCGGACGCCGGACGGGCAGGCCTTCATCCGAGCGCAGGCAGGCTCCGGCATCGCTGCGGTGCCTTCGAAGCTCGGCAGCGTCGTCGTCGCGATACCTGCCGACCGTCTGTCGGATTTCGCTATGGCAGCCTTGACTTCGACCTTCTACCTAGCGCTCTCGGGGTAGACAGCAACATTGGCGCGTCGTGACGTCGCCCTGGCTTCCAAGGCCCATCGTCGACGACGAGCTGGGACTCTCCGATCTCGCCCTCGTGGCACGGTCTCTTAGGGTGACAGAGGCACTTGGCGCGAGGAGCGTGCCCGAGTGGCTGGGTTTAGCCCAGTAAGTCCGCGGGGCTGACGTTCCCGCTCTTCACCCGCTGAGCAATCAGGCGAAGGCCTTCATTGACCAGGTGCTCCATAAGCCTGACGGGCGTCGAGGAGTCGGGATACACCGCTGCCAGGAGGGCGCGGATTTCGCCTGTCTTGTCGAAGTTGCCGGCGGCCCAGCGGGTAGACGTACCGGCGGTCTCGCCGGAAGGAATGCCAACTTTGACGGCGTAGGCCAAGGCAAAGCGGGCGATGTCCTGGTCCTCTTCGGGCCACCAGCCAAGATCCACCAGAGTCTTGAGGTTGGCCTGTGACTGCGGAGTGAGTCCAACGCTTTCGCGATCGCGTTCGCTGCCAACCATCAGCGCATCTCCCTGATTTCGGTATGGCGGGCCGAGTGCCTCAGGAGCTTGTACTCCCCGCATAGGGCCGGCCCGAGCGTCTGGCGCATCCGTTCAGTGCCAACCTCGGACTCGAAAACAAGCAGGACGATCTGCTTGGCCATGTCCGGAAGCGTGGTAACCACGTTCTCAGTGTGCTGCTCGTCGAGGCGGCCAAAGGGCGAGTCCATGACGATGGGGCCGTGGAGAGGGGCATTGGCGTGGAGCGCGCCCATAAGTGCCAGGGCTACGACATGTTCAGCGCCGGCAGAGCGGGCCTCTTCGACCTGACCATCGACGTGGATGATGTTCAGCCCATAGCCGTCATTGATGGAGAGTCGTGCGTAGTCGGTCTTCTCCGTCGTCATTGAGAGGAAGAGGTCGGACGCGGTCTTCTCGACGCGCGAGCGCAAGGCCGCCTTGTACTGCTCGATCGCGCAAGCCAGAACCTCGGCAGAATCGCGCAGGAACTTGGCCCGACGCTGGCTCTCCTTCATCGAAGGCAGGCCAAGGGCGTTCATCTTCTCGACCAGGCGAGCCATGCGCCCTTCGGCGGCGACGACTTCCTTGCCCTCGTCGTCGATGCCTTTGCGGGTCACAGCTAGCTTCTGGGTCACCTCGCTCAGGGTCGCCTTCATGTGCGTGAGAACTTCCGGATTGGACTCCTCGAGCTCGTGACGAAGCTCGCCCGCCTGGTCGTCGAGGCCAACCTGAGCGATCTTGATTTGCTCGAGTCGGGCCCAGATCTCCCGGATCAGAGGACTGTTGTCGAAGTCGCGGTATCGGTTCAGATCGGAGAGTCGAGCCATAGCCCAACCCATCTGGGTGCCGTCGCTCACACCTGCGCCCGACAGGGTCCTCTGAAGCTGTTGTCGCACCGCCTCGGGAACGTCCTGGTCACAGGTTCCGCAATGACCGTCCTCAATCGCTCTTCGCCGCAACGATTCCTGCAGGGCGTTCCACTCCCGCTCCGCCTCGGCCTGGATCTTCTTTCGCGCGGCGACGGCGCTCGGGGCGAGAAGGGTGCGCCAGCTGTCGGCCATTGCTGCACGCAGCTCTTCGCTCTTTCGGCGCCCTTCTTCATCGAGCGCGTCTAATTCTCCTTCGACTCGCTTGAGGTCGTCAAGCGCGTCGGCATAGCGGGCGCGGCTGCTCAGGAACTCTTCCACTTCGACCCGCTCGAGAGTGAGCTTGGCCTCGGTCTTGATGAGCCGATCGACCTCGCGCTCGTGGGCGTCACGCTCGGCCACGGCCAGGTTGTAGGCGGTCGCCAGGGCTTGACTCTCCTGGTGCTTGGAAGCCTCCTGGGTCGCCACCCGCTCGGCTTGCGAAGCGAGTTCGTTGAGGTGAGCGCGGGCGTTCTTGAGAATGGGCACACCGAGGATGCGCTCGATGGCCTCCGAGAGCTTGCGACCGGCGTCGCTCTCGCTCATCAGCAGATCCTCGTACTGCTGGAGCAATTCGCCGTCGAAGAGGAAGAAGCGCGAGACCTCGGCGGGCAGGACCTGTGCCAGCAGGTGCTTGGCTTCCTGGGGACCGAGGGGCGAGGAGCCCCGCCTGACCAGGACGGTCTCGGTGAAATCGTCATCGCTCTGGGGCTTGGGCACGCGTGGGTCGCAGCGACGCACGAGCTGATAGTCGGCGTCGTCGTGCCGGAAGGAGAGCACCACCGAGAAACCATAGCGACCTGCTGCGGCAAGTTCGCGATTGCAGACGCTCAGGCGCCGGCGGGCACGGGCTCCGCGGGCGTAGAGGGTTCCATAGAACGCATAACGGATGGCATCGACGAGCGAGCTCTTGCCCCGCATGTTCTCGCCATAGACCACCAGCACGCCCGGCTTATCGGGGAACTCGATGACCTCGTCTTCGACGAAGGGGCCGAACCCGCTGATCGCGAGGCGTTGGAGCCACAGCATCAGTCGGCGCTCCGGGCCAAGGCGCCCTCGAGGGCCTGGCCGATCAGACGCAGAGCCGCCCCCGGATCATCGGCTTGGGCCTCCTCGATGCGCACCACCTCTTCGAGGAAGTCGAGATCCAAGCTAGGGTGCTTGGAATCACGGGCCTCGCGGACGGCGGCTATTAGTTCGGACAGCTCACTCGTCGGCATCCTCGACTCCCCACTCCAATGCGCTCCGCCAATCGATGCCAGCATCTATCGCGATCCGCTCCAGGTCTGACATCGCACCGGGGTTTTGCGCTCCTTGGGCAAATTCGATAGCCCGCGCCAGCTCCCCTGAAGCGATTGGATCCTCCCGCCCGGAGGGATCGTGATGTGATGGCATCACGATAGCGTCATAAACAAATGCCAGTGGCTTATCTGGGGCTCTTCGCAGCACTCGCCCGCGCCGCTGGATGAACTCTCGAGGGTTCTTCGAAGAGGCCAGGATCAGGGCGTGGCTGACCGCCGGAATATCGACACCCTCATCAAGGCACTTGATGGCCACCACGACCCCACCCTGTAGCTCCAGCCAACGCAAGGTCTCCGTGCGGTCGCCGGCCATCTTGGAGTGGTAGGGCAAATTGACGATGCCTGCGGACTCGAGGGCACCGCTCACGGCATTGAGCTGATCCAAGTCATCGCAATAGACGATCCAGCGCTGACCGGGCTTATGGGCCGCTTTGAGCACCGCCACCGCGAGCGGTACCTTGGCCGACGCACCCTTGACCACTCTGGCTCGATCGAATTGCAGGAGCGAGATGCGACGATCGAGATCGGCATCGAAGCCATCGCCCTGCTGTGCCCGGAGTTTGGCGATACGGGCACTTAACACTTGCCACTGCCGCTCTTCCTGTTGGTTCAGGAAGACCGTCTGTGGATAGTAGAAGTATCCGGTGAGGCGCTTGTCGTTTATCGCGTCCCGCAGCGAGTAGGCAGGCTGAAGGATCCCGCCGAAGAAATCGAGGATGGCCGCCGTGCCTGTTGGGTCCCCGGCGCGCTTGGGGGTGGCGCTCAGACCCAGGCGCGGGCCGAACAGGGCCGGGTCGAGAAGCTTGCGGCCTTCCGGAGAGCCGAAGCGATGGACTTCGTCGGCCACCAGGAAGAGGTGCTCACCGCCGCAGATTCGTTGGCGGAAGGGTTCGCCCGCCGCTGTCCGCAGGCTGGCCAAGACCAGCCTCGCGCCCGGGCCCGGCCGGGTGAAGGCGTTGAGGACCTCCGGCCAGCGGTTGTTGCCAGCGCCGACTCGGAGGAGCTGCACTCCGAGGGCGCTGCAGAAAGGTTTGACCTCGTCGCGGAGCCATTGGTCGAAGAGGGTGTCCCCCGGGACGACGATCACGGGGACCTCGCCGTGGTTCTCAATGGCGTCGCGGACGGCGATCATGGCCGTCAAGGTCTTGCCGGCGCCAGTGGCCAGCTGGAAGATGCCGTGGCGACCATTGGTTTGCCAGGCGAGCAAGGCCCGCTCCTGGTGGTCGTAAAGCGTCCGGCCCTTGATGTCGGCGACCACAGGAGAAGGTTCCGTTCCCTTCCCGAGTAGATCGTCAAGTGATCCTTCCCAGTCCCGAACGGCGGCCCGGACCAGCTCTTCCTTGGCCAGCTCTGGAAACGGGCGGACACGAACGCCTGGATAGCGATCGGCCCACAGGTCGGCGAAGTAACTCTGCTCGACGCTTGTGCGTTCCAGATCCCGGCTGCCAAGCCAGCTGCCGGCAACATCGACCGACTCGAGGTTGCCATCGCCCGACAGCCCGCTCCAGGTCTCGTTCATCGAACCTTTGAAGATCACGACGTTACCCTGCCCGTCGCGAAAGACGCCGAGCTTGTCGTGGAAGATCCGAGCTTTGGCATTGCCGGCGTCGCCGGGGCGCAGCAAAGCGATCTTGAACTCAAGAACGCCGGTGGCAACCAAGGCTGCGAGGATGCGAGTTGGTTCGCCTAGCTCGGCGTCGGCAAGAAGTGCCTTGACCTGTTGGGCGAAGGCTGCCTCGAGGCGCTCATCGGCCCGCGCGCCGTAGCCGGCATCGAGCGCATCCGCATCCTCGGAGGCCAGGATCTGCGAGCAGAGGACCCGCATTCGACCGCCGCGAGCAACGAAGTCGCGCAGCCCAGGCCAGGCGATGATGAAGGCGCTACTGCGAAAGAAGCCAACGGCGCGGTCGTATTCGATGGCTCGGGCCATGGCCGGCAGGTAGAAATCGTTGGCGATGTCGTCCCGTCCGCGGTGATAGGCCGTGTGCAGATCGAGATCAGCAAGGCCACTCATCCCCTCAAACTCCTCCGGTCCAGCCGACCCGGTCGGGCAGAGCCGCGGCAAGCTCGCGTGAGCCACAGGCAATGATGCGCTCGGTCGCCCCGCTTAAGAGGCGTCGGTCCTGATCGGCCCGACCACAAGCCGCGGCACGATGAACCACTTCGTCTCGGACCTGCATGTTGCTGCCGTTCTTGAAACGAGGGTGGAGACTGGCGTCCCAAAGTACGAAGACATCGAGATCGGCACGATAGGCGACCACGAGCGCTAGCCGGTCGCCGCCGTGGTCGAAGGAGTCGTACTGGCCAACCTTCTGACGCGGGACTCTCACAACCGCTTTGTACTCGAAGGGACGCGACGGGCCGCCATCAACGAGCGAGTACATATAGATACGCAGCCGGGGCGGCAGAGGCAGTTTAAGATCGAGGCACAGCGGTTTGAATGCCGGATCGCTGCACCAGGCAACGCGACCATCGAGCGCCGAAAGGAAGGCGTCATGAAGCTCGAGTGTGATGCCGCTCATGTGGCCGACTCCTCTTCGAAGGAGTCGAGCCAGTAGACCTCTTTGGATCGCCGCGCGGCACGGGTGGTCTTAACCGAGGCGAGCTCGCGGAAGGGCAGCCAATCGGCCCCGTCGTTCTCGCAGACGATCACCTGGCCAGCTCGTGAGCGACACCACTGGGCCAGATCGGCGTAGTCGATGCGATCGGCCCCGTAGCGGTAGTGGCGGCCCGCGAGAATGTAGGGCGGGTCTATGAACCAGGTGGCCTCACCGGAAAACTCGAGTTGGTCGTAACCGCAGTTATGGATCTCCCAATGGCGAATTTGCTCGAGCTGAGACGCGATGGTGTTGCGAACCCGATCGCCCCAGAAGGAGCCCGGTCTGATCCCCTCCCGCATCCATTTCGAAGGCTTCTTTCGCGGGCTGGAGGCGGCGCGATTGAGCCAGAATCCGACGAGAGACCTAGCCTCGGCGACTACTTTCAGATCATCGACCGACTCGCCGGCCTCGACATCGGGGATGGCCAAGATCTCCTTGGCGCTCACGCCGACGAGGTATTTCCAGACTCCGGCGATCTCTGGGTCGCGTTCGGCCAGGATCACCCGCCGATTCGCATAGCGCACCGAATACCCAGCGGAGCCGGCGAAGGGCTCGACGATGGTGTCGTGCTCTGGGGCTGGGTAGTGCTTGAGGGTATCGCGCCACTTACCGCCGTAGAAGCCGAAGAAGGGGCGCAGCGAGGGCCGCGGCTGCTGGGCGACTGGCAGGCCTGTGACTTGCGCCTCCACCCACTCTCCTTCGACCACCTCGAACCTCGGCGCCAGCGCGACCACCACTCCCTCCCTCTGTGGGAAAGATACTGGGTCGCGGCTCGCTTAGGTGCACGACGGTGATCTCGCCATGAAAGTACGGCGCGATCGGGCCGGCGAAGCTCGATCAGACGGCGATCGGCTTGTCGAACCAATCCTCGACGAAGGGACGCACCTTCGGCAGGCCGGCGCGGAACTTGTCCCAACCGACCTTCTTGTCGTACTGAAGGCGGCCGAGCAGGATCGAAGAATGGATGCCCATCACCCTTGCTCCTTCGACGATGTCTGGCCAGGAGGGAGCAGGGAAGGCATCCAGGAAGACCTTCATCTGATCAGGCGAGATCAACCAATCCGCCGCCTGTTCGCTCCGCCGCCGCTCAACGTCATCGGGATCCTTCGTGCTCGGGTTCTCGTCCATGGTGCCGTCGTCGCCGTGGCGCAGATGAGCAAGTTCATGGAACAGCACGAACCACCAGTTGTCGATGCGGTCGAGCCGCGTGGTGAGTCCGATCACAGGCTGCTCTGCTGCCCTGAACTGCACCCCGTCGAGGTATGTCTTGGGCAGGTGCGGGATAAGGACGAAACGGATACCGTGCTCTCCGAGAACCCGGGGCACTTCGCGCACGCCCTCCGATCCCGTGCTCAGCCCGCGAAGCACCGAGACCAACCCCTCGATTCTGTCGGGATCGAAGGAACCACTGACGTTCTCTTGCCGGGCCAGCGACTGGGCGCGCATTAACCAGGCGCCAAGGTTTGCCCTCTGCGGAGTTGACCCGGCGGTCACACGAAGACTGGCTACAGGGAAGGGCGGCGTGCTGTCCAGCGACGGGATCTGGAGGAACTCGCAGAGGCTCGACGCGAGTTCCTCGGTTGCGTTCGTCGCCGAGATCCAACCTCGATGCTGGAGCTCGGAGATTGGCGCCAGCGAGAAGAGGTTGCGACGGATGGCGATCTCGGGCTTCGGCTGCTTGGCCAGGTGCAGCCGGTAGTTCGCCTCTAGATCCAGCCAGAATTGTGGGCTGACTCCGAAGGCAGCGCCAAGCTGAAGGGCGGTGTCGGCAGTAATGGCCTTCTGCCCACTCGCGATCTCGTTGATGGCTTGGACTGGCCTGCCCATGATGCGCGAGAGGTCTTTCTGGGACCAGCCGCGGGCATCCAGCTCGCGACGCAGGATCCGGCCCGGGGAAACGGCCTGGCCAGGCCCGCGGACTTCGAGATCAGTCTCGTCGGACAACTTGATGAATCCTCAGAAATGGGCCTCGAGCGTCGGCGGCAAGGCCGACTACGAGCGAGCAGGCGTCATCGATACGCAGGGAACGGAGGTTGTCTGCGGGGGGATCAAAGGGGATGGGCCCGAGCGAGACCAGGGCGGCCAGGTCGCGGTCGTCGCGAGCTGAGCCGAGCATTGCCATGACCTCGAAGAAAGCGGGCAACGAGGTAGCGGGCATGTGGTCGGACTCCGTCGCTTCGCAATAGAGATTGCGAAGGCTCTCCTCGACGAACTGGAACCTCACCGCGGCTCCTGGGGCCATCTTAGGCCACTTATCCACGGTCTGTCAAAGCAAGATCGCCCAATCACCCATTCACCCAAGGGGTGAAGTGTGATAGATTCGCCGCACGGTCGAAGAGGTACCGTCGGACGGCCCGATGCCGATAGCACGAGGAGTCTGGACATGAGCCACATAGAAGCTCCGGCCAAGGTCACGGTGACGGTCACCTACAACGGGGTCGATCGCGAGCTCGAGGTGAATCCGCACCAGGCGATCCAAGCGGTCCTCGACCACGCCATGAACGAGTTCGAGATTACCCAAAACCGGCACACTCTGGCGCTCTTTCGCGGCACGGAAGAGCTCGTGGATCTAGGCAAGTCCGTCGAGGACTACGGGATCAAGAAGGGGGACAAGCTTGTCCTCAGCCAGTCCCAGGTTCGAGGCGGGTGATCACCGTGCCGTCCAGGGTCGTCTCGGCGACCCTCGACACCCTTCAGCGGTGCGGCGCCGCTCGCCGTGAATGCGTGGTCTATTGGACGAGCGCTCAGGGCTGCGCCCGCGTGGATCAGGTAATCCATCCCCGTCACCAAGCCGGCCCCGCTGGCTACGTGGTCGATCAGACATGGGTCATCGAGTACTTCCTGGGCTTGTCCGAAGCTCGGCGTCAGACCCTCGTCCAGGTGCATTCGCATCCGGGCGGCTGGGTTGGTCATTCCGAAACCGATGACCGCTTTGTTCTCGTGCCGTCGGTGGGGTTCCACTCGATCGTCATTCCTGATTTCGGGCATGGAACCGATCCGGCGACCTGGGGTATCTGGCGCCTGGAGCGCAACGGCGAGTGGGCCGAGGCCCGGAGGAATCTGCAATGGACGAACGACTAGCTGCCCTCGATCGCTCCCTCCTGCTCTTCGAGGAGTTGGTCGTAGGCACTCCGAGCGAGGTCTCCGACGCGCTGGCCTTCCTCAGGGTCGAGATCCGTGTTTCGCCGGACGAGGCGGCCCTGAGCCATGCCCAGGCAGCGGTCGCGACCCTTGCCTCGCTGCTGGCCCGTACCGGGATCAGCGTCGAGGCAACCCTTCCTTCCGTTGTGGTGCTTACTCCGCTGCTGACCGGGACGGACCTTGGGACGGCGCTGGCTGCGTTGGTGACCAACAGCTTTCCTGGCGCCGAGCTGAGGTCGGCCTCGGCCCTACCATCGCTGGTCATAAGCATCGGTGAGCTCGAGCCTGTTCGCGGTTCCCGGAATCTCTGGCTCTACGCTGAGGGGCAGGCAGCCGGTTTTCGCTCGGAACCTGCAGGCTTCGATCCTGCTGATGCCCTGGTGGCCTTGGCCGCCGCTGGGATGGTCGCGGGCGAGGCGACTCGGCAGGCTCTCCGGGCGCTGCCATCAGTGAGCGCCACTGCAGCCCGAGAGCTCGCGGCCATCGAACGGGCAGGAGTCGAGATCCCGGCCATTCCGGCGGGGCTGATCGACCTGGGCAAATGGGACTGCATCAGCGCCGGGGCCATCACGCACTCGATGCTGTGGGCATTCGCCGCCCGTGGCCAGGTCGAGGGGGATCTTCGCGTCTTCGACGATGGCCGCTACGAGATCACCAATCTCAATCGATACATGCTGCTATCGCTCTTGGATGCGAAGGCCGAAGTTGGCAAGGCCAACCATCTCGCTGATCTCCGTCTGGCCGGCCTCCGGCTGACGGGAGTTTCTCGGCGCTTCGCGCTTGAGGACGTGTCCTCCGCGCGGTCGCAGATCATGATCGGCGCCGATGACATCCGGGTGCGCCACATCGCCCAGCGGGCCAATCCCGACTACCTCGCCATCGGCGCCACGAGCCACTTCGAAGTTCGGATTACCCAGCACGTCCCTGGAGGCCCTTGCGCATCGTGCGCCCACCCCTACTACAACGAGACCGACGACGGCCTCATTCCGACCTTGGCGACCGTCTCCTTCTGGGCCGGACTTTGGCTCGCGCTCTTTGTTCTTGCCAAAGCCTCGGGCGAGCCGGTTCCTGCCGAGCGGTCGTACCTGACCTTCTGGCCTCTTCGCCCGGGTACGGGTCTGGCAGGTGCGGTTCGTTGGCATCCATACTGCCGTCTCGGACATGGTGCGGCGACGGACGCTGCGTGAGGCTCGGATTCACCCTCATCTTGTCGGATAGGCCCGGCATCCAGGTTCTCGACGTGAGAAGGCGCGCGAACACTCGCCCTGCACGCGGGCGGCTCCGTGCCTTCGCTGTCGTCATACGGAAATGGGCGACTGCTGCAGGCCCGGGCCTTCGAGATTCTCGCGCTTCAGCTCCGGGCCGCCGATTCGACTTCCGCCATTGGTGTTGCTGCAATCGAGGCCTGTCCAGCGACAGCGCAAGCGGCCCGGGTGGGCCCGGGCCGCTCAAGCGTTCGATCCCCAAGCTTGCTCGGCTGTGGATAAGCGCCCGATCCAGATAAGCGCCCGATAACCGGCCTACGCTAGCTTCTGGACACGGGCAACGGCCAGGGGAGCGGACCGGGGTCGGACGACTCAGAGCGGGCCGAAGAGGGGCTCCTCCTGGCCGACCCGCATTCCTGCGGCAACCACCCTCCCTGATGCGCTCTCGGTCTGGACCTCGCCTGAGATCAGCCGGCCTCGAACATTCTCCCGCCAGACTGGTCCCGGCGTGCCGTCTGTGCTGCGCAAGTTGAACGAACCAAAGAGTGCGGCAACCATCGCGGTTTGCCTCGCATGCGCAGATCGGCGGGAATTCTCCGTCCGGTAGAGGTCCGGCGGCGATCCGTCGCTCTTCACGCCGCAATGCTTTTCATCTCCTTAGCGGGAGCACGTCCCGCGGCATGCGACTCCTTCAATGAGCTGAAGCCGGTCGCATTACGCAGTTCCGTACGCACACGTCTTGACCCGCCAGAAGGCCGAGCGCACCGTGCCCGCCATGTTCATCAAGCGGCGGGTCCCAACCCATCTGGGGTTGCAGAGAGAGTGTCTCCGGGCGTTCGAGATACCGCCTGTCAGCCTGGACTTGCTCGGCACGGAGGAGCGGGACGCGGCGATCACCGCTACACGCGAGCTCTATGACGCTATCCCCGGTCCGTTCCAGATCCTTTCGGTGCCGATCGAGCGGAGTCCATCGGAACACCTTGATTGGCTCTCTCCAGTCCCTGGCGCGCCACGGCGATTCCTGAACGCCTACACCGGCCTGTATCGCGACCTCGCGGCCAGCCTCGCCCGGCCCCCGCGGCGCTGCCTGCTTGTGGTTTCCGGCGCCACTGAGGCATCGGTCGCCAGGGTCGGCGAGCTTGTCCGCCGGACGGGCGAAGAGCACGGCATCCGGTTGCGTGCCATTTCCTCGAATGAGCTTGGCGAGGCGGTCTCCTTGCTGGCCGGTGAGGTGGCCGACTACCGGATCGGGCCGAGCATCATCGAAGGACCTGACGCGCGCACACTCCTCGGCCTCGGGCGGCGATGGCCGGCCCAGATCGAGCCGGGCTGGACGGCCCCAGTGCTTGCCCTGTCAGGCGTCGATGCGGTCTCGATGCGCGTGCGGCCACTCTCCCGGGCCGAAGCCATGAGCTTCCTGACGGTCCGGCTCCGCCAGGTCCGCGCCGCCGAACGTCTGGCAACCGAGCGGGGCGAGCTATCGGACGTCGAACGGGAGCGGGTTCTTCAGACGAGCACCAGCGGCCGGAGGACCGTCCACGCCGGAACCGCCCGCCTCTACCTCGTTGACGTCGTCCTCCTCGTCCGGGCTCCCGATCCGGCGGCGCTGGCCGAGCGCCTGGACATGCTCCGTCTGGAGCTGCGAACCCTCGGCTTTGAGCCCGAAGTCGCGACCTTCCGACTAGCCCAGGCCTGGCGGAGCGTCCTGCCCGGCTCGAAATTCGCGCCCATCGCCGAGCGCAACCTCGATAGCGGTAGCCTGGCTGCGAGTCTTCTTCATGTCGCAGGCGACCTGTACGAGCCATCGGGTCACCTGTATGGCCGCGCCCGCACAACAGGCGCGCCCATCGTGCTCGACCGCTTCGCGCGGGCTTCCCACAACGCCATCGTTCTCGGGCAGACCGGCACCGGCAAGACGATGGCCACAGGCGCCGAGATCGTCCGCTGCATCCTCCAGGGGATACGCGTCCTCGTGATCGATCCCCTCGGCGACTATCGCCGACTGACCGCGGATCTCGGCGGCCTCTACATCGAGCCCGGCTCTTCTCAAGCGGGACTCAACCCCCTCGCGCTCACAGGCGAGCGGAGCGAAAGCGCCCTCACGGCCAAGCTCGGGCTGCTCGTGTCGCTCGTGTCGGCCATGGTCGGTAATCTCTCGCGCGACGAGCGACCGGTGCTCGATATCGCCCTTCGGCGCGTCTACGAACTGGTCGGCATCACGTCCGACCCGGCGACCCACGACGAGCCGCCGCCGACCCTGGCAGGCCTGCTCGAGGTCCTCCGGGCAACGCCCGGCGGCGCTTCCATTGCCACCCGCCTTGAACGCTGGGCGGTTGGGTCGCTTGCCCTGGTCTTCGCGGGACGCGCTCCCTCGCTAACGGACCGTCAGCTCATCGTCGTCGGCCTGGCGAACCTGACCGACCCCGATGTCCGTTCCGTCGCCCAACTCGCGGCTCTCTCGATGCTTTCGGACGCGGTGAAGATCGACAAAGCTCGCAAGCTTGTCGTCGTTGACGAGGCCTGGAAGGTGATGCGCCAGCCCGCCGGCGCCACCTTCATCGAGGAGCTTGCCCGCTCCGCCCGCCACTATCACGCCGGGATCCAGCTCGCGACACAGGACATCGTCGAGTTCCTCCGCTCGGACTTCGGCGAGCCGATCGTGAAGCAGTGCGATATCCGGATCCTGCTCGGCCAGACGCCCGAAGGTGCCGACGCGCTCGCGCGCTACTTCGATCTGACGCCGGCCGAACGGCGCTCGCTCATCCATGCCCGCCCCGGCGAAGGACTCCTATTCGTGGGGAGAAGCCACGTCGCCTATGAGGCTGTGGTGAGCCGGCGCGAATACGCCGCGCTCATGACCCGGCCCTCGGATCTATTGGAGCAAGCCCAAAGTAGGTACGCGCCCAGCGATTCGGCGTGAGCCGCGCGGGATACGGCTGCGCCGTCGGGTGTGCCGTGCCGCTCGTGTCGCTGATCATCCTGTGCGGCGCCATCGGCATCCTCGCCGGCTCCTGCGCAATCGCCGCCGCGCCAATTCCTGAGCCCGCGCCGATCGCCGGCATCCCGCCCGACTATCTCGTCCTCTATGAGCAGGCGGGCGAACGGTTCGGGCTCCAGTGGCAGGTGCTCGCGGGGATCGGGCAGATCGAGACGCACCACGGCCGAGGCGATGCCAGTTGCGCCCCCAACTTCGCGGGTGCCCGCGGACCCATGCAGTTCCTGCCGGGCACGTTCGCAGAAGCGGCCCGCCTCGCGGGCATCGCCAACCCGAACATCTGCGACCCGGCGGACGCCATTCCCGCGGCCGCGGCGCTTCTGCGAGCCGACGGCGCTCCGGACAACTGGACGCAGGCTTTGCTCCACTACAACCCGAATCCGAAATACCCCGACGAGGTCATGTACTGGGCAAACCGTTATGCGGTCTCCGTCCAGGTCGTCTGGCCGGTCCAGGGAAACATCACCCAGTGGTTCGGCCCGACCTCGCTGTCGCTGGAGCCCTCGCTCGTCTACCAGGGCACGTACTACGCCCATTTCCACCAGGGCATCGATATCGCCGCGCCGCTTGGGACGCCGGTGCGGGCGATATCGGGCGGCCAGGTCGTCTTCGCCGGCCGGGATTCGAGCGGTGCCGTCGTGGTCGAGGTCCAGCACCTTCCCAATGTGATCTCGCTCTACGGCCACATCCAAGACCCGCCGTCGGTCCGCGTCGGCGACTTAGTCGTTACCGGCCAGGTCGTGGGCAAGGTGGGCCTCACGGGCAACACGACCGGGCCCCATCTCCACTTCGCCCTCTACGACGCCGGGCTCCCGATCGACCCGATGTCGGTCATGCCGCCGAAAGGATGAGTCGTCATGGCTGTCCCGTTCCCGATCCCGCCCCTTCTCCTCGCGATCGTTGGCGGTGGATTTCTCTTCGTCCTTGCCGGTCTGTCCGTGGGCTCAAGCCTGGCCGGACCACTTCGCCAGACCGGATACGAGCGAGTTGTCCGGCGAGAGCTCGTCCGCCTGGAGGTGATCCTGCCGGCGAATGCTCAACTCGACGCCGACGCCACCGGTGAGCTGATCCGGGCCCTCCATCCGGGCCAGCGCCGCGGAGTCGATAGAGTCCGCGTCGGCTGGCCGCCCATAGAACTCCGCTTCCTCTGGCGCGAAGGCTCGATGCACTGGCAGATCGACTGCCCCGCCCAGATCGCAAGCTCGGTCGAGATGGCGGTCCGCTCGGTGATCGGACGCTGCGAGCTCGAAGAGGTCGAAATCGATGATGCGCCCGCGTCGGCAGTCGCGACCGCCCGACTCGCCGGTGCCCAGATCCGATCTCTCCGCACCGACGCGGCCGCGGCCTCGGTGCCGCTGCGGCTCGCGGTAGCGCTCGACGGTGCTCGTACGAGAGCGGAGGTCGTCCTGCGTATCGGACTGATGCCGGCCGCCGCATCGGGCCTGGGCGAGGAGAGCCTCGGCAGGTCGATCGCGGGCTATCTCCTCTCGACGATCGTCGATGCACTCCTCATGAGATCGGTCGCCGACAAGCCTATGCCCCAGGCACCGACGCGCACCAGCGAACTCCGGAGCGGGATGTACAGCGCGACCATCGCCCTCGAAGCGTCGGGCGTGGCGCCGGCGGCCGGCGCGGCGCTGTTGTGGAAGCTCGTCGCTGCGACCGACGCCCTGCGCTCCGGGACGCAGTCACTCGTGTGGAGCGTCCGGGAGGGTTCGAAGCGGGGCTCGCCCGCAATCTCGGCGGATCCGGAGTTGCTCGGCGCGCTGTGGGCGCTGCCCGATCGTCGCTTCGACGGCCTCGGTCTGGAGCGCGAACGGGCCCTTCCCGGTTCCCACCGCGAGCGAGAAGGAGCGTCGGGGATTGCGATCGCAGATGGCCGGAGCGGCCCGCTCGCCCTGTCGACCGAAACCCTCGCTCGCCATCTCGCGGTGTTCGGGGCGACAGGTTCGGGCAAGACAACGCTCCTCCTCAACCTCGTGCTCGGGTGTGCGCACAATGGGGTCGGAGTGACGGTCATCGATCCCCACGGCGATCTGACCGCAGACATCCTCGGCCGCCTGCCCGAAGCGGCACCAACCGTCCATGTTTTACGCCTCGCCGATCGAGCCCATCCGCGCGGCTTCAACTTCCTCGAGCGCCACGGCGATGACAGCGCGCAGCTCGTGGCCAGCGAGTTCGTGAGCCTGCTCGCGGACCTGTGGCCGCGCTTCTGCGGCCCCAAGATGCAGCACTACCTCCGCCACGCCCTGTTCGCGGCGTTCGCCGATCCCGAGCAGCAGACGATCCTCGAGCTGATCCGAATCCTAACCAACGACCGTGCCCGGATGCGGTATACGGCCAAACTCACCGACCCGATGGAGCGCGCCTTCTGGCGCGACGAGTGGCCGGGGCCCGCGGAGCGCGAGCGCGACCCCTCGATCAAGGCCGTCCTCAACAAGCTCGGAGCGTTCGTCGGTTATGCCTCGATCCGCTCAATCGTCGGCCAGGGCGACTCCACGATCTCGCCCCGGGCGGTCATGGATGCGGGTGACGTCCTCGTCGTCGATCTCTCGAATGTCGGCCCCGACAACGCCACCCTCTTCGGCGCGATGCTCATCAGCCGGTTCGCCATCGACGCCGTCGCCCGACAGGGGCAACCGCCGTCGGGGCGCCGGCCGCACCTGCTCATCGTCGACGAGGCCCAGCGCTTCCATACGCAGGCGATGGAGGGCATTCTCGCCGAGGGCCGCAAGTTCGGTCTGCACATCGTGCTCGCCGCCCAATCGCTCGCGGCCCTCGGCGAGCGTCTCGCCGGTGCCGTCCGCACGAACGTGGCGTCGGTCGCGCTCTTGGAGCCTGGCACCGACGACGTCCGTGATCTGGGCCGCCTCTTCGCGCCGGTCACCACCGACGAGCTTCTCGCCATGCGTCGCTTCGACGTGGTCGTCCGAACCCGGGGCGCTGACGGCACGCCACTGGTTCGCAGCGGCCACATCTCCAAGCCGGGACCGATTGACCCGGAGCGCATGGCCGCTCTCATCATCGCGAGCGACAAGCGCGATGCGCCCCTGTCGATCGAAGAGGTAGAGCGCGAGATCTTCGAACGCGCCGGTGGCAACGAGCCCGCCGAGCAGCCGAAGCAGGCCGAGACGAAGCCAGAGGGACAGAAGCCGGCCGACCCGAAGGCAGGTGATCAGAAGCCAGACGACCAGCAGCCGGCCGTTACCAAGCCAGACGGCCAGAAGCCGGGCGTGCCGAAGCCGGGCGTGCCGAAGCCGGGCGTGCCGAAGTCGAACGGGCCGAAGCCGCCCGTGACCAAGGGGCCGGAGGGGCCCCGACCGGCTTCCCGCACCCCGCGATTCGGGGATAGGCGATGAGGTGTCCGGTCGTTTGGCCGGTCGTTTGGTCGGTCGCTTGGCCGGTCGTTAGCCCGCCTGCGAAAGCGCCCGATTCGAGCGTGAATCGGCGTTTCGGGGGAGGGGAAATACGTATATGAGCGCTACCTTCCGAAGCATCGAGTCCGGTAGCGCTCTCGACGTTGATCCAGACAGGCTGCCAATCCCGGATCGGGCCTGCCTTCGCCTGCTCGTCCGCTGCGGCGCATCCACGTCCGTCCAGGTCGCCCGCCACGTCTACGGCGGCATCCGCGACACGCAGCGACGACTCCGCCGCCTGTACGCCGCAGGCCTCCTCGAGCGAGCCACGATCACCGATACGCCGCCCGGTCGTGCCGAATTCGCCTACCGCATCGGCTCGATCGGCCACCAGCGTCTCGGCACCAGACTGGCACCAGCCCCCGCGACCTACACGCGGCACATGCTCGACACCGTCGACGCGATCTGCGCCCTCAACCGGACCGATGACCGCGAGCACCCGCCGGTCCAGCTCTGGCTGACCGACACGATGAGCACCGACATCATCAGCCGCTTCGTCCGTCCCGACAGCATCGCCCTCGTCACGACCGACGCAGGCTCCGCCGTGCTCGCCCTCGAGATCGACGAAGGCACCGAACACACCCGAACCATCCGAGCCAAGCTCGGCGCCTACCGACGGCCGCTCGCGGCGCGTCCGTCGTGGCATCTCATCGTCGTGGTCCCGAGACATGTCCGGGCGGACTGGATGATCCGCCAGGCCGAATCACTCGATCTCGGCCCTCAAGCCTGGGTCGTTACCCGTGACGACCTCGGCCGAGACTCGCTCGATACCGTCCTGCAGCCCCTCGACCGCCAAGCGAACCCGACGTCGATCAGGTCGGTGCTCACGCCGCCGCACCGGTGGCTGCCGGCGCCCGTCGGCTCACGCGCCTGGATCGAGCTCCTGGCGGCGGGCGGCGGCGAGGCCGACGATGGGGCGCTGGCACCCTGAGAACCGTCAGAGGGAGGCGACAGCGGCAATGAGACAGCCGGTAACGTCGACGGTCGAGCCCCCGCTCGTACGCTCCCTGTTGGAGGACCGGTGCGGCTGGAGGCTCTGGTGATCTGATGGCGCGGCGACGCGGTCAGGGATCACCGCCATCGTCAGTGCGCCCTCTTGTTGAGAGTCTCTGCCCAACGCAGGACGATACATTGGTCGAACCCGCCCCGCGCCTTCCGCTTTGTCTGACGCCTCGCCATAAGATCAACTTCGTCCGCCCCGCGCCGCGCCCCAAGCGCGATCAAGACCTCAAGTACATCGACGAGTTCCTCGACAGCCTCATAGTCGGAGCCCGCTTTGAGGAGCTCCGCGACCTCCTCCTGAAGC
>VFSW01001553.1_pt1 | contig 35007 bp, 35 predicted proteins | sample 5358111 | NCBI WGS metagenome assembly VFSW01 (sample SAMN11554181, study PRJNA540505) | mine drainage metagenome | isolation source: sediment from site ElyBrook_90M | place: USA: Ely Copper Mine, Vershire, VT | collected 2017 | reverse complement strand
TCTAGCGAGTCGCGCGACTCCCGCGAGCACCCGACGCCTCGAAGTGGGCTTGCCGGTCTAGTTGGTTCGGGCGTAGAGAGCGACGTCACGGTGCGCGCCAGCGCGCCACGATCTCTTCACCATGACGCCCTCGCAGTGGAAGCCCGCGCGCTCCGCGAGCGCCCGTGACCTCGAGTTCTCGACCTCGATGAGCAACTCCAGTCGAACGACACCCACACTCTCGGCCGCCCAGTCGCTCAGCAGATGAAGGGCGCGCGTCGTGACCCCCGTGCCCCGAGCCGGGAGCGACGTCCAGTAGCCCGCTTCGGCTACGGCGCTGCGCGTGTCGACGATGTCCATTCCGACGCAGCCGAGCAGGTCCCCGGTCGTGGCGTCGACGACGGCGAAGTGTGCGCCGTCCTCGTTCTGCCATTTGCTCGGTGCGTACACGCCCACGAAGGTTTCGGCGTCGGTGAGCTCGTAGGGAACGGGCACGTTGGCCCACCGCTGGATGTCGGGGTCCTGACAGGCGCCCCACACCCACTGCGCGTCGTCACCGCGCCAGGGACGCACCTCGACGACGCCATCGCCCAAGGTGGGCTGGTCCCCGCCCCAGCGCATGGACACGCTCGTCGTCATCTCGACACCATACGCGCCACCCGGTGTGGAACTAGGTAATTGGCTACCTGTGAGGGCCGTCGCCTTCGACGCCCCTCACCGGTAGCCGCACAAGTATCTCGACGCGATCAGTGCGCGACGACCACGGTGTCAGTGGCCTCGTGCACGGGTGCACCCGAACGCAAGATGAGGCCCGCGATGACGGCCCCGCCCAGGAAGATGTACGCCGACACCGTGAAGGACGTGGTGTAACTGTGCACGGCGGCGGCCTTCTCATTGAGGGGATTCACGGCCCGACCCACCATGTAGGAGGTCAGCGCGCTCGCGGCCAGGGTGTTCAACAGGGCCGTGCCGATGGAGCCGCCGATCTGCTGGGAGGTATTGACCAGGGCCGAGGCCACCCCCGCGTCGTGAGGCGCGACGCCCAGGGTCGCGGTGTTGTAGGCCGGGGCGAAGATGAATCCCATCGCCAGGCCGATCACGATGAGCGGCAACAACACGCCGCCGGTGTAGGTCGAGTGCACGTCGAGTGCCGAGAGCCAAAACAATCCGGCCGCGGCCATGGTCATGCCCAAGGGGATGAGCGGGCGCGGTCCGAACTTGGGCAGCAGCTTGATGTTGGAGAGCTGCGCGGTCGTGGTCAAGGCGAAGATCATCGGCAGGAACGCCAGTCCGGTCTTGACCGCGGAGAAGCCCAGTGAGACCTGCAAGAAGTAGGTCAAGAAGAGGAACATTCCGAACATTCCCACACCCGCCACCAGCATCGCGAAGAGCGATCCCCCGCGGTTGCGGTCCGCCAAGACGCGCATCGGGAGCAGGGGGAACTTGGTGCGGGTCTGGACGAAGAAGAAGTAGCCCAACAACACCGCGGCGACCACGAAGGAGCCAATTGTGTAGTGGTCGTGCCAGGACGTGGTCTCGACGTGACTGAAGCCGAACACCAGGGCGAAGAGACCAATGGTCACCGACAAGACGCCCTGGACGTCGAGGGGGTCGTGGTCCACGCCGCGGTCTCGCTTCAACAGCGCCATCGAACCCGCGATGGCGACGCCGGCGAAGATCAGGTTCACCAGCAGCGTCCAACGCCACGAGGCGTAGGTGGTTAGCACGCCGCCCAGGATGAGACCGATCGCCCCGCCGGCGCCGGCCACGGCGCCGTAGATGCCAAAGGCCTTGCCGCGTTCGCCCGGATCGGTGAAGGTCGTCGTCAACAGGGCCAGCACCGCCGGCGCCAACAACGCGCCGAAGACACCCTGGATGGTGCGCGCGCTCACGAGCTCGGTGAAGTTCTGCGCCGCGGCCCCGCCGGCGGAGGCGAGCGCGAAGCCCGCCAGGCCGATCATCAAGGCGTACTTCCTACCGATGTAGTCCGAAACACGCCCGCCCAGTAGCAACAGGCTCCCGAAGGCCAGCGAGTACGCGGTGACGATCCACTGGCGGTCGGCGTTCGAGAAGTTGAGCGCGTGCTGGGCGGTGGGCAACGCGATGTTGACGATGGTGCCGTCGAGGATGACCATCAGCTGCGCGATGCTCAACACCGCGAGGATCCACCAACGCTGCCGGTGCGCTCGCTCGTTCTCGCTCTCTGGCTTGGCCACTGGTGCCCCCGTCTCTTCGTACTCGGCGATCTCCACGATCATTCTCCCTCAAAGGTTAACTGGAGTCATTCGCTCCGCTTAAGTATCACTATAGCAATATGTGGAGGAGTTCGTTCCGCTTGAACCGGAATCACGGTACACTTGCTACGGGAGCACCAATGAGCATTCAGTCTGAACCACGCGAACGTCCGCTGCGCGCTGACGCCGAGCGAAACCGCACCAAGATTCTCGCCGCCGCCGCCCAGGTCTTCGCCGAGAAGGGACTCGAGGCCACGTTGGACGAGGTCGCCGCGGCCGCGGGTGTGGGCGTGGGCACGATCTATCGCCGCTTCCCCGACAAGGAGGCCCTCATCGGGGCGCTGTTCGACAACGCCGTCGACGAGATTGCCAATCTGGCCAGTGCGGCGTCGGCCCGGGACAACTCCTGGGAGGCCCTGGTCTGGTTCCTCGAAGAGGCCCTGCAACGTCAGTGCGCCAATCGCGGACTGCGCGAGGTGGTCGTGGAATCCACCTACGCCGCGGATCGCATCGAGGCGGCCAAGTGTCGGATCACGCCCGCGATTGGTGTGCTGGTGGAGCGCGCCCAGCGCGACGGCTACCTGCGCGCCGACGTCGTCAGTGCGGATTTCCCGATCATGGAGATGATGATCAGCTTTCTCGGGAACATCACCGCCGCCGTGGCCCCCGACCTGTGGCGACGCTATTTGACCATCCTCCTCGATGGTCTCATGACGTCGCGTGACGGGACCAGCCCGCTCTACGAGATACCCGGGGACACCTTGATGAGCGAGGCGTTGCGTTCCGCTCACCGCCACGCGCACCGCGGGTGAGTTGATCGAACGTTCTGGACGTCGCTGGGGGAGCCGCGAAGGCTACTTCCACGTGACCCCGGTCAGTTCCTCGGAGACTTCCCACAGGTGAGCCGCGAGTTCGACGGCAAGTGCCCGGGGTGAGGGCTCGACGATGGTGGGCGTCCCTCGAAGTTGGCCCAGTCCGCGTGGCCCGAAATACTCACCCCCGCTGAGTGCGGGCAACGTCGCCGCGCAGAGCTGGGGCAGTGCACCACGCTGGGCGCTCTGGGCCAACAGGCGAGTGCTCAGTGCCGCCCCCCGGGCCATGACTCCTGTCGTCGACGACGACGCGGTGAAGAGGTTCGTATTGGACCAGCCCGGGTGCGCGGCCACGGCGATGAAGGGCCACCCGTGGTCGCGGCGACGTCGCTCAATCTCCTCGGTGAAGAGCATGTTGGCCAACTTCGAATCGCCGTAGGCGCCGCGCGAGGAGTAGGGCGACTGCCCGAGGCAACGTCGGCGAATCTCCTCGCGCGAACCGTCGCCTAATGTGCCATAGCGCTGGTAGAGACTCGAGACCGTCACCAGTCGATCGGTGATGAAGTCCTGGAGCAGCCCCGCGAAAGCGAAATGACCGAGGTGATTGGTCCCCATCTGCAATTCGAATCCGTCGGCGGTGAGTTGATAGGGCGTCCACATGACCCCCGCGTTCAAGATGACGACGTCGTAGGGTTCGCTCACTCGCGCCGCCGCCGCGCGCACGCTCGACAGATCGGTCAGATCCATCGCGAGCACGTCACTCGCGCCGCCGGTCGCCACGACGTCGCGGGCCTTGTCGGCGTTACGTGCCGTGAGGGTGACGTGGGCACCCAGGGAACGCAGCACCCGGGCCGTGGCCTCCCCCAATCCGCTGGTACCACCCGTCACCAAGTAACGCCGCCCCCGCTGTGACGCGATACTCGCCTCGTCCCACCCTCGACCAATCTCGCGTCGATCTGCCATCGATGTTCCTCTCGCCGTACCGTTGTGGTAATTCTGCACCCTCGGAGTCGAACGATTTGCCAACGCGCCGGTCACGTCGGTCGTCGTAGTGACCGGGCCCCTTATCAACTCATGGCCCCTCCCAGGATCGAAGGTGGGGACCCTCGGCGACGGGGTGAACGCCATCGCGTGGCGACGACGAGTTGAAGAGTACTGTCGAAGAACATTATCGGCTCCAACGATGAGGTGAACGGATGAAGAAGATTCTCTTGAGCGCGGCCGCCCTGAGTGTGGCGGCGGTGCTGCCCACGCTCTCGAGCGCCGCCGCGAGCACTGCGACCACCTTGACGGGCATGACGCCGCGACAGGTCCTGGCGACCACGCTCCGGGCCGCCGCCGCCCAGAGGACCGCCGACTCGGTCGTTACCACCTCGACGCAGGGTCTCACTCTGCGGGCCGTCACCGAATCGGGACCCTCGTCGGGCATCGGCTACTTGAACGTCAACGGGCACCGTGGCGAGATCATCTACCTCAAGGGTGTCGTCTACGCCAGGTTTGACCCGGCGATCGTGAAATTCGAATTGAACTCGACCAACGCCTCGGTGGCGAACAAGTGGATCTCGATCACCAGGACGAGTCGTTACTACTCCAATCTCGCCGAGGGTGACACTCTGCCGTCGGTGCTGCAGGAACTCTCCCCCGCGGGCACGCTCAGTATGTCCACCACGTCCTTCAGTGGTCGAAACGTCATCGCGCTGACGGGAACGAGCAACGCCACCGTCGGCGTCCCCGGGGGTGTCCAAACGCTCTACGTATCCCCGAGCGCGCCCTTCTTACCGGTGGGAGGCGATATCCGCGCCATAACCTCGGGTGTCAGCATCGACCTCGTGATCCAAATGAAGAACTGGGGCGCGAAAGTCGACGTCCACGCGCCCAGCACGTCCACCCCGATCACCACGACGCCGCTCAAGTAGCCCCTCGTGATCCGTGATCCGTGATCCGTGATCCGTGATCCGTGATCCGTTACCCGCGGCCGTGCTCGACGGGCGAGGTCGACACTCGAACTGCTCCGGCAGTGCGAGGAAGGGACTTCGAGTCGCGGCGTCCGGTTCGAGACCGACTAGTTTGAAGAGAAATTCCGGGGAGTTGCGCACATGATGAAGAGAATCCTGGTGGCGGCGTCCACCATCGGCCTGCTAGTGACGTTCGCCACGGGCGCGGGTGCCGCGACTCCCAGGTCCCTCAGCGGACTCACCGGCGCCCAAGTCGACGCCCTGGCGATCGCGCAGATGAGGGCCGCGGGGAGTTACACGTTGGTCGTGACCAGTACCGTCACGGGTCTGCACGCCACGTCGGTGACGTCGTCCACTCTCTACAGCGGCATCCGTCACGACAACATCAACGGCCAACTCGGCGAGAAGGTCTTCGTCAACGGCGTCGTCTACGTCCGCTTCACCGCGCCCATCGAGAAGATCTACTTCGGCAAGGTCATCGCGTCGCTGGCCAACAAATGGATCTCCTTCACCCCGCGTCAGCCCTTCTACAGTCTCTTCTCGACCACGATGTCGGAGAGCACGTTGGCGCCACTCCTGACGCTCAGGGGAACGCTGAACGTTTCGCTTCCCCTCACCTACGACCACCGCAACGTGGTGGCCATCACCCCCGCGGCCGGGTCGGCGAGCAGCCCCTCGGGAATTGCCGAGACCCTCTACGTCTCGAACACCGCGCCGTTCTTGCCCGTCGCGTTGGTCATCGACTCGCACTCGAGCGCTCCGAGCAAGACCCTGGAGACCGTCACGTTCAAGAACTGGGGTGTCCACGTCACCGTGAGGGCACCGCGCCACTTCACCGCGAGTTCCAAGTTCAAGTTGCCCTAGGGCCGGAGCTTTTCACTACGACTAGATGACGACTCGGGGCAGTGGGCGACCCTCGGACTATTCTCGTGGGACAACCTTTGCTCCGAGAAAGTCCCCATCCCAATGAAGAAGGCTCTATGCCTCATCGCCGCCATGACCCTCGTGAGCACGTGGGCGAGCGGCGTGGCTGGCGCCAGCGCCTCTTCGGCGACGAATCTCGCGAGCATGAGCGCCGCGCAGATCGTGAACTTGTCGTTGAAGAACGCTCGCGCCATTGGGTCCTGCACCGATACGTCCAAGGGCAGCGCCGCCGGGAACACCTTCGGATCCACCACGGTCTCGGGGGCGGTGCACGCGCAGGAGTCGAACTACTTCAACAAGGCGACCGGTCGGGTCATTCTTCTCAAGGGTCGCCTCTTCGTCAAGGAGAGCGCCGCGCTCCTGGCGCTGCAATTCACCACGTCCGACCCCAAGTGGGCGAACCGGTGGATCTCGATCCCCGCGAGCAATGCCGCCTACGTCCCCCTGTCGTCGGGATTACTCTTCTCAACGATGCTGAGCCAGGTCCGCCCGGCGGGCCCGCTTCGCAAGAGCAAGGTCGGCACGATCAACGGCGTTCGCGTCGTCGCCATCTCCGGCAGTGCCAACAGCGAACTGGGACTGACCAAGAGTGTGGCGACGCTCTTCGTTTCAGCCAACGCGCCCTTTTTGCCGGTGGAACTCCTGACCGGTGGGCGCTCCCAGGGCGTGCCCACCTCACTCACCGTCACCTTCTCGCACTGGGGCGAGCGCGTCGTGGCGAACGTACCCGGCGGCGCCATTCCCATCACGTCGACTGATCTGCGCTAGGAGCTCGCGATGACGCCACCTCACTCGATGCGCATCTCTGCGAGTCGACGCCCTCGCCGCGCGCGCCTGGGCGCCTCGCTCGTGGCGGCGCTGAGTCTGGTACTCAGCCTCGGCCCCGTCACGCGCGCGAGCGCCGCCACGCCCACCGCCTTCTCCTCTGAATCCGCTCACCAGATAATGGCGACGTCACTGGCCAACGCGCTCACTCTGGCGAGTTGCACGTCGTCCACGGCGACCAAAATCTCGGGACAGGCCTATTCGTCAGTCACCAATTCCGCCCTGACCACGGGGCAACAAACCCTCGTCATCGGCGACGCCTGGACGGTCGTGCGCGTGGTCAACCAGGTGGTCTACATCAAGGAGAACCTGACGGCCATGCAGGAGCAGTTCGGCGTCAGTGACCCCCCGGCGGTCAACCGCTGGATTGCGATACCGCGCACGAACTCCAACTTCGTGCGCTTCAACACCTACATCTTGTTGCCCTCGATGTTGAGTGAGGTGACGCCGGCGGGCGCGCTCAAGACCACCGCGATCACGACGGTCGACCACGTTCGAGTGGTGGGGGTCACGGGCAAACCCAACATCCACCTGGGTCTGGCTTCGGGCACCGAGACGGTCTACGTGTCGCTCGCCGCCCCGCACGTGCCCGTCGAGATGGTGGCCTCGGACATCGTGCAGGGCCAACGTGAGACCTTCGTCATCACCTACAGCAAGTGGGGCACGAATTTTCACATCACCAAGCCCGGCCCCATCCTCCCGATCTCGTCAACGAAATTGCCGAGTTAGGGATCGAAGGGTCGGCGTCGCGGTAGCGCGAGTCGTTCCCCAGCTATTTCTTGCGCGCCCAGGACTGTCGGTGTCCACACTCGGGGCAGGTCGATCGCGGTAGACCAGCCATGGCCTGCAGCGAGGACTCACAGTTCTCACAGCGTGTCGAGATCGAACCGCGCCCCGACCTGGGTCGTGACCACAAGAACGCCGTTCCGACGCCCAACACCCCCAGCACCAAGATGACGTCGCCCCCGACCTTGGAGAACGCGTCGACCCCGAGGAACAACGCGAAGTACACCCCGAAGATCAGCCACATCAGCGAGCGGCTCCTAATGATCTTGTCGACGAGCGGTGACGTCATCGGTGTTGCGTCTCGCTCCCTCGCGCTCAACGCGCGAGATCGGCGGGCGAGAACGCGGGTCCGTGACCCGGAATGATCGTGACGGGTCGACGGGCCAGCACCGCCGCGCGTGAGGATTCGAGCAGGTCCTGATCGACCGCGAGGGGGTCGACGTCGGGCCCCAGCACCGACCACCAGAGGTGCGTGCAGACCACCAGTCCCTCGTCGGTCTCGATCAACGTGGAGATGTCCTCACGGGTGTGCCCCGGGGTGTCGAGCAATGACACCGAGGGCGCCCCCTCGATCACGTCGGTACGATCATTCCAATTGTCGTCGAGGTAGATCGCCCACACGTCGTGGAATCGCGCGCGCCTAAACAGGGCCGCGTTCAAGGTGTGGTCGGGATGGTGGTGCGAGAAGATCACGTCGGTCACGTCGTCCTCGTGGAGACCGAGCGCGTGCAACGGGTCCAGAATCACGTCACGGCGCGCCACCATGCCCGGATCGACGACGATGACCGCGTCATTCTCGCGCACGAGCACCACGCTCGAAGCCACGCGCTCGTTGGCGTAGCCGTTGGTCAAGATGTCGACGGTGGCCGTCATGGTGAACTCCTCACTCGTTCTGGGGTGATGCTATCGCCCGTGGGGCCCCGTCCCTGTTGGCGAGACCTAGGTGACGCCCGACCTCGACCCCGCGCCAGTGCCGATTATCAACGACGTAGACTGGAGCGACGCCGTACGGAGACGTTCGTCTCGAAGGCACAAAGGGGTAGTGCATGAACGTGACGTCCTCCCCAGCGATTACTCCTCCGTGGCTCATCCAAGGCGGCATGGGAATCGCCATTTCGAACTGGCGACTCGCGCGCGCCGTGTCCAGTGCCGGTCAACTGGGCGTGGTCTCGGGCACCGCCATCGATAGCGTGTTCGCCCGCCGCCTCCAAGATCACGGGGTCGACGACGAACTCCGTCGCGTACTCGACCGATTCCCCGTGCCGGCCATCGTGGAGGACGCCCTGCACCGCTTCGGCGACGTGCGCCGGCGCGCTGGCACCCCCTACAAGAGTCTGACGATGCTGACCGAGCGCAGTCCCCGTCGCGCCTTCGACCTCGTGGTGCTCGCCAGTTTCGTCGAAGTGGCCCTCGCCAAGTTGGGCCACGGGGGACTCGTGGGCATCAATCTGCTCACCAAGGTCCAGATCCCCACCGCCGCGTCCTTGTGTGGGGCCATCTTGGCGGGGGTCGACTACGTCATGATGGGCGCGGGTGTACCCACCCATATACCGGGCGTCATCGACGACCTCTGCCACGGTCGGCGCACCACGCTCCCCTTCGCCGTCACGGGAGCGGCGAGTGACCACCCCGCCTCCTCGCTCACCTTCGACCCCACCACGTATCTCGGCGACACCTCGTCACTGCAACGTCCCCAGTTCGTGGGCATCGTCTCCTCGCACGTGCTGGCCACCGCCCTCTTCAAGCGCAGCAACGGACCGGTGGACGGTTTCGTCGTCGAGCGCCCGAGCGCCGGCGGTCACAACGCCCCGCCGCGCGGCACCTACCCCCTCGACGAGAAGGGCTCGCCCGTGTACGGCCCGCGCGACGAGATCGACTTCGACGTCGTCGCGGGACTCGGGGTGCCGTTCTGGATCGGTGGCGGCGTAACCTCGTCGGCCGACGTCACCGATGCCCTGGCCCTGGGCGCCGCCGGAGTCCAAGTGGGCACGATGTTCGCCTACTGCCAGGAGTCAGGCATGGAGCCAGGGTTGCGTCACCGCATCTTGGAGGACCTCCAGCACCATTCCCTGACGGTGTCGACCTCGGTCACGGCCTCCTCGACGGGCTATCCCTTCAAGGTGGTCGACGAGTCGGACACGATCGGTGACCCCGAGGTGTACGCCGCGCGCACGCGAAAGTGCGACTTGGGGTACCTGCGTGAGGCCTACCTCGACGAGAACGGCGCCACGGCGTACCGCTGCTCGGCCGAACCGATGACCATCTACTTGCGCAAGGGCGGACACGCCGAGGACGCCGAATCGACGACGTGCCTGTGCAATGGGCTCATGGCCACCTGCGGCCTGGCCCAAGTGCGACCCGACGGCTACGTCGAACCCGCAATCGTGACCAGTGGCGACCGGATAGAGGACGTCACGGTGATGCTCGAAGGTCGCGACGACTTCAGCGCCCAGGACGTGATCGACTGGCTGAACCCGGCGAACGCCCCCGACGGCGTCGATTCGCTCGTCACCCCGACCAGCACCGCCGGTGCGTCCTAGCCAATCGCGGGCGACACGAATGATACCCCTACGGGTATAGTGTTAACAGCGTTCCCGATACGCTAGGACGTACACAGCGAGGAGGCCGTTATGGCGACAAAAGAGATCACCACCGAGAACTTCGAGGAGGTCGTTGCGAACAATGACCTCGTGTTGATCGACTTCTGGGCGGCGTGGTGCGGTCCTTGTCGCAGTTTCGCGCCGACCTACGAGAAGGTCTCCGCGCTCTACCCCGACGCGGTCTTCGCCAAGGTGGACACCGAGGCCCAGCAGGCCCTCGCCGCGTCCTTCAACATCATGTCGATTCCCACGCTCATGATCATCCGCGATCAGGTCGTCATCTTCAGTCAGGCCGGCGCGTTGCCGGAGTCCGCGTTGGTGGACCTCGTGCAGAAGGCGGCCGCCCTCGACATGCAAGAGGTGCATCGTCAAGTAGCCGAGGAGCAGGCCGCGCAGACGACGACGGCCTGATTCTCTCCCGCAGATAGCTTCCATCACCGCTAGGCCCAAGTACCCATATCGTCGATTTTCGCGTCGTCGCACCTTTCGCACCTGCGACACTGGAATCACGAGAAAGGTGTTGTCATGGAAGTTGTGTCGCAAGCGATCGTGGCGGAGCGTCTCGAGGCCCTGGCCCCCAACGAGCCGCGCATCGTCGTCTCGGGCAATTTCGCCACCCCCTGGGAGCTCGTGCACCTCGCCGCCGCCACCATCCCCGTCTTTCGCTTCTTCGTCTTGAACCCCCAAGCCGGCTGGCCTCGTCGCGAAGGGATCATCACTGAAACGCCCTTCGTCGGCGAGGGGGTCCGTTCCGACGACGACCTCAAGTACCTCCCCATGAGACTGTCCCTGGTACCGAGGCTCTTCGCCACCAGTCGCCCCCCGGACGTCGTGATGATTCAGACCTCGACGCCGCGCAATGGCAAGGTCTCCCTCGGCATCGAGACGAACCTGCTACCCGCCGCCATCGAGGAGGTGCGTCGCCGGGGCGGCCTCGTGATCGCCCAGCTCAATCGTCACATGCCCTACACCTTCGGCGACTCCGAAATCGTCATCGATGACGTCGACCTCGCCCTCGAGGTCGACGTCGCCCTCCCCTCGCCCGCCCCGCGCCGCCCCGACGAGGCGGCGCTCATCATCGGCGAGAACGTCGCGTCGCTCTCGAACGACGGGTCGACCTTGCAGTTGGGGATCGGTCAACTCCCCGACGCGGCCCTGGACTGTATGCACCACCGCCGCCATCTGGGCGTCTGGTCCGAGATGGTCAGTGACGGCATCATGAAACTCGACCGTGCCGGCGCCATCGACGTGAATCGGGTCATGACCAGCACGTTCCTCTTCGGTAGTCCCGAGATGTACCAGTGGGCCGACGAGAACCCTCGCCTGGTGATGCGCCGCACCGAGGTGGCCAACAATCCCGCTCGCATCGCCGAACAGCCCGGCATGCTCTCGATCAACACCGCCCTGCAGGTCGACCTCTACGCCCAGTCCAACGCCAGCTTCGTGCGCGGACGGATCTACTCGGGCTTCGGGGGACAGCCCGACTTCGTGTCGGGAGCCCTGCACTCGCGCGGCGGACAGGCCGTCTTGGCGTTGCGCAGTTGGCACGACAAGTCCGACGCCTCCAACATCATTCCGCTCCTCACGAATCCGGTGTGTTCCTTCCAACACTCGGTCATCGTCACCGAGCAGGGCATCGCCCCCATCTTCGGATTCTCCCAGCAGTCCCAGGCTCGCTCACTCATCGATCACGCGGCACACCCGCGGGCGCGCGAAGAATTGTCGCGCGCGGCCCAGGAGATGTTCCTGCTCGGTTCGGACTGAGCTACCAGGCGTCGACCTCACGAGCTCCCTGGACGCAGATGCGTTCGAAGAGGTCCTCGTCGTAGGCGTAGGGCGATTCACTCACCGGCCAGTGCACCACGACTTCGTCGAAGCCGAGCGCGCGGTAACGCCCCGCCCAGTCGAGGAAAGATTCGTAGGAGACCATGGGTGACTCGTCGCCCTCGAAGTTCAGTAGCACGCGGTGCAGCGACCGCTCGTCGCGGCCGCGCCTCTCCATCTCAGAATTCAACCTCGTGACCTGCGCGCTCACCGCGTCGAAGGTGGGCGAGTCCGCGCGAGCGGCGGGGTCGCCGAAACTCACCCACCCGTCGGCCAACTCGGCGGTCAACGCCAGGGAACGCGGACCGAGCGCGCTGAGATAGAGCGGCGGTCGTGGCTGCTGCACGGGGCCGGGAATCTGTCGCGAATCGACCACCGGGTAGTGCGGACCGGCGAGGTTCGATCGAGGCTCGCGCAGCAAGTGTTCCAGCGCCCGGGCAAACTCCTCGAACCGCTCGTGTCGCTCGAGCGGCGACCACGGCTCGCGCGCCAACACGGTCGCGTCGAAGCCCGTGCCCCCCGCTCCGACTCCCACGATGAGGCGCCCACGCGAGATGTCGTCGAGGGCGATCAGGTCCTTCGCCAGTACCAGGGGGTGACGAAAATTCGGTGACGTGACGAGCGGTCCGAGTCGCAATCGTGAGGTCACGGTGGCCGCGGCCACCAGCGTCGGCACCATCGAGAACCAGGGTTTCTCCCGAAAGCTCCGCCACGACAGGTGGTCGTAGGTGTAGCCCGCGTGCAGGCCCCATTCGTCGGCGCGTCGCCAGTCCTCGCGCGCCAACTCCCAACGCTGGCTGGGCAGGATCACGACACTCAGTTTCACACTGCGATGCTAGGTCCCGCGTGGGACCCCTCGGATCTAGCGCGCCGAGAGCGTCACGAAGTCGCGCGAGTACCGTGTCTCGAAGAATCGCCCGGGGGTCTGCACCATCGTCGGAGTGAGGTCGCGTCCGTTGCCCGGTGTCGCGTAACCAGTCGCGGTGGCGGGTTGGTAGGTGGCGAAGACCGGCCAGAGCGGATTCATGTCGAGCACCATCGCGCGCACGGCTCCCGCGCGCACGAGGATTCGCGCCAGGTCCACGATATTCATCTCTCCTTCGACGTAGACCAGGGCCCCACTGGCGGTCACCCCGAGGGCCGAGCGCGGGGTGTCGATCATGTTGTTGAGCGAATACCCCCAACGCGCGACGTCATTGGCCTGCAGTCCGGCGACGGGCGCCCCGTAGTCCACCAGCAGCGTGAGGTTCTGGCGCACCGCGACCACGTTGGCGTTCATGCCGACGTCGCGCCCCCACTGTCCGACGGTCATAGAGCCGTCGCGGTAGATGACCAGTGAGGCGGCGCCGTTGAGTAGCGGCGCGACGAGATGACCCTCGCTCAAGTAGCCGCCGTGAGAGTCCTTCAAGAGGAATCCGCCGCTGAAGGCGGCCACCAGGGTCTGCGCGGCCGAGTGCGACACGGGGGCGGTGTACTTCCAGAAGAAACCGCCAGGACTGAGGCTGCCCGAATAGAGTCGCGCGTTCAAGAGACGTGGGTCGATCCACGCCACACCCGCGACCGTCGTCGGATTGTTGGGGGGTCGAATCGTCGTCGTGAAGATCGCGCTGTGACCCTGCACCGTGCGTCCCGCGGGGCGGTACACGCCCTCACCCGCGACGGCGGGCGCGATGAAGGGGATCAGGTTCGTGGGACTGCGCAGTGGCGTCAGCGCCACCGTGGACTGAGCGGTCGTTGGGGAACTCGTCGTGGGCACCGAGGACACGGTCGTGGTCGAGGAATTCGCCCTCGTGGCTCCGCTGGTCCCCCCGAGCGCCACGGCCACGACGCCGGCCGTGGCCAGCGTGGCGACGGTGAAGAGGCGGAGCTTCATCGCGTCGTCTCGTGGGCATCGCCCAGTGCGAGGTCGTGAGAGGTGAAATCAAATTGACGATCGAAGGGTGGAGGAAAGTTCACCGAGCATGTTTAGTTCGGGGCCCTAAGAACGAACTAAGACCCGTACGAAGATTTGTTGACAATCGGCGTGGGCACTCCGGAGTGCACGAATGTTTCGTCAGAAAATAGTCGCAACTATGAATTTTTATGCAACTCAGACTTCCACGTTCGCGGGACCGAACACGGCTCGAACTCCGCGGCGCGTGTCGTCATTTATGTCCCGGTGCGAACCGACCAATTCGACCATTCAGGCCGAGATATATCTCGAGATTTCCCAGTAATTCTCCCGATTCACTCCCCGTCGCTGGGTAGAATTCGAGAGTGCTGGCCACGTCCGTCCCACTCGTGTGGAAGATCGTCATCATTTTCGTCGCCGGGTGCGCCGCGGGCATCTCCAACGGCATCGCCGGTGGTGGAACTTTCCTCAGTTTTCCGACACTCCTCGCGCTGGGCATTCCTTCGCTCACGGCCAATATGTCGTCGTCGGTCGGCATCTTGCCCAGTACGTTCGGCGGCATTCGCGGATTTCGCCACGAACTCAAAGTTCACCGCACCTTGTTGAAGGAGCTCGTTCCCACGTGCGTCCTGGGTTCAGTGGCCGGTACGGTGCTCTTGCTGATCGGCAGCAATCACACTTTCTCCCAAGTCATACCCTGGCTGATCGGCATGGCCACGATCCTCTTCGCGGTCTCGCCGAAAGTGACCAAGCTCCTCGCGAAAATGGATCGCGCGAATGATCCCCACGCGGTGCGACGGCGTTCGCTCTTCGTGGGAATCTTCATCGCGTCGGTCTACGGCGGATACTTCGGTGCGGGGCTCGGGATCGTCTTGTTGGCGGTGATGGCCCTCACCCTGCCCTACGACATCAACGTCCTCCAGGGACTGCGCGTCGCGTTGTCACTGCTCATCAACCTCATCGCCGGGGTCGTCTTCATCATTCGCGGCCACCTCGCGTTGCAGGCGGTCCTCGTGCTTCTCGCGGGCGCGCTCGTCGGCGGTTGGCTCGGCACGATCCTGATCCGACGACTCCCACCCCGGTTCGTTCGCGCCCTGGTGATCACCATCGGCACTCTCACCACGGTGAAGCTGGCCCTCGGGGCGTAGGCTCGCGACTACTTCGAGTCGCGCAGTCGCCCGATCACGTCGTCGACCACGCCGCTGGTCGTGGAGTCGCCTCCCAAGTCGAAGGTACGAATGCCCTCGGCCGCCCCTTCGAGGGTGGCGTTGCGCAGTCGCGTACCGGCATCGCGGAAAGAGGTGTCGCCCAGGCGCGCGGCGGCCTGGTCGAGCAGGGCCGCGCTCGCTAGCAGCATGGCCATCGGGTTCGCCACGTTCTTACCCTGTAGCGACGGCGCGGTGCCGTGCGGCGCCTCAGCCATCGCGACCGTCGGACGCAGGTCCTCGTCGAGTGACAGCAACACCGATTCAGCACCCGCGATTGATCCGAACATCGCCAGCACGAGGTCGCTCAGGCAGTCGCCATCGCGGTTCAGCGCCGGGATCACCAACGTGCGATCGTGGATCTCGGTCATGAGGCCGGCGTAGGTGGTGTCGATCAACGCCGGGCGGTACGTTACGAGAGGGTGTCGTGCGGCCGCCGCGTCCATCTCCTCCTTGAGCATCCCCTCGTAGGTCGGCGACACGGTCCACTTAGGTCCGCCGTACACGAGACCGCCGCTGGCCTCAGCCGCCACGAAGGCGTATTCGGCCACGCTGCGACACACCGAGCGCTCGATCTTCTCGGTACGCCATGCGGTCTCACTGGCGAGGCCGGCGTCGCCATCGCGACCCTCGGCGGCTCCGTACGCATCTCCCACGGCCATGCGCACGACGATGATCGGGGTGTTGGTACCGACGACCGGCGGCGTCACGCCGGGAATTCGACGTCCCGTTCGCACGATGACCGAACCACCGATTCCCTCGCGCAGCAGTCGGTTGGGCGATCCCACCCCGCCGATCTCTGGCGGGGTGACGGTGGCGGCTTTGAGTCCCAGGCCGGCCTCCACCATCGCCGCGGCCGCTTCGCGCACGACGTCATTATTGGTCCGGCGACGACTCTCGAGCGAGAGGTCGTAGTTCACGAAGTGCAAGTTGACACCGAGTAGTTCAGGGGTCATGACGCGCAAGGACTCGACGAGGAGTTCCTGGCCGGTTTCGTCGCCGTCGCATACAACAATGGTGGCAGTGGGTTTGGTCACGAGGAGAAGTCTACGCGAGGAGTTTGCGGGGCTAGAGATCCGCTATTCCTTAGGCCGAGCCGCCGCGCCGCCACCCAAGAACGATTCGACGAAGATCGGATTGTTCTCCAGGTCGCTGGGCGCCCCTTCGAGAACGACACGCCCACCCCCGAGCACGTAGGTGTGATCCGAGATTCGCAGGGCTGCCTTGGCCCGTTGTTCCACCAACAACACCGTCGATCCGAAATTGGCGAAGCCGCGGATGTATTCCTCGAGCAATTGCGTCGCGACCATCGGGGCCAGGTTGGCCGTCGGCTCGTCGAGCACCAATACCGAAGGCGAGAGCATGAGCACGCGACCCATCGCGAGCATCTTGCGCTCGCCGCCGGAGAGTTTGCCGGCCTTACGCGTCATCATGACCTTGAGCCTCGGGAAGAACTCGAGCACGGCATCGATCCGCTCGTGGATCTCGCTGCGCTTGAGCAGGTAGCCGCCGATTTCGAGATTCTCCTTGACCGACAGCGGAGGAAAGACGTCGTCGATCTGGGGCACGTACCCCACGCCGATCTTGGCCACCTCTTCGGGCGGCATGTTGGTGATCGACGTGTCGCCCACCTTCACCGATCCTTCGAGGACCTTGACGACGCCGACGAGCGATTTGAGCAGCGTCGACTTGCCTGAACCGTTGGGCCCCACGATGGAGAAGACCTTGCCCGGGGTGGCCTCGATCGTGATGCCGCTGACGATGGCGCGACCGTCGTAGCCCGCGGCCAGACCGGTGGCCGTGAGAACCAGTCCCTTCTTTGAGAGTTCAACCGACAAGGTACGCCTCCACTACTTCTTCCTTCTGACGAAGTTCCGACATGGTGCCTTGAGCCAGGACTTTGCCCTCGGCGAGAACGATCACCGGATCGCAGAACGCGTCCATGATCGAGAGTTCGTGTTCGACCATCACGATGGTCATACCACCGCGGCACAGGTTGGTCAACTGGTCACCGATCCGGTGCGCCAGATTCGGATGCACGCCGGCCATGGGCTCGTCCAATAATAAAATCTTGGGCTCGGCGAGCAGTGCTCGCATAATCTCGACCAGTCGGCGCTGCCCACCCGAGAGTCCGCCGGCGTAGGAGTCGGCGTACTGGGTCAGACCGAATCCCTCGAGCAGTTCCTGAGCGCGCTCGATGTTCGCGCGGTCTTCCGCTCCCCAGTAGCGCTTACCGCGCATCGAGCCTACGAAAGTGTCCCCCGACTGGCGCGGGATGGCGCTGACGAGATTCTCGAGCACGGTGAGCTTCTTGAACTCACTCGCCAACTGGAAGGTTCGCACGATACCATTCAGGGCACGCTTGTTCGAGGGCATCGACGTAATGTCCTGGCCCTCGTAGAAGATCTGCCCCGACGAGGGAGGCAAGGTCCCCGCCAGCATCGCCAGCGTGGTGGATTTACCGGCGCCGTTAGGGCCAATCATGCCCGTCAGTCGACCTTGTTGGATGTCGATCGAGACGTCGGAGACGACGGTCACGCCATTGAAGACCTTGGTCAATCCCTTCGTCGAGAAGATCACGTGGTGATCATTGCCCGTCGGCTCGAGGTGCAACAACTTGTGCAGGTCGAGCTTGTGCAGGTCCCCGATCTTGATCAGGGCGTCGGATTCGTCGTCGGCCGCGGTCGGTACCGGCGCCGGCGCGTTCTTGTTGCCACTCAGGATCTGGCGCCTCTCGGGCAAGATGCCGTCGGGTCGGAACCACAAGAACAAGACGATGAGTAGACCTATTGCCACCCACTCGAGAGCGGGCACCAGTGCAGGGTTGCCCACCGGGGGCAAGTAGCGAGTGACCTCCTCGAAGCCCACCGGCACCAGAATTGCGCCGAGCACGGCGCCCTTGTGGTTGCCGGCACCGCCGATGATGATGGCGGCGAACAGGACAATGGTCTCGGCATACCCCCAGGCACCGGGCGCCCACAAGGTGATGAACTCAACCAGAATGGCCCCCGAGAGCCCCGCGATCATGCCACCCACGACCAACACGCTCATGCGCTGCATGCGCAGGTCCTTGCCGAGAGAGTCGGCCACGATGTCGTTGTCGCGCATCGCACGCAATGAACGACCGTAGGGCGACTCGGTGATGCGCTTGACGAGGAAGTAGGCGCCCACGGTGAGGATGACGGCGACGAGTCCATAGGCGAATTGGTAGCTCAGACCCTGGGGATTGAAGTGACTCTGGAACGGGGCGGGCACCAGTGAGATTCCCGCGGCGCCGTTAAAGAGGGGCACGTAGTTGGTCGCCAACAAGTTGAGCAGGACCGCCGACACCAAGAGTCCCACCGCGGCGAAGTCGCCGCGCAGACGCTTACCCACGATGAAGACGAAGGGCAACGCGAGCAGACCGCCCGCCAGAGCCGCCCCGATCCAGGGGAACGGCCACGGTAGGTGCCAACCCAATATGTACTTCTGAAACCCACCGTTGGAGGTGGAGGCGTTGGGCATCGAGAGAACGGCGGCGACGTAGGCACCCACCGACTGGAAAATAATGAAGCCGAAATTCGAGACGCCGGCCACGCCGAACTGCAGGCTGAGCCCCAAACACGCCATGGCGTCGACTGACGCGTACACCAGGATGATTGCTATGTAGTAGCCGTAGCTGGACATTAGTTCGTCTTCTCGCTTCCGAAGATTCCAAAGGGGCGGAACATCAACATCACAATCAGGGCAATGAACGCGATCACGTCCTTGTAGTCCGGATTGATGTAGGCGGCACTGACTTCGGTCGCGAGACCGATGGTGAGCGCACCGAACATGGCACCGTAGGGCTCGCCCGGGCCGCCCAGGAACATCGCCGCGAGGAGCAGCACGATATAGAGCTGAGCACTCGTGGCCTCGAAGACGCCCGCGTTCATAGCGAAGACCGTGCCCGCCAATCCGCACAGGGCACCGGAGATGAGCCAGGTGGTCGAAATGATGAACTGCGTCTTGATCCCAGAATTGCGGGCCAAGTTCTTATTGGCCGAGGTGGCCCGCATGGCCTTACCGAGGCGCGTGTACTTGAGCAGCCCATGCACACCCACTAGCACCGCGACGCAGATTCCCATCACGATGAGCTGAAGGCTCGACAGTAACAGCCCGGCGAAGTGATACTCCCGGCCCTGATTCTGGGTGAAGGAGACGTAACCGCCCCCGACGATCGCCTGAAGTCCGAAGGTTCCGATCAAGTCGATGCCCAACGAAACAATGACCACCGTGATCGGCGCGAGATTGCGCTTCTGGAACGGCGTGTAGACGAACCGATTGAGGAGCCAGGAGGCAATGGCCCCGGTGAGGACACCCCCGACGAGCGCGACCCAGGCGTTGACGCCGTGCTCGTTGACGTAGTAGGTCACGAACGCGCTGTTGATCATGATGGACCCGTACGCCAGGTTCAACACGTTGGTGACCGCGAACTGCATGGTGAAGCCGACCGTGGCGATCGCGAGAACCGCCGCCGATATCAGGCCGAACCCGAATGATGACATGAAGACACTCAAGGAGAATCAATGTTCCTTTACGAATCGAGAGTTATTCCTATGAACCAGTGCTGCGACAAGGAACGTCGAACTTGAAACCCACGCGGACTGGCGCCTTAGCGACGCGACGCCCACGACAACGTCGTTGTTGTCGTTGGCGTCGTCGCCCCCTACTAGAACGCCTTCAGGCTATTGATGAGTGCTGGGTTCAAGGTGCCCGCGTTCACCGTGGTGCCCGCCGCCGTGTAGTGCATGTCCTCGAAGGCTCCGAACGAGGTGTGGAACGCATCGAAGTGATACGTGCCGCCCACACCCAGGTACTGAATCTTCTTGTGGGCCTTGAGCGCCGCCAAGCCGGCTGCGAAGGACGACACCACCTTGGCACCCGGCGCACCGGCCGTGATCGCCAAAATGTCGTTCTTGTAGACCGAGCCCGATGTCGAACCCGACATCACCATCGCCAGCGACGCGATGTTGATCGCGTCGTAGAGGTGGACCATGCCGGGCGCCTGCAGGAGTGTCGCCACGTTGCCGATTCCCTTGACTTTGCCCTTCTGCGCCAAGACCAACTTGGAGAACAGCGGGTACGCCGGCGTGTTACCGGTAGAAACCTGATTGTCCGCGTCGAAGTTCTTGATGAAGTTCTGGGTGCCCACGGCCTTGGTGATGCCCGCGAAGAACGTCGGGTCGATCATCGCCGAGGTGCCAATGATTGGAATCATCTTTTTACCGTTGAGCTGGTAGACCTCGCTCAACAGCGCCACGCCGGCCGCGCCCAGAGCCTCCATCATGATGACCTGAGGCTTGGCCGCGACGATGGCCTGAGCTTCGGACTGGAACGTGGTGGCGTTAATGTCGAGCGTCTGGTTCGAGACGATCTTCATGTTGCCGGCCTTGGCGATCGCCGCCTCGGCGGGAGCCACGAAGGTCTGCGAGCCTGCGTCGTTACCGAAAGCCAACGCGATCTTCTTGTACCCCTTGTTCTTCGCGATCGCGACCATCGCCACCGCGTCAGCGGCGTCCGGGGGCACGAGACGGAAGAAATACGGGAACTTGACCGCGTCGAACTCCGACTCGCCGGTCATGCAGAACGACACTGTCTTGTTCGAACCGAAGACCGGTACGACCGTCGAGGCCTCGTCCGAAGTGCAGCCAATGACGAACGCGATGTTCTTGGTAGTCGCGTACATCTGACCCACGGCGGGAACTGCGTCGGCGGGGTCACCACGGGTGTCCACCGTCTTGCAGTTGATCTGGTGGCCGAGCACCCCACCCACCAGGTTGATCTCCTGAGTCGCGGCAAGACACGCGGTCTCGTAGATCGGTCCGAGCGCGGCGTCGACTCCGGTGAACGGCGCGACGACCGGAATCGTCAAAGCCACTCCGGACGAGTGCGGTTGCGCGCTAGCGTGCGCCGTTCCCGGCAGTCCGACCGTGGCGCCAATGAGAGCCACTACGGCCACCAACAGCGTCAGCCTCTTGCGCATTCGCACGGCCGGAGAACCCGACCACGTCAAAGTCTTTCCATTCATGTATTCCCCCCTAGTTGTTTTGGTACTACTCACTGCACACAGCAGACTTAGAACGTCGACGTGTCCGCCTTCAACGGCATCCACGGCCAGTCCTCAGGAGCTCCCTCCTCAGCGACGATTTTGTTCGAGATGGCTCCTACCCCTTCGATGACCACCTCGATAGTGTCGCCCGGGTTGAGCCACACCGGCGGCGTGCGCGCGAAGCCCACACCCCCCGGCGTCCCACTCGCGATCACGTCGCCCGGACGTAACGTGGTGAACGAAGAGAAGTACTCGACGGCCCGCTGGACGCTGACGATCATGTCCGACGTGCGCGCGTCCTGCATCACCGTGCCGTTGAGGATAGAGCGGATAGCCACGTCGTTGACGTTGACCTCATCATTGGTCACCAATTCGGGTCCGATGGGCATGGTCCCCTCGAAGTTCTTGCCCGGCGTCCACTGCGTGGCGGCGCGCTGCCACTCGCGTGCGGAGCCGTCGTTCATCACCGAGTAGCCCAGAATCGCGTCGAAGGCGTTCTCGGCCTTGATGTAGCGGCCGCCCTTACCAATGATGATGGCGAGTTCGGCTTCGTAGTCCATCCGCACGCTCAAGGCGGGCTTGACGAAGTCGTCGAAGGCCCCAATGACGCTGCCCGCACCGCGCACGAATGACTCGGGCCAGGTCGGCACCGCTCGTCCACCCTCGATCGCGTGGTCGGCGTAGTTCACCCCGAGGCACAGGATGCGCGGAGGGTTCGGCGTGAGCGGCCCGAAATCGGTGCCCTCGTACTGCTGTCCCGCGAGTGACGTGACAGCGCGCGCGGCGTCGAGCGCGGCGTCGCCACCCTCGGCCAGACCGTTCAACGTCGCGAGCGACTCGTCGCCCGTCGCATCGGCGAGGTCCACGTACCCCTCACTGCCCTTGACGTGGAGTCGTAGGCCTCGCGAGGTCCTGATCGTCGCAAACCTCATTGGTTCCCCCCTGAATATTCAACCAAATTGGTTGAATTGGTCCTAACTACTTTCGCGAACTATAAGACGTATCGCAGGGATTGTCAAACACATCGCGAGAAAATTTTTGGATATTTCGTAATGTATTCGTCATATTGGTAGGATTGGTTGATATAGTGTCCCAATTACGCACCATTTCCACGGTGCGCGCCACGAGTGATTCATAACTTCACGGGAGGAAGACCATGACGACGGTGTCCAACGTTCAGATGCGCGGTGTGGCCGACGACATCTTGATGTCCGCCACACACACGGGACTGCGCAGTGGCCACCGTCTCCCCACGGAACGTGATCTCGCCCAGGCCCTCAAACTCTCGCGTACCACGATACGCAACGCCATGGCCCTCCTCGAAAGCGAAGGAGTGGTGTCGCGTGAGGTCGGTCGCGGCACGTTCCTGCGACGCGACCCTGACGTGGTGCTGGGCGTCGAGGTGAGGCACTCGCCCGCTCATTCGGTGGTGGGTAACGTCAGTCCGGCCGACGTGATGAACGCGCGTCTGCTGATCGAACCCGCGGCCCTCGCCGCCACCGTCGAGAACGCCACGGCGAGTGACTTCGACGAAATCAACCGCTGCCTCGCCGGTGGGGACAACGCCGCCGACTTTGAGGAATTCGAACGCTGGGATCTTGCGCTGCACCAAGCCTTCGTGCACGCGTCGCACAACCCCCTGATCGAAAACATGTACCACTTCATCGCCGAGGCGAGGCTCTCGGTGACGTGGGGCAGCTTGAAGCGTCGCAGCGACTCGCCCGAACGTCGCGACTTCTACCGTCAACAGCACCACGAGATCGCCCAAGCGCTCGCCAATCGTGACGGTCGCGCCGCGCGTGAAGCGATGTTACGTCACCTCGGCGCGGTGGAGTCCAACCTGCAGCGGGCCGCGCAGAGCTAGAGGTGTGCGCCGAGATAGATCGAGTCGCGCACGTGCACGAAGTGCTCCACGGCGTGACTGCGGTGCACTGACGCCGCGAGCGACAACGTGAGGGCGACGCGGGCCTTGCGGGCGTCAAGGACGCCGCCCGAGATCAACCCTCGCGACAAGAGATCGCTCTCGGAGCCAACGAAACCGTAGGTGTGCTCGTGCACCTCGCCCGCGCCCGTGCGCGAGCACAAGACGACGGGCATCTGCTTCACCAGGGACTCGAGGAGGGGCACCATGGCCCCCGGCACGTGTCCCGCGCCGAAACCGTCGATGATCGCGCCGCGGTAACCCGACGAATCGAGCGTCGAGAGAGCTCGCCCGTCGTCACCCAGGGCACAGGTCACGAGGGCGACGGGGGGTGTCTCGCGAAGAACGTCGAGTGCGATGTGGGCCAGAGGAGTGGGCCGCAGCACCACGCGCACCCGCTCCTCCGCCACCCAGCCCAGGGGACCGCCCGTGTTCGATTGGAACGTGTCGAGGCTCGAGCTGTGCGACTTGCGCACGAATCGCGCGGCGTGCACCTCGTCATTCATCACCACCACGCACCCCAGTCCTCGGCTGAGCGGCGACGCGGCCACCTTCACCGCCGCGAGGACGTTACCCGGCCCGTCGGAACTCGCCAGCGTGGGATTGCGCATCGCGCCGGTAACGACGACCGGCACCGGCAGTTCGAGCAGAACGTCGAGGGCGAAGGAGGTCTCCTCGATCGTGTCGGTTCCCTGGGTCACCACGACGCCATCGAGGCCACCCTCGACGCGTTGCTTGATCGTTGAAGCCAGCGCGACCACGTCAGCCAGGGTGAGGTCCCCCGAGGGCAACTGTCGAAATGACAACGTCTCGACGTCGGCCACGTCACGAAGCCCCGGTATCGCGTCCACGAGGTCAGAGGCGGTGAGTTGCGGCACCACCCCCTGCGCGCCGTGAGAGTTCGTGGAGGCAATCGTGCCTCCCAGAGAGACGACGAGGACCCGGGCCCGCGAAATTGAAGTGTTCATCACATATCCCCCACGGCACTTCACACTAGATGCGCCGCGGGGGGCGAGAGTCCCTGGGCTACTATCGCAATCACTACCGCCTGGCGTCGCGCGACGCGTCATCGCACGATCACTCCTCCAGGCGAGGAGGGAGCGTCGTGGCTGTCGTCGATCGCACCACCGAGCGCGCTGACCCGTCGCACGTCCTCACGCTGTCGACCTTCGGCGTCGCGACCATCCACGAAGCCCAGGACCGCACCGGGCTCTTGGCGTCTCGCCTGCGACCGCTCTCTCACGGCACCCGCGTCGCGGGTACCGCTCTGACCTGTGAGGTGACGCCGGGTGACAATTCCTCGATCCACCTGGCCGGTGACGTGGCGCGCCGTGGCGACTTCTTGATCGTCTCACCCACGAGCGCGTGCGACGACGGTTACTTCGGCGAGCTGCTGGCGACGCACATGGTGGCGCGCGGGGTCGTGGGCCTGGTCATCGACGCCGGCGTGCGCGACGTCGCCGATCTGCGCGAGATGGGTTTTCCGGTGTGGTCGAGCGCCATCAGTGCACGTGGCACGGTCAAGGAGACCCCGGGCAACGTCCAGGTCCCCCTCGTTTGCGCCGGAGTCGCCATCGCGCCGGGTGACGTCGTCGTCGCCGACGACGACGGTGTGGTGGTCGTGGCGCGCGAAGACGCGCTCGACGTCATCGCCGAATGCCGACTTCGCGAGGCCAAGGAATCCGCCTACCGCAAGGCCCTCGCCGCCGGCGAGGGCACCCTCGACTTGTTCGGCCTGCGCCAGAAGTTTCTCGACGCGGGACTGCGCGACATCGTCGAGTAGCCGGTGTCGCGTCGCCCAGCGAAGCCGTTAGCGTGAAGTACGAGCACTCCAGGAGGACGATGAACGATCGAACGAGCATCGAAGAATCCATTTCTGACGAGGAGCTCACTCGCCTCGCCCTCAGCGCTGACCGCTATCCCGTCATTGACGCGAACACGATGCCGTGGCGGCCCGGTGGCGACGCCGTGACGGGACTCCTGCCCGATTGGTACATGCCCGCGCCCTCGGGACGACGCCGTGGCAGGGGCGCCCAGGTGGCCATAGGGGTCATCATCGCGAGTTTCGTGATCATCAACGCGCTGGGGTTGTGCATCACCTACGGGTTCTTGACTCTGGCCTAATTCGTCTGAGTCGCCCGACGTACCACCGGCAGGACCTCGCTGGCCAGCAACTCGATCGAGCGGGCCGTCTCCTTGAAGGGCAGTCCGCCGAGGCCGACCTGCGCCAAAAAACGTGTGTGGCCCAACAACTCGTACTCCCAGAGGATCTTGTCGACGATCTCTTGGGGGCTGCCACAGAATAAAGCGCCGTGCGGGGACGCCCAGTCCTCGAAGGCGTCGCGCGCCAGGGGCACCCCGCGCGCGTGCGGCATGTTCTCACCGATGTAGCGCGAGTAGTAGGGATAAAAGGCGTCGCGCGCGCCCTGGGACGTCTCGTCGACGAAGAAGTGACTCGTGACGCCTACGCGCAGGTCCTCGTGGGCCACCGCGTTCTCGCGACCGCTGCGACGATAGATCGCCGCGAGGTCGACGAATCGCTCGGGCTGGCTCAGGATGGCGAAGTAGACGCCCACGCCGTGTCGACCGGCGCGCGCCGCGCTCTCGGGAGTCCCCCCGACGGCGATCCACACCGGGATCTCGCCCTCCCACGCACGAGGGTACACGCCCGCCGCGCGTAAGGGTGGTCGAAAACGACCCGACCAGGTGACGCGCTCGTTGCGATTGATCCGCACGAACAACTCGAGCTTCTCCTCGAACAGGTCGTCGTAGTCCCCGAGGTCGAATCCGTACAGGGGGAAGGACTCCACGTAGGCGCCGCGACCCGCGGTGATCTCGGCGCGTCCTCGAGAGATCAGGTCCAGGGTCGAGAAGTCCTCGTAGACGCGTACCGGATCCGACGTCGAGAGAACGGTCACCGCGCTGGTGAGCCGGATGCGCGACGTCGATTCGGCGATAGCGGCCAACACGACGGCCGGCGACGAGATCGCGAAGTCGCGGCGGTGGTGCTCGCCCACGCCGAAGACGTCGAGTCCCGCGTCGTCGGCGATCCTGGCGAGCTCGATGAACTCGCGCAACCGCACGGCGGGACTCACCTCCTCGCCGGTGGGCGAACGCGTCACCTCGCCGAAGGTGAACAGGCCGATTTCCATTCCCGCACTCATCGAGCGAGCACCCCCTCGAGCCACGGCGACAGGGCTGACGTCACCTCCGGGGACATCGCGTGACCCCCACGAGTGCGATAGGCCTCGAGGTTCGCGCCGGATTCCTCGTGGAGGTACTCCCACGTCGCCTCCATCAAGTCGCTCGGCATCACCGGATCATCGATTCCCTGGGCGTGCAGGATGTTGACCCCGGCGAGTCGCTGCGGCGTCGTCGCCACCCCCGCGTCGAAGGGGATCGTCCCGTAGAGCAGGGCCGCCCCCGCGAAACGAGCGGGGTCGGCGAGCACCAACGCGCCGGCGAAGGCGGTGCCGCCGCTGAAGCCCACGAGCACCACCGGTCTCGTGGGCGCCACGGAGTCGAGCCACTCGCGGAACCAGTCGATCGACACACGCAACGACTCGGGCAGGGGACGGCCAATACCTCGATTCTCGAACCAGGTGAAGGCGGCCTCACCGAGGACGACCCGGCCCCGCACGCAAGCGAGGGCGACGTGCTGGGGGAGCTGGGTCGCCAACGAGCTGATCTCGAGCTCATTGGAACCACGTCCGTGTAGCAGCACCACCAAGGGGTCTCGCTCGTCCGAGGAACCACTCCACAACACCGTGGGCGTCGTCACCACGTCACCTGCTCTCCGTCAATTAGTTGATATGTCTACCATTATATCGACAGTTCGATGAAACATCAACAAATCTGTGGTGGGATCCCTTCGCTCGCGACGCACTCATGACTCCTCAGGGACCCCGTCCCTAGATCACCGGCGACATTCCCCCGTCCACGCTGAGACCCACCCCCGTGACGAAACTCGCCCGCGGCGAGAGGAGGAAGGCGGCGACGTCGGCGAACTCCTCGGCGCGCCCGTAGCGACCGAGGGGGATGCGCGCCTTCCTCGCCGCCTCGAGGTAGTAGTCCTCGGTCGACTGCTGGGCCTGGGCCGCGCGACGCACCCACTGCCCCGACTCGATCAAACCAATCAACACCGCGTTCACTCGGATACCCCGGGGCGCCACCTCATTGGCCAGTGCCTTCGTGAACGCCAGTCCCGCCGCACGCGAGGCCGACGTGGGGGTCGAGCCCATCGAGGGTGCGCGCGCAGAGATAGCGAGTACGTTGAGGATCGCGCCACCACGCCCTTCGAGGTGCTCCAGCGAGGCGCGCGCTATTCGTAGTGCCGCCAACACCTTGAGTTCGTAGTCACTACGCCACTCGTCGTCGGAGGACGTGGCCACCGGCGTCGCCACCGCCGCCCCGGCATTGTTGACCACGCCATCGAGCCGCGAGAACCTCTCCAACGTCACCTGCAGGAACATGTCGCAGTCACTGGCCCGGGTCACGTCCGCTTGCACGCACAGGGCTCGCGATCCCAGGGTCGCCTGGGCAACCTCGAGGCGTTGCTCGTCTCGCCCACAGACCGCTACGTTCGCCCCCTCGGCGAGAAGGCGTTGCGCGAGGGCGAGGCCGAGGCCGTCGGTCCCCCCGGTGATCAGTACGGTGCGATCGTTGAGTTCTAGGTCCATGGCGCCATCCTAGAAAATCGTGGCGCGACGGGGACTAGTGGGTGCGACGTATCTCGACGAGGACGCCCAATTGCGTGGACTCGGGTCCCTGATAAATACCCTTGAGGGGCGCGACGTCGTCGTAGTCTCGTCCGTGCCCGACGATGATGTGACGTTGCGTCTCTCGCACGCCGTTCGTCGGGTCGATCCCGGTCCACGTGCCCGAGAAGTACTCGACCCAGGCGTGGCTCTGACCCTCGACCACGTCGCCGACCTCCGGCTCGGTCGCCGGGTAGAGGTAGCCCGACACGTAACGCGCGGGGATGCCCATGGCCCGCAACAGGCCGATGGTGACGTGGGTGATGTCTTGGCAGACGCCCTTGCGTCGGTCCCAGGCCTCCTGGGCCGTGGCCGACACCGTGGTGGCCCCGGGCACGTAGGAGACCTCGCCGCGGATAAAGTTCGACGCCGTCTCCACGCACTCGTGCACGTCCGACAGCTTTTGCCACGTCGCGATCTCGTCCGTGATCGCGCCCACGAGAGCGGTGCGGTGCGTCGGCAGCAAGAACTCCGAGAAGCGGTCGCTCAGGCGTTCGCTGCGCAAGGCGCGCCAGTCCAGGGGCGTCTCCAGTGTCGCCGCCCAACTCTCCACGTGCGAGGTCGCCTCGACTTCGAGCTGCGGATGGGTCTCTTGGATGTCGAAGGCCGTCACCAGCGTACCGAAGTAGTCGACGTGGCTCGACAAGGGAACGCTGGGCCGCACGGTGATCCTGGAGGACTGCACCTGCTGGGTGCCCAGGGACCGTGGGGTCATGCGGGCCTCGTTATAGGAGGCCTTGGCGAGTCCGTCGTACGTGAACCCCGTGTGATGGCGGATCGCGAGGCCGAGACGTTCGCTCACAGACCCTCCTCGATATTCCACACGACGGCGTCCTCGTGACGGAAGTAGCGGTCGGTCACGGCGTCGGTGACGCGAAAGCACGTGGCCTCGAGCATCTCCAAGAGTTCGGGCAGCTGGTCGATCAGTTGTCGAGGGTCGATGAATTCGAGCGTACCGCGAGCGCGCGCCAGCGCCTGGCGCGCGGCGTCGCCGGAACTGATCCGTTGACCGACGGGCTGGATCTCGACCAGGCACTCGTCGGCCAGATTGAGCGAGTAGAGCACCGAGCGCGGAAAGAGGCGGTCCAGCATCAAGAAGGCCGCGACGCCGTTGGCGTCGTTGATCTCGCGGGTGTTGCGCATGAAGGCCTCCATCGCTCCCGACGCGCGCAGGAACGCCATCCAGTCGGGGGCGTTCTCCTCGCTCACCACGCGTCCGCGCAGCAGTCGCGCGGTCATGTCGATCCTCTCGAGATTGCGACCCAGCACGAGGAACCGCCAGCCGTCGTCGTGACTCAAGGTCGCGTCGGTGAGACCGGCCAGGAGCGAGGTGCGTTCGCGCACGTAGGACAGATACGTCGCCGGTCCGAAGTCGCGTGATCGCTTCTCGCGCTTGGGCAATTCGTTGCGCGTCGTATTGAGCGCCACCCACATCTCAGAGGAGATGTAGTCGCGACTGCGACGCGCATTCTCGTAGGCCCCGTTGAGGGCTCCGGCGATGGAGTTGGGGTTCTCGATGTCGTAGACGATGGTCTGCAACGTCTCGCCCGTGCGCAGTCGTTGGTTCTCGACCTCGATGCCCAGGATCGAGAAGAGTGACCGACACGTCGCACTCTCGTCGTTGAAGGGGTCCTCCACCATACGATGCACGTAGGAGTCCACGATGCGCGCGGTGTCGTCCGCGCGTTCGATGTAGCGACCGATCCAGAACAGCGACTCGGCGAGTCGCGAGAGCATGCCGCGCTCGCTCACTGCTCGCCCTGCTCAAAGATGTACTCGTCGTTCTGGCGCGGCGGGCCCGCGTAACGGCGCGAACGCGCGCTCGCGGGCGGTACCGCGCCCCGAAAGGGGATCGATTCGTCATTGAGCACCCAGGTGTCCTTCGAACCCCCGCCGCGCGAGGAGTTGACGATGAGCTCGCCCTCTCCCAGGGCCACTCGGGTCAGCCCACCGGGCAGGACCCACACGTCCTCGCCATCGTTGACCGCGAAGGGCCGCAGGTCGATGTGACGCGGCGCGATGCCCTCACCCACGAACGTCGGGTGCGTCGAGAGTGCGACGGGCCGCTGGGCGATGAAATTACGCGGCGCGGCGCTGATCGCCTTGTGCAGGGCCTTGAGCTCGGTCGTGGTGGCCCGAGGGCCGATGACGATGCCCTTGCCACCCGAACCGTCCACCGGCTTGATCACGTAGCGAGCCAGTTGACCCAGGACCTCGGCGCGCACCTCGTCGTCGTCGAGGCGATGGGTCTCGACGTTGTCGAGCAGCGGCTTCTCGCCCAGGTAGAAGCGGATGAACTCGGGCACGTAGGTGTAGATCAATTTGTCGTCGGCCACGCCGTTGCCGATCCCGTTGGAGATGACCACGTTGCCCGCTCGCGCCGCGTTCACGAGACCGGCGACACCGATCACGGTGTCGGGTCGAAATTGTAGGGGGTCGAGCCAGTCATCATCGACGCGCCGGTAGATCACGTGCACCGCTCGCTCACCGTTGGTGGTGCGCATGTAGACGTGATTGCTCCGACACACCAAGTCGCGGCCCTCGACCAGTTCAACGCCCATCATCCGCGCGAGCAACACGTGCTCGAAGTACGCCGCGTTGAACACGCCCGGGCTCAGCACCACGATGACCGGCTCCAACGCTTTCGCGGGAGCGGCGGCCAGCAACGCCGCGAAGAGGCGCGAGGGGTAGGAGTCGACCGGGTGCACCCGGTGATCCGAGAACAGCGCCGAGAACGCCTGGGTCATGGCCCGACGGTTCTCGATGACGTAACTCACCCCGGAGGGGATTCGTACGTTGTCCTCGAGGACGCAGAAGTTCCCGTGCTCGTCGCGGATCAGGTCAATGCCCGCGACCGCGATGCGCACCCCGTTGGGGGGCGTGATGCCGAAGGCCGCGCGGCAGTAGTGCGGGCTCGAGGTGATGACCCGTCGCGGCATGAGGGCCTCGTCGAAGATCCTCCCCTCGCCGTAGACGTCGGCGAGAAACGCCTCGAGCGCGCGCACCCGCTGCGCGATGCCCCGGGCGAGGCGGTCCCACTCCAACGCCCCGAGGATCCGCGGCACCAGGTCCAACGGGAATGGTCGCTCCTCGCCACTGTGCGCGAAGGTGACGCCGCGATCGATGAAGGTGCGCGCGAGTTGCTCGGAGCGTAGGCGCAGTTCCTGGGGCTGATAGGCGTTGATGTCGGCGAGGAGACGTTCGTAGATGGGGCGGGGCTGACCAGGTGAGGAGAACATCTCGTTCCAGGCCCCCGACGCATCCTCCTCAAAGACGACTCCCATTGTCACAACCTAGGTCGGCTATGTGTACGGAGTATTTCTAAGTGGTAACGGCGATGTAACCGCCGACGCCCAGCACGCACCCTTGGCGCACGGGCCGACCCCGGTCGCGCGAACACGTCGGCGGTGGCCTCACTCGGGGTCGCGGGCGAGCGAGTGCGAGATGGACGTACTGGCCAGGCTCAGTTGGAGGAACTGCTGATAGCGCTCCTGATAGACAGCGACGTTCTCGGGGTGCGGCGAGATCACTTCACTGTTAGCGCGTGCTCCTTGGACGTAGGCCCAGTCCGAGATGAGTCCGACGCCGATTCCCGCGACCACCGCCGCGCCGTAGGAGGCACCCGGGTGATCGACCAGGGAGACGAGATCGCGGTGCAAGACGTCGGCCAGGATTTCGCGCCACAGGCGCGACCACGGGCCGCTGCTCGTGACGCGCACGTCTCCCAGCACCAGACCGCCCTCGGCCAGCACGTCCACGTGGACCTTGAATCCGTAGGCGATGCCCTCGAGTAAAGAGCGGTGCAGGTCCCCGCGCGTCGTGCCTAGGTGCAGGCCGGCGATGAGCCCGCGTAAGTCCGGGTCGTGCCGTGGCGTCCTCTCGCCGAGGAAATACGGCAGCGTCACCAGCGCACCGGGACGCGAGGCGCGCGCCGCCGCGTCCAGGCCCTCGAGCGGGGCCCCTTCGAAGAGGGTCTGCTCCCACCGCAGAAGTGAACCACTGGTGGCCATGGAGCCGTGGGGCAACCACGCTCCGGGCATCGGGTGCGCGTCGAGATAGAGCCGATGATCGAAGAACACCGTCGGCGAGACCGCGATGATGTCCCCCGCCTCCGCGAGCGTGATGAGTGCGTCGCCCGCCCGGACCAGGCCCGCGCCGTAGGCCGAGAGGACGTGGCTCGCTCCACCGACCACGATGGGTGTTCCCGCGCGAAGTCCGCTCGAACGCGCGGCCCCCCGCGTGACCTCGCCGACCACGGTGCCCGATCGCCGGACCGGTGACATCGCTGGCCACGCGACCTCGGTAGTGGCCAGCACCGCCGTGAGCGGGTGCAGTTCCAGGTCGTAGAGTCCGCTCTCGAGCGCCCAGTTCTGCTCCACGTGCAGCGAAGCGCCGAACTGGCGAGCGAGCCAGTCGTAGGAACCCTGCACGCTGGCCGCGCGCGCCCACAACGCCGGTTCATTCCTCGCCACCCACAGAATCGTCGGGGCGACCGATTGCTGCGAGAGGACCGAGCCCGTGAGTTGCAGGAGATCCAGGTGCTCCAGGGTCCGTTGGAGTTCTCGGACCTCGTGGGTGGCGCGCACGTCGCTTTCGAGGATGGCGCGTCGCAGCGGGACTCCTCGCGCGTCGCAGATGACGACCGCGGGCGCGCCGCCCGACACCGCGAGCGCTGCCACGTCAGCGTTACTCGCACCCGCGTGCGCGAGTAGACGGGCAATCACCTCGCTGCTCGCTCGCCACCACTCGCCCGGATCGACCTCGGCCCATCCGAGGACGTCGCGATGGAGGGTGACCTCGCGCGAGGTTCGCGCCACGATGCCGCGTGCGGGACTGACCAACGTGGCCGCCACGGTGGTCGCCCCCAGGTCGATGCCCAGGAGTAGTGGACCGGTCTCAGGCACGTCGTCCGTCGTCCTCACCCCGTGAGGGGTCATCGCCGTCAACGTGATCGCGCACAATGCGGTCCCCGCGCGGAGGCGAATCTCGGTCGGCTCGCGACGAGCTTCCTCCCAGGACCGCCCCAGCGCAAGTTGTCATGGCGAGACCTCGACTCAATGGTAAATCCCGGCGATACGTCCGAAGCGTAGTGGTCGACCACGAAGGGTTCGGACGAACTCAGCGACGCGCAAAGAGTCGCGCGGCGCCGCGCAGGGTCCCCTCGTTGCCGTTGAAGACCACCGGGCACCCGATGGTCGAGAAATCGTCCTCGCGCAGGTGACGAGCGTTACCCCCGCCCACGTGCACCAGGTCCGCGCGGAACTCGTGGACGAACTGCGCGAACGCGTCGGTCAGCCGGGTCCGCCACATCACCGGGTCCCTCACCCGCGACGGTTCGCCGAAGACTTCGTCGTAGGTGCCAATATCGCGGTACATCTCGGCACCGACGTCGCGGATCTTCTGACCCTCGCCGTCCACCACCAGTGAGATGCCCAGTCCCGTCCCCAGCGTGAAGACGAGTTCGCGCCCCCGACCCTGGGCGTATCCGTGGGCCGCCAGGGTCGCGTCGTTCACCACGCGCACCCGCGCGCGACATCGCTGCTGGAGTTCGCCCTCCACGTCGTACCCCAGCCACTGCTGATGGATGGCCGGGTCGATGGGCGTCGCGATGCCACCGGCACGCGACAGGTTGCCCGGTTCGATGACGCGCCCGTCGGCCATGTCACCGGGGAACCCCACGCCCGCGACGTCGCATCCGCTTTCGTTGACCAACCGGGCAACCACTTCGATCAACCGCGAGGGCATACAAGGATAGGGCGTGGCGATGCGCGCCACACCTCCTCGCAGGTGACCGTCGCAATCAACGGGGCAGTACTTGATGGACGTGGCACCGATGTCGACCGCGAACACCGGGCCGTCGCCCGAGATCGCCGATTCCGTCATGGGCGAAGTGTAGTGAGGACGAGGCGAGCGATACCATCGAGGGCCGCCCCGTCAGCACCCAAGGAGGGTTCGTGTCATCTTCGTCCACGTCGCGCGAGGCCTCCACCCAGGTGGAGCTCACCACCGTGGCCCTGGGCAACCTCACGGGCGTCTTCATCCTCATCGGCGCGACCTCGTCGCTCTTCGGCCCCTTGCTGGTGACGTTCTCGCACCACTTCTCGATCTCGCTCCCGCGCGCCGGCGAGGTGCTGAGCGTCTATTTCGTCGGTGCCCTCATCGGGGTGGTACCGGGCTGGTGGGGGCTCAAGCACACCACTGGGCGCCGGGTCTTGACGGTCTCACTCCTCACGGTCGCGCTGGGAACCCTCTGCACGGGGCTCGCGCACTCGTGGATCCTCTTCCTGGCCAGTATCTCGCTACTGGGGTTGGGTTTCGGATCACTCGATATGAGTCTCAACGTACTGCTCGCGCGCACCGCCGTCGCCGGTCGCGCGCACCGCTTGAGTTTCGTCAACGCCGGTTACGGTCTGGGCGCGGTGATCTGTCCGCTGCTGCTCGTCCTGGTGCACCCCAGGAACTTTCCGGCCGTCTTCGCGGGCATCTCGCTCCTCGCCGTGCTCCTCACCAGTTTCAACGCGGGCGTGCACGCCCCGGCGCTCAAGACCGAGGCGCTCCAGGGCGAGATCAACGCCCACAAGTCCCAGCGCTGGCCGATCCTTGTCTCCTTCGTGGCGGCGTACATCTTCTACGTCGCCATGGAGACGAGCGCGTCGGGGTGGATTTCGTCTCAACTCCAGCGTGGTGGCTACTCGACGACGACGGGTAGCTTGGTGACCGCAGCCTTCTGGATGGGTATGACCATCGGCCGCAGCCTGGGTGGTCCCCTGCACCGGATCTTCAACGACCGCCGGCTCATTCTCGGCGGTCTGAGCCTCGCGATCCTGGCCGACCTCGCGGCAACCTCCAACCACCTGGCTCTGGCGACCTATCCGCTCCTCGGTCTCATCTTGGCGTCGGTCTTTCCCATGGGTCTGGTCTGGTACACCCGCCTGCTGCCCCACGACAGCGACGGCGTCACCCTCATCTTGTTCGCGATGATGGCGGGCGGCGTGATCGGTCCGGGCGGCGTGAGCCTCTTGGTGTCGCACTTCGGCGTACGCGCGATCCCCTTCGCCTTCGCGGGCTTCGCCGCCCTCGACCTGGCGATCTTCGCGAGCATCGTGCGATTCACCCCCGTCGAACTGTCCTGACGCGGCCCCCCCCCCGGCGCCCCGGGGGGCGGGGTAGGGGGGGGGGGGGATAAGACACAAAAAGGGCGGGGGGGGCGCCGTGGTGGGGCGG
>VFSW01001552.1_pt1 | contig 35011 bp, 37 predicted proteins | sample 5358111 | NCBI WGS metagenome assembly VFSW01 (sample SAMN11554181, study PRJNA540505) | mine drainage metagenome | isolation source: sediment from site ElyBrook_90M | place: USA: Ely Copper Mine, Vershire, VT | collected 2017 | reverse complement strand
CCCATGCACCCAACCCATGAATCCGGGATGGGCATTCCCGATGGCATAGGGAAGAATGTCGTCCATAAAGATACGGTTCAGGGACGCCATATCTTGCCCGACGACTGGAGAAGATGCGGCAAACTGTCCGCGTACCGAAGCTGGAATCGGTTGCCACACGGGGCGCTCACGCAGGGTATGCTGGTAATCCAGAATTTGGTCCAGCATGTCATGAGCCTGTTGGCGCATCGCGTCCCAATTCTCGGGATCCAATTGGGATAGGGTCATAACGGCAGTGATGAAAACCCCCATTTCACGGGGTCTTCTGCATTCAAGATGGTATCCCGAGTATGAGCCAGATCAATGACCTCCGGAGGAATACGCTCATTCAACCGAGTGGAAAAAAATACGTTGACGCGGGGCATCAACAAGCTGCTCTCATGCTGGGAAATCACCGTCCCCAGACGCCCTGACTTGAGCCGCACCAAAGTACCTGAAGGATAAATCCCGACGGTACGCACAAAGGCATGAAAAACTTTCTCATCAAAATGCCCCTTCTGCCATTCAGCCATTTTTTGAATGGCCATGGAAGGTTCCCACCCCTTTTTGTAACATCGATCGGAGGTGATGGCATCATACACATCGCACACCGTACCCATACGCGCATAGAGGGATATCTTCTCTTCCTGTAGCTGATCCGGATATCCCTTACCATCCATGCGTTCATGGTGATGCAAACAAACATCCAACACCAACTCATCTTCCACTCTGGCCTGTTGCAACAGTTCATATCCCAGCCTTGGATGAGCTTTGACAACGGCAAACTCCTCTTCGGTCAACCGCTCTGGTTTGTTGAGCACCTCATCGGAAATCCGCATTTTACCTGCGTCATGAAACAATCCGGCAACGCCTACTCTGCGCAACAGATCTCCTTCCAGACCCAACTGCTTGCCCAAGCCGATCATCAATCCACACACCGCCACAGAGTGCAAATAAGTATATTGATCGCGGTCTTTGAGCCGCACCAAACTGAGCAACGCATCCGTATTGCGCGCTACGGAGCGGTAAATTTCTTCAACGACGGGGTAGACCTGATCCAGCGGAATAGATCGGCCCATACGGACTTCGGAAAACATGGCCTTAACCACGACTCTGGCGCGACCCAAGACATGTCGCGCCTGCTCTATTTCATCTTCAAAGGACACTTTGGATACGATGGCTTCAGGGATATGCCGTTCCTGCAAATCCATGAGGTGCTCTGGCTCCACCCCATGCTCATTGACCCCCAACACCTCTGTCACAACATCATCGCCCTTCCTAGGATCAATCCAGACGGCAGTGATGCTACTGCTTTGTAAAGCAGCCAGATCCTCAACAGACTCCAGCAAAAAGGAGGTTTTCCAAAACGGATGGTCCATCCAACTGCCACAAATCTCATGGATGTACATCCCCAACCGAAGATCGGACATCGCGATTTTTTTCATGTATTTATTTTACCATTCGCCCAGGAATCACCAGATGCCGGACCTCCTGTGGTGTCATCCGCAACAATTGGGCAATGTCGGTATAATCATCGGGGAGGGCCGCATCGTCCCAGCCATTGGCCGAATGGCGCGCCAAATTCACGGCCAATGCCACATTGCGCACCCGCGGCAAATGCCCAGCCGCCTCGCCCATGAGGGTCAAAAGCAATTCCGGCAGCCCCCAATTTATTGCCAATTCGCGTTGCAAAGCGACCAAGGTAAAACCCAAAACCTGTTCCTGGATCAGCTGACTGCGCAGGGTTTTGTCCTGCTCCTGGGCTGCCCGAATGGTCAGCATGACTTGTGGAGCAAAACACCACATCAACATTTCCGCCAAATCATGCAATAGCGCTGCCACATACACTTCGGCATATCGTCGGTCATTCAAGCGAATAGCCCAGTCGCGCCCATACTCTGCCGCCTTTTCTGCCCGACCAAGCACCCGCACGAGATTTTTCAAGGCGTCAGGAAACCCTGCCAACGCCTCCTCCACGGCCACCAACCCGGGCAAAACATGATCGAAAAAATTATTCATTCCCAACATCATCACTGCTTGTTCTACTTCAACGATCTCCGCCTGCTGATGGCGCGAACGATGCTGTTGCAAATAACGCAGCAGATGCGCCGTAAGCATGGGGTCCCGCAAAATCACTTGGGCCACATTCAGAGCGGATAATTGTTCTTCATCTTGACGCAGCATAGCCAGATCAGCCAAGCTGTTCTGCAGTACCGGCAAGGAAGCCGACTCCAGAAATGAGACCCATTGAGGCAAGGTCATCGAGGTATCCAGATTGCTCATATTTCCTCCCCCATCTCACACACCACTCACAGTTACAGCCCTACTCCGCCACCTCAGATCACCAACCATTGGGACATGATAAACCCAGCCCAGTCAAACCGCCATATCCTCTAGCGCCCATTTTTTGGGATCTTCAGCACCCAGAATACTGTCGTCTGTTTTTCCCAGATCCACCAATACGGGCTCGATGCGCGCGTTCTGCTTGATGGAAAAAATTACTTTTACCACTGGCGATAGCAGACTTCGATCGTTTTGTTCGATCACCGTTCCGAGGCGCCCAGACTTGAGACGTACCAGAGTACCCGAAGGATACAAGCCCACCGAGCGCACAAAGGCATGAAATGCCGTTCGATCGAATTGACCCTTTTGCCAGTCAGCCATTTTGCGAATCGCATAATTTGGTGCCCAACCCTTGTGATAGGTGCGCTCGGAAGTCACCGCATCATACACGTCGCAAATCGCCCCCATAGCTGCATGCACCGATATCATCTCACCATGCAACTGATCCGGATAACCCAAACCGTCCGCCCGCTCATGATGATGCAAACACACATCCAGCACCAGTTCGTCAGTCACTCCTGAACGGAACAGCAAGTCGCGCCCCAGTAACGCATGGGTTTTTATCGTAGCAAATTCCTCATCCGTCAACTGTCCCTGCTTATGCACGATTTCCGGTGGGATGAGGGCCATCCCCGCATCGAGCAGCAATCCGGCCAACCCGGCCCGACGCAGCATCGACGCATCAAAATCCATTTGTTTGGCCAGAGCCACCATCAACGCACTCACGGAGACCGCATGGAGATAGGGATAACTGGAGCGCGGCTTGTGATGTAACAAACTGACCAAGGCATCGGAATTGCGCAATACGGAATTAGAGATTTCTTCCACCAATCCTTCCGCTTCTTCCAAATTTGGGGGCAGACCCATACGACATTCCGCCAGCAAACTGTTCACAACGCCACGGGAGCGAACATGAATACGCCGGGCACGGTCCAACTCATCAAAAAAAGTGGCTTTTCGCGGAACCGAGGGAGTACTCGATATTTCTTCCGCCTCCATCTCCACCAAAACTTCACTCGACTCAGCGAGGTTTTGGTGACTGGCATTGACCTGACTCACATCCCTGCCCTTGGCAGGATCGATCCATACCTCGCGGATATTACTTTTCTGCAACGTCAATAAATCCTTGTGAGATTCCAGCATGAAGGACGTTTTCCAAAAGGGGTGATCCATCCAACTGCCACAAATCTCGTGCACAAACATACCAACTTTCAAATCATTGACCGAAACTTTTTTCACTGCGACTTCCTCATGGCGCTACCTGTATTGTACCGGGCCCCGTGACTACTCCAGTCAGTACTCGACCGGTGCCGGCACGGACCTGCACATTCTGCCCCATTATGGCATTTGCCAAAGCCTGTCCTTGCGTACTCACCTGAAATCCTTCCCCCATCACCTGCACTTGCACCGTTTGCCCCTGAAGAACGATATAGGGCAAGCGCAACATATCCGGACGCAAAGCCTGTCCGGCCACGACCCCCTGGCGCAACACTTTTCCGTCCAGATCAGCCAATCGCGTCAGTACGTCCGGTCGTGTCACCGCGCCATTCTGGATTTCCACATCTGCCGATGTCAGCGTCTCTCCCGCATTCATGGTGCGACGAATCACCACATGGGGCGCATTCAAAGTAACGATCACCGGTACCATGCCAGACCAAGACCGACCATTTTCATCGGCATCACAACGTGCCGACACCAAAATCCGACCTGCGCCCAATTTTGCGTTGGACGGCAGCGTCAATTGTGGAGAAACACAGCGGTTCGGCTTCAAACCATAGAGAGGAGGCAATACGGAAACCGTAATCTGTCCAGGAAAGCTCCCCAGTTGATCCAGTACAAATTGCCGCACACTGCCGTCAAATCCCCCAAATTCTGCTGCTCCCAGAAACACCGGGAAAAGCAGCCACACAAGACTCACCCATTTTGGCATCGCAAGTCTCATCATCCCCTTCCAACTCCAGAATAGGGACCATATCCCCCTTTTAATCGCCGCATACCCAAGCATTACCTCCAGATACGATACTTCATAAGAAGTTCCGCCTATTATGGAACAGGAATCCCAGTCATGGCTACCGCTCTCGACCGCACTTTACAATTTCAGCAACAAGCCTTGCGCGTTCAGGAAACGCGGCAGGAGTTGATTGCCTCTAATATTGCCAACAACGACACACCGGGCTATCTGGCGCGGGACATCGATTTTCGTGCGGCATTGAGTACAGCGCTGGGACAGAGCCAGACTTCCTCTTTGCCCCTGAACACTCCGGACCCTCAACATATTGCCAACTCGACGAAAGACGATGTTGCCGGTTCGCCCCTACTCTATCGCTCCGTGGTACAACCCAGCGCCGATGGTAATACCGTCAATCTGGACATCGAACGCGCCCAATTTTCCGAAAACGCCATCCGCTACCAAGCCAGCCTGAAATTTGGCGGACAACAGATCAAAGACATTTTAAGCGTGCTCAACTAAAAGGTCCTGACTCATGTCCCTGTTCAACATCCTCAACATCTCCGGCTCAGCCCTCACGGCACAATCCGAACGCTTGAACGTGGTGGCCAGCAACTTGGCCAATGCAGACAGCGCCACTGGAGCCGATGGTCAGCCCTATCACGCCAAGCAAGTGATTTTCAAAGCCATTCCCATAGACGGCCAAGGGGGCACCGCAGTCCAGGTGGATCAGGTGGTCAATGATCCCAGCCCCATGAAAATGATGTACGACCCCAACAACCCTCTGGCCGACAAAAATGGCTATGTCACCATGCCCAATGTCAATGTTGTGGAAGAAATGGTGAACATGATTTCGTCTTCGCGGTCTTATCAGAACAACGTGGAAGTGATGAACACTTCCAACACCCTCCTCCTTAAAACCCTACTCCTCGGACTATAATTCGGAGACTGCCATGACCACCGTCAACCCTTCCAGCGCCCTCATCACTCAACTCAATAACACCAATAGCTCTTTGGCCAATTCCGCCAGTTCTGGCAGTAGTTTGGCCAGCGCAGCTACCAGTGCGCTCAGCAGCACCAGCGCCACGTCCCTACAAAACAACTTCATGACCCTGCTGATTACTCAACTCCAGAACCAAGACCCCATGAACCCCATGGACAGCAGTCAAATGACTTCCCAACTGGCACAAATCAGCACGGTCAGCGGCATTAGCCAACTCAACTCCACCCTCACCGCCCTTAACACCAGCCTGTCGGGCAGCCAATCTATGTCCGCCGCCACCAGCCTCATCGGTCATACCGTGCTGGTGCCCGGGAGCACCGTCAGTGTCACTGCTGGCGCTAGCGCCAGCGCCGGAATTCAACTGCCCCAAGCCGTCAGCAACCTCACCGTCGCCATAAAAGACAGCGCCGGGAAAATCATCAACACACTGAACCTGGGGGCCCAAGCCGCTGGCGTGGTCCCCTTCACCTGGAATGGGCAAACCAGCTCCGGCGCCTCAGCTCCAGCCGGAACGTACCAGATCGTCGCCACCGCCAACCAAGGAACGAGCGCCGTCACGGCCACCACTTTGACCTCAGGCAAGGTCAATTCTGTCACCATGGGCAGCCAGGGCGCCTCCCTGGATCTGGGGACCCTCGGTAGCTTCAGCCTGTCTTCAGTCGCCTACATTCAATAATTCTGTCAGGGAGAAAACATCATGGCATTCCAACAAGGCCTCAGTGGTTTGGACGCTTCTGCCAGTCAACTCAATGCCATTGGCAACAATATTGCCAATGCCAGCACCGTCGGCTTTAAAAGTTCTACAACACAATTTTCCGATATCTTTGCCTCCAGCTTGAGCAGTGGAAACAGTAGCCAAATCGGAATTGGAACCCAAGTCTCAGCGGTAGCCCAGAACTTTTCCCAAGGAAATATCCAGTCCACCGGAAACTCCCTGGATATGGCCATCAACGGGCAAGGGTTCTACCGGATGAACAATAACGGTTCCATTTCATACTCACGTAATGGCCAGTTTCAACTGGATAAAAATGGCTACCTAGTGGATGCCGGCGGCAACCAGGTCACTGGGTACCAAGCCTCGGCCAGCGGCGTCATCACAACGGGCAATCTGGCTCCTTTGCAGATCCCCACCGCCAACCTTGCCCCCATCGCCACTAGCACCGCCACCATTGGACTGAATCTCAATTCCAGTTCCACTGTCCCGACTACCACTCCCTTTAATCCGACCGACCCCACCAGCTTCAACAATTCCACCTCCATGACGGTATACGACAGTTTGGGCAACAGCCATGTAGCCACCCTGTATTTTTCTCTGGCAAGCCCCACCCCCGCTGCGGTCACCACTGCTGGCGGCACCGCTGCCTGGAACACCTACCTGACCATGGATGGCACCGCCGTTCCAGCCGCCAATACCCCCATCGGTACCCTGGGGTTCAATGCCAGCGGCACCATGGTCTATCCTCCTGCCGGTACTCTGAAAATGGGGCAAATCCCTGTTACCGATACCCTAACCAATGGCGCCAACCCCTTAAATATGACCTTGGACTTTTCCAGCACCACCCAGTACGGCTCTCCTTTCGGGGTCAACCAACTGGTCCAAAACGGTTATACCTCAGGCCAGCTCAGTGGATTTGCCACCAGCCCTACCGGTATCATCCAGGGAAACTATTCCAATGGCCAATCCAAAAATCTGGGACAAATCGCTCTGGTCAACTTCGCCGATCCTCAAGCCCTTCAGTCCGCTGGCAATAACCAATGGGCGGAAACCAATGCTTCTGGGGCTGCCCTAGTGGGAGCACCAAGCTCCGGCAACTTGGGATCCATCCAATCGGGAGCCACCGAATCCTCGAACGTCAATCTGACCTCGGAACTGGTCAACATGATCACGGCCCAGCGCAACTACCAAGCCAACGCCCAGACCATCAAAACCGAAGATCAAATTACGCAAACCATCGTCAATCTACGGTAAGCGGAGATTCCATCATGGACCGCCTCATCTACACTGCCATGACTGGCGCCTCCCATATTCTGGAGCGTCAGGCCACGTTGTCCAACAATCTGGCCAACAACAATACCACCGGGTATCGCAGCGCGATTGACAGTTTTCGCGCCATTCCGTTGAATGGCCAAGGTGTGCAGACGCGGACGTTTGTCGTCAATGGACTGGCTGGTTACGATTTTTCTCCCGCCACTCTGGCGCAAACCGGACGTTCCCTGGATGTGGGTATTGATGGCAAGGGCTGGATCGCCGTGCTCATGCCTGACGGCAGCGAAGCCTATACCCGCAACGGCAACCTGCAAGTATCGCCAGATGGCGTTTTGCAAACCAACAATGGCAACCCTGTCATCGATGACAATGGGGAACCCATCGCCACGGACCAGATCGTCATTCCTCCGGACAGCCAGGTCACCATCGCTGCCGACGGAACCGTGAGTACCGTTCCTACGGGAGCCCCTCCCTCACAGGCGACACTCATCGGCAAATTGCGCCTGGTGGATCCTCCAGAAAGCCAACTGATTCGTGGCGAAGATGGTCTCTTTCGTACCCGCGACAAGAAGCCCGTACCTCCCAGCACCACGGTATCCGTTTCTGCCGAGCACCTGGAAAGCAGTAATGTGAATGCCATTTCCGCCATGGTAGACATGATTTCCATTTCGAAACAGTTTGAATTGCATATGCAGATGTTACAAACCGCGCAATCCAACGACCAACAGGCCACTCAGATTCTGGCCTCCCTCCGTTAAAAGGAATTTCATCATGCAACGCTCCCTATGGATTTCAAAAACCGGACTCGAAGCCCAACAAACCCAGATGGACGTCATTTCCAACAATCTGGCGAACGTGGGAACCAATGGTTTCAAAAAATCGCGTGCGGTTTTTCAGGATCTGCTGTACCAAACCATTTATCAACCCGGAGCTCAATCTTCCCAACAAACCATGTATCCCTCGGGGATGCAACTGGGAACCGGGGTAAAACCGCTGGCGGCAGAACGCATCATGACCCAAGGAAATCTACAACAAACCGGGAATTCCCTGGATGTAGCGATCAATGGGGCAGGGTTCTTTCAGGTGCTGATGCCCGACGGTACCACCGCCTATACCCGCGACGGCTCATTCCAAACAGACAATCAGGGAAATTTGGTGACTTCCACCGGATTCTTGGTCCAACCCACCATCACCATCCCACTCAACTCCACCAGCGTCACCATCGCGCAGGATGGTACCGTCTCAGCCACCCAAGCGGGGGTGTTCACCCCCCTGCAACTCGGCACGATCCAGTTGGCCACCTTTATGAACCCGACCAATCTGCAAGCCATCGGTGGCAATCTGTATGACCAAACTCAATCTTCCGGTGCCCCTAACCTGAATACTCCCGGATTGAACGGTGCGGGAACACTCAATCAGGGCTATGTGGAAACGTCCAATGTGAGCGTGGCAGAAGAGCTGGTGAATATGATTGAAACTCAACGGGCCTACGAGATCAACTCCAACGCGGTACAAACCTCGGGGCAGATGCTGCAAACCTTGGTGAACATGAGGTAATGTCATGTTTTCAAGATTTTTTCTGGTACTAGGGTTTGGACTCCTGGCCGGTTGTGCAGTGACTCCGTCAACCCACATCACGAGCCCTTTAAGTGCCCGCCCAGTAGATCTATACAAAACCGCTCCCCCAGATACCGGGGGCATTTTCCAGACAGGATACAGCCAGCATCCGCTGTTCGAAGACAATCGCGCACGCAACTTGGGTGATACCTTGCAAATCATCCTGCAGGAAAATACCTCGGCCACCGAAGCCAATGGTAATGGCGCCAGCCATGCCAGCACCCTGGCTTCCACCACTCCCGCCATCACCAACGCGGCCACGGGGCAACATGTTCTGGATGGAGTCACCACCAACGGCAGCACGACCAACAAACTCACCAACACCGGCAACAGCACGGGAAACAACTTTCTCACCGGATCCATCACTGCCACGGTCATCGAAGTCCTGCCCAACGGTAACCTCAAGGTCAGCGGAGAAAAACTGGTATCCATCAATCAAGTGGACGAATATATTCGAATTTCTGGCGTCGTCAACCCAGTCTATGTGCAAACGGGCAACACCATCATCTCAACCCAACTCGCTGACGCCCACGTGGAATACAAGGGGGGGAACGCCAATATCGATGGGGCTGCCCTCATGAACCTGGTAGGCCGCTTCTTCATGTCAGCCGTACCTTACTGAGACTTTCCATGCGCACTTTGACCGTCATTTTTCTGGTTCTTCTGACATTCATGGCTCCGCTCTCTGCCGAAGCCAAACGCATCAAGGACCTGGCTTCCATTCAAGGAGTACGCACCAACCAATTGATCGGTTACGGACTGGTGGTGGGGCTGGACGGAACGGGAGACATGACCACCCAAACCCCCTTCACCATCCAGAGCATCGCCAATATGTTGACTCAAATGGGCGTGAATGTCCCCCCAGCCAGCGTCTTGCAAACCATGCTGAAGAATGTGGCTGCCGTTATGGTCACCGCCGACTTGCCGGCTTTTTCACGCCCGGGTCAAACCATTGATGTCACGGTGTCTTCCATGGGGAATGCCGGAAGCCTGCTGGGAGGAACCTTGGTCATGACTCCGCTCAAAGGAGCCGATGGTCGGATTTACGCCATGGCTCAGGGAAATCTTCTGGTGGGAGGAATCGGTGCTGGTGCCAAGGGTTCCAAGGTCATCGTCAATCACTTGAGTGTGGGCCGCATCCCCAGTGGCGCAACGGTCGAGAGGCTGGTCAATTCTCCCTTTTCCCAAGGGGACTATATTACCCTGGAACTCAACGACCTTGACTTCACCACAGCGACCAAAATGGCGGAAGTCATCAACCAACAACTGGCCTTTGACCAACCCATTGCCTCCACTCTGGATGGACGCACCTTGCAGATTAAGGCCCCTTCCGGCCCTGCGCGGGTTCAATTCATGTCCCATCTGGAAAATTTGCAGGTAGATACCGGCGTGGAAGCCGCTAAAGTGGTGATCAATGCCCGTACGGGTTCCGTAGTCATGAACCAGAATGTCACCCTGGACGAATGCGCCGTCGCCCATGGCAACCTGACCGTGGTCATCAGCGCCCTCAATGAAGTGAGTCAACCCAATCCTTTGTCCAATGGAACGACCGTACAAACCGGACAGGCTACGGTAAATGTTAAAGCGGAGAAGGGAGCAGTGATTCGCCTCAATAAGGGAGTCTCTCTCAACGAAGTGGTCCATGCATTGAATACCATAGGCGCCACCCCCCAAGATTTGCTTTCCATACTCCAATCCATGAAAACCGCTGGGGCCTTGCATGCCGACCTGGAGATCATCTGATCATGTCCAATACCCTGACTTCCACGGATCTCAACAGTCGTCTGGCCATCGACGCCCAAGCTCTGGGTGACCTTCACCTCAAAGCCCATCAAACACCGGATAAAGCATTGCCGCAAGTGGCCAAGCAGTTTGAATCCGTCTTTCTCAATATGATGATGAAGTCCATGCGAGCAACAATCCCCTCGGGAGGATTGCTGGATAACCAGCAAACAAAGGTATTTACCGAACTTCTCGACAAACAGATGTCGCAAAATATCGCGCAAACCCACGGCCTGGGACTGGCAGACATGATTGTCAAACAACTCAGTCCTGCCCACCATAATTCTGTGGGACTGAAGCCATTCTCCAACACAAATCCGATGCATACCAGCACGGTGCTCAAACCATTGCATCCTACCAGCCATGAACCCCTGGTACTGAAACCCTTTTCTAAAGTAAACCCCGCGCCTGCCGATAACCTGATACTGAAGGAGATCGGAGGAAAGCTCTGAGGAAATTGCCATGACCGACATGATGACCAGCATAGGAGTCAGTGCGCTCAATGCCGCGCAGGCGGGGTTGCTGACCACGGGGAACAATATTGCCAATGCGTCCACCCCAGGTTACAGCCGCGAACAAATCATCCAGAGTCCCAGCCCCTCTTTGGGATCGGCCAATGGTTTCATCGGCCAAGGCGTGAATGTCACCAGCGTGCTACGGATTTACAGTCAGTTCATCAATACCCAACTGCAACAACAACAATCCACTTCCAGTCAACTAACCACGTATTACAATCAGATCCAGCAGATCAACAATATCATTGCGGATCCAGCGGCAGGTTTGTCTCCCGCATTGCAAAGTTTCTTTACGGCGGTCAATGGGGTTGCCAATGCCCCTTCTTCCGTCTCGGCGCGACAAGCCATGCTCAGTAGTGCCCAATCCCTGAGCGGGACCTTCCAGACACTCAATCAGGTCCTGACGGGACTGGCTACCAGCACCAATCAGCAAATCACTTCCAGCGTCTCCAACATCAATAATTATGCCCAACAAATTGCCTCCCTGAACCAGAGTATCATTCAGTCCTCGGCAAGCAATAGCAATCAGCCTCCCAATACTTTGCTGGACCAGCGCAATCAACTCATCTCGCAATTGAGCCAGGAAATCAACGCCACGGTCATTCGGCAACCCAATGGCTCCGATACAATTTATATCGGCAACGGACAATCTTTGGTGGTGGGATCACAAGCCATGTCCCTGCAAACCCTGCCGTCCCAGTCCAACCCGTCCCAGCTTGATATTTCCTACAACACCCCCAACGGTACAACTTTGCGCCTCCCCACGAATAGTCTGCAAGGAGGAAATTTGGGGGGGTTACTGGCTTTTCAAAACCAAAGTCTCGTTCCCACGCAAAATCAGTTGGGTCTGATTGCCACCGGACTGGGCGCCACCATCAATACCCAACAGGCCATGGGCCAAGATTTAACTGGGGCCACGGGATCTCCGCTATTTAACATTGCCCCCCCCGTGGTTATCGCCAATCAGGCCAATACGGGAACTGCTGCGGTCAGTGCCAGCATCAGTAACGCGTCGGCACTCACGGGCAGCAATTACACCCTGAGCTATAACGGGACCCAGTACACCCTGACCCGACTGTCAGACAACCAGGTGACCACCAGCGCCGCCCTGCCCTTAACGGTTGACGGCATCACCCTCAATAGCACAGGCACTCCGACTGCAGGCAATAGTTATCTGATCGAACCCACGGTCAATGGGGCACAAAATCTCACGGTAGCACTGACTGATCCCAATAAAATTGCCGCCGCCGTCCCTGTGCAAACCAACGCCCCCCTTTCCAACATCGGAACGGGTACGATTTCTTCCGCCAGCGTCAACCCTGGACTCCCACTCAACACCAAACTCCTGGACACGGTCACCTTCACGTTTACCAGCCCCACCTCCTACAATGTGGTGGACACCACGACGGGAACCACTTTGGCAACCGGCGCAACCTATACAGCGGGCGCCCCCATCAGCTACAACGGCTGGAGTACCAGCCTCAGTGGAACACCACAAACCAATGATGTTTTTACCGTCAGCGCCAATACCAGCGCCAGCAATGATGGCAATAATGCGTTGGCCATGGCCAACCTGCAGTCGCAGAACACACTGCTCGGCAACACCGCCAGTTTCGCCGGGGCCTATGCCCAGCTGGTCAGTCAGGTGGGAGCTCAAACCAGTCAACTTCAGGTCAGTAGTACTGCCCAAACCAATCTGGTCAATCAAACCACCGCAACTCAACAATCCATTTCCGGTGTCAATCTGAATGAAGAGGCCGCCAACCTGATTCAGTTTCAACAAGCGTATCAGGCTGCAGGTAAAGCCATTCAGGTGGCGAACACCATGTTTTCCACCGTGCTTGGCATGCTCAATTAAGGGGGATATCATGGTCCGTATCAGCACTAATACGTTTTTTGATACCAGCGTCAACGCCATCAATCAACAGCAAAATGCCCTGTATAACACCCAATTGCAGGTATCTTCAGGGAAACAGATCAACACGCCCTCTGACAACCCTTCTGGCGCAGCGCAGATTATCAATTTGACGCAAGCCAACGGCATGAATACCCAATTCACCACCAACATCACTTCCGCTCAAAATAGTATGTCCATCAGCGCTGGTGTGTTGCAAAACATTACCACCTTGGTTCAGAACATCCAATCCACCACGGTCAGCGCCAATAACTCTGCCCTCAATAATTCCGACCGTCAGGCACTGGCGACCACCCTGCAACAACAGCTATCTCAATTGATTGGTTTGGCCAATAGCCAAGATGGAACAGGAAATTACCTTTTTTCCGGAACCACTGGATCGGTCAAGCCCTTTGTCGTCACTTCCTCTGGAGTACAGTACCAAGGGAATACTGGGCAACAATTGACCCAGGTCTCCACCAACCAATCCATGGTAACCAATGTGAATGGTGCCGATTTGTTCATGCGCGTAAAGAACGGCAACGGCACTTTCGCGACTGCCGCAGCCATGGCCAATACCGGATCGGGATCTATCAGTGCTGGGTCAATGACTATCCCCCCCCCGACCACCGCTCAACTGGGAAACCACTATACCCTCACTTTCGGCGTCACTGCTGGAGTGTCCACTTATACGGTCAGCGGTACCGATGCCAATGGCGTTGCTCTGCCGGCCACCAGCCTTCCCCCGGCCAATCAAACGTATACCAGTGGTCAAACCATCAGTTTTAATGGCATTCAATTCAGTGTTCAGGGTCAACCCAATGCCGGTGATACCTTTACCATCAATCCCAGCACCAATACCCCGATTTTCCAAACCATGCAGAACCTGATTACTCTGCTAAACTCCCCTTTGCCCGCAGGAAATACTACGGCCACCAGTGCTTTCACACAGCAACTCCAGACAGCTGAGGGAAATTTATCCCAAGGACTGAACGCCATTTTGAATGGGAGCGTTACCCTAGGCACCAATCTAAACTCCCTGACCAACCTAACCGCAACAGAAAACAGTTTGGGAACTCAATATCAAGCCACCATGTCGCAAATTCAGGACACCAATTACACCTCCGCCCTAACCCTATTGTCTCAGGAAAAGTTGAGCTTGCAAGCCGCCATGCAGTCATTTTCCACCATCTCGGGCTTATCCCTGTTCAACTACCTGAGATAGCATGAATCAGTATAGTAAGCGTTGAATAAGCCCCGCACTGGCCACGAGACTGCTACGAATAATGCGCTCTGCCAGAGCAGGCAGTGTGGGTAGGGAAAAGTCCAGAACAATGAATCCCACTGCCAAGGTCACAGGAAAACCTACGGCAAACAAATTCAATTGGGGCGCCGCTCGCGTCAGCACTCCCAGAGCCAGATTGGTAATCATCAATGCAGCCAGGATCGGTAGCGACAAACGTATGGCCTCGGCAAAGAGTGTGCTTGCCAAAGCCAATGCCATGTGCCAACCTTGGGCGTGCAAATGCAGCGCCGGTTCCAGAGGAACCGTGCGAAAGCTGTCGGCAAGGGCATCAATCACCAGCAAATGCCCATCCAAAGAAAGAAAGATCAGAGAAAAAAGAATATTCAGAAACTGCCCTATCAATGGCTGAAAAGTGGCATGGAGTGGATCATAAAAGCTGGCAAAACCCAACCCCATCTGCAACCCGGACAATTCTCCCGCCATGGTCACGGCAGCAAAAATCAAGTTGACAGAAAACCCCAATACCGCCCCCACCAAAATTTGCTCCAGAATGAGCAAGCCTCCCTCTGCTGAGGCCAAGCTCACTCCATGATGAGGATCTATGCCGGGAGCAATCACAAAAGTCAGTGCCAACCCAAGCCCCAGCCTGGCTTGCAACGGGACGGCCGCCTGTCCAATCAGTGGGGCTGTGGCTATCAGCGCCAAAATTCGTGTCAACGGCAAGAAAAACTGGTCGATCCACCCATTCCACTGGTCACTGGAAACACTCAACACATCCATGTGTCAACCCACAAGGCTGGGAATACCACTATATAGGCGGCGGATATAATCCACCATCATACTGATCATCCACGGTCCCAGAATCACCAAAACCAGGACCATGCCCACCAACTTCGGAATGAAGGACAGCGTCATTTCATTGATCTGGGTCGCTGCCTGAAAAATGCTGATAATCAATCCTATGCCCAACGCCACCAGCAATAAGGGTGCGGACACCAGTACCGTCAGGGTCATGGCCTGTTGTCCCAGCGTCATGATGCTTTCTGGGGTCATCATGGATTGAAACTCTGCACCAAGGAACCGATCAAGAGATTCCATCCATCAGCCAATACAAACAGCATCAGCTTAAAGGGCAATGAAATAATGGAAGGGGATACCATCATCATCCCCATGGACATGAGCACACTGGCCACCACCATATCGATGATCAAAAATGGAATAAAAATCACGAAACCGATTTGAAATGCAGTTTTGAGCTCACTGGTCACAAATGCGGGGACCAATACCTTATAAGGCACCTGATCTGGCGACTGCAAAGCAGCGCTATTGGAAATTTTGACGAACAAGCCCAGATCACTTTCTCTCGTCTGATGCAACATGAATGATTTTAGAGGCACACCTCCCCGCTCCAGTGCCTCCTGAAAGGTAATTTTTTCATCGCTGTAGGGTTGCCATGCTGTGGAATAAATTTTGTCAAACACAGGAGACATGACGAAAAAAGTAAGAAACAAAGCCAATCCGATCAATACCTGATTGGGAGGAGAAGTCTGAGTTCCCAATGCCGATCGCAATAAGGACAAAACAATGATGATCCGGGTGAATCCGGTCATCATGAGAAGCAAGGCTGGCAGGAAGCTGAGAGAAGTCAGCAGAATGAGGGTTTGCACACTGAAGGAATAGGTTTGACCTCCTCCGGCGTTCGGCGTGCTGATCACACCCAAACCCGGCAAAGTGGCCGCCATGACGCTCCCCGAGCTTCCAAAAACCCCCAACCAAAACAATAGCGTCAAGCCTCTGATCACAACGACACTCCCTTCCCTCCGGGTCGTGGCAACACATGGAGCGTTTGGACATGTCCCGGCGCTACCCCAACCATCACCCACGTATCCTGTACTTCCACCAAAACCACCCGTTCCCGCTGTCCCACGGCCAATGAACTGACAATCCGCAAAGGCTCCGTCCCCCGCCCAGAATTCCGCGCTCCGCCCCATTGAAACTTCTTCAATACCCAGGCAACCGCCGCCATCAAGGCCAGCACCAAGACCAAGCTAAAAACGATCTGGAGGCCACTACTCCAAGTCAACACTTCGGGAGGCGCATATGGGGCCTTGACGCTCTCCGAGCTCCAGGAAGACAAACTCCCGCCCAACATAGGGACAAGCAAGAACCCTCGTCTCATCGATTAAGCCGACGCATACGCTCTGCCGGAGTGATAATGTCGGTAAGCCGAATGCCAAACTTATCATTCACCACCACCACTTCCCCCTGAGCTATCAAAAAACCATTGACCAGCACATCCAGGGGTTCTCCCGCCATCCCCATCAACTCGACCACCGACCCCTGGGCCAACTGCAGCAAATTCTTGATGGGCATTTTGGTCCGGCCCAGTTCCACCGTGATCGTCACTGGGATGTCCATGATCATTTCCAGATCCTGACGCCCAGGTATCTGGGGATCCGCACCAAAGGTCTGGAATACATGGGCTTGAGCCGCCCCATCATGGAGCGCAGATCCCTGGTTCTCTGCGCTTACGGCAGCAGCCTCACTGACCGTTTCGGTGGCTGCGGCCTGTTCTGCCATGGCAGCCCCCCAATCGTCAGCGCTGATTTCCTGATTCTCTTCTTCGGTCATGTCGTTCCCACCTCTCCCTGACTGATCCCTTCTGCCGTGGATAACATTCGTTCTACTTTCAATGCATACTGGTTGTTGAAGATGCCGTATTGACATTCCATGACCGGAATATTATCCACCACCCCCTGCACATACTTCTCGATCTCGAGGGGCAAGACATCTCCAGGCTTCAGGTTAAGCAACTGGTCCACCGTGATCCGAGCATGCCCCAACTCCACCACCAGTTCGATCATGGCAGATTGCACCTGTCGGGACAACATTTGCATCCAGCGTCGGTCAACCGTCAGGTGATCTCCTTGCATCGAACTGTACAACAACTCACGAATCGGCTCGATCATGGAATAAGGCATACAGATATGCAATCCACCCCCACCTCCACCCCCAAATTCGACTTCGAAAGTGGTGGCCACCACCACTTCGTTGGGCGTAGCAATATTGGCAAATTGGGGATTGAGTTCCGAACGGACAAACTGGAATTCCAGGGGATAGATTCCTTCCCATGACTTGCCATAGGCAATAAACAAAGCATCCAGCATTTTCTGAATGATGCGATGCTCGGTCTGAGTAAATTCCCGCCCTTCTACCCGCGTATGAAAACGACCATCACCGCCAAAGAGGTTATCTACCACCAAAAAAATCAGGTTGGGATCAAAAATAAACAGGGCATTACCGCGCAACGGTTTGGCCTGAACGAGATTGATATTGGCCGGAACCTGCAAGTTCCGGATGAACTCGCTGAACTTGAGTACCTTCAACTGCCCCACGGAAACATCCGCCGAACGCCTGACCAAATTGAACAATTCTATGCGAAACAGGCGGGTAAAACGCTCATTGATGATCTCCATGGTGGGCATACGCCCACGCACGATGCGTTCCTGCTTGCCAAGATTATAGGGGCGTGGGTCAGATCCCGTATGTTCGCTATCAGCAGCAGGATCTTCCTCGGCATCGCCACTCACCCCGCGGAGCAGGGAGTCGACTTCTTCTTGAGAGAGAAAGTCGCTGGTCATGGCATCTACTGAATGATGAAATCAGTAAACAAGACATCCACCACCCCTTCACGATCTTCCTTGCCATTGCTCTGCTCCGGCACCAAATCCGTCACGGACACTGGAGTTTGTGGCGCAACCGCCACTGGAGGAGCCGGCTGAGCTTGCTGCAAAGCCGCGGCCAAACCACCTCCAGCAGGGACAGCAGCCACTGGCGCTGCAGCGGGAGGCGGCGGTGCCATCACCGCAGGGTGAACAACAGGGACAAGAAGGGGTTTTTTGATTCCCAGTGTGGTATTCACCAGGTAGACGATCTCATTGCTCAACTGTTTTTTGCCATCGACCCGACTCAGTTCCGAGGCCCGCTTGCTGGACAATAACATCAGCAAACGACTGCGAATCTCCGGCGTATTCTTTTTGATTTTCTCTTCCAGTTCGGGATCATAAATTTTCAGAGAAAGTCCGACCTGCAACACCTGATCCCCTTGCTCTTGCTGCAAATTGACAGTAAACCGGTCAAGGGGGACAAAAATCGCTACGGCGGGAGGCTCTGGTTTCTTTTCTTCTTTGCTCGCTTTCCCCTTAATCAAAAAGAACCATGCCGCCCCCCCACCTCCAGCCAGCAATACCAAGACCGCCACGATAATGATGATCATGGTTTTTTTCTTTGATTTGGGTGCTTCTTCCCCACCTACAGGCGCGGGAGCCTTTTTTTCTTCTTTTTTAGACATGTTTCCGATTTCCCCAACAAATAACCATCATCACACAAAAGTGTCGATCAATCCCAGCCCCGATATTCGCATTGGGGCTCCTAAAGCTTGTTGCCCAGAGGATACCTCAAGCACGCGATTCACGGCAGACAAATTATGCGATCCGGGATTTTGTCCTTGAGATCCAGACCTCGCTCCACTTCCCTGATCACTCACTGTCGCCTGTCCCAAGCTCAAACCACTATTGGCCAACATATCACGCAACTGTGGTAAAGCTTGTTGAACCGCATCCCTGACCGCCGCATGGGGGGAAGTAAAGAAAGCATTGGCTTGGGCACCCGTCACCTGAACCACGATTTTCAACGGCCCCAGGTCTGGTGGGTTAATTTGCAATTCCGCCGTTTGCTGAGATTGGCTGACCATCCAGGTCACTTTCTGCGCCATTTCTGTCGCCCAAGGATCCTTTCCCAACGGCGTGGTCATGGCCAACGGGGCATTAGGAGACAAATTCTGGAGTGACAGCGGCAGTGCTCCTGGATTGACTGCCTGTGACACGGAAGTTCCATCATTCGCCAGAAGATTGCGATGGACAGATTCCGCAGACAAAGTGAGGGGAGCACTCAGGGTTGGGGAAGAAGGTGCGGAGCTGTTGAGAAAGGCGGAAAAACTGGTTGCTGCAGATCCTGTAGTGTCTTGAGCAGTCAAATCTGTCGTCGCGCTACTGGTTCCGCTTGCCCCCCCAGCCACTCCGCTCAACCCAGGAGCTGGCACAGCATCTAAACTGCCCCCAGATCCTCCTGAGGCTGCGCTAGCAAGGGACGAAGAAGAGACGTTTGAGGGTGCTGCTGCACCCGAGGGAATCCCGCCTGCCGATGCCATCATCATCCACATTCCCCCTTGAACCCACGCCATGCTCTGGGAATCTGGTGCCACAGGCAGTGGTTTTTTGTCCGATACGGAGGAATTTCCGGCAGTCAGAGCCCCACTGGATTCCGGCTTGACAGCCCCATTCAAGGCCAGAATCACTGGGTTACCTGTCGCCGCCCCTTGTGCAAGCGACACCGTAGCGCTAGCCCCCCCTCCCTTCTTGGCGGTGCTATCAGCAGTTGATACCGTCCCAGTCGACGGAGTTGACGCACTCGTTGCCTGATTTCCGGACGAAGGGACGGACTGTTCGGCCGTACCAACGGAGGCCTGCAAACTGCCCCCCTGCCCTTGAGAAGAAGGCAAAGAAGCAGCAGTACCAGCGGAGCCCTGCAAACTGCCCCCCTGCCCTTGAGAAGAAGGCCGTGAGGAAACGGCTGTACCTGAAGGGACAGACATACTGTTTGAGGAAGGTGCCCCCATCTGCTCGGACAACAAAGCCATGAAACTGTCCCCCTGAGAAGGCACCCCCCCCTTGGCCACCTTAGTTGGTGCTGGGGAAGATGTCGTACGAACCACGGGTATGGATTGCATGAGTATTGTCTCCTATTCCACTTCCATCTGTTTACGCGCAACCCGTTGCCCGTTTTGCTCGTCCACCATTTTTTGCTCGGCACGAGACTCTTCCAAATGTTCCTGGGTCAGATGCCGTTGTTCTAAAGCTTCCATTGACTGAACCTGACGATGCGTTTCAGTTACCGTGATCTGACTGTTCTGCACCTGTCGTTCAGCCAGCTCCACCACCGTACGTTGCTGTCGCACCGCCTCATCAAGACGCGCCAGAAAATTGCGGAAATTCGCCAAGGTATCGAGCTCCCTACCTTCCAAAGTGGCCGCCTGATAGCGCGCCTGATAGTCAGCACGAAACTGCGTCAGCAGATCGAGTTTTTTTTGCTCAGCCAGACAATTCTGGTTCATCTGACCCAAATGACGAGCCGCATGATTATTCCGCTGCTGCGACAACGTTTTCAGAATTTCGAGGGGAAAAGGTCGTGTCATGTCCGTCCTGTACCAAATAGTTCCAGAAAGCTGGATAAGCCGGATTCCAAAGTAGAGCGCTCCTGGATGCCTTGTACCAAAAAGTGCTCCATCACAGCATAACGCTGGATTGCCTCATCCATCAAGGGATCCGTTCCCGACACATAGGCCCCCACACTAATCAGGTCACGATTTCTCTGATAGTGCGCATAGAGTTGCTTGAATCGCTGAGCCTGCGCAACCTGCTGGGGTTCAACCAACTGGTTCATGGCACGACTGATGGAAGCTTCGATATCAATAGCCGGGTAATGTCCTTGTTCAGCCAGTCGGCGCGAAAGCACTATATGTCCGTCCAGAATGGCTCGCGCACTATCCGCTATGGGGTCCTGCTGGTCATCTCCTTCAGTCAATACGGTGTAAAAGGCCGTGATGGACCCCCCGGCGTCTGCGCCGTTACCTGCCCGCTCCACCAGTTTCGGTAATTTCGCAAAAACGGACGGTGGGTAACCCTTGGTGGCAGGTGGCTCTCCTATGGCCAAGGCAATCTCCCGTTGCGCCATGGCATAGCGCGTCAAAGAATCCATGATGAGCAAAACATTCAACCCCTGATCACGAAAGTATTCGGCCAAAGTCGTCGCGTAGGCAGCTCCCTGCAAGCGCAATAAAGGACTGGTGTCGGCAGGGGCAGCCACTACCACGGCTCGCGCCATGCCTTCCTTTCCCAAAATATCCTCAATGAATTCGCGCACTTCCCGACCACGCTCACCGATCAGCCCCACTACGATGACATCGGCTTCAGTAAACCGCGCCATCATACCCAACAACACACTTTTGCCAACCCCGCTGCCCGCAAACAACCCCATGCGCTGTCCTCGACCCACTGTCAGCAGCGCATTGATAGCGCGCACCCCCACATCCAGTGGCTTATCAATAGGGGCACGTTCCAGAGGATTAATGGGACGGCTTTGCAGCGGTGCCGCTGCCCCCTCACCCAAGGGGCCCAGAGCATCCAGCGGCCGCCCAGCACCATCCACTACGCGCCCCAGCAAGCGACTGCCCACAGGCAGATGGCGCACCCGGTCACTCATGCGACGACGAGGCAACTGACGCTTGCCCAACAAGGTGAATCCGGAACGAATTTCAGCAGGAACCACTCGCGCCCCAGGAACCAAACCATGAACCTCGTTTTCCGGCATAAGAAACAAACGTTCTCCTGAAAAACCCACCACTTCGGCTTCCACGCGATGATGGGGTAACTCGATCCAACAGGTGCTTCCCACCGGCAAACGCAAACCGACGGCTTCCATGACTAACCCTGTGGCTTTGACCAATTGGCCGCTGACCTGAAGTGGGGTTGCCTGAGCCACCGCATCTCGCGCTGCAGCCAAACTCTCGCGCCAGCGCTGACCAGGCCGCACATCCGATTCAAGATTGACCGCTTCATCCATAGAATCCACAGCATTCATGCCAACCATTCCCCCTCTTGTCCCAGAGTCGCGACCACCTCTTTCCAACGTCGCCCCAAGGAAGCGTCAATCTGACTATGCGCCGTATCGAAGCGACACCCCCCCCGTTCCAACGTCATATCTTCCATGATTTTCCAACCGCTATGGGCCAACTGCTCCCCCATGGCTTCGCGCACCAACAGGGCATCTGCAGGATTCAGGGTGAGATGAGCCGATTGGTTAAACGGGGGCAGCAAAGTCATGGCCTCGCGTATCAACAGCAGAATTCGTTCGGGTTGCACCAGCAACGTTTGACGCAGCATTTGCCGAGCAACTTCCAGCGCAAGATCCAGGACTCCCTGAACCACTTCCTGATCCACCCGAGTGAACTGGGCCTGCAAGGCATCCACTACTCCCGTCAAGTGTTCTACTGCCTGAACCACCTGCTGCTGTCCGGCTTCAAAACCCACCTGATAACCCACCTGATAACCAGTGCGATGCCCTTCCTGTTCTGCTTGTTGATGAATCTCCTCCAACTCTGCGGCCGTAGGAAGGATAAAGGTGGGCGGGAGAGGCCGAGGGGGGAGACTTGGAGTCTCCTGAACGGGCACCTTGGGAACCGGTTTGACGACGGGATCAAAACTGGGAAATTCCCAGCGCTGATAGGCGGCCAACCCATCTTTGGAATGGAGTGGGGAATCAGACAAAAGCGTCATCTCCCTTTCCTCCCAAGGCGATTTGTCCTTCATCAGCCATACGGCGCACGATCTTGATGATTTCTTTCTGTTCTGCCTCCACTTCGCTCAAACGTACGGGACCCTTGGCATCCAAATCTTCGCGCATCATCTCGGCAGCACGCTGAGACATGTTCTTGAAGACTTTTTCGCGCAATTCCGCACTGGCTCCCTTAAGCGCAACAATCAACGACTCGGACTGAACTTCCCGTAGCACCAACTGAATTCCACGATCGTCGATTTCGGTCAAATTATCGAAGACAAACATTTCATCCATGATCTTCTGCGCCAGATCAGGGTCGTAACTGCGCACCGCTTCGATCACTGAAGCTTCTGAAGTTCCGCCGATATAATTGAGAATTTCTGCCGTCGCCTTGGTGCCTCCCTTGATGTGCTTCTTGGTCGAGGCCGCCCCCATGAGCAACTTGGTCAAAACATCATTGAGTTCCCGCAAGGCCATGGGCTGCACCCCATCCAGAGTGGCGATACGCAATACCACATCATTACGGGTGCGCTCCGTCATGGCGTTCAATACTGCCGCACACTGGTCCGGTTCAAGGTGAACCAGAATGGTTGCAATGATTTGCGGATGCTCCCCACCAATCAAGTCAGCAATGCTGGTGGAATCCATCCATTTGAGACTCTCAATACCACTGGTATCACCCCCATGGAGAATCCGGTCAATCAATCCTGCGGCCTTGTCATCGCCCAAGGCCTGGTTGAGCATTTTTTTGATGTAATCTGTAGAGTTCATCCCCACCGAGGTTTTTTCTGCCACCAGGGTATGGAATTCATCGAATACTTCCGTGATCTGATCTTTGGTCAGAGCTTTCAGCGAAGCCATGGCTGTGCTGATTTTCTGAACCTCCTTGGGAGCCATCTGCTTCAACACCTCTGCGGCCTCATTCTCTCCCAGTGTCATGAGAAAAATCGCGCTCTTGTTGACCCCTTCATCACTCATTGCCGTTGATCCAGTCTTTCAGTACGGATGCCACGATGGCAGGCTCCTGCATGGCCATCTGGCGAGCGCTATTGAGATTCGTCTCATAGGATGACGCCGCCACGGGAGCCCCAGAGTCGGTATACCCCGCCCCTTCCAATCCCTCTTCACTATCCTCTCCCCCCGTCGATTCCTCTGCACCAAACTCGTCCAACGCTTTTTCGACTGGGGTCGGGTTGAGCGCCTGATTGAAATTGCGCACCGCCGGCCGCACGATTCCCAACAGAAGGTACAATGCCAACCCAACAATAATCAGGTATTTCAGAGCATCCTTCGCCAGAGAAATATTTTCCGGCTGTTTCCATAACGGCAGTTCCACAACCTTATCCTTTTGCTCGACGAAAGGACTATTGAGCAAACTCAAGGCATCTCCCCGCTTGTCATCAAAACCGACGGCATCCTTGATCAAAGTGGACATCTGCGCTTTTTCGGATTCACTAAATGGGCGTTCGCTGATCTTCCCAGCCTTGTCTGTGACCGTATGGTTGTTGAGAATGACGGCCACGGACAAGTGCCGCACCACGCCCACCGGCAAGCGGGTATGACTGATGGTATGGTCTACATCATAATTGGTTGTGGTTTCCTTGTGATTGGTTGCCGAATTTTGTGCCGTCGCCACCGCTGCCGCCTGAGCTGCGGGCGCTGCCCCAGGCGGGGCGCCAGGCGCTGCCGCCCCAGGCGCTTGTGGAGCCGGCTGAGGTGGAACAGCATTGGCCGCCGTCAACGGAGCCACAGCCGGCACGGGGGGTTGGTTAGTCAATGCGCCGGGAACGCCGCCCACCCCTGGGCCGTTCAGACTGGAAGATTCGGCAGTCTGCTGACTGACCACCGCCGCCTGATTAGGGGGTTGGTTGGGCTTATAAGATTCTGCCGTCTGTTCTGCCTGCGTAAAGTCGACCTCTGCAGTGACCTGCGCATGGACATTGGCCGATCCCACCAAGGGAATGAGAATGTTCTCGATGCGCTTGCCATAATCTTCCTCGATCTGATGAACATACTTCAACTGTTCCGCATCCAATGCGCTATTTTCACCGCTCTGGGGAGCGCTGAGCAAAGTCCCACTCTGATCCACTACCGTCACATTTTTTGGCGTGAGATTGGGCACACTGCTGGAAACCAGATGGATCACGGCATTGACCTGACCCGGATCGAGCACCCGTCCGGGATAAAGGGCCAAAACCACGGAGGCCGTGGGGGGCTCCTGCTCTTTGACGAAAACGGTCGGCTTGGGAATGGCCAAATGAATACGCGCCGCCTGTACCGCCGACAAAGTTTGAACAGAGCGGGCCAATTCCCCCTCCAGGGCACGTTTATAGTTGACCTGTTCGAGAAATTCGCTGGTACCAAATTTCTGATTCTCCATCAACTCGAATCCCACTGTCCCCCCCTTGGGCAACCCCTGACCCGCCAGATGGAGCCGAGCCTCATGCACCTGATTGGCCGGCACCAGCAGAGCCCCCCCTCCTTCAGCAAACTTATAGGGCACGTTCATCTGTTGCAGGGCATCGATGATGGCACCCCCATCCTTGTCGGACAGGTTGCTGTAGAGAACACGATATTCCGGTGTAGAACCCCATAGCCAGAGGCCAACGGCCAAAGCCAGTAGCGCTGCCAGAGCCACACCCAGCCCCATCTTCTGACCCGCACCCAAACGAGTCCACGACTGGCTCAACAGTGAAGTGGGTGTGACGGGAGGATTTTCTGCCAATTCAGCCATGTCGTTGTCGGGAATACGGAGTGATCGATGAGCCCATTATGCGCGTGCCCAGTCACGCCATTCCAGTGAACAGAAGCGAAAATTCTGGGGTTATTGCCTCTTTGTCCTATCACGGTGTGGACTACAGTGTGGGTTAGACTGCCATGAGGAGTACCAGAAATATGTCCATTTCCGCCGTAGACGGCTTGCTTGCCCAGATGCGAAATGCTGTTGCAGCCGCACAAGGGAGCAATATGGGCACCACAGGGACTCTTGGCCAGAGCACTGCTGCACCGCCAGCGGATTTTTCTACCCTGCTGAAAAACTCTGTGGATCAAATTGCCCAGTCCCAATCCCAGTCGAATACCCTCACTCAACAATTCACTTCCGGCAATCCCGATGTCAGCCTGAGCGATGCCATGATGGCGATGCAGAAAGCCACCATTACCCTGCAAACCGGCATTCAGGTGCGCAACAAAGTGGTAGCTGCCTATAACGACATCATGAACATGCAGGTATGATCAGGACAAACGTTCCCTTTGCCGGCGCGTAATAAATCGTTGCAACTGCGCGGCCATTCGCGCGGATAGGGTGATAAAGCGGCAGCCAATACAGGTCTTCTCATCTCCGGAAGGCATCCGTGTTAATACCGAATGACGCACCTGCAGACCAAATATCAGCTCACTGCCATCCTCCAGAGTCAGCCGACAGTCCTGTACCTGAATACCTGGCTGCAGGCGTGGGTCATTTTGTTCACAAAGCAAAGCCACTCCGCCTTCGCTGATATCACGCACGGTGAAACGCAGGGGTTCAGTGACGGTACCCTGATCAGGCAGTGATACGTCACAAATCAATGCCCCTTGAGGCAAATACAAGCGAAAAAAATCTCGCCGTTGCAAGCGCATCAATTGTTCCGGAAAAGGCACAAAAAAGGTTTCTACATCATCGTGTCGCTGTAATTCTAACTGTGTCACCGGAAACTGCACCTTAGCCTGAAGGTGAGCGCTGACAAAGTACCGCGATGCACTGGCCTGAATTTTGCCGTTGATATTCCCGTCATGGGTGGCATCAAGCCAAAATCCGTCAGGCCCCACCTCAAGAATCACCGTGACGATCACCCCTCCTTCGGCAGAATCGTAATACAGGGCAACCCTCTCAGCATGCCGTGCGATATCACGCACGATACCCTGAATGGCTTTGGGAGCGTCGATTTTGAACGCGTGTTCTTCGGTGGGTGAAAATGACTCAATCGTCAGTGCCACATCAGGGTTCATCATAGGGGAGGACTCTCACTGGTTTGCTTTCCTTCGAGACGATACAACCAAGCCAGCAATTCAGCAACTGCCAAATACAATTGAGGAGGAATATGACGGTCCAATTCGACCTGCATGAGCATGCCCACCAACTCTTCCGATTCATGCACATATACACCGTGGGCCCGCGCCCGCTCGATGATGGCTTGAGCCAGCAATCCACGTCCCTTGGCCACCACCTTGGGAGCTGTTCCCTCCAACCCTTGGTAGGCCAAGGCCACGGCTGCCTGCCGGTGAGCATCGCCAGAACCGCTCATGATCCCGTACCGGCCACCGTCGCGGGATCGGCAGAGACCAACGCGCCCACCACCGTAATTCCGGCGGCCTGCAAAGCCCCCACCAGATCAGAACTCTGCTGCATCAGCGTCTGACGCGTCGAGGGCGCCACTGCACCCAAATTCACCGTTACCCCATGGCCATCCAATTTGAGACGCGCCGTGACCGTCCCCAATGCAGGCAACTCCAGTTGCACTTCCGTATGCCATACGGAAACCGCGGGCTCCTGTGCCGTTCCGGAGTGAGAAGATTCAGGCCAGATATGCCAATTCAGGGGTTGACCTGGCATCAAATACCCTTGCCACACCACTTTACCGGTTTCCAAAACGCCCAATTGTTGCTGCACCAGAACCTGCAGGTGAGAAGGAATCACAGAGGCAGCCGCCTGACCCGTACCGGCAGATGAGACGACCTGTGCACTGGAAACCAGCCCCCCTCCTCCCGGCGTTGAAACCACAGCAGCTGTCGGTAATTGTCTCGTGGTCGGCGGAGCCGAGGTCGGCTGAGAAAACTCATAAACCGGCGTGACAACCGTCTGAGCTGGCTGGTTTTGCGGCTCGGCTTGCAACTGGGCGGTGCTGTGCTGACCTCCCACCCATTGCGCCTGATGGGACTCATAGAACAGGCCGCTGGTGGTCAAAGTCTGCTGTAGGGTGTGGGCCAACTGGGATACGGTCAGAGGTTCTCCCGGAAGCGCCAGGGGGGCAGATTGCCGTGGGTTGGTCACCGTACCGGCAGAGTTCTGCATCAAATCAGACAACATCTGGGCCGTGGTCCCAATCTGAGGGGAAGATTCCGTCGTCGTGAGGGTGGAATTCTGAGGGGCCACCAAATTAAATACCAGCCGTGGCTGCAATGACGCCACCTGAAGGGTCACTGCGGAACCCGAAGCTGCCCCTTGGGGCAACGGCATTTGAACCAGTTGGCTGGCCACCCTGACCGTAAATACTCCCGGAGAAAGTTCTGCCACCACCGTCCCCTGAACCTGTTGCCCAACCTGCAATGACTGCGCCAATGACGGCGACTGTGGAACAGGAGAAGCCCCCGAGGGCAAGGGATCGCGATTCAGGGCATAGGCCTGAAGGGCGTTCAGCAATTCGGCCGGTAGCATATTCCAGCCTGCTTAGATCAGCGCATCGGAGTATAGGCTTGCCGCACCTTCTGCTCTCGGCGCGTACTACGCAAAACCCATTGGAGCTTTTCCATCCACGGCTCAGTGTGGCTGCGAATGCTGGCATCGTCCGCCAGCATCTGCAAAATCAATGCTTTCTTGCGCTCACGCGCGCCTTCATCCAAGCTCACCTGAGGATCCACCTGACGCATGACCTGCACCCGATCCTGACACTGTTTCTCTAGGGCAACCAATTGATCCCACTGCCCCGTGGTTGCAGCCTCACGCATCAACCCCATCAGGGACGACAGGGCTTCATAATTTTGTACGGACGAAGGGAAGTTGCTCATAGGAGATTCATGCGCTTTGATAGGCACTCAAGGCTTTGCGTACACCCGGCCGAAGGGAGGCATCAGCAGCGTTGGTCAGAGGAACCACTTTATCCGTGACAGCAGGAACCGCAGTCGGAGTCTCCTCTTTGGCAATGGTGGCCCGGATGGCTTCCCACCCTCCACGCAGTTCAATCAACAATTTGGAGACCTCATCCAGAATGGCCCCATCATTTTTCAGATTGGCTTCCACCAGACGGGACGTCATATATCCATATAACGAACTCAGATTATGGACCAGTTCCCCCCCCACGGTCATGTTGAGGCTGGCCTTCAATCCCTCATCGATGATGGAAATGGCTTGGGAAACGGATTTCCCCTTGGCAGCAATCTCTCCCTGCAACAAATGATTCTTGGCAGCGGCAATGGACAACAGTGCACCTTGATAGAGCAACAGTACGAGCTTATGCGCATCTGCTGAATGTACGCTGGAATCCACCCCTACTTCTTCATATTTCTTCAGCTTGGACATGGCATTCATAATGAATCTCCTAACGCAGTTGCGCCAATTGGGTGGAAAGATAGCTGCTGGTCTGGCTCATGGTACCCAGCATGACATTCAATGCCGTGTACTGGGAGGTCAGGGACTGCTGGATACTGGTGAGACGCGCCTGCCAGCTGGTAATCTGGCTGCCAATATTACTGATGGTCGAATTCAAACCAGTGACTTCCGCCGCAATCGGTCCACTGATGGGGTCCAGCAGTGACGTGGCCAGATTGTTCAGACTCACGGCATAGCCCTGGGAGAAGGACACCGTACCGCGACTGCCTGTGGCACCGCCATTGATGGTCAAAGACAGACCCGAACTATTACCTGCCGTCGAGGTCAGAAGTTGGCCGGAACCGGTGGCCGATGTTCCATTGATGGTTCCTACCACATTCAGACCGTTGGCCTGAACCGGTGTACTTCCCAGCAATCCCGCACTGCCATTCCCGCCGGTCACTGCCACCGAGGAGGAAGAACCGTAATTATTAGCTTGTATGTTGAGCGCTCCACTGGCATTTACCGTGACTGCCACGGAAATCCCGGCCGCAGACAACGTCGAGTTGCCATTGATGGAGGACTGCACCTGTGCCGCCAGACTGCCCGCACTGGCATAGGTTCCGGCGGGAATGGTCAGCGCCACTTGCGTGCCATTCACTGTCAGATTGAGCGCATCGTTGGTCCCGCTGGTAATGGTCAAACCCGGTGCGGCAGAGCCGGTCAGTTGCCCCTGGGTGGCAACCTGGGTCACATTGACGGCATAAGTTCCTGCCTGGGTGCTGGCACTGGAATTGGCATAGGAAACCAGACTATCGGTGGCCTTGCCCACTGTACTGAAAAGGCTGGCAATATCCCCAGGACTGGTGGCCAGCGCCGTATTCAGCTGACTGCTGTTGACCGCCATGGAGCCATCTGACTGAAAAGTTACCCCGATTTCTGACAAGGTGGCGTACACCGAAGTGGTTCCGGAAATGGGCGTATTCAGGATGGAACGGATCTGGTTCTGGATATTGTTGACCATGGGATCACCAAACAACGGTCCCGCCGTATTGGTGGAACTGTTATAACTGGCCACCCCCTGAATCGCAGTATTTAGCGCGTTGTAAGCCGAAACCAGGTTATTCACTGCCGAAGTGGCTGCGCTCGTGTTCTGAGCCACGCTCACGTTGGCGACCGAGGTGGTGGTTCCCGACAAATTCAAAGTCACTCCCTGCACCGCATTGGTCACCGTATTGGAACTTTGGGAGACCGCCAGACCATTGACCGTCAATTGGGCATTTTGCGCCACTGAGGTTTGGTTCAGATTCTGCGTTCCCGCAGGATTTTGACTGAGCAAACTGCTCAATGTGGCATCCCCTGTCACGCCGATCTGCATGCTGTTGCTCACCCCCGAAGGACCCGTGAGCACCAACCTGTAAGGCGTGCTGCTGCCATCATTGACCACGGTGGCATTGACGCCAATGCCTGCAGCATTGATGGCCGCTGCAATCCCCTGAAGGGAATCGTTACTGCTATTGATGGTCACCGATTTGGTACCGCTGCCGCTGGGCGTGAAAGTCGCCCCGGTATAGGTCCCACTGGTGAGGGTTCCCCCGCTGATGGTGCCAAAGGTGAAATTCAGTGTGGTAGTGGCTCCTGTACCAATGGCTGTGGTAGCACTGGTCTGTCCCGTGGCCACCAGACTTTGTGCTTGTGCCAATTGGGACACGGCAATACTGTAGTTACCCGGAATGGCACCAGAGGTTGCCGTGGCACTGACCGCAGCATTGCTGGAACTGGCCGAGTAGCTCTGATATTGGTTCAGTGAAGTCAGCCCCTGTACCGCAGCTTGGAATGACGATACCGCACTCTGCACCGTATTAAGGGCTGAAACCTGGGACTGAAACCCCGATTGCTGGTTCTGAAGCTGCGTAACCGGCTGACTCTCCACCGTCATCAACTGGCTGACGATGCTCGACACATCAATCGAACCGGTAGTAACCGAACCGCTGGGAATTATTCCAGCGCTGGAAGTGGATGAAACGGCCATGATCTTACCCTCAACCTTACGCTTTCTGATTCAGCAAGACGCCCTGCGACTTTTGCGGCATGGCATCGATGGCTTGAGCAATGGCCAGCGCCTGTTGCGAGGGAATCTGGGCAATCACGGCACCGGTCTGGGATTCCACCACTTTAACTACGGTTTCCTTGGTGGATTTATCCACACTGAACGTCAAATCGCGATTGAGCATGGAGGAAGACTGGTTCAGGGTATTCACAGCACTCTGTACTTGCCCAGGACTAGTGCTGGCAGAAGAAGATGCGCCCGTCGTCGAACCAGAGACTGGAGGCGTCGAACCAGAGACTGGAGGCGTCGAACCTGAAGGAGGAAAGGAGGAACTCGTCGCCGGCAAGGGCAACGAACCATTGGTGGATGTATTCTGGATAATCATGATTATCCCTCGCTAGAAAGGCCGGCGCCTGGAACTATTCCTGACGACCGGCCGGTTAACTACTCTACCGCGCTTACCCGATTACTTCAACAGGGTCAATACGGCATTGGGCATGGCATTGGCCTGGGCCAACATCGCCGTCCCTGCTTGTTGCAAGATTTGCGTCCGTGTCAAGGTTGCCGTGGTCGCCGCAAAGTCCGTACTTTGGATCTGACTTTGTGCCGATGTCAGGTTTTGCGTCGCCGTTTGCAGATTGCTTACCACCGAAGTCAAACGATTCTGGATGGCTCCCAACAACCCCTGCGCACTCAACACCGTATTGATTGCCCCATCAAGGGTGGTAATGGCCTGTTGCGCCGCCTGTTGGGAACTCACATTGGCGTTGGCCACCGTATTGACACCTGTGGAGGTGGTCCCGAACGTCCCCGCTGTCGCAAAGCCAGCGCTGGCAAAGGCGTTACCCCCCACGACAATCCCACTGGAGTTGGTACTGGACAGGGCCAAAGTGCCTCTGGTCGTGACGTTAGTCAATCCAGAGTTCGTGGCGCTACCCGTACTACCGGTCACAGCAATGTCCCGACCGTCCGCAGCGGTCAATGTCAGCACCCCCGTGGTCGCATTGGCGGTGGCCGTCACGCCGGTTTGCGCCGACACCGCATTGATTGCGGTCGCCAGATTGGCCCCCGCGCCCGCCGCCGTCTCCGTTGCCGTACCTGTCACCGTGGCAATGCTTACCCCATTGATGGCCATACCACTCACCGTAACCGCCCCACTCACTGGGGCTGTTCCAGTCACCGTCGTTGCGTTGGCCGTAGCCGTCACACCACTCTGGGCCGTGATGGCATTGATGGCATTGGCGATGGAGTAGGCGCTGTCTGCGGTTTGTCCAGCAGCGGCCCCGGCGACTGAAGCACCGACCTGATAACCATTCAGGGTCAGGTCACCCGCCGCAAGGGCAGTCGTAGTCACCCCGGTGGTGCCCGTTGTCATCGAACCGGTTGACACCCCCCCGAGAGCGGCGACCTGCATGCTGGCGATACCCGACAAATTGATCTGATCATTGGTGGTGTTGTTGGCCCCGATCTGAAAGGTCTGGGCGGTAAAGGTACCATCCAGCAGATTCACACCGTTGAACTGGGTACCCATGGCCACGCGCTGAATTTCCGAAGACAGTTGCTGAAACTGGGCATTCATGGAGGTGCGGTTGGAATTGGAATAGGTCGCATTGGCTGACTGTACTGCGAGGCTACGCATGGACTGCAGATTGTTGATGATGGACTGCATGGCGCCACTGGCGGTTTGTGCCAAGGAAACCGCGTCATTGGCGTTACGTGTGGCTTGGGCATAGCCCCCCAACTGGCTGCCCATGGTGGTGGCGATGGCATAACCGGCAGCATTGTCCTTGGCGCTGTTGATTTGCAGACCGGAAGACAATTGTTGAATGGCGGTCGCCATCTGAGCCTGAGAATTGTTCAGATTATTCTGCGCCATCATGGAAACGATATTGGTGTTCAGGTAAATAGCCATGATCTTGACTCCTTTGGGTTATCCTGGCGCAGCGCCGACCGCTTTGCCTCTGTCGCTGGGAGGGTCGAAATGACCTCCCCTTTGAACCCGTTATCGGACAACCCAGAGAAAACTTTAGAGAAACCTCAATCTGCCTTGGTGACGCGGTTCTTACCTGCACTCTTGGCGCGGTACATGGCCTGATCAGCCCGGGCGATAACTTCTTCAGCACTTTCATTGGGCGCACGCAGTGCTACCCCAGCGCTAAAAGTAATGATAATTTCCTCGCCGTTATAGGTAAAAAATTTCTGCGCCAGCAAGCGCTGCAGGCGTTGCAATATGTCCGCACCTTCCTGAATTCCCGTAGCGGGCAATACCACCAGGAACTCTTCGCCACCATAACGTGCCACGGCATCCGTAGGGCGCAAGGCCGCCTTGATGGTCTCAGAAACATGCATCAGCGCCTGATCCCCAGCCTGATGTCCAAGCAAGTCATTGAACAGCTTGAAATTATCAATATCTACGAGGCCAATGGTCAATGGAGTCTGGCTGCGGTCAGCCCGGGTAATTTCGCGCTGGAGCATATCGTCCATGCCGCGGCGATTGAGGGTCCCAGTGAGTTGATCCTCGCGCACCAGTTCACTGACCTGCTCCAGTTCCTGCTCGAGCAGGCGAATACGCTCCCCAGCCTCATCTGCCTGCCGTCGCGCCACCACCAGTTCCTCATGGGAACGCAAGGTACTGGCTTGAATCACCCGAGTATCCTGCATCAAATCCTGCAAAATATGCCCCAATTCCGTAAGATTGTCCGCCTGTCCGATTTTCTGGTTATAACCCTCGATCTTGGCGTGGTAATCCCCCGTGCTCTCGGTCATTTCCCCCATACGATCGATGAAACTGGTCATCAGACTTTTGAGGGTATCCTTGGCATCGGCCAGACTTTCCTTGAGGGTACTTTGTTTCACCAAGGCATCGCGCAGGTTCTTCTCGGCATCGGCAATGCTGCGTTTATCCAGGGGCTGCCCCATGATGTCGCGCAAAATGGAGATTTGTCCGTGGAGCCATTTGTCATCGGCCACCAGTTCCCCCACATTTTCCACCAGTAAGCGCAGCAAACTCAGCAAACCCTCCTGAATCTTGACTTTGTCGCCTCCACGGAGTTCGAGTTTGACCCAAAAATAGCGCAATTTCTTGGCGATCTCCGTCACCTGATCCCTATTGGTGGCAGCTCGAATCTGGTTCACCAGCGCCCCAATTTCTTCGCCCAATTCGGGTTGCATCACTTTGTTGCTCTCCAGCGTCTGGGCCAGCAAATCGCGCAAGTGCCCCATCACCACAAGGTCAACAGAGCTCTCTACCGGGGCCGGGGAAACCGCGACGGGAACCAGACTGCCGCTGGTGGCAGGGGACAACACCCCTGCAGATCCTGGGTCAGGCCGTCGCCCCTCGTCATTTTTACCCTGCCCAGGGGAATCCATTGCGTCAGCCACTGGCGATGCCGCCGCGGTTCCCCAGGACCGCACCAACCCCTGCAATTTTTCATAGAGCAGATCCGGATTGTTGCCAAAGCGCACCAGCACCGTGTCTACCCCTTCCTTTTTGCGCGACACGGTCATGCCCTTATGGGGCAAATCCATCTGGCGTAACAGATCACGGATCATCACCGACCACGACAACGGTGGTCGGGTCGCCACCTCCGGTACCGCAGGGGTCTGGGGATTGGCTCGTGGCACCACCGGTTTGCCGCTGATCTCGGCATACAGTCGTGAGTAATTTTCCGGGGTGGGAGCCAATTTCTGGGCCACCAAGGCTTTCAGGGTTTTCCCGGCAATTTCGGCGGGACTGGATTCGATTGCCATGTTCTTTGGAACTTATCCGTATGAAAAATTATAAAAAAGATAGGGGTTTTTCTGACACTAGTGTAGCCCGAATGATGCTTTAATTCCATAAAATCCCACCACTCCGAGTTGCCCCCGCCACGGAGAGGGGGCGGGGGGGGGGGGGGGGGGGGGGGGGGGGGGGGGCGGGGGGGGGGGGGGG
>VFSW01001551.1_pt1 | contig 35017 bp, 24 predicted proteins | sample 5358111 | NCBI WGS metagenome assembly VFSW01 (sample SAMN11554181, study PRJNA540505) | mine drainage metagenome | isolation source: sediment from site ElyBrook_90M | place: USA: Ely Copper Mine, Vershire, VT | collected 2017 | reverse complement strand
CTTGCCGTACGGTCTGCCACCGAGACAGATACCCAAAGGCCGACTCGTACCTTCTGCATTATTGCAATTCAATGTCCGCAGTAACTAGCTCATAACACGGTGCCTTCCATACGGATGCCGCGGCACGGGTGCAAGCTCTTGCAGCATAGTTCCCAGAGTTTTCTTAGCGCCGTTCTCGACGAGCCCAGCAGTCTGTTCTCTTCCTGGGAGGGAAAAAAAGCCGGAGCTTTGGCTCCGGCTTGTTAAGCTGTTTTTGGCGAAAAACTCACCGCATCATCCTGCGACGGATGGTTCCGAACGCGCCGACCAGGCCGGTTCCCAGCAACAACAGGGAGGACGGCTCAGGTACGGTTCCGCCGCTGCTGCCCAGAACATCGAAAGCACCCAGCGTCGAGCCACTGAAACTGCTCCAACTGCAGCCGGCGCCGCCGCCGCCTTCCGTGCAGCCGCTGCTGGTCTGCAGCAGAAGCCCGGTGTCGCCCGGCGTGTTGAGGTTCCACGCCTCCCACGTCGTGCTGCTGTTGCTGGTGGGGCCGATAACCAGGAAGTAGTTCTGCCCAGCCGTAAGGCTGATGCCGCTGATCCCGGTGATGGTCACCAATCCGCAGCATCCGCCAAAATTCTGGTTGCTGCTCAAGTTGTTCCACTGGCCTAGCTCGGTGCCCGGCAAGCCGCTGCCGTTATCCGTCCACAAGGAGGCAAAAAACGAGTTCGTGCCCGTGACATAGCCAATGCCAATGTCAATCTGCGAGATACTACCTGACGCCCCAGAGGTAAACTGGTTGGCATCATAGTAGTACTGTCCGAGAGTTCCGCTTCCGCCCATCGTCCACCCGGTGCAGCAATTGTAAACGTTGCCCGAAGGGCCGAGGTTGGAGTAGAAGGTTGTCTGGGCCATCGCCGGCAGGCTGGTTATGCAGACGGCGAGCGCCAGTAGGCAAAGTGACCACACAGATTTGCGCAAGGGAAACCTCCGTTTCCTTTCAAATATCTCGAGGTGTTTGACAGCGAGCCCACATCTGCAAGAGCGGGGGACCCGCCCTGGCACGCAGCCGACCGGGGACCACTTACCCAATCCAGACTGCGATGATCTTTAGTGCTGCAATCTGGTGCCCCATGTAAGTAGCTGAAACTAATACATATCGATTATTTGCGATGCAACAACTTGCAGCACAGTTCCCAAGCTTTTCCCTGCAAGCTGCCATTTAGCTAGCACCTTAGAGCCATGTTGCGACAGTGCACCCAAGGGTAGGTCAGGCAGGATCCGGAAGAAAGCGGCCCAGCACGTCGGGAACAACAGCAGGCGGACCATTGCTACTTGAAACAAAGCACGTCGGGCGGGCTTTGTCATCGGCCGGTCAGCGAGCGGGCCTTTCAGCTTTCTGCATAGGCCGCTCATCGCGGGTAGCTACTTACATCCCAGCGCCGACATCTATAGGACGGGAGCTACAAGATCATGCCTATACGTCCTTTTCCGGCGAAGTCACGGTATCGGTCGCAGGAGTTTATTGGCGCGCCGATTACCAGCCTGGACCAGGGATATCTGGTCGCATCTATTGACGGCGGGGCGCGGGGCAATCCCGGGCCGGCCGGCTACGGCGTGGTTTTTGAGGATGAGATTGGCCGGCCGGTGGCCGAACTCAGCGAGTTTCTGGGCCGGCAGAGCAATAACTATGCGGAGTACTCCGGCCTGCTGGCGGCGCTGAACTATACCTTGCGGCACGGCTTCAAGGCGCTGCGGGTCGTCAGCGATTCCGAACCGATGGTGAAGCAGCTCAGCGGTGAGTACCGGGTCAGCGTTCCCGCGTTGGGAGAGTTGTACAACCGAGCGACGAAGCTAATTGATCAGCTTGAATACTTCGAGATCAAGCACGTGCCCCGTGAGCAGAACCGGCAAGCCGACCGGCTGGCCAACATGGCCATGGACCGCGGAATTGCCAAGAAGGCTCCGGCGGTCGATGCTACCGACGTGGGGGGCGTGGCCTCAGTGGTGCCCGAACTCAACGGTGAGGTGCGCGACGGGGTCGTGCACTTCATCGGCGATCCACTGCCCGAGGGAACACTGGTGAAGGTCCGCCCGGTGAAACCGTAATCGCGCCCAGCAGGATGCCGAACGAGCCGGGAAACAGGCTCTTTGCGGGCTAAAGGTCGCTCGGAGACTTCAGCATCCCGCTAGGGTTTCTTCCCCAATAGCTGCTGGAGCGCGTCGCCCATGGGATTTTTCTGCTGTTTCTGCTGCTGGCCCTTGGCAGGCTGGCCCTGTTGCTGGCCCAGCAGCCCGCCCACCAGCGCGCCCAAGCCATTGCCCTTGCTGTTCAGCAAACCTCCAGCCGTGGGCAGCAAGTTGTTCAGCTTCATTCTGGCAATCTGCTGCACGTCCGGCGCGACGAGCGGGTGGTTCATGTTTCCTGTGATCAGCACGGGCAGCACCAGCTCGCCGTTCTTGTTGGCGAGCGCCGTCTCGAGATAACCGCCGATGCCGGTCCCGCCTACTGACTGGCTGAAAGCTTTATCTAGCACAGCGGTGACATGCATGTTCAGGTCCTGATTCACCAGATTAATGGTGCCGTTGCCGGCCATGCTGCCAATATCGAGGGCGGCTTTCAAGTCGTTGGTGTCGGCGACTCCGTTGCGAATGTCGAAGGTGCCGCTCATCTTCGAAATAGTCGTGTAGCCTTTGTGGCTGACGCCGCCGAATTTACCGATTCGCGACAGCTCTCCCGGCAGATCGAGCTTCATGATTTTGCCATTGGCCAGGTTCAGGGCCATGGTGCCGTTCAAGGTCTGGGCAATGTCCCCCGAAGCCGGAGTGGCGAAGGTGATATTCGTCGCCGCGCCAACGGTGCCGTACAGAGTGTCCTTCACCGAGGACACGGACGATAGCAACTGGTTGGCATCGACATTGGCCAGCTTCGCGTTCACCGCATAGGTCATGGGAGTGGGGCGAGCGTCAACCGTGACGCTGCCGTTCTCCTGGCCGCCAAAGATTTGCGAGGTCAGCGGATTGAGCTGAATGATGCCGCGATTCAGGCTGACGTTGGAGCGCACGTTGCTGAGCACAGTCTGTTGATAAGTAAGCGTGCCGATGGTGATGGTTCCATTGCCGGTAGCGCTCAGCAAAAGGCTTGGCTGGGACGGTTTGGCGGGTGCGGCTTCAGCCTGGGGCAGCAGGCTCCAAGACGCCTCCGCCTGCTTCTGCGCCGGTTTGCTCTGAGGCGAGTTGCCGGTGATCTGCTCCAGCTCCGTAACGTTGAGCTGGTTAACGGCCAGGGCAAATTTGAGATTCGGCGCCTGGAAGTTTGTCATGCTTAAGTTGCCGCTGGCGCTGCTGGATCCCAGCGAGGCCGCGAGGTTGGTGATGTTGACCGAGTTCTGCGTGAATTGCAGGTTGGCGCTGCGGACATTCAGCGGCTGGGTGACCGTCGGCGTCTTTAAGGACACATTCTGCAGCGCGCCGGAGCCGCTGAACGTCATGGCGCCGGTATTCTTAATGGGGCCGGTGGCGTGCAGGTCGAGGGTGATGTTGCCGTTTCCGCTCATGCCCTCGGCGGAGCTGACGCCGTAAGCTTTGGCGATGTTCAGCAGCTCATTGACCTTCGCATTGTTGGTCTTGAGCGACGCGTCGACATTGGGCGAGACGCTGGTGTACTGCGTAAGAGTGATTTGCGCTGCCAGCGAGCTGCCGCCGGAGGTCGCGGTGAAATTGTTCGACTGGATTTGCTGCGGAGTCATGGTCAGGTCGATGGCGGGCACGTGCACGGCCTCCGGGATGTCCTTGCCGGTCATCTCCAGGTTGCGGGCGCTCGCGTTCCCGTTGAACGCCAGCGCATTGGTCGGTCCCTGGGCGTGGACGTTGGCGGTCACCTTGCCGGCGATGGTCGCATTGGGGCTGAACACCATGCCTGAGGCAGCCGCCAGTCGCGCCGCGTCTTGAATGGATGCGTCGGAAGTGCTGACGTTCATGTCAACGACGGCGGGAGTGGAATGGCTGTTGAAGGTCCCGCGGATTGTCAACGGCGTTGAGCCAAGTTTCAGATTGCATTTCTTGATGTCAATTACATCGCTGTTCAGATTGTCGCTGAGGTTGAAGTCGGCGGAAATGGGATAGCCCACCTGCACGTCGTGAATCACGGCCTTCTCGATCTTCAGCGAGCCGGCCGCGCTCATGTTGCCATTGGAATTATTGAGATCGGTCGAGCCGGAGATCACGGCGTCGGTACCAGCCAGAGCGCTGGAGTTTAGAAATTTCTTGGCGCCGGAGAGGGACACCTGGTCCAGCTTCACGGTACCGCGGAACGGCGTGCTGACGATATCGGCGGTGTTGAGGGGACCGCCCTTGCCGCTGATGCGAAAGCTCTGCGAACCCTGGCCGGGGAGATGGGCCGCGAGTTCAAAGGAGAACGGACGGCCAGGGGCATAATCATCGAGAGTCAGATCGATGTGGTCATAGACCGCGCGCGGCTCGTGCTTCTCATAATCGGTGACCGCGATCTGGCCATCGCTAATCTTCAGCTCCCCCAAAGTGAATCCAGCCGACTGCGAGGAAGCCGGCTGAGCGGACGCGGGCTTGGCCGGTTGAGGCGACTGGGGCGCAGCAGAAGCATTTGAAGGCGCTGCGGGCGCGCTCGCCAGCGTGGAGAAGTTCCATACCCCTTGGGCGTTGCGAATCAACTCGATTTTGGGCCGCTTCAATTCCAGGCTGCTCACTTCGATGTGCTTGCTCAGCAGCGGAAGCAGCTTCACGCTCACGTCCAGCTCTGAAACCTGGGCGAAGGGCGCGGTGCTGTGAAAGTTCGGGTCGTCGCCGATGACGACATTGCCGGCCTCAACCCGCAGGGGAAAGACGCCCAGCGACAACTGGCCCAGTTGCACCGGACGATTGAGCCGCTGTTGCAGCTCGGACTGAATCTGACTGCGATATTGGTTCACGTTGACGATCGCCGGGAGAGCGAGAATCACCCCGACAATAATCACCACCACGATGACGATGGCAATGGCAAGCTTTCGCATAACAGCCCCCTATCGCGCGCAGCGCTTGGACTTTGCTTGTCGGAAACGTCTGCCTTAGTAGATAGAAGCCCTCAAGCAGACCGCGGTTGCATTGTTTGCCCGGACTGGCAGGCGGCGCCACGCTCCGCTGAGCCCAGCGGCTGAACTCCGCCCCAGCGCTCCAACGACGGACAAGGACGATAACGAAGCCTACACTAGTATCTGACGAAATGGTGATACGTGCAAAGGAACTTGGAAAGACCAGCTCGTATCCACAATCCGCTTGCGATAATAAGTGCCCGCCATGGACAAATACGAGCCTAGTGGTCTTTGCCCTGGCTGTTAGCGTTCCATAAATGCCGCAAAGGGACGCAGAGCCACAGTCGACAGGGCTAGGCGGCGCTTATAATCGAAGCTTTCTGATGCCCGAATGAGCTCTCTTAGCGCCTCGCAGACCAGCTTCGCCGGCAGCGAAATTCGCAGAAACTCCCTTCCGCAACGTTATCGTTGGCTTTGGATTGTGCTGCTGTGGGCCGTCGTTTATGTGCCCGGCCTGTTCTCGCCGCCGCTGCTGGACGATGCCGATTCCGTCCACGCCGAAGCCGCGCGCGAAATGCTGGCCCGCCACGAGTGGAGCACGCTTTATATCGACGGCGTGCGTTATCTGGAAAAAGCGCCGCTGCTGTACTGGGGCATGGCGGTCAGCTACAAGCTGTTCGGAGTGACGGACTGGGCCGCGCGGCTGCCGCTGATTCTCGCCGAACTGGCGCTGCTGCTGGCGACCTACGCGCTCGGCAGGCGCACGCTGGGGGAGCGCGCCGGCTTCTGGGCGGCGATGGCGCTCACCTTGTCGGTGGGGCCGTACCTGTTCACCCGCATCATCATTCCGGACATGCTCATCCCATTGTGGCTGACCCTGGGATTCGATTTCTTCCTGCGGACCCTGGAGCAGGAGCGGCCGTCGATTGCCTGTTGCTGGGGGCTGGCGGCAACGGTGGCGCTGGATGTTCTTACCAAGGGGCTGATCGGGATCGCGTTTCCGGCGATGATTATTGGGACCTACCTGATCCTTACCGGCAATCTCAGGCACCTGCTGCGCATGAGGCTGCTTTCCAGCACGGCGGTCCTGCTGGTGATCGCCGCTCCCTGGCACATCGCCGCGGCAATTGCGAACCCCGCGGCCGGGCAAGCCCGCGGCTTCCTGTGGTTCTACTTCGTCAACGAGCATTTTCTGCGCTATCTCGGCAAGCGCATACCGCATGACTATGCCACGGTCCCGCTGCTGCTGTTCTGGGGATTGCTGCTGCTGTGGCTGTTCCCGTGGTCGGCATTTCTTTTGCAAGCGCTGGCCAAAGTGCCACGTCGCTGGAAACAGTGGCGCGGCAGCATGAGCCGCGCGCAGCAGGCGACGCTGCTTTTTGCAATTTGGGCGGTGCTCATCCCGTTGTTCTTCAGCTTCTCCACGCGGCAGGAGTATTACGTGCTGCCTTCTTTGCCGGCGCTGGCGCTGCTGATTGGCGGCTGGCTGCAGCAGGAAGACGACTCCCCGCAGGATTCGAAGCTACGGCGAAGCGGGCGGATTGGATCGACGGTGCTGCTCGTCATTGGGGCCGCCGTCTTCGTGGCAGCGATCTTTCTGCTGGCGCACAGCCAGAGCACGCCTGCGGGAAGCGATCTGGCCGACCTGCTGAAGAAGAATCCCGGCGACTACGCGCTCTCCCTGGGCCATATCTTGGACCTGACCCCGCGCGCCCTGGGGCTGTTTCGGATTCCGCTGGCGATATTTGGCGTCTCGTTGTTTGCCGGGGCGGCGGCGAATTTGTTCTTCCGCCGGCGCAATCGCGCCACTGCCGGCAATTGGGCGCTGGCAGTCATGATGGTGTTTGTGCTCTTCGCGGTGCATCAGGGACTAGTGGGCTTCTCGCCGATTCTCTCCTCGAAGAAACTGGCTGACGCGATTCAGCGCGAGCTTCGGCCCGGCGACGTGATTGTTTCTTACGGAACGTACGAGGACGCCTCGACCATCAACTTCTATGATCGCCAGCCTATCCATGTGGTGAACACGCGTACCGAGGGCGACCTGGATTACGGATCGCTGTTCCCCGATGCGCCGCACATCTTCGAGAACGACGCCTCGTTCGCCACGTTGTGGCGTGGCCCGCGGCGCGTGTTTGTGTGGGTGGAAGAGGGCAAGATCCCGCCCTACGTCCGGCAGAGTGGCTACTACCAGCTCGCGCGTAGCGGCGGCAAGCTGATCCTGATGAACCGCAAGTGACGAGCTGCACTTTGGCGTGATGGAGCGCGTTCCAGATAGCTTGTATTTTGCAAGCGATTCCTGTTATCTTCTCTCCCAATATGGCGGGCAGGCCTAAGTCGCAGTATCGCTCGGGCTGCCCGGTGAGCATCTCTCTGGAGCAGGTGGGGGATCGCTGGTCGCTGCTGATTGTGCGCGACATGATGGTGCGGGGTTTCCGGACATTCAAGGAATTTCAGGCGTCGGGGGAAGGCATTGCCAGCAACATCCTGGCGGATCGCCTGCGCAAGCTGGAATCCGGTGGCGTTATTACAGCCGAAATTGCGGAGGCGGACCGGCGGCGGATCAACTACCGGCTCACGGAAAAGGGTATCGATCTGGCGCCGCTGGTCTTGGAGCTACTCATCTGGGGGGCGCGCTATGAAGGCGGCGGAATGCCTTGCGGGCTGATCGGGCACATGGAAAAGCATCGCAAGCAGATTCTGGCGGAGGTGCGCCGCCGCTGGCAACGGCGCGATCCCACGCCGCTGCAGGCGAAGTCGGGCGCGTGGTTGTGGCCGTGAAATTTGCAACTGTAGCAGTGCCGAACGCGATACGACATAAGGAGTACATCAAATGAGCCGGAGTTTAGTGGTGACAGGCGCATTAGCAATCGTAGGCGTGGTGGTTGTACTGGGCAGGGTCTGCGGGGCGGCAGAGGCTGACCATGGCAAGGCGCAGTACACCAGCATGGCCCCGCTCCATCTCTATCTCATGGCAGACCGGAACAGCGAAATCGAGTTGGCGCGCAGCGCAGCCCCGGAGTCCATCTCGAAAGATGCGACGGTCATGGTTCTGACCGACCACGGTTACGTGACCGCGGTGGAAGGCAAGAACGGTTTCGTTTGTATTGTGGAGCGAGCGTGGATGTCCCCGGACAATTCCCCGAACTTCTGGAATCCCAGGATGCGTGGACCAGTTTGCTTCAACCCTCCGGCGGCGCGATCGATCTTGCCAGTGACGTTGGAACGAACCAAGATGGCCTTGGCCGGTAAATCGAAGGACGAGATCATCGCTGCCAACAAGCAAGCCTACGACAAGAAAGAACTGCCTCTGCTGGAACCGGGCTCCATGAGCTACATGATGTCGAAGCAGGCGTACCTGACTGCGAACGGAGGCAACCTTGCCCATGTGATGGTCTACACGCCGCACGTGGATCCTAAAGAGTGGGGCGCGGATGTTCCCAACTCGCCGATTATCCTGAATCCGCAGTTCAGGGACGTTGAGCCAATCGATGTCTGGGTGATTGGGGTGGGCAAGTGGTCGGACGGAAGCCCGGCCCCAGTGATGTAGAGCAACTAGCGATTAGCGATTAGCGTCAACTGCAGTTGAATGCCTTCTGTCGCTTTGGCTAATTGCTAATTGCTAGTTGCTAATTGCTATAAAGAGGAGCGACAGATGAGCAAGGTACGCGTACTGGTGGGCACGCGCAAGGGCGCGTTCATTCTGGAATCGGATGGCACGCGCGATAAGTGGGATGTGAGCGGGCCGTTCTTCGCGGGGTGGGAAATCTATCACATGAAGGGATCGCCGGTTGACCCAAACCGCATTTATGCCTCGCAAAACAGCGCCTGGTTTGGGCAGGTGATCCAGGTGTCGAAAGACGGCGGCAAGAGCTGGGAGGCGCCGGGCGGCGACATCAAAATCGGGCCGGACACCATGTTCAAGGGCAAGAGCAACCGCTTCGTGTACGACACTTCGGCCGAAACCGGCAAGCCGCTGACCACCCATCAGTGGTACGACGGCACGCAGCACCCCTGGGAGTTCAAGCGCGTCTGGCATCTGGAGCCGTCGCTTACTGATCCGAATACGGTTTACGCAGGAGTGGAGGACGCTGCGCTGTTTCGCTCCACCGACGGCGCCGTGAGCTGGCACGAACTGGCTGGCCTGCGCGGCCACGGCACCGGCCCGAAGTGGCAGCCGGGCGCCGGCGGCATGTGCCTGCACACCGTCATCCTCGATCCCAGCGATCCCAACCGCATCTACATTGCAATTTCCGCGGCCGGCACCTTCCGCACCGATGACGGCGGCAAGACGTGGAAACCGATCAATCGTGGCCTGCGCTCTCAGTTCTTACCCGACCAGGATGCTGAGATCGGCCATTGCGTGCACCATGTTGCCATGCAGCCCAAGCGTCCGGGCGTGCTCTTCATGCAGAAGCACTGGGACGTGATGCGCAGCGACGATGCCGGCGATAACTGGAGGGAAGTGAGCGGCAATCTGCCGACAGACTTCGGCTTCGTCATCGACGTGCACGCGCATGAGCCGGAGACGATTTACGTTGTGCCCATCAAGAGCGATGGCGAACACTATCCGCTGGAGGGCAAGCTGCGCGTCTATCGCAGCCGCAGCGGCGGCAATGAATGGGAGGCGCTGACCAAAGGCCTGCCGCAGGCGAACTGCTACGTAAACGTGCTGCGCGACGCCATGGCGGTCGATACGCTCGACTCCTGCGGCATCTACTTCGGCACCACAGGCGGGCAGGTGTATTGCTCGCCGGATGCGGGAGACAACTGGTCGCCGATCGTGCGCGATCTGCCGGCGGTGCTGTCGGTGGAGGTGCAAACGCTGTCATGATGATCCGCGTTGTCATCCCGCCGCATCTGCGCACCCTGGCGAAGATCAGCGGCGAACTGAAGCTGGAGGTTGGGGACCGCGCCACGCAACGCTCGGTCCTCGACGCGCTGGAGGCGCAATATCCCATGCTCAGCGGGACCATCCGCGATCACGCCACGCAACAGCGGCGTCCGTTTCTCCGCTTCTTCGCCTGCGAGGAAGATTTGTCGCACGAATCGCCTGACGCGCTGCTACCCGAGGCGGTTACCAGCGGCAAAGAGCCGTTCCTGATTATTGGCGCCATCGCCGGCGGGTAGATGTTTGGCGTAAGCTCGGACCCCGCATCACATCGCCCGGTGATGTCTCCCCTGCGTTCGAACGACCAATGCAGTACAATCCCTTTTTCTGTGGATGTGAGCGTTAAGCCTCCCGCTTTCTGTGCTGCCTCCGCAGAACATCTTGCGAAGCGCGTTCGCTTGCGCATCTCCGGCGAACGCCTTTGAAGTATCACCATGTTCAAACGAATCCTGATCGCCAACCGGGGCGAGATTGCGGTGCGCATCATTCGCGCCTGCCGCGAGATGGGCATCGAGTCGGTCGCGGTCTTCTCCGACGTGGACCGCAAGGCGCTGCACGTGCGCAAAGCCGATTACGCTTACCACATCGGGCCGGCCACCGCCAGCGAGTCCTACCTCAACATTGCCAGAATTCTTGATGTTGCGCGCCGCAGCCAGGCCGAGGCCATCCATCCCGGCTACGGTTTCCTCTCTGAGAATGCCGGCTTCGCGCGCGCCTGCGCGGAGGCAGGTTTCAAGTTCATCGGCCCATCGCCGGAGTCGATGGAGATGATGGGCTCGAAGACCCGCGCTCGCCAGAACATGAAGCGCGCGGGGGTGCCTTTTGTGCCGGGCTCGGAGCACGGGCTGGACCTGGATGCGGCCGAGAGGCTGGCGGAGCAGATTGGCTATCCGGTGATGCTGAAAGCGGCGGCCGGGGGCGGCGGCAAAGGCATGCGCATGGTCAGCGCGGCCAGCGAACTGCATTCCGCCTACGAGAACGCGCGCAGCGAGGCCCAGCGCGCCTTTGGCGACAACGAGGTTTATCTCGAGAAGTTCATCGCCAACCCCCGCCACGTGGAGATGCAGATTTTCGGGGACGAGCACGGCAATGTGGTTTATCTCGGTGAACGCGAGTGCTCGGTGCAGCGGCGCCATCAGAAAGTGCTGGAGGAATCGCCCTCGCCCATTGTGGATGAGGACATGCGGCAGCGCATGGGCGAGATTGCCGTGCGCGTCGCCAAGGCCGCGAACTACTACAACGCCGGCACGGTGGAGTTCCTGGTCGATGAGCAGCGCAACTTCTATTTTCTCGAGATGAACACGCGGCTGCAGGTGGAGCATCCGGTCACAGAACTGGTGACCGGTCTCGACCTGGTGCATTTGCAAATGCGGGTGGCGACGGGAGAACAGCTTCCCTTCCGGCAGGAAGACATCCGGCTGCGCGGGCATGCTATCGAGTGCCGCATCTACGCCGAGGACCCGGACAACAACTACTTTCCCTCGCCGGGGCAGATCACGCGCCTGATTCCGCCCGCCGGCCCGGGGATTCGCCGCGACAGCGGCATGTATGAGGGCTGGAACGTTCCCATCGAATACGATCCGCTGCTGGCCAAGCTGGTGGGCTACGGCGAGGACCGCGAGCAGGCCATCAGCCGGCTGTTGCGGGCGCTGGATGAATATTTTGTGGGTGGGATCAAGACCAACATTTCGCTGTTTCGCCGCATTCTTCAGGATTCGGATTTCAGAGCTGGGAACCTCGACACCGGTTTTCTCGACCGGCTGCTTGCCAAGCCGGGAAATGAAACCGACGTGCGGCGTCCGATGATCGCGGCGGTCGGCGCGGCGATATTTGCCAGCATGGAACCGAAGGCAACCGTAGCGGTGACGGCTTCGGTTCCTGATCCCATGAATGGCAATGGGACCTCTCCCGTGCCCATTTCGAATTGGCGGCGCACCGCGCGCGCCGAGGCGTTGCGGGAGAGGTAAATCGTTGGCGCTGCCCCGCCCTAGCCAAAAGAAGGCTAGAACGGGGCACCCACTGCCAGGAGAGCAGTACCATGAGCGCGGGCAGATGGCGACATAGCATGTGCATCAAGTGCTTTCGTAAGCGCTGGCCGCGCCGAAAGATCTGGCCGTGGCAAATGCCGGAAAATATTCGTGAATGGGAGGCTTGTTGCTTCTGTGGTGCGAAGCACAGAGACGGCATTCACATGAAAAAGGAACCGCGCAGCCGCGAGCTTCATTGCGCGGACGCGACTGCCATTCCAAGCTAATTGCTAACCGCTAATCGCTAATTGCTGCCTTTATGACTTACGACGTTATCGTTGATGGCAAAACTCACAAGGTCGAACTGACCCGCGGCGAGAAACTTTGGTCGTGCAAGGTCGACGGACAGCCGATGGAGGTGGACGCGGCGCTCACGGCGCGCGATGTGCTCTCCGTTCTGGTGGGCGGCAAGGCCTATGAGATCAAGCGCGAGCGGTCGTTACAAGGAGAACTGCACATGGTGGTCGGCAGCGCGCGCTATGCGGTCGATGTGCAGGACCCGCGCTCGCTTCGCACCCGGCGGGCTGTTGCCGGCGCCGAGACTGGACCCCAGAAGCTCAAAGCCCTCATGCCCGGCAAGGTGGTTCGCATCCTGGTTTGCGAAAAAGATGAAGTTAAAGCCGGCCAGGGCATCTTGGTAATGGAAGCGATGAAGATGCAGAACGAGATGAAGTCCCCCAAAGACGGCAAGGTGCAGAAGGTTCTGGCGGCGGAAGGCTCAACCGTAAATGCCGGCGATACGCTGGCGATTATTGAATAGAGCGGGTTTCAAAAATCCGCTTCCTCGCCTGACCAGCAGTCCCCTCAGGGGCTAAAGCCGCCGGAATTTTGGATTGCGAAACGGCCCGGCTGAAGCCAGAACCCATTCAAAACCCATGCTTGAAACACGCTCTGGCTACCAACTCAGCGGCCTCAATTCTCCTCGCAGCCGCAGCCGCCATTCATCATGCAGCAGTTCGAAGATCCGCAGCCAGCGACCGGCGAGGCTGCGTGGTTCCCTTTGCTGACGGCGAAGACGGAGAGCTGCCGCTCCAGCCTTGGGGCGTGACACTGAGGGCACTCCGGCGTTTGCGAGCCGAAGAGAATGGCCTCGAAGCGGTGCCCACAGTCCTGACAACGGTATTCGAAGATCGGCATAATTTCTCCCACTACACAAAACTCGCGGCCTGCGGCCGAGCCGACCGGCCGCACAGAGGAAACAGTATTATAGACGGAAGGGGTGTCGCCCATCTCTCTTCAGGATCCATCTCAGTACGAGCCGCAGCGCGCCGGCGGGCATGACGTGTTCGCCAGTGGCTTTCATCCGCGGCGCCCGTTTATCGGCGGACACATGCAGACGATTGCGGGCAATTTCCTGCCGCGGCGCAACCTGCTTCCTCCACCGCAGGAGCGGCTGTTCACGGTCGAGCCTGAGATCCAGGTGCTTTGCCACTGCCATTGGCAGGCGGAGCGCGCCCGGCGAATGACGGTGGTGATTGTGCATGGCCTCGAGGGCTCCAGCGAATCGCAGTACGTGATTGGCACGGGCAGCAAGGCCTGGCTGGCGGGGATGAACGTCGTGCGCGTGAATATGCGCAACTGCGGCGGCACCGAACATCTGGGGCCGACGCTGTACAACTCCAGCATGTCGGGCGATGTGGGCGCGATTGCGCAAAGCCTGATCGCGGAAGATGGGTTGGAGAAGCTGGCGCTGGTGGGATATTCAATGGGCGGCAACCTGGTGCTGAAGCTGCTGGGGGAGTGGGGCACAGCGGCGCCGCCAGAGGTGAAGGCCGGAGTCGGGGTCTCACCGGCGATGGACTTGGCGGCCTCGGCGGACGCGCTGCACAAGCGGTTCAACCGCGTCTACGAGTGGAAATTTTTGCTGGCGCTGCGGCGGCGGATGTTGCGCAAAGCGGCGCTTTATCCTGAGCGCTACGACGTGCGGTATCTCCGCGGGCTGCGCAGCCTGCGCGACTTCGACGACCAGATCACGGCCCGCTACTGCGGCTTCCGCGATGCCCAGGACTACTACACGCGGGCGGCGGCGGCGCGAGTGGTGGAGCGCATTGCCGTTCCCACGCTGGTACTCCACGCGGCCGACGATCCCTTCATTCGCGTGCTGCCGGAGACCCGCGCGAAGCTGCAGCGCAATCCGCATGTGACGTATATTGAGACGGCTCATGGCGGGCATTGTGCGTTTCTCGCCGCGGCCAATGGTTACGATGGCCGCTGGGCCGAGCGGCAGGCCATCGAGTTCATTCAGAGGCGCGGCGGGTAACTTCTCGCGCTGTAGGGCATCAGAACAGTTTGTTCGCCTGGGGGACATTGCGGTAAAATTCCCGCACTTTCTGCTTGGGCCTGGGTAGGCCTGCAATCTTTTTCCCGATCCAAGAACACTTCCGAGGACCGCAGTATGATTCCGCAACGAGCGCAGGAAATCTCGGCCAAAGAACTCGATCAACTGGCCATCAACACCATTCGCACGCTGGCCATTGACGGAGTGCAGAAAGCCAACTCCGGACATCCGGGAACGCCGCTAGGGGCGGCGCCGACCGCATATACGCTGTGGCAGCGGGTGCTGCGCTATGATCCAGCGCAGCCCTGGTGGCCCAATCGCGACCGCTTTGTGCTCTCGGCGGGGCACGCTTCGATGCTGCTCTATGCGTTGATTCACCTGAGCGGGATCAAGGCGGCGAACCGGAGCTATCCAACTCTGGAGCGCGAGGCGGTAACGCTGGACGACTTGAAGACGTTTCGCCAGGCGGGCAGCCGCTGTCCGGGGCATCCGGAGTATGGCTGGACGACGGGCGTGGAAGCCACGACCGGCCCGCTGGGGCAAGGCGTGTCGAATAGCGTGGGCATGGCGATTGCCGGTGCGTGGCTGGCGGCGACCTACAATCGCCCGGACTACGAACTGTTCAACTTCAATGTCTACGCGCTGTGCGGCGACGGCTGCCTGATGGAGGGCGTGGCCAGCGAGGCCGCGTCGCTGGCTGGCCATCTGAAGCTGCAGAACCTGTGCTGGATTTATGACTGCAACCACGTCACCATCGAGGGCCACACCGATCTCGCGTTCACCGAAGATGTAGCGGCGCGATTCATGGCCTACGGTTGGGAGGTGGCGCGGGTCAGCGATCCCAATGACATTGAGCTGGTGGAGCGCGCGCTGAAGCGCTTTCACGCGACCCACGATCGGCCGACGCTGATCATTGTGCACAGCCACATCGGTTATGGCGCGCCGCACAAGCAGGATACTGCGGCGGCGCACGGCGAGCCTTTGGGGGCGGAGGAAGTGCGGCTGACGAAGGAATTCTTCGGCTTCTCGCCTGACGAGTCGTTCGTGGTGCCGGCGGGCGTGCGCGAGCACTTCGCGGCGCAGATGGGCGCGCGCGGGGAGAAGCTGCGCGTGGAATGGGATGGGACGTTCGCGCGCTACAAGGCCCAATATCCCGACCTGGGTGACGAACTAGAGCGCATTCATCGCGGCGATCTGCCGGCGGATTGGCAGACGGCGCTGCCGACATTTCCGGCGAGCGCGAAGGGCATGTCGACACGCGATGCCTCCGGCAAGGTGCTGAATGCGCTGGCGCAGAAAATTCCCTGGATGCTGGGCGGCGCGGCGGACCTTTATCCCAGCACCAAGACGCGGCTGGAGTTTGAATTCGCCGGCGATTTCCAGGCCGGGGGCGAGCTGGGCAATCACAAGGGGCGAAATTTCCACTTCGGCATTCGCGAGCACGCCATGTGCGCCACCGTGAACGGCATGGTGCTGACAGGGCTGCGGGCGTTCGGCTCGGGCTTTCTCATCTTCACCGATTACGCGCGCGGGGCGCTTCGGCTGTCGTCGCTGATGGACATTCCCGCACTGCACATCTGGACACACGACAGCATCAGCCTGGGCGAGGACGGCCCGACGCATCAGCCGATTGAGCAGTTGGTGTCGTTGCGCGCGGTGCCGGGGATGACGGTCATCCGGCCGGCGGATGCGAACGAGATGGTGGAAGCTTATCGCGTGGCGTTGTCGCTGAAGGACCGTCCGTGCGAGATCATTTGCAGCCGGCAGGCGCTGCCCATCTACGACCGTACGCGATTTGCTGCAGCGAGCGGATTGGCGAAGGGCGCGTATGTCATGGCCGACGCTGCCGACGGCAAGCCGCAGGTCATCCTGATCGGTTGCGGCAGCGAGGTGGCGCTGTGCGCGGGGGCGTGGGAGCAACTGACGGCGGAAGGGGTGAAGGCGCGGCTGGTGAGCATGCCAAGCTGGGAGCTGTTCGACCATCAGGACCAGGCCTATCGCGACAGCGTGTTGCCGCCTGAGGTAGGCGCGAGAGTAACGGTGGAGGAAGCTTCGTCGATCGGGTGGGCTCGGTACGCCGGAGCCAGTGGAGTGGTGCTGGGCATGAACACCTTCGGCATGTCGGCGCCGATGAAGACGGTGATGGAGCATTTCGGGTTCACGGTGGAGCGCGTGATGGCAGCGGCGAAAGAAGCGCTGGCGAAATCGAAGTAGCCGCAAGGGGGAAACTATGTCGAACGGAATGTCGGATGCGTTTGTGTTTTTCGGGGCCACGGGCGACCTGGCTCACAAGCAGATCTTTCCGTCGCTGCAGGACTTGATTCGCGACGAAGGATTCAATCTGCCGATCATTGGCGTGGCCAAGGCCGGCTGGTCGCTTGATCAGCTCAAGGCCCGCGCTAAGGACAGCCTGCAAAAGCACGGCGGGGTGGACCAGGCGGCGTACGAGAAAATGGTGAGCTTGTTGCGCTATGTCGATGGCGACTACGCCGATGCCGCAACCTTCACCGAACTGCGCAAGCAACTGGGCAACGCGAAGGCTCCGCTGCACTACCTGGCAGTGCCGCCCAGCCTGTTCGCCACCGTGGCCGCAGGATTGTCGAAATCGGGCTGCGCGAAAAATGCGCGGGTGGTCATAGAAAAGCCTTTCGGTCACGACCTGCCGACGGCACAGGCGCTCAACCGCACACTGCACCAGTTCTTCCCGGAGGAGAACATCTTCCGCATTGATCACTATCTGGGCAAAGAGCCGGTGCAGAACATTCTGTACACGCGCTTCGCCAATCCCATCTTCGAGCCGATCTGGAATCGCGAGTACGTGCGCGCCATCCAGATCACGATGGCGGAGAGCTTCGGGGTGAGCGACCGCGGCAAGTTTTACGACGAGACAGGCGCGCTGCGCGACGTGGTGCAAAATCACATGCTGCAGGTGCTAGGAAATCTGACTATGGATCCGCCGACAGGGGAGGACCATGAGGCGGAGCGCGACCAGAAAACGGCGTTGCTGAAAGCGGTGATGCCGGTCAAGCCCGAGGACGTGGTGCGCGGCCAGTATAACGGCTATACGAAAGTTGCGGGTGTAGCTCCCGGTTCCACGGTGGAGACCTACATTGCGGTGAAGCTATACATCGATAGCTGGCGTTGGGCGGGGGTGCCGATTTATATTCGCGCGGGAAAGTGCTTGCCGGTGACCTGCACGGAAGCGGTGGTGGAATTCAAACGTCCGCCACGGGAGACGTTTCATGAACTGGTGCCGCTGCGTTCGTCGCACATGCGGATGCGGGTCGGCCCGGATATCAGCATCGGACTGGGAGTGCGGGTGAAGGTGCCGGGCGAGCGGATGGCGGGGCAGGATGTTGAACTAATGCTGAAGAGCCATGCGTCGAGCGATATGCCGCCCTACCAGCGGCTTTTGGGCGACGCCATGCGCGGCGACAGCGAACTATTTGCCCGTCAGGACCTGGTGGAAGCGCAATGGCGAATTGTGCAGCCAATCCTGGACAATGTCACGCCGGTATATGTGTATGAGCCGAACACGTGGGGCCCGGAGGAAGCCAATCAATTGATTGCCAGGGACGGGTCGTGGATCGATCCCAAGCCGGCGCAAACCGAGACGCAATCCCAGGCCGCCGACTAGCAACTACCGCAGCAAACGCAACATCACCCCAATCCGCACAAAATCTCAATGGAGGGGCCCGGCAAAAGCTGCCTTCCGGTAATCTCGGGAGTTATGAGCGCGAAAAGAACTTCCCAAACGAAGACGTCGGCTTCTGCGACTGCACGTCGCGAGAACGACCTGGTGTTTCTGTTCGACGTGGACAATACGCTGCTGGATAACGACCGCATGCAGAGCGATCTGTTCGGCCACATCGGCCGCGAGTTCGGCAACGAGGCCCGGAAACGTTATCTGGCGATCTTTGAAGAGCTGCGCAGTCAGCTTGGCTACGCTGACTATCTGGGCGCGCTGGAACGTTACCGGCAAGAGAAGTTGCACGATCCGCGTTTTCTCCACATGGCGAACTGGCTGATTGAGTATCCCTTTGCCGCGCGGCTGTATCCTGGCGCGCTGGAAGTCATCCAACGAGTAAGGCGCCGGGGGAAAGCAGTAATCCTGTCGGATGGCGATGCGGTTTTCCAGCCGCGCAAAGTGGAGCGCTCGGGATTGTGGAAGGCGTTTAGCGGGAACGTGCTGATCTTCATCCATAAAGAGCAGGAGCTGGAATGCGTCGAGCGGCTTTACCCGGCGAAGCATTATGTGATGGCTGACGACAAACTGCGGCTGCTGGAGGCCATCAAAAAGATTTGGAAAGACCGCGTGACAACCGTGTTTGTGCAGCAGGGGCACTACGCGCGGGACCGGAAAGCGATGGCGCAGTATCGGCCGGCAGACATAACCATCCGTCGCATTGCGGACCTGCTGAAGGTCGATATGCGCAGGTGGGCCGCGTAAATAGCCGCGTAAATAAAAGGATTGAGGTGGCACGATGAAAGCGACGCAACAATTGCATAACCTGGGACAGAGCCTGTGGCTGGACAACATCACGCGCGACATGCTCGACAACGGCACGTTGAGGCGCTATATCGATGAGCTCTCGGTTACGGGGCTCACCTCGAATCCGACCATCTTCGATCACGCGATGACTCACGGGCACGCCTACGATGACGAGATGGCGAAGTTGATGTCGAGCGGAGTCTCGGCCGAGGACGCGTTCTTCGAGATGGCGATCGATGACCTGAGGCGCGCGGCCGACTTGTTCGCTTCCACTCACGAACGTACGGCAACCGTGGACGGCTGGGTCTCGCTGGAGGTCTCACCGCTGCTGGCGTACGACGCGAAGGAAACGGCACGGGTGGCCCAGGCGCTGCACAAAAAAGCGGCGCGCCGCAACCTCTTCATTAAGATTCCGGGCACGCCGGAGGGCCGCACGGCGATTGCTGATGCAATCTTCGCAGGTGTATCGGTGAATGTGACGTTGCTGTTCAACCGGGACCAGTATCTGGGGGCAGCCGACGCTTATATGCAGGGCCTGGAGCGGCGCATTGCTGCCGGACTCAGCCCGGATGTGCGTTCTGTGGCCTCGCTGTTCGTCAGCCGCTGGGACAAGGCGACGATGGACCAGGTCCCGGGCGAGTTGCGCGACAAGCTGGGGCCGGCGATTGGGCAGCAAACCTATAAGGCGTATCGCGAGGTGCTGGACTCAGACCGCTGGCAGCGGCTTGAGAGCCTGGGCGCGCGGCCGCAGCGGTTGCTGTTCGCCAGCACGGGGACGAAAGATCCCAAGGCTTCGGACGTGCTGTACATCGCCGCTTTGGCCGCGCCCAACACGATCGATACCATGCCGGAGGAAACCTTGCTGGCCTTCAGCCAGCACGGCAACGTGAGCGGAGCGCTGGCGCGCGATGGCGGCGATTGCGAAAAGATGCTGGCGGCGTTCACCAAAGCGGGAATCGATCTGGCGAAGCTGGGCGCGGATTTGCAGTCGGAGGGCGCGAACTCGTTCGATGATTCCTGGAAGAACCTGTTGAGCTCCATTGAAAATAAGAGCAAGGCGCTGCAGTAGCTAGCCGCGGGCTGCGAGCTCTTGGAGGAGCGGCTCAAGAAATAGTATGAATCGGGCCTCGAAGGGGCACGGCTTTGGCCGTGTCGATCCAAGGTGTAAGGGAAGTTCGCCTTTAGGCCCTGAGGAACCGCCCTCAGCGGCTAAAGCCGCAGTGGTTCGGTCATTCTTGCGGCACGCCTGAAGGCGGGCCCTTTCAAAACCGTGGAGAAAGGAAAAGTCTATGCCGGAGCCAAAGATGAGCATGCAACGCGCAATCGATACCCCAGCGTGGGAGTCGCTCGCAGCACACTATGAAAGGATCAAGGACGTGCATCTGCGGCAGATGTTTGCCGATGACCCACAACGTGGGACACGCCTGGTCGCGGAAGGCGCCGGCCTGTATCTGGACTACTCCAAGAACCGCATTACGGATGAAACTATCCGCCTGCTGTTGCAACTGGCGCGGGAGCGCGGGGTGGAAGCGCGACGCGACGCCATGTTCCGCGGCGAGAAGATCAACGTTACCGAGAAGCGGGCTGTGCTGCATGTCGCGCTGCGCGCGCCGCGAGGGACCAAGATCGAAGTGGACGGTAAGGACGTTGTCGCCGACGTCTATGCCGTGCTCGACAAGATGGCGATGTTCGCCAATCGCGTGCGCAGCGGCGAGTGGAAGGGCCACACCGGCAAGCGCATCAGGAACGTGATCAACATCGGCATTGGCGGATCGTATCTCGGTCCGGAGATGGCTTACGACGCTCTGCGCGACTTCGCCGATCCGGCCATGAAATTCCGCTTTGTCGCCAACGTGGATGGTGCGGCTTTTACCGATGCCACCCGCGACCTTGATCCCAGCGAAACCCTGTTCGTGCTGTCGTCGAAAACCTTCACGACGTTGGAGACCATGACCAACGCGGCGACGGCGAGAAAGTGGATTGTGGATTCGCTGAAGAGCGAGGCGGCCGTGGCCAAGCACTTTGTCGCGGTCTCGACCAACGCCGAAGGGGTGGCGAAGTTCGGCATCGACACCGCCAACATGTTTGGCTTCTGGGACTGGGTTGGCGGGCGCTACTCGATGGATTCGGCGATTGGTCTTTCCACCATGATCGCGGTCGGGCCGAAGGGCTTTGAGGAGATGCTGGCCGGCTTCCACGCCATGGACGAGCACTTCCGCACCGCGCCGCTGGAGAAGAACCTGCCCGCTCTGATGGGACTCTTGACCGTGTGGTACAACAACTTTTTTGGCGCGCAGACGGTCGGCATCATGCCATACTCCGACAACATGAAGCGCTTCCCGGCGTACCTGCAGCAGTTGCAGATGGAGAGCAACGGCAAGCACGTGGACCTGGAGGGCAATCACGTGGAGTGGCAGACGGGGCCCATCATCTGGGGCGAGCCGGGCACCGATGGGCAGCACTCCTTCTACCAGCTGATCCATCAGGGGACGAAGCTCATTCCCTGCGATCTCATTGCCTTTTGTCAGCCGCTCAGCCCGCTGAAGGAGCAGCATGATCTGCTGATGGCTAACGTTTTTGCGCAAGCCGAGGCGCTGGCCTTCGGCAAGACGGCGGAGGAGCTCAAGGCGGAAGGCTCGCCTGATTTTCAGACGCCGTTTCGGGTGTGCGAAGGCAATCGTCCGACGAATACAATTCTGGCCGACAAACTGACGCCGCGGACGCTGGGCACGCTGGTGGCGCTTTATGAGCACAACGTGTTCACGCAGGGGGCAGTGTGGAACATCGACTCCTTCGACCAGTGGGGCGTGGAGTTGGGCAAGGTGCTGGCGAAGCGTATTATTCCAGAGCTGGAGAGTGAATCAGCGCCGCAGTTGAAGCATGACAGCTCGACGAATGCGCTGATTGGCCGATACAGAAAGGCGCTGGGGAGAAAGAATTGAGGAGCGCTTTCCGCCTTTCGCTCTTCGCTTTTTGCCAGAACGCTGGCAAAGCGTCGAAGATGATGAAGAAGGAGCCCTGAAAACGAGCTGCAAATGCCAACCGCGAAGAGCGCGAAGCGACCCATGAATGCTCCCACCTCATCGCCCGACCCACAGGCCGCCTTGAAGAAGGCGGCAGCGGAGTATGCTGTCCGCTATATCGAGTCCGGCATGACGGTGGGGCTCGGCACCGGATCCACTGCCATTTTCGCCATTCGTCGAGTTGGTGCGCTACTCGCAAGCGGCGAACTGAAGAACATCGTCTGCTTTGCGACGTCGCGCGCGTCTAAAAATGCCGCGGTGGAGCTCGGGCTTCCGATTTTGCCGGACGACCTGCCCAGGAATATTGACGTGACCATTGATGGCGCGGACGAAGTCGATCCCGAACTCAATCTGATCAAAGGCGGCGGCGGGGCGCTGCTGCGCGAGAAGCTGGTCGCACAGGCGACGGCGCGGGAGGTTATTGTTGTCGACGAAAGCAAGCTGTCACCGCGCCTCGGCACGCAGCACGTGCTGCCCGTCGAGGTGTTACCTTTCGGCTGGTGTTCGCAGGCCCGATTCCTGGAATCTTTGGGGGCGAAGTACGTCGTCCGGCAGGCGACCGGCGGCGAAGAATATCGCACCGATCAGGGCAACATGATTCTGGATTGCGATTTCGGGCCGATCACCGATCCCGCATCGCTTGCGCTGACACTTGAGCGTCGGGCGGGAATCGTGGAGCATGGACTGTTTCTCGGCCTGACGCATTTGGTTGTAGTCAGCAGCGCGGCCGGCGTCCGCGAGATCTCCACCGCCCAGGGCTGATCTCCTACGCTGCCCGCGTCGGTGAATCGGGTTGCTGCGCAACTCCCGGCTGTCTCTGAAACCGAGTTGACTCGCCGCGCGTGCCGCCCTCACATCCGATGCGAGCGAAGGTAACGTCGAGCAGCAACCTCGCCAAGGCCGGCACCAGGGCTTCGCTCATCCGTGCCAGCGACGGAAGCTGCTCGCCGTCCAATCCCGCCTCCAGCAGTCTCGGGATACTGGTCCCGACGCATACCGGCAGTTCGCGCACCAGATTCAGCGCACTATCGCTAATGCGGCCCTGGCAGTCTGCGTACAGCGGCGACTGCAGTTGCTCCTTGAGCGCCCACCAATAGCGCTGGTAGAACTCGGGCCAGCACGCCAGGGCGCGATGCTCCTCGGAGATGAAGGCCGGCTCCAAAACACGCCGCCACTCCCTCCACATGTGCTGTACCGCGGGCGTCGCCTCCCCTTCCTTCAACATATGGGGCGCCACCGGGAAGCTGGGATGATGGGCTGGGTCGGCCACCTGGTGCGGTTGACCGAGGGGCCCTTCGAAGGCTTGCAGTTGCGCCGCAGCCAGCAATAGCAGGAGAGGGTCGAGATATTGGTAATAATCCAGTACCTGGGAGAGCGGCAATGCCCCGGCCATTGTTGGGGGGACTTCGCGCTCAGCCAGGTCGGGAACCTCGAGGTAGTTGTGCGCACGGGTGTACGACTCAGCCGCCAGTCGAGCTCCCAGCAAGAAGAACTGGTGGGACTCCACCACCGGGCGAAATGCCTCCCAGTGAACCTCCAGGAACCTAGGAAAAACGGCATAAGCCTGGTAAAGCGCCGGAACAGCGTGCAAACCCAGACTCTGCCGGATGTCGGCGAAGATTTCGCGCGTGCGCGGTGGGGCCTCGCTTTCCTCTATGAGCCGTAGGCGATTACCGCGCTTGCGTCGCATGATTGATTCGATGTCTTCGGTTGCCGCATCGATGTAAGGTGAATCCCTGACCTCTGTCTGCGTCGGGTAAAATCGCCGCAGGAGCCGACCTTGGACGCGCCCCACCCAACCCGTCCGTTTGACGTGCTGTTTGATTGCGGTGAAGCGAGCGCCATCGACCATCCTGGCTATGCGCCTTACGGCAGGTTCGGGTTTCCTTCGCCGCCCAATCGCCGCCCGTGGGTCTATGCCAACTTCGTGCAATCGCTGGATGGCATTACCTCACTGCTGGGAAAACACGCCTCCGGCGGCGAAATTTCGCAGTCGCGCGAGGACCGCTGGCTGATGGACCTGTTGCGCGCCCATGCTGACGGCCTGCTCATGGGAATGAGCACCTTGCGCGAAGAGCAGCGCCAGCGAGGGGCCGAGAGCCGCGGCATTGTCTTCCAGGTTGTTGATCCCACATTGCGGGAGTTGCGCGCCAAGCTGGGCAAAGGCCGCGAACGGAATATCTTTGTCACCAGCGCTTTTGGTCTTGATCTCTCCCGTTACAAGGTCTTCGATGGCGATGCTGTCGACGCGGCGATCCTCACTTCCCCGGCGGGGGGTGCGCGGCTGCGCGCGCGGGGCGGACACTCGCATGTCACCGTGATTGCTGCCGGTGAGGGGGAGCGATTCGATCTTGTCCTCGCCATTGCGAAGCTTCGGGAAGAACTCGGCGTGCAGTTCCTGCTCTGCGAAGGGGGTCCCACATTGTACGGCAGCCTGGCCCGAGCCGACCTCGTGGACGAAAAGTTCCTGACCATCTCGCCGATTGAGGTGGGACAGGTTGTTCCGCCGCAGCAGGAGCGGCTTCCCTCAGAGCAGGTCCCTTCTGTGCTGCTGCGTCCCACAGTATTCGGCGGCTCCGGATTCACCCGCGAGCAGATGACTCGCTGGACGTGGCTGAGCTGCCGCAAGGCCGGCGATCACCAATTCAACCGCTATCGGAGAAACCGGACACCGATGTCCGACGCAGCACACTGATTGGTAATTGCTCGTTACTTCGCCATTTCCAGCGCACCGGCGGCGCGGTTCAGTGCTGCCGTCAGGATTTGCAACTGCTGTTTGGTCAGCGCCAGGTCTTTGTTTTCGATGGCTTCCTTAACGCCAGGAATCGTCACCGCCGCGTAGCCGGTGTGTTCGCCCGGGGCGTAGATGGCGTGCTTGAACCAGGGGCGGTCCGGCAGGCCATCGTTGATCAGAAAAGCGCGCTCTGTGTTCCGCAAGAGAAGATTCAGTACGCCGGGATCGCCCACGGCCTTGCCCTGCATCTGCAACACCCTAGCCCCGGCGTCCTGCAACCGCACAGCGGCCGACAAAGCGTCAGCAAATGAAGGAGCCTGATCGGCGAAAACAGTCTTGGCTTGTTGCTGCGCCCGTTTTACGTATTCGCTGATTTCCTTGCCGTACTCTTCGTAGTCCAGAGGAAGCACATCGATCGAGGCCATGCGAATGGCCTCCAGCCCGTAGAAGCGTGCCATCTGCTGTTCGTAGACGAAGCTGGGGTCGGCAAACTTGCTGAACCACGTAAAGTCGTCAAAGGCGGAATGGTAAACGCCGTAAGGGCCTGCGGAGGTGATATCAGCCGAGGGCACGCCCAGGTGATCGAGAAATGCCGTGTAATCGGAGCCGCTGCCCAGTTCGCCCACGCGCACCTCATGCGGAAGCGCCACGGCCGGCTCGCGGGTCGGAGCGCCGGGAATCTCAGCTGGAGCATTTGTGTGCATCTGCCGCTGCTTTTCTTCGGCTGCTTTCCACTGATCGTAGACGCTGCCGCCCTTGGGGCTGGGCACCGATTTCGCGACATCGCGCACATACTGTTTCAGGCTCGGGACCGCCGATGCGCCAAAGTTATCCCCGGAGACGCCGACGTCAATGTTGAAATAGGCGACTGCGCGCGACAGATCCTTGGCATGTTGCTCGGCGAATTCGGTTGAGCCGATCAACCCTTGCTCTTCGCCGTCCCAACTGGCGAAGACCAGCGTGCGCTTGGGACGCCATCCTGTCTTCAGCAGCTCTCCTATGCCGCGCACCGCTTCCAGTTGCGCTGCCGTCCCGCTGTTGGGATCAACGGCGCCGAACGTCCAGGCATCGCGATGATTACCGTTGACCACCCACTCGTTGGGCAACGCCGATCCACGAACCATCCCAATGACGTCCCAGATGGTGGTATAGCTGTACGCCAGGTTCACGACCAGGTGCACCTTCGCCGGGCCGGGGCCGACGTGATAGGTGAAAGGCAAGGCTCCCTGCCAGCTTCGTGGCGACTCCGGGCCGCCCAGATTCTCCAGGATTGGACTCGCGTCGGCATAGGACAGCGGAGTCGCAGGAATCTTCGGCAGATCGGTTGCTTTGTCGGGCGCGACGCGCTTGCTCTCCGGCAGATCGGGTACCGAAGCGATGCCAGGCGTGGTGGGATCGCCGGGATAGCGAAAGAGAAACTGCACCGATCCGCGTTGCGCCGCGGTCGCCGGACGCCACGGCCCTTTGGGATACGGATCACCTTTGAAATAGCCGTCATCCCAGGGATCAGAGTATATGATGACGCCCGCGGCCCCGTGTTGCTGCGCCAGAAACGTCTTTACCCCGCGAAAGACCTTGCCGTAGCGAACGATTACGATCTTGCCTTTCACGTCGATGCCCATCTCGTCGAGCTTCTTGAAGTCTTCCGCGCGCCCGTAGTTCGCGTAGACCACGTCGGCGGTCACGTCGCCCGACGCCGAGTACTCGTTAAACGCGGGCAGAATTCTCGGGTCCTTCTGAAACGGGTCATTGCTGACGTGCTCGGGCGAAGGAGCGTGCAGCACCACGCCCGCGGGCGCAACCATGTCTACGCGGACGTCCAGCGGGAGCGCCATCCACACCTTGTACTCCTGCACATGAGCATCCAGCCCGGCAGCGGTGTACTGTTGCAGGACGAATGCCGCGGTCTGCTTGTCCTCGGGGGAGCCGGCCACGTGCGGAGTCGCGGTCAGAATTTGCAGATCTTTCTTCGCCCGTTCCGGATCAGGAACGGCCAGGAAGGTCTTTTCCGCTTGCAGTTCGGCTGCCGGGTTGCGATAGCCGAAGATTTTGCTCGGCGGAACAAAAGCTGGGGCGACCGCCTTAGGGGTTACGGTTTGCTGAGAAGCGAAGGGCAGAAAAACGAGAGATGAAAGAACTGCAAATAGCAAGCGGACCAATGCGGCCCTCCTGGAAAGAATGGACTCGGCTTATTTCAGCGATCGTACGCATAGCAGCTTACATCATGCAGAAGCAAACGCCGGTGACAATCTTTGCGAAGAAGTCGATAGCCGCGGGCGGCGACACATGGCCACACGCGTACCCTGGCTTGCTATAGAAGCCGTCTCGTTTTCGGCCAAGCAATCAAAACTCCAGGGCCAAGGTCTATAAGGGCGGCACCGGCGAAGGAACTGCTCCCATATCCATGTGGGCGCGCAGGGCCGCGTCGCAAACGGCGTATCCCCAGTTAATCAGCGCCTTCTGCTGTTCGGGCTCTATTCGCTTGAGGCGAGTCGGAATATTTGCCAGCTGAAGTGTCTGGTCGAAGGGGAATGGGAGAGCGTCCGGCAAACCATAATTCTTGATATCGGTTCGGATGCCCCAATAGGCGCCCTTGCGCAGGCCCGCCTTAAAGCCACCGATCAGTTGCCGCTTGCGAAGCGAACGCACCTGATTGTCGATGATGTTCAGGATGCGGTACGCGTGGCGCCCCCAATCATGCTTGGGCTCTGGCTCCGGCTGAGTTGCACCGCCTCCATCGCTCACCAAAATCGTGCTGTATTTCTTCCACGCCGTTTCCAGTCCCAGGTTGTCGTAAACGCCACCGTCAGTTAGGACCATATCGGTGGTGTACGGTTCCTTCTGCAGCGAGGTCCCCGTGTTTGCTTCGAAATCGGACTCCTGCAGATGCAGCTCCGCGGGCGAAAGCACTGGCGGAAACGCCGAGGAAGCGGCTACGGCAGCCGCCAACGCGATCTTCGGCTTAGGAATTTTCCCAACCTTGTAGTCCCACATATACGGTTTGCTGAAGCGGCACAGCGCCATCGATTGCACGTTGGTAGCGTTGATGACAAAGCGAGGCTTATCAGGCAAGTCCTGCAGCGTTGAATTGCCGAACAGGTGGTCCTGGTACGCTTTGCGGATCTTGTCGGAGATGGTGCCAGGGAGTAGCACGCCCTCGATGATGGAGGACGCGTCGATGGTCCGCAGAGCCATAGCGCGAATCGGTGCAATCGAGCATTCGTCCAGATTTTCAGCAACCCCATCAGAGTTAAACGTCAACTTCTGCCAATTGAGGGCAAGTACGCCGGCGGTGATCGACCCTCCCGAGACGCTCGACACTCGGTCCAATCTGTTTAGAAAGCCGAGTTGGTTGAGGCGAATGATGGCTCCAACATGAAACAGCATCGCCCGGTAGCCACCGCCGGAAAGGCAAAGGGCAATGCCGTCCTGCTTCGGCTGCAGTACCGATGGATCCTGATCGAGGCGCTCGACGGGCGCAATAAGGGCATGCAGATCGGAAACAGTCTGCGTCACAGCTCCTCCTTAGGGAAGAACATAGTCGAACCAGAAGTCTCCCTGTTGGAATACGGCCGGGACCTTGGTCCCTGGCGGGGCCGATGGGGCTCCCGCGATTTGAATACAGTCGCTACGGACCCACTTCTCGCCGGTTTTCCGGTCCAGCGCCGTAAGCAGTCCGGGAGCGGGGATTGACGGCCAAGGATGATCCTGGGTAGACATCATGGCAGCGAACTTGGAATCCGGCATCTTCTCCAACGCTTCCTTTGGAGTGGCATTGACGCTGCCATGATGCGAGACCTTATAGAAGCAGATTTCATTTAGCTGGGTGCCGCTGTCACTTCCTTCCAGCCATGATTTCCAATTGCCGTATTGGGCATCGCCTGGGAAGAGCAGGTTTCTTCCCTGGTAGGAGAAGAGGGCGACGATGCTGCAGTTATTGACGCACTGGTCAAGCGCGAACGCCAAGTCTTCCGCCGGAGAATTGGCCCGCTGCTTAAGCTCATCCCGGTACGCCTCAGGGAGATCGGGCCACTCGAGCGTGGTATTGGGCTGGGAGAACGACCATCGCGTCTCGAAAGGCTCGACCTTGCTGCCATCGCCCGGCTGGCCTCCGGCGAGCCGCAAATAATGATCGTCGACGGGGGGATCCATCTGAGACAAAAAAGCCTGATCCGTTGGAGGCCCCAGAATCGCAACTGTAAGGCCCTTGATCCCGGCGGGCTCTTTGAGCACATTGCCAGCCGTTAGATACTGCACCTTGGCGCCGAGCCCGAAGCCGGAGTGCAAGGCCTGAAATGCCGGCGCATTACCGGCCATGTTGGCCACCGCCGCTGCCGGTCCGGCATCGTCCGAGGCACCCAACGCCGTGAAATGTGCTTGCAGCCGGGAAACCAGCGCCGCCCGCTTGTTGCGCAAGCTAGCCGCCAATTTGTTGTTGGGATCTTCCGTCCAAGGCATCCAGACTTCGTCAATTTCTGTAAAGCTTCCGAACTGTTTCGCGAAGCTGCCAAAGCCGAAAATGTGGTCCTGATGGGGGTGGGTGGCGATGACGATGGCCAATTTCTTGCCAGTTACGCCGGCGATGTTCTCCACTGCTTTTTCAATCAGCGATGTGCCATCAGCGGCCCTGATGTTGCCCTTGGAATGCACGCCGCAGTCCACCAGAATGTGACGCGGCCCCTCGTCCGTCGGCAAAGTCAGCAGGAAGCAATCGCCAAATCCCACGCGAAGCATCCGTACCCGGATACCGGCTGCACTGCCGGTCTCGGCAGCGGCGGACGCGGTGCTAGCAGGTGCAGGTGTGGTCCCGATCTTGCCGGGCTTGCTTTTGCTCCTGGTCTTTGCCGGTTGCTTCGTCGTCTTGGTTTTCTTCGCTGGCATTTCAGTACCCCCGATGTAGAGCGCAGAAGTTGATTTGCGCGGTCGAAATCTCGCGATACGGTGCAAGCGCGCTGCACCCCTGGAGCTGCGCCTGGAATTCTTGCTGCGATTCAGCTATCCGCTGCGCACTCTTGTGAATCGCATACCGTATCGTTCCATCCATGCCAAAGACCAAGGCGGCGCCTCCGTGGACGGTCAGGTCAGGCGCGCCGTTCTTTCCCGCAACGATCCGTGTCTGCAAAATCTGCGCCACCAACTCCAGCACCGGCTGGCCGTCAGGAGCCGTTCGCAGGACAGGGTGGAAGGAGAACACATTCAGTTTGCTGTTCTCTCCCACCGGGTCGAGCCCCAACTCAACCGCATGCTCCACAGCAAACTTGTAGATGATCCTGGCGTTCTGCTCCCCTGTACTGCGCCGCTGCTCGTCAGTCATGTTTTGCTGCAACCTGACGTCCAGTCCTTCGCATTTCACATTGCTGCCATGCCTGCCTATGGGGGCGCTCCAACGCAAAGCTTCTTCCGAATAGGATCTGGCGTTTGGCTGGATGCCACGCGAGCGAAAAGCATCAATTAAGCATCCCCGATAATCGTATCGGTCCGTGCTAACCAGATCACTGTCGGCAGTGATCAGCGCCTGCAGAAAATCGCCGAACTGGATATCGGTCACGGGACAATAATCGAGAGCGCGAATGCAGATGTGCTCGAAGGATTTGGCTGCCTTGCTGGCCTCGTTGGCGAGGCGGTTCACCAAGTCAGGGTGCAGCTCTGAGGTGCTCTGGAAGCTCGCCTGCGCCATGGCCATGAGGTCGCGCGTCCGCCTGATGTAAGCCGTAAAGTAAGCGTCGAATACCGCCGCTACCAGGATGGAGCCGCGATCGTGAGGTTCGGTTTTGGTCTCCAGTTCACGCGAGTTGGGCGGAGTGCCGATGGCCGAACGCAGACCGGCTCGCATCTCCATCGCGCTGCCGAACTGGGTCGCCAAATTGACCAGGGGATTGTTGCGAGCCAGATCGGCGCCGATTCGCCGCTTCCCTTCCGCCCCTTGTCCGGTCAACGGGGCAAGTTCCGCCATCTGCATCAATCCGTGGGTGCCGGCAATCGCTTCTCGCATGACGTCGTGCATGCTGAAGTGCTGCAGCAGCGCAATGATGTCGGCAAACGCCTCATGGAAGGCGGGCGTATCCACGCTGGTGTTGTCCATGAAGTACGGGCGTATGCTGTCGACCAGCGCATGCGTAGTCTCATGCGCCACAATGTCGTGCGAAAGGCAGGTAAAGATGGTCTGCCCCGGCAGGTTGAGCTCGTCTTCGGGAGGCGCCGCGAAGTAGCCAAAAAGTATGGCGTGGATGGATGGATCGTAGTACGCATTGGCTTCCTGCATGCAGTGAGGAAAAATGCGCAGCTTGCCGCGATACGGAACGTCCTTGCGGCCGGATTCCCTTCGCCAGTGGATCTTGCGCCCCAGGGCAAACTCGAACCGCTCGATCGTCTCTTTGACCACGGCATAAACCATCTGCTGATGGAAACGCGGGTCGGATTCGGTGGGATCCAGGCCGTTGTTGATCAAAATCGCGTCTTCATCCAGATTTACCGGCTCGTAATAGCAGTCATTCGAAGCGTCATAGTCGATAACCGCGATCTGCTCGCCGACAGGGCCAGGCGTCAAGCGCTCAGACTTCACATTCACGGCCATGTAATTGCCGAAGTATCTGCCCTGGCTGGGGTCGAAAGCATACGCCTTCAGTGGCCGGAAATAGGGGGTGGCAATGGGTGTCGGTTTTGGAGAAACAGCGGAGAGAGCGCTAGCAGCTCCCGGAGAAGAAGGGGCCATTGTGTCCTCCTGTGGCTAACGCGAACGGTACCACTGAAATTCCTGGTCCCGGGATTTTCGGGTGGTCGCCTTGACAACGATCAGCATAATCCCGATCTCCCATGCAAGTGTACTTTTTTCCATTGGCAGCATCGGCGTTCCCGAAACGGAATAGCCATCGCGTTGCCCGTCCCCAATGACCAGGACCGGCCTCATCCGTAAGAAATGCTTCCCATATGCGGCGAAGATCTAGATATGCCCGTGGCGCCGCCCTGTTGCCGCACTTCCAGATGATCAGTCTTGAAATAAATCAGTTCGAGCAGAGCTACAAGGAACGGCTCTAGCCTTGGTAGCCTTTGTTGGCGTTACGATAGATATCCTTTAAGTCGGCCCGGTCCAAGACGCGGCCGGCACCCTCTTCCCTGCTGATCGATTCCAGTATCTTCACCGCTTCGCGATAGTGGGGCACCGCGTCCTTCGCTTGTCCGCTGCTCGCCAGCGCCGCACCGAGGAAGTATTGCGCGCGCGCCTGTTCCACGCGTAGGCCAAGTTTCTCCGCGCTGCCGACCGCGCTATCGAGGACCTGGCGAGCTTCGGCGGCATGATTGATGCTCACCAGAGCCTGTCCAAGATAGATCTGAGCCATAACGGCATCGGCCTTCAGTCCCATGGAATCGGCATCCTGCTGTAGCTTCTTGAGTGTCGAAATCGCGGCTTGCGCATGGCCTTGGGCTACGTCCGTCTTCGCCAGGTTCAGCTTGGCGATCACGGCCTGCTCTTTCAGCTTGCTCTTGGTTGCAATCTGGACCGCCTTCTCGTACTGCTCACGCGCGCTGGCAAAGTCGCCGGAGTAGAAGTAGCTATCGCCCATCGCGTTCCAAGCTACCGCAGTTGCTGCATCGTTCTTTGCGTCCGGAGCCAGTTTCAGCGCCGCGTTGATGTCCTTCCTGCCCTCATCCTCGCGGCCTACCGCCGCAAGTGTGCGCCCGTACTCGGCCAGCGCCAGCACCATCTGATAAGTGCGATCGCCGAGTTGCTGGTAGATGTAAACGGCCTCCTGTTGTGCCTTGAGGGCCGCGTCGTAGCGTCCCTGCGCGGCGAACAGAGCTCCCATGTCTGCTGATTCGGTAGCGATTCCGCTCTTGTCTCCCTTGGCGCGCTGCGCATCCAGAGCCTTCAAATACTGTGAGAGCGCCGTGTCGTACTGGCCCAGAGAGACATTGGTCTCCGCCAAATCATGCAACTCCGTGGTTGCATCCTGGTTAAGCCGGGAGCGGATATCGTATGCCTGCTGAAAATACGTCAGCGCATCCTGGTATTCCCCTCTGCTGAAGTGGGCCGCACCGATATTCATCAACAGCGTCGCCTGCGCCATCTCGTCGCCTGTGTCGCGAGCGACCTGCAGCGCTTGAGTAGTGTACTTAAGCCCGTCGTCGTACTGGCCGTGGTCGAGGTAGAAGGCACCCAACGTCATCAAGTTTTGCGTCAAGCCGCTTTTGTCGCCGATCTTGCGATCAACCTGGACTGCTTCTTGATAGCTGCTAAGGGCGGCCTTGGAGTCTCCTTTGGCGTCCTGAATTTGACCAATTTGCAGCAGGCTGTTGGCGATGCCGTGCTGATCGCCGAGCTTGCGGCGGATTGCCAGCGCCTGCTGATAATTCTGCAGCGCGTCTTCCGGCCGATTGAGCCGCTGATAGGCAACGCCCAGGGCTTGCAGAGCTGAACCTTTTTCTTCCTGATTATCGAACTGGATCGCCAGACTCAACGCCTTGTTGAGCGGATCGAGCGCGGCTTGCGAATCGCCGCTCTTGATATCGACTCGGCCGCTGGCGAGCAAGGCGGCGACGTAATTCGGGTCGGCAGCCAACACCTTCACTAAGTGCTTCTTTGCCTGGTCGAAGTTGTTGGAGTCCTCGTAGAGTCGGGCCAGGGCGAATTGCACGTCGGTATCGTCGGGATTGACCTTGGCCAGTTGCTCATAGGCGGCAATGGCTTTGGAGTTGTCGTGGAGAATGCCGGCGTGGTTCGCCTGGATGAGAAAACGGTCTCGCTCCGGCAGGTTATCGCTCAGTTCGACGGAACGCCGCGAGACCTGCTCCGCCTTGTCGTCATATCCCAAAGCGGCGTAGGTTTGCGCCAGCCTGGAAAAAGCCATAGCGAAGCTGGGGTCCTGCGTTGTGGCTTGCTCGAACTTCGCCATTGCCTGAATGTTGTTTCCTGACCTGGCGAGTTGCAGGCCCTCGTCATAGGCGCGCAGCGCCGGGAGCGATTGGGTGGGCACGTGCTGAGAGTGGGCTTCCAGCTCCTTCAGAATTTCGGGACTGGTAGCTACTTTCTCACGCAGATCACCCGCCAGCTTATCGAGCGACGCGAGCAGGTCCTTGCCGTTGGTCACCTCGGACTTGACGGAAATCTCGCGATCATTTTTGAGATCACGCAGGGTGGTGGTGATCTGCGTCTGATCGCCGAGCTGTTCGTACTGGCCGTAAACGATGGTGTCGGCGTGAGTATATTCCGCGATACGCCGCAAGGTGGAAAGATCAAGCTGCGACTGCGAGGAGACGCGCAAATCCTGCAACACCTGCTGCAGACGGTCGGCGGAGACCATGCGCAGGTGAGCGGACTCGCCCATGTCGGTGCTCAAGGTTTCGGCGATGCTGGCTCCCATCCAGTTCAGAGTGGCGTCGCCGGAAGCGTTGTAGAACGGAACAATGGCCAGGGAGGTGACCGGCCCCTGCACGGCACTTTTGGCCGGGCCGGGATGGGTGGCATAGCGAATGCCCTCGACAACTCCGGCAACCAGGACAATCGCGATCACAGCCACGGCGATCCACTTGGCCGGCAGGCGCTGGGCGGGAGCCGGCGCAATTCGAGTGTCTGGCCCGCTTAGCAGGGAGGGGCCGCTCGGCGCCTTCTTGCCTTGCCAGACTTCTAATGCATCCACCAGTTCCTCGACCGAGGCAAAGCGCTCGGCCGGATCGCGTTCCAGGCACTTGCCGACGATGGCGCTCAGCGCGGCAGGGATGGCAGTATCGACATCCGCCAGGGGCACCGCTCGCTCCTGGGTGCGCCTGACCAGGCTGGCGATGGCGCTCTCAGCGTGGTAGGGCATAAAACCGGTGAGTAACTCGTAGAAAATGAGGCCGACGGCGAACTCATCGGAGCGCGCGTCCAGATCCTTGCCCATGGCCTGCTCGGGCGACATGTACTCCATGGTGCCGATCATCATGCCGGTTTGGGTCATGCCGTCGCCCTCGATCGTGCGGGCCAGGCCGAAGTCCATGAGGACGACGCGACCGGAGGGATCGCGCATGATGTTGCCAGGCTTCAGGTCGCGATGGATGACGCCTTCAGCATGGGCGGCATTCAGGCCAGCGCATACCTGCAGCATGACGTCGACCGCCTCTTCCGGAGGCAGTTTGCCCAGGCGCGTCAGCATGGTGCGCAAGTCCTCACCCTCGATGAACTCCATGGTGATGTACTTGGCGCCATCAACTTCACTGTGGAGGTCGAAAATGCGAACGATGTTCTTATGCGTGACCTGCCGCGCCAGCACCAGCTCCTGCTTGAAGCGGGCCAGGATAGCGGGATTGCCCGCCAGGTCAGGACGAATGACTTTGAGGGCGACAATGCGCTCCACTTCCATGTCGCGGGCCTTGTAGACCGCGCCCATGCCGCCCATGCCCAGCATCTTTAGGATTTCATAACGGCCGCCCAGGACATCGCCCTCATGGAAAACGGTTGCGCCGATGCTGGAAAAGATCGGATGGAGGGCAGAGGCGGGACTTGAGGGCGCGGGCGAAGGGCTGAGTACGGTCACATCGTCGGAGGGGCCGCTCGGCGGGCGGAAAGGGGG
>VFSW01001550.1_pt1 | contig 35041 bp, 39 predicted proteins | sample 5358111 | NCBI WGS metagenome assembly VFSW01 (sample SAMN11554181, study PRJNA540505) | mine drainage metagenome | isolation source: sediment from site ElyBrook_90M | place: USA: Ely Copper Mine, Vershire, VT | collected 2017 | reverse complement strand
ACTCGCACGAAACAAGGGCTTATGAGTCAGGCGCTTAGAGAGATGCGCGCAGATCGGCGAGCGTGACCATGAGCGTCATGGGCTCAAGAGGCGAGGGATCGAGGCCCAGGGCGAGGTAAAAGGCGCGCGCCTCGTCGGAAACAGCGTGAACGACAAGGCCACGAATGCCGAGCGTGTCGGCGGCATTGATGATGCGCTTCGCGCCGTCACGAAACAGGGCGCGGCCAAGCCCTTTTCCCTGTTGCGACTGATCGACCGCCAGGCGACCGAGGAGGGCGACCGGGATCGGGTTCGGCATATTGCGCCGGAAATGCCCTGGCGCTGCCAAGACATTCACCCCGCCGGCGGCCAGCGCATAATAGCCGACAACCGTTTGACCGTCGGCGACGACATAGGTGCGCGACGCGCCTTCGCGATTGTTTGCGAGCGCCCGGCGCTTGAGCCAATCGCTCAAGTCGGGAGTTCCGCAATCGAAGGTCGCAACCTGATGAGTGGCGTTCAGCGGTTCCGGAGCCGAAAGCGTCACGACCGGTCCCAGGGGGAGGGAGTCGTCATGGTGCGGCGGAGCCGGTCATTGGGCTGTGGCGGGGCGTCAAGCCGAGCCACGAATTCCGCATAGGCTTCCGGGCTGACCGTCAGAACCGTGCGATCGAGCAAAGCCTCTTGCGCCGCGTGTCGCGCCGCATCGAGGATGAAATCGGTTCGATTCTTGCCGAGACTTTGCGCGGCCTGGTCAATCAGGCTGCGTTCGGCAGGCTTGATGCGGATGTTCAGCGTATCGCGTTTGGCCGGCGTCGTGGTCATGGCAATTCTCCAGATTTCTTATGAGCATAACATAACGTGATGACAATGTCATTACATTTGTGGAGGCATTGGTTAGCCGGACGTAATCGTTATCGCCGCCCCTTCAACGCCCGTGCCTCGGCAAGACGCACAGTATCAGTCCGTGCATCAGGATGACTTTTTGGCAGTTATAACCGCGAGGGCTGGGGCGGGGCGCAACAGCGCGGCATTTTCGGGCATGGCAATGTGTGGTGGCCCGTTTGCCGGGCCGTGCCAGCGCCATGCTGGGCGTCAGGCCCAACGCCACCATCGCCAGCAGCCCTGATCGCCACAACCGGGCGCAGCCAAAGTTCCGGCGGAACGGTTTAAACATGAGGGTTCCACCAAATTGTTGCCCGCCATACTGCGCTCAGAAGCCATAGCCCAGCCCGATATTCACCGTAGTATTGGTGGTCTTGCTGTCCGGCTCGTTCATGGCTCCGCCGGGCACGGCCACCGGCTTCGATGCGCCATAGGTGTAGCTCACTGTATCGACGCCCGCCGATAGATGCAGTTGCTGCGTCAGCGCATAATCGGCAGATGCCCCGAATTTGAACATGATCGAATTGCCGAGAGAGGAGCCAAAGCCGGATGTTATGGTTGGGATGGCTGCAATAGATATATGCGAGCCCAAAGTCCTGCCGATCAAGCCATAGCCGGTCAGCACTGTGGCATTGAAAGGCGACACTTGCGCCATGAGACCTGCACCGATGTAATTATGGCCATATTTTTCGCCACTGTTGACCTGGCGATCCCAGTAATGGGTGCCAAAGCCCAGATAGGGGGTCAACATCGCATAGTGACCAACACTGAACCCCTCGCCGATGCGGAAATCGCTGTCAACGACGATCGCGCCGGTTTTGGCAACAATTGAACCGAACCCGCCGCCGCCAATTAACGGTGCTCCAATATATTTTGTGTGGCCCTGGCTCCAGCCAAGTTGTGCGCTGACATAGAGATTTTTGACGCCGACATCCTGCATCGCAGAGAATGTCAGGGCCACCCCTGGCACCCAGCCGCGCTCTTCATCAAGCGGCCCTGGGGCATTGAACACCGGATCACCGGTCTCAAGATAATGAAAATCAGTATCGGTCGCCCGCAGACCGACTTGATTGTTGGCGTTGATGATTGAATTGCCAACCGGGTTTGTCACCTGGACAGGCTGGTAGCCCTGCCCAGCGAGATCAGCAGCCGCCACGAGCGGAACTAAGCCAAAAAATGCGGCAGCAAGCCCGACAGCAAGTGCAACTCGTTTGTACATAAAACTTGCCCAATCCAAAAATTCCAAACCGCGCAATGCCAAACCGGTCGCCGCGCTGTCGGCGTGGGTTGCGGAAGTTGGGTTCGGATCCATTCCAGGCTGCATTCAACCGCAACATGGTTAATGTTTGATGCAATAATGCTCGTTGCAATCCTGTGACGCCACGTTGTCGCAAGACCTTTGCTGCACTTCCGCAAGGTAAAGCGGAAAATCGAACGCCCATGACGTAACTGTTGGCGCATGTGTGTCGCGTTGGCAGAGCACGGCCGAGCCATCATGCCGCCATGGCGGCTGATCGGCGTCACCTGCATGCCAGCATCGCACTGGCGAAAGCCGTGCGGACTTGCTACATTTATGGTTCCTTGAACAGCGTGCAGGTTCCATGCAAACCAAGCCAACTCCAGCCGGAACTCTGGCCGACAATGTGCTTTACTTTGCGCGGGCCCTGCGCGAGACGGGCCTGCCCGTGGGGCCGGCCTCGGTGGTCGATGCGATTGCTGCTGTCGAGGCCGCAGGGTTCGGCGAGCGCGAGGACTTCCGCGCCACTTTGCATGCCGTGCTGGTGAAAAAGCACGAGCACAGCATCATTTTCAACCAGGCTTTTGACATTTTCTGGCGCAGGCGGGGTTTCATGGAAAAACTCATTGCCATGCTCTCGCCAATGGCCGAGCCGAAAAATGCCAAAAAGCAGAAGGCGGATGGCGGGGCGACCCGCGTTTCCGACGCTTTGTTCAAGCAAACCCCGCGCGAGGACAAGCCCGCGCCCTCGCTTGATCTCGATGCGCGTTTCACCATGTCGGCGGAAGAAGTGCTCCAGCACAAGGATTTCGCGCAGATGAGCGCCGACGAAATCGCCACGGCCGAGGCGGCCATTCGGCGCTTGCGCCTGCGCCACGATGCCATCAGGACACGGCGTCTCACGCCCGATCCGCATGGCCACCGCATCGACGCGCGCCGCAGTTTTCGCCGCTCCATGAAGGGCGGTGGCGCGATGATTGACCTTGCTTTTCGGGCGCCCGCTGAAAAAACCCCGCCCTTGGTGGCGCTTTGCGACATTTCCGGCTCAATGAGCGATTATACGCGGCTGTTTTTGCATTTCCTGCATGTGCTCACCAGCGAGCGCCGCAAGGTGCATACCTTTCTGTTTGGCACGAGGCTCACCAACGTCACCCGCAGCCTGCGTCATCGTGATATTGACGATGCGCTGTCGGCCTGCTCGGCTGGGGTGCAGGATTGGTCGGGCGGCACCCGTATCGGGGCCTCCCTGCACCGTTTCAACCGCGATTGGTCGCGCCGGGTGCTCGGCGGTGGCGCAACGCTGATCCTGTTCACCGATGGACTGGAGCGCGATGGCACCGAGGAACTTGCTGCCGAAATGGTGCGGCTGCACAAATCCTGCCGCCGGGTGATCTGGGTCAACCCGTTGTTGCGCTATGACAACTTCAGCGCCAAAGCCGCTGGCATTCGTGCTATTCTGCCGCATGTTGACGAATTTCGTGCCATCCATAATCTCGCCAGCATGGCGGCGCTTTGCGCCGCGCTGTCAGCACCAGAACGTCATAATTTTGATCCAAAACAATGGCTTGAGCGCGCAGCTTAATCTTGAAAATAAAAATTAACGGCAAGGAAATCAAGCGATGGATGAGGATGTTTTGAAATCCGCGCAGGAGTGGCGGTCGGCAGGGCGTGGTGTCGCTTTGGCAACGGTGATCGAGACCTGGGGCTCTGCGCCGCGCCCCACGGGAAGCCAACTGGTCATTGACGACAACGGCCATTTCGCCGGGTCGGTTTCGGGCGGTTGCGTCGAGGGCGATGTCGTGACCCAGGCGCTCGATGTCATCGCCGATGGCCATCCGCGCACGCTGGAATTCGGCGTCGCCGACGAAACCGCCTGGCGGGTTGGCCTCTCCTGCGGCGGGCGTATCCGCGTGTTTGTCGAGAAAGTCATCTGATGGACTTGGCCCTTCTCACGGAACTCAATGTCGAGCGGCAGGCTCGCCGCGCCGCTTTGTTGCTCACAGATACCGCCACCGGCACGCAACGCCTGCTCAAGGCCGCAGCTCTTGCGGATGATCCGCAGGCCGAAGCGCTGGCAGCGTTTTTGCGCTCCGGCAAAAGCGGCACTGTCGAACTGGATGGCCGAACCCTGTTTGTCACGGTGCATAATCCGCCGGTGCGACTGGTGCTGATCGGCGCGGTGCATATCTCGCAGGCGCTGGCACCGATGGCGCGCATTGCCGGCCTTGACGTCACGGTCATTGATCCGCGTACCGCTTTTGCCTCGCCCGAGCGCTTTGCCGGAGTCACCGTGCTCGCCGAATGGCCCGACGAGGTTTTGGCGCGCCAAAAGCTGGATGCCCATACAGCCGTCGCCTTGCTGACCCATGATCCCAAAATTGACGACCAGGCGCTGATCGCGGCCCTCAGGGCGGAATGTTTCTACATCGGCGCGCTGGGCTCGCGCAAAACCCATGCGGCGCGGCGCAGCCGGATGCAGGCCCAGGGTTTTGACGAGGCGGCGCTGGCGCGCATTCATGCGCCGATCGGGCTGGATATCGGGGCCGTCAGCCCGCCGGAAATTGCAGCTTCCGTGCTGGGTGAAATCATTCTGGCCTTGCGCAAGAAGCCGCTGCGTCTTGAGGCGGCAACTTGAAATTTGGCCCCGTCCCGGTATCGGAATGTCTGGGCGGCATCATTGCCCATGCGGTGCGCCGCGACGGCCTGATTCTGAAAAAGGGCACGCCCATCGGCGCTGGCGAATACAGGCAACTGGTCGAAGCTGGCGTTGAAAATGTGGTGGTGGCGCGGCTTGAGCCCGGCGATGTTGGCGAGGACGAGGCTGCGCGCCGCCTGGCGCAAGCTTTGGCAGGCGATCATATCCGGGTCGAAGCGCCCTTCACCGGGCGAGCGAATCTTTTTGCCAGCATCTCTGGCGTGCTGGTCGTTGATGTCGCGGCCATCGACGCGATCAATGCGCCTGACGAGCGCATCACAGCTGCGACGCTGATCCCCTTCAAGCCGGTGGTCGAGGGCGAGATGGTGGGAACGGTGAAAATCATTCCGTTCGCCGTCGAGGCTGCGGCGCTCTCGGCCGCGCTGGCGCGCTGCGGGCACGGGCTGCGGGTGGCCCCTTTTATGCCTCATCGCGTTGCGGTGATTTCAACCTTGCTGCCAGGCCTGAAAGCCGCCACCATCGAAAAGACCCTGCGGGTGACGGAAGACCGGTTGACCCCGCTCGGCTCCAGTCTGGTGGCGCAGGCGCAGGTCGCGCACGAATCCGGTGCTTTGGCACGTGCGATTCAAGACCTCGAACAAGCCGCCGACATGCTGATCATCTTCGGCGCTTCGGCGATTTCTGACCGGCTGGACGTCATTCCGGCGGCGGTTAACGCGGCGGGTGGCTCGGTCACCCAGCTTGGCATGCCAGTTGATCCCGGCAATCTTCTCCTGCTCGGGCGCACATCTCACGGCGTGCCCATCCTGGGAGCACCGGGCTGCGCCCGCTCTCCGCGCGAGAACGGTTTTGATTTCGTGCTGCAGCGCCTGCTGGCCGGGATCAATGTCACCGCCGCCGACATCCGCAGCATGGGCGCTGGCGGTCTGCTGATGGAAATCATCTCGCGCCCGCAACCACGCGCAGGCGGCAGGCCGGATGTGTGAGCTTGCGGTCATCCTGCTCGCCGCCGGGCAGGGCCAACGCTACCGTGCGGCGGGGGGTGGCGACAAGCTGCTGGCGCTCCATGAGGGCCTGCCGATGGTGCAGCACGCCGCCGCCGCCGCGCTGGCCACAGCCCTGCCGGTTATCGCCGTCACCGGCCATGCTGCTGGCGACGTGTGCGCTGCGCTCGAAGGCCTGCCCCTGCGCTTTGTCCATAACGCGGCTTTTGCCAGCGGCATGGCCTCGTCCCTGCAAACCGGCATCGCGGCGCTGGAGCCCGGCACCAAAGCCGCGCTGATCATGCTTGCCGACATGCCGGATATCCGGGCTGACGTGCCGCTGGCCATGGCCAGGGCGTTTGGCAGCCACCCCTCGGCTTATGCGCTGGTTCCGACTTATCAAGGCCAGCGCGGCAATCCGGTGCTGCTCAATGCCTGCGCGTTTGGCGACGTCATGCAACTCGCGGGCGATCAGGGGGCCCGCAGGTTGCTGGCCGGACGCACGGATGTCATCGAGGTGCCCGTCGCGGATGCCGCGATCCTCAGGGATGTCGACGTGCCGCCAGGCTCCGGTTCATGAGGGCACTTGCACGTAAGGCGCTCAAACAAGCGCCCGCAACCTGATCGGCAGGCGGTTACGCGGCTTGGGGATTGGCAGATTGATCCAGTCCACCGACCCTGGCGTGGCGGGCAGGATTTCTTCCGATTGCAGCAGGTGGAACAGCACAACCTTGGCCATCATGTAGGCAAAGTGCAGCCCCAGGCACATATGTGCGCCGCCGCTAAACGGGAACCACGCGTATTTGTGCCGTTTCGCCACGGCTGCAGGCAGGAATCGATCAGGGTCAAAGCGCAGAGGCTCATCCCAATATTCGGGCATGAAATGGGTATGGGATGGCATGATCGCGATGCCCGCGCCCGCGGGTATCACATGGCCTTGCCATGAGAAATCGCGCAAGCTGCGCCGCAGGATGGAAGGCACCGGCGGATGCAGGCGCATGGCTTCCTTGAAGGCATTTTCCATGACCACCAGTTTGCCAAGGTCATCGTAACTGATCCCCTCAGGGCCGCCCGTGGACTTTATTTTCTCCCGCAAACGGCCTTGCCAGACCGGGTTTTCCGCCAATTGCTGCACCAGTGCGGTCAAAGCCGATGTCGTGGTGTCGTGCGCCGCCATCATCAGAAAGATCATGTGATTGATGATGTCGCGGTCAGAGAGGGTAAAGCCGTCGTCCGGATCGGCCCGGCAAATCAGGCTCAGCATGTCGGTGCCCGGATTTTGCCGACGCCGCGGGATTTCAGCCTTGAAGAATGCCTCCAGGCGCGCCCGCCCGGCCAGACCTTTCGCCATCAGCGTGCCCGGCAGCGGCGCACGCACAATCCCGGCGATGGCACGGACGGTGTCAACAAAGGCGGCGTTGATTTCTTGGGTTTCGGCTCCGAAGGGCAGACCCAGAAACACCGCAGCGGCGAGGTTCAGGGTCAGTTCCTTGATTTGCGGATAAAACGCGAAACGCCCGCGCGGCCATTGGCTTAGAGCCGAAGCGGTGAGGCGGTTGAGCGTGCCAAGATAAGATTGCATGGCGGACGCTTTGAAGGCCTCGTTCATCACACGCCGGTGCATGCGGTGCTCGTCAAAATCGAGCAGCATCAACCCGCGCGAAAACGCATGGCCCAGCAATGGCTCCCAGCCGAGCGTCGACGAGAAATTGCGCTCCCTGTCGAGCAGGATCATTTCATTGGCATCGGCCCCCAGCAGCACGACCGCGCGTGAACCAAAGCTGCGCAGCCGGAATACCGGGCCGTGCCTGGCCTGCAACCGGGTGACCAGGCCCAACGGGTCACGCAGATGCTCCAGCGTGGTGCCAACAATCGGCAGGCCATCTGTGCCCGGCAGATGCGAAAGGTCGGGATATGGGATGTTGCCAACCATGGGTGGCTTGAACAACCTGTCGGCGATCGACGGCATGGGCTTGGCCTCACAGCCTTTGCGGCTAAGCGGATATGAGGTGCCGGTTTCATCGCAATGTCAACCGAATTTGCAAAAGCCGCACCAGCCGCATTGCCAGCCCCGCCCCAGCCCGCGTCAGACCCGTAAAAGTCGCCCCAGCCGGGCCAGCAGCGGCACTTCGATGTGCATGATCCGCAATTGCGCCAGGAATAACCCGCCGTAAATCAGCCCGCCGCCACAAGCCAGCGCGATAACCTGCAAGGGCACGGCCCAGCCGTGCAGCGGCGCTGTCAGCCTGCCGAGCGGGTCTGTTGCCCAGAACAGCCATCCCGCCAGCCACAGCGCGGCATTGAGGGTAGCGGCCAAAATGGCGAGCAAGCGCCCGTCAGGCTGAAACAACTGTCGCCGATAGGCAAAAATTGCCAGCAGCGTGACATTGATCCATGCCCCCATCGCGGTGGCCGCCGCCAGACCGGCCGCACCCAGATGGCCCACCAGCACCAGCTTGAGCGCGACATTCACCACCACGGCGGTGAGCGAAATGAACATGGGTGTTTTGAGGTCACCCACGGCCTGAAACCCGGCCACCACCGGGCGGATCGACACCAGTGCCAGCAGGCCCAGCGCATAGGCAAACAGCACCCGTGCTGCGGCCAGAGCATCGCCGGCGCTGAACCGCCCGCGCATGAAAGCCGCCTTGAGCAGCATGTCCGGGATAATCAGGAAGGCGATGAAAAACGGGACGGTCAGCGCCAGGGTCACGCCCAGCGTCATGTTCTGCGCATCAAAGGCCCCCGAAGCATCCTTGTTGGCCAAGCGGCGGCTCATTTCCGGCAGCAGCACCGTGCCCGCCGCAACACCGATGACGCCCACTGGCAAAAGATACAGCCGGTCAGCGTAATTGATCGAGGCCTGTGCGCCATCACCCAGGGTCGAGGCGATGATCGTGTCAGCGAAAATCGCGATCTGCACACCGGCGGAGCCAATGACGGCCGGCCCCAAAATCTTGAAAAACCGCGCCATATCGGCGTCCCAGCGCGGCCATGCCAGCTTCTCGCCGAATCCTGTCCGGCGCAGCACCGCCATGATGAAGGCCATCTGCACGAAGCCGGCGATCAGCACGCCAAAGCTCGCAGCATAGGCGGCATTGGGAAACAGAAACGCCAAAGCCAGGCAGGACGCAATGCAGACATTCAGCAGAATCGGTGCGAAGGCCGCTGCGGCAAAATGCTTGTTGGCATTGAGCGTGGCCGAATGCAGCGTCACCAGCACGATGCAGGCCAGATAGGGAAAGGTAATGCGGGTCAGGCGCAGCGCCAGGGCGAATTTGGCTGGTTCAGCCCGATAGCCGGGGGCGAGCAGGTCGATCACCTGCGGCATGAACAGCCAGGCCACCACCAGCAGCAGCACTTGCGAGGCGATCAGCATGCTGAAGAGTTGCGCGTAAAATTTTTGCGCAGAACCTGGCCCTTCTTCGACCTGGATGCGGGCATAAGTTGGGATATAGGCAGCGTTGAACGCACCTTCGGCAAAAATCGCCCGAAAATGATTGGGGATACGGAAGGCGACCAGAAAAGCATCGGCCAGCCGCCCCGCCCCCAGCACGTAGGCCATGATCATGTCACGCGCAAAGCCAGATAGCCGCGAGAGCAGGGTCAGGCCGCCAACCGAGGCAAATTGCTTGAACATCGGCCTAGTTCATCGGCGTTGGCAGCGGCGGAAGCGGCCCGCGCAGGGCGTCCGATTCCAACCCCAGCCGTTCGGAAACCAGATACAGCGGGCGTCCTTTCACTTCGGCAAAAATGCGTCCGACATATTCGCCCATGATGCCCAGCGACATCAGTTGCACCCCCGCCAGAAACAGCACCGAGACGATCAAGGTCGCAAAGCCCGGTACATCCGCGCCAAAAATCATCGTCCGAGCCAGAAAATACAGCGCGGTGGCCACTGACCCGGTGGAAATCAGGGTGCCGACATAAGTCCAGACTTTCAGGGGCAGGGTCGAAAATGACATCAGCCCGTCAAAGGCAAAGCGGGTGAGCTGGCGGTAGCTGAACTTGCTGCGCCCGGAATGGCGCAGGCCAAAGGTCACCGGCACGCCGATGCTGCGAAAACCGATCCAGGAATAAAGTCCCTTGTTAAAACGGGCGCGCTCCCCCATGGCGCGCAGGGCCATCACGGCCTTGCGGTCGAGCAGGCGGAAATCGCCGGCCCCGGCGGGCAGCGGCGTCTCGCCGAGGACCTCGAACATGCGGTAAAACCGCCTGGTGAGAAACTGCTTGAGGCGCGTTTCTTCCGCGCGCGAGGCGCGGGTGGCAAAGACGTTCTCATAGCCCTGCCGCCAAAGCGTCACCATCGCCGGGATCGCGGAGGGTGGATGCTGCAAGTCAGCATCAAGGATAATCACTGCCTTGCCCCGCGCGGCATCAAGCCCGGCGGCAATGGCGATCTCCTTGCCGAAATTGCGGCTGAGCGCCATCACCTTGACACGAACGTCTTCGGCATGGGCGTCGCGCAACGCTTCCAGCGTGCCATCGCGCGAGCCATCATCCACGAAGATGATTTCAAAACTGGAGCAGCAGGCCGCCAGCACTGGTTTCAGGGTGGCCAGCAGCGGCGCGATATTGGCGGCTTCATCCTTGAGCGGGATGAGTGCGGAAAGTTCGGGAGCTGATTCAGGCTGGTCCATGCACACCGTTTGCCTTTGCCTCCGACATTTGGCAAGTCTGACCTTGTTCCTGCCCCCGAGACGCAACGCCATGCCCCGGTCTTTCATACTTTGTGCCGATGATCTGGGGCTATCGCCCGCGGTCAGTGCCGGCATTATCGAGGCGGCGGCGCGGCGGCGCATCTCGGCGGCAAGCGCCATGGTCAACCTGCCGTCATGGCCCGCTGCGGCCCAAGGCTGGAGGCAGGCCTCGCCCACCGCCGGCCTCGGCCTGCATCTCAATCTCACTGTCGGGGCGCCGCTGTCCGCCTTGCGCGATCAACTGGGCGGGGCAGGGTTTCCTGCCATCGGATTCTGGTTGCGCGGCATGGGGGCCAGCAAGACCATGATACAGGCCCTGCAACTTGAGATCGAAGCGCAGCTTGATGCCTTTCAGGCGGCTACCGGCACAATGCCGCGCCATATTGATGGCCACCAGCATGTTCATGTCTTGCCGCCAGTCAGCGCGGCGCTGCTCAGCGTGTTGCAGAGGCGCGCGCTTGCCCCCTCGCTTTGGCTGCGCAACAGTGCCGACACCACACGGCGCATCCTGCAGCGTGGCGGCCAGACGGCCAAAGCGCTCAGCGTCAAGGTGCTGGCACGTGGATTTGGCGGCCGCTTGCGCAAGGCGGGCATCACCAGCAATGACGGCTTTGCCGGATTTTCGGGGTTTGATGCGGCCAGCGATTATGCGGAAGCTTTCAAATCCTATCTCGTGGCGCCCGGCCCGCGCCATCTTGTGATGTGCCATCCGGGCTATGTCGATGACGAACTGCACGCCCGCGACCGCGTGACCGCCACACGCCCGCGCGAACTGGAGTTTCTGCTTTCAAACCGCTTTGAGGATTGTCTCGGCGAGCGTGATGCCAGGCTCGCCGAGGCGTTTTAGCAGCCCGGATGGGCTCACTTGATCTTGGCGAACATCTCCGCCACATATTCCCAATTGACGAGGTTCTCGATGAAGGCCTTCATGTAATCAGGGCGGCGGTTGCGGTAATCGATATAGTAGGAATGTTCCCACACATCGCAACCCAGGATCGGCCGCGCGCCATGCACCAGCGGGCTTTCACCATTGGCAGATTTCATGATGGTGATCTTGCCGTCCTTGACTGCGAGCCACGCCCAGCCTGAACCAAATTGCGTGACGCCAGCCTGGATGAAATCAGTTTTCATCTGCTCGACTGAGCCAAGATCACGGATGATTGCTTTTTCCAGCGCGCCGGGGATCGAGCCGCCACCATGGGGCTTCATCCAATGCCAGAAATGCAGATGGTTGTAATGCTGGCCGGCATTGTTGAACAGCCCGGCATTCTTGCCAAACGAACCCGTGACGACTTCTTCCAAAGGTTTGCCTTCGAATTCGGTGCCTTTCATCAGGTTGTTGCCATTGGTCACATAGGCCTGATGATGCTTGTCATGATGAAATTCCAGCGTCTCTTTCGACATATAGGGCTGGAGTGCATCATAGGCGTAGGGCAGGGCGGGAAGCTCGAAAGACATTGTGAACACTCCTGTGACAAAAAGGTTGCGACTAAAAGCGAGCCGCAAGGAACCTGGCTGGGAACCGGGGCTTTGTTCTACCGGCTCGGCTGCAAGGCGGCAATGGCTGCATGCCGTGCCGGAGTGCAAATTTTGTAATGCAGCCAAACCATGTTTTAATTTCGACCCCTAAGTTGGGATGTCACGTCAACGGCAATGCGAATCTGGGATCCGGCTATGAATAAAGCAATGACTTGGCTCGTATTTGCCCTGGGCCTCCTGCTGATGGTGCTTGGGAGTGCTTTTCTTTACAATGGCTTCGGGTTGATCGAGATTGAGCGCGGTGCTGCCCAGGTCAGCGCCGGTGCCAGCCTGCTGGCCGGCGGCGTTGTGACTTTGGGCTTTTCGGTGATTCTCATGCAGATGCAAGAGGCTATCGCCATGTTCACCCGACAGGGCAGGGCGCAGCCGCAGCGCTCTGACCGCAACGAAGTCGCGCCTGAAGACGAAACCAGCCTGCCGATCATGGCGGCGGGTGGCACTGCGGGCGCTGGCGCGGCGGTGGCGGCCGGCATGGCAGGTTTTGATAACAAGTCTTTCCATAAACCAGTTCAGGAAGAGGCCGCCAGCCCGCCTGCACCAACAGTTCCAGCCGAACTGGCGGCGGTCGCCCAACCGGTCGAGCCGAATTTCGGCATGGCGATGCCCACAGCCGAACCGCCGATCGGCGACACGCCCAAAGCTGCTCCCGCTGTCGAGCCCGTAGTTGAACCTGCGTCAGCTAATGTCGTGGCTTGGCCAACGCGCGCCGCGGCACCCGTCAGCCCGCCGATCCCGGCAGAAGTCGCAGCGCCTCAGGCCGACCAGGCGGCGGATGACTGGTTCGAACGCATGTTCGCGGAACCGGACGTCAAGGCGGAGCTTGGGCATGATGTCGTGGCGCAAACCGATGCGCCTTCGGGCTCTGCGCAGCCCGCGGAGGCGGCTCCGCCCGCCATGGAGCCAGCGCATTTGCCCGATGCCCATTTGCCCCATGTCGAGGCCGCCAAGCCGCTGCCCCATGCCCAGCCCGAACATGCCGCGCCCACCCATCCGGTATCGGAAGTTGTCGCCCGCCATGAAGCTGACGGCATCACCTACACCATGTATGCCGATGGCTCGATAGATGCCGATGACGGCGTCACCTCGCGCCATTTTGCTTCCATGGACGAATTGGCGGCGAGTATCAAAGGCTGACCTGGTCCTGCCAACCCACCATCGTCAAGGCAAAGGCATAGTCGGTGGCAACTTCGGCCAAATGATCGAAGCGTCCCGAGGCCCCGCCGTGGCCAGCATCCATATTGGTTTTCAGCAGGATCGGCCCGCCGCCGGTCATGGTCTCGCGCAATCTCGCCACCCATTTGGCCGGTTCCCAATAGGTCACGCGCGGATCGCTGAGGCCACCCTGTGCAAAAATCGCTGGATAGGCCTGCGCCTTGATATTGTCATAGGGCGAATAGGCGGCGATGCTGGCGAAAGCCTCGGCGCTCGCCAGGGGGTTGCCCCATTCCTGCCATTCGGGCGGGGTCAGAGGCAGGCTGGCGTCGAGCATGGTGTTGAGCACGTCAACAAAGGGCACGTCGGCAAGAATGGCGGCGAACAGTTCAGGTGCCATATTGGCAATCGCCCCCATCAGCATGCCGCCGGCGCTGCCACCATGCGCGACAATGCGGCCCTTGCTGGTGTAGCCACTCGCAATAAGGTGCCGCGCGGCGGCCAGAAAATCATGAAACGTGTTCGGCTTGTGGGCCAGCTTGCCCTGCTCGTACCAGGCAAAACCCTTCTCGGTGCCGCCGCGCACATGCGCAATGGCATAGACAAAGCCACGATCCACCAGCGACAGGCGCGTCGAACTGAAGCTCGCCGACAGGGCGTGGCCATAAGCACCGTAGCCATAGAGCAGCAAAGGCGCACTGCCATCCAGCCGGGTGCCCTTGCGATAGAGCAGCGACACCGGCACCTCGGCTCCATCGTCACTGCGGGCGAAAATCCGATCCGTGACATAATCCTCGGGGTTGTGGCCGGAGGGAATAACCTGCTCCTTGACCATGCGGCGCTCGCGCGTTGCCATATTGTAATCAAAGGTGCGGTGCGGCGTCGTCATGGATGAATAGGTGAAGCGCAGCCAGGGCGAATCATATTCGTAGCCAGGGTCAAGGCCAAGCGCATAGGCTTTTTCATCAAAGGCGATGGCGTGGGTGTCGCCATCCTGCCAGCGGCGAATCATGATGCGCGGCAGGCCCGCTTCGCGCTCCATCCACACCAGATATTCCTTGAAAACCGCAAGACCAAGGCACATGCGGCCCGGCACATGCGGGTTGAGGTCGCGCCAATGGCTGCGGTCCAGCCCGGTGAGCGGGGCCTGCATGATCTTGAAATCCTTCGCGCCGTCAGCGTTGCAGCGGATCAGCAGCCTATCGCCGTGATGCTCGACTTCATAACGCAGACCCGGTTGGCGGGGCTCGATCAACTGCGGGCGCGCCTGCGGATCGTCAAGGTCGAGCAATCGGCTTTCGCTGGAATCATGGTCGTGCGAGCGGATCACCGCAAAGCGGCGTGAGCGCGTCATCTCCAGATGCGCGAACAGTGACGGATTTTTCTCCTCGAAAATCAGGTCGTCGGTGGCGACCGGTGTGCCAATACGATGGCGCATGATGCGTGCGGGACGATGGTTCCTGTCAATCTTCACATAATAGATCGCGCTGCCATCCGAACTCCAGATCACCGTGCCATCGGTGCGGCTGATGCGGTCGCGCCGGTTGCGCCCGCGCGCCATATCCAGAAACCGGATGGTGTGCAGTTCCGAGCCCTGCGTGTCGGCGCTCCACGCCAGCAGGCCATGGTCAGGCGCGTGCATCGCGTCGCCAAAGCTGAAATAATCATGCCCCTGGGCGAGAGCATCGCCATCCAGCAGCAAGGTCTCCGGCCCACCACCGCGCGGACGACGGCAATAAAGCTCATGCTCGCCACCCTCTCTTGTGCGCTCATAATAGTCGAACGGCCCGTCAGGGCAGGGCGGATCGGCGTCTTCTTCCTTGATTCGCGCCCGCATCTCCGCGAGCAGGCTGCGCTTCAGCGGCTCTTGCGGGGCCAGCAACGCCGCCGCATAGCGGTTTTCATCGTCCAGCACGGCGCGGATAGGGGCGGGCAGCACCGTCGGGTCGGACAGGACCTCCTGCCAATTATCGGCCCGCAGCCACGCATAGGGGTCCTTGACCTCTGTTGCGTGAAAGCTGCGGGTTGTCATGAGGCTGCGGATGTGCGGCGGCTTCGGGCTGTTGGGGGTGTCGCGTGTCATGCCCGAGCTTTAGCTGCCCTCCGGCTTAAAGTGAAGGGCATGGCCGTTCATGCAATAGCGCATGCCGGTGGGGCGTGGGCCATCATTAAAGACATGGCCCAGATGCGCCTCGCAGGTGGTGCAGCGCACCTCGACGCGCCGCATCATGTGCGAGCGGTCTTCATGGTTTTCCACCACATCGCTGGCCACCGGGGCGGTAAAGCTCGGCCACCCGGTTCCCGAATCAAATTTTGTTTCGGACGAAAACAACGGCGTGCCACAGCAGGCGCACAAATAGCTGCCCTTGGCTTTTTGATCCCAGTTCGGCCCCATAAAGGCTGGTTCCGTGCCCTGTTTCCGCGCAACGCGATATTGGTCAGGCGTGAGCATCGCCTGCCATTCAGCGTCGGTGCGGATAATTTTCCTGATTGGGTTCATATGCGAACTCCCTTGTGGATAAAGCTTTCCAGAAATAAAGCATTTGTCCATGCTTGCGAAGGCCCGCCACTCCGGGCTTCCGTCAAAACCGCGTGAGCGCGGCGTGAACCCGGCTTCGCCTCCGGCCCCATGATTTATTTTGCAACGCGCTATGACATTGTTTTTATTGATTTTATCATCGTCCACGCCTGAGGCTTGACAAGGTGTCCAATAGCAAGGCGCAACAATGCCGGGCAATCAGTGCTCGCTTTGATTGTGCATGTGCGCAATTTAATAACCAAATTGCAATTGAGTCAAAAATATAATGGGAATGCTTGCAAACATGACAAATCTATTATAGGTGATGGTTGTGTCTTTGGATTACACTCCTTTGGTTTGCTGGGCGCAATTCAGTTTTGGGCACGGGTTGAATAAATTGTGTTGCCTGGAGCTTGTCCTGGCAAAGACAAAAGCGGAGAAGATAACATGAGTGAACAGACCTCTGGCGAGATGCTGGTTGAGTTAACGGCTGATATCGTGTCGGCTTACGTGAGCAATAATTCGGTTCCGGCCAGCGAGTTGTCGAGCTTGATTGAAGGTATTCATGCAGCCATGTGCCGCCTTGGCAGCAAGGTGCCGGAGCCTGTGGTTGTCGAGCCGCAGAAGCCCGCGGTTCAGCCAAAAAAATCTATTTCGAATGACTATTTGATTTGCCTCGAAGATGGCAAGAAGTTCAAGTCCCTGAAGCGGCATCTCCGGACGCACTACAATCTTTCACCGGAAGAGTATCGCGAGAAGTGGAATCTTGGCGCCGATTACCCGATGGTGGCACCCAATTATGCCAAAGCCCGGTCGCTTTTGGCGAAGGAAATGGGTCTCGGCCAGCAACGTCGCCGGAAGGTGCGCTGAGCGCAACTTCAAGAACGGCAGGACGATTTCCTCGTCCTGAACTGGTTTCGTGCGTTGGTTCTGTCATGAACCAACGCATTTTTTTCTCAAAATTCATTGTTTTCCTAAAATCAATGATGGCGCGCCAGTTCGGCGCGGAGCGCCTGCGCCAGGCCGAGATGCCGGTTGAGATCATAGGTCCAATGGCCGGCGCGCGCCCGCTCATGGCGCAAGGCCTCGCGCAGCGCCGCAATGATCCGCGCCGAGGTTTGCGCAGCATCGGCATCCTCCGAAAGCATAAGTCCCGGCAGGAGCCTGTGCAGCATTGTCGAGCGGCGATATTGTCTGGCCCCGGACATCAGCGTCGCCTCAACAGCGCGGGATGTGGCTCGTGATGGGTTTCGGGCAGTTTGAGGGCTGTCGATCAGCATGGTTGTTGTCCTGAAAGAGGAAAATAATCCTATAACAGACAAAAAACTTATTGCAACTGAAAATAATCCTATTTATCTTCGCCTCTAGCCGCACGAGACCCGCATCAGGGGATGCTGGTCATGGCGTTGGAGGTTGCGATATGGTGAGCGATGGCAAGGGCAAATCATCAGGCTTGAGTGCGCGCGCACAGCGAGTTTTGAACGATCTGGCGCAGGAGGGGGCGTTTGCCCGTTGGGATGGCATGGCCCAGCCGCCTCTGTGGCGCGTGGTAGCGCAACAGCGTGGGGTCAGTCTGGCGCGTTCGGCTTTTGCCAAAGCTCTGGGCGACGATCTTGTCAGCGCCGGGAGCCTTTGCGTTCAGCGCGCCAGAGGCAGCGGCCTGCGGCTGACGATCACCGCTGCCGGCCGTGCAGCTCTGGCGCGCGCCAAGGCACCCCCACCGGGCATTGATCCCTTTCAGGTGCAACACGCGCCCTTCCATGAAAGCGTCATCGACACCGGCTCTGGCGTGCAAAGCGTTACGCTTAACAGCGCTGAAAGCCCGATGCTCTGGCTGCATCGGCGCCGCGGAGCTGATGGCCAACCTTTGCTCTGCGTCGCGCAATTTGCGGCGGGCGAGCGGTTTCGGGCCGATCTGACCTATGCTGGAGCTTTGCCGCAAGTGACGGCGAATTGGTCGTCGCTCACGCGCAATTCCGGCGCAGCGGCCTTGCCGCCCACTTTCTCCGAGGCCAGATTGGCCGCCCGTCAAAGGCTTGATCGCGCTATCGCTGAACTCGATGCCGAGATGACTGGGGTGATGATCGACATTTGCGGCTTTCTCAAAGGCCTTGGCCAGATCGAGCACGAGCGTTGCTGGCCACGCCGTTCGGCACGTGTCGTGCTCTTGCGCGCCTTGACGATCTTGAGCCGTCATTACGGGTTGACTGCCGAATCAGGCAACGTCCACCCGGTGCCAAGGCATTGGGGCGCGGCGAATTACCGCCCGTTGCTGCACCCGCCGGGCTAACCGGCGTTGAGCACCGCGCTGTCATCGGCCGCCAGCGCTTTGATGCGGTCCACCATGGCCCGCACACCATTATTGCGCTGCGGTGTCAAATGCTGGCCAAGGCCGAGGCGGGTAAAGGCACCCAGCACGTCTATGGACGCAAAATCGCTGCGCTTTTGCCCGGAATAGGCGGCCAGGACAAAGGCGACCAGGCCGCGCACGATATGGGCGTCGCTGTCGCCTTGCAGCACCAGGTGTTCATGGCCGGCATCATCGCGCGTTGCATGCGCCAGCAGCCAGACCTGACTGGCACAGCCGCGCACCCGGTTCGCTTCGGTCCGCGCAGCGTCGGGGAAGGGCGCAAGGCCGCGCCCAAGCTCGATAAGATAGCGGTAGCGATCATCCCAGTCGTCGAGAAGCTCGAAATCTTCGATAATGCTCTGAAACGTGGCCGTTGGTGGCTGCATAATGGTGATGATCCGCTCTCTGGGGTGTGGTCAGCGCAGGCTCACTTCACCGCTTCTCTTGCATGTAGCGCAATGACCGGCAAACGCCAGAGCCCGCAACCAAGCGAAAATAGTCATGCGGAAGGCCTGGCGTGGCCGCTTGCTTCTGCAAGGACTTTCATATCAAGCCCTGGGAGCCTTATTCGGGCGTACATTCGAGCGCCGTAAGATCGCGCGCGCCATCGACGACGCGCACGATCTGCGCCCCGTAACTCGTCAGACGATAAAGCGCCAGCCAACGCTCAATCACCAGAGCACGCGCCTCCGGCTCAATCTCGGGGCGGGCTCGCCCAAGCTGCGGATGCTGGGCAAGGAGCGCGCACCCTTCTTCGATGCGGTCATAAAGAGCGTCAGCAAGCGCCTCGGAATTTCGGGGAGCGATGTAAAGCCAAATATCCAACAGGTCTTCGCGCGCGGCGCGTGAAACGAATTGTCGCCAAGCGTCACGCTTTTGCAGCGGCTCTTCGCGCGCGTGCTTCCTTCTTCAATTCGGAAAAATCCAGTTCGCCCGCGTCGCCGCTGTCGATGCCTTCCTGCCATGCTCTCCGCAGAAGCCGGAGTTTTTCGGCCTCCTGATGCTCGGCCTTCTCCATGATCCGTAACGCCTCGCGGACAACTTCACTCGATGAACTGTAGCGCCCGCCTGCTACCTTGGATTTGACGAAGTCGGCCAGTTCGTCGGTGAGAGATACGTTCATGTTCATGGGATGCTCCTCCATTTCGCGCATCATCGGACAAATGCCTAATAATAGCAATTTTTGGCATTTTTTGGCAGCAGTTCTAAATGGCACCTCTGGGCTGAATTTTTTATTCGCATGGGCCGGGTTTTCTTGGGCCTGGTTTTCTGATTCAAGGTCGAGGTTCTGATTCTCGACGACCTCCTGAGCGGGCTGCATGACGCCTGCGCCGCCTCGAAGCCCGCAACAGAACCCAGGCGCCAAGCATGCCGTCCCTGGCGGCTGGCAAGGAAATTTAAACCATGGCGGCAGGCATTTGTTGCCAAGGGTCACTTTTGCGGGCCGGGATGCCCGCAATCTCCCTGACGCTTAGAGTTCCTTAAACCCGCAAATCCATGCTGACGAAATTGAAGCGGGCAGTTTTGTCGCCCGCCATGGAGTTGCGTGTGGGAATGAGCTTCTTGGCGGAGATAGCAAAGACCCGTCGTCAGGCGGTGTCGCTCGCCCTGGGGACCGCCGCAATGGCTGCGGGCAGCTCATGGCTGCTGGTGCATCAGGCCAGCAGCGCCCTGGCACCTTTGCTGGGCAGCTTCGGTGGCCTTTGCCTTGGCAGCCTTGCGACCGGTGCGGTGGCGATGCGGCGTACCCGGCAAGCCCTCAGCGAGGCCGAAACCGCCAGCCAGCACAAAGCTGCGCAGGCCGCGCTTGTCACCCGGATCATCGACGGCCTTGTGCTGGAACACGGCGCTGACGGGCATGTCACCAAAGTTGCGACCAACCTCACGAATGAATTTGCCATGCCGGCCCAGGCGTGGATGGGGTCAGGCTTTTTTGACCGTCTGCACGTGGCCGACCGCCCCATGTTCCTCAAGGCCGTTGCTGAAACCAGGGCCGGCATGGCCACTGGCACGGTTCATGTCCGGCTGCGACTCGAAGCGCTGGGCAGCATCGCGCCCGCTGGCCAGGCTGGTCTTTTTCATTTTGATGGTACCAGTGGTCCGATGGCGACGCCGGTCTTTGCCAGCGTCAGCGTGCGCATTGCCCGCAGTGAGGACCCTGGCCACGCAAGATATGTGTCTTTCCTGCGCAACCGCAGCCAGCTCGTCGCGCTGGAACAGGAGAAGGCGGCTTCGAGCGCGAAGATCGAGGCTCTCGACCAGTGGCGCGGCCGCCTGCTCGCCAACGTCAGCCACGAGTTGCGCACGCCGCTCAACGCCATCATCGGCTTTGCGGATATTCTGAAAGACGGCCACACCGGGCCTTCCGATGCCGCCCAGCAGCGCGAATTTGCCGGCATCATTGCCGACTCAGGCCGCCATTTGCTGTCATTGGTCAATTCCATCCTCGACATGTCGAAAATCGAAGCCGGGCGTCTGACCTTGGGCCCGGAACCCTTTGCGCTGCTGCCGGTCATCAGCGAATGCTGCGACATGTTCCAGATTGAAGCGGCCAGACGCTGCCTGACCCTGACGCGTGATTGGACCGACGCGCCAAATTTGAGCGATGTTGACATGGTGGCCGACAAGCGCGCGTTGCGCCAGATCTTGATCAACCTTGTCGGCAATGCTGCAAAGTTCACGCCTGACGGTGGCAGCGTCAAGGTCTCGCTGCGCCGCCAGGGCAATTTCGTGCGGCTCAGTGTGCGCGATAGCGGCATTGGCATGTCGCCGGAGGATCTCAAGCGCCTCGGCGAGCCCTTCTTCCAGGCTGCCAGCAATTATGATCGCGCCCACGAGGGCACCGGCCTCGGGCTGGCGCTGGTGCGCGGTCTCGTCGGCCTGCATGGCGGCTCGTTGCGGATTGAAAGCACGCAGGGCCTGGGCACTTGTGTCAGTGTTCTGTTGCCATGGGATGCAGCAATGCGCGTTGCCCAGGGCGATGCCAATATCGATATCTTGACCGGGCCTTTACCACGCCACGGCTATACTGAAGACTTCCTTCCCGACCAATACAGGATGCGGAAAATTGCCTGAAGCTCTCGCACGCGCAGATTTTGATTTCACAGGCCAGGAACGCCCCCTGCGCCCGCGCTCCGCCCAAACCCCCAGACGTCGGGCGTCGCGCGATGCCACGCCAGGCCTGCCGGCGCAAATGGCGTCCCACTTCCTTGGCGTGCTGCGTCAAAATCCCGGCCGCAGCGTGGTAGCTGCCGGTCTGTGCTGCTTTGCGGCGGCCTTCATCACCAATGCGCTTTGGCTGCAACGTGGCCACCGTCATGCGCTCGATTTGCCGCTCTACCACCGCGCAGCGCCGGTTCAGCCAAGAGCCCGCGTGCCCCTGCCGCCGCAGATGCCTGCCGCCATGGCCCAGAAGTCGGCCGCCATGAGCAAAGCCCAAGCGCTGAATACGCTGCCGATGCTGGCACCCTTGCCGCCGCAAATGGTACAAAGCTCGTCGCTGTCACAAGGCGACGGCATTGCCCGCCTGCTGGGCCACACCAATGCCGATGCCAACCCAACTGCCCCCAGCTTCAGTGCGCGGGCCCTGGCGGTGCAGCGGGCGCTGGTGCGGCTTGGCTACAAGGTCACCGCTGACGGCGTTTACGGACGCACCACCCGCAGCGCCATTGCCCGTTTTGAACATTCTGCCAAACTGCCCGAAACTGGCAATATGGGCGAGCGGATGCGCGCGGCGCTGGCCAAACGATCCGGCGAGACCATTCCCTGAGCGATCAACATGCGTCTGCGGTCTGACATGTTTGTGGCGGCCTTCATTCGCCACGCCCAGGTCCTGGGTCTGCCGGCCGTGCAGGTGCAACGCGGGGCCGCCGAAGCAGGTGCCATCTTCATCGAAGTCGACCATCTGGACGGCACGGTGGCGCTGTTTGGGCCTGCGATGCCCTCCGGCGATCCGGATGCCGCACGGGATCGCGCCTTTGCGCCTCTGGCGGGCGGCAAGCGTCTCACCCCGGATGAGGCGCGGGCCATCATGGCGCGCCAATCGGGCTATGATCCAGATTTGTGGCTGATCGCGCTTGAAGATCGTTCAGCCAGACGGTTTGCCGAACTCCCCGGCTTTGCCGCCCTCCGCAGCGCCATGCCGGACTAGATCCTCACTTCGTCAAACGCCATCAGCGCTCACTCGCCCCCGGCCTGGCGCTCGAACATGCGCTTGATGGGTTGCGCCATGCGCTCGCGCTCCGGCTGGCGGGCCCGCCAGGCAGCCGGGCTGCGGCGGGCCACCGCGATCGCGGTTTCCTGCCCGGCCTGCACCACTTGCGGCGCACCGATAATATCGCGCAGCAAGGCCGCAGCGGTGCCGACCGTCAACTGATCGGCCATGCTGGCGATGCGTTTGATTTCACCAAAATCCTGCGCCACGCGCGCAGGTCCGCTCAAAGCCACCCGCACAATGGCCGGGCGCTCAAGACCTGCAGCCCGCAACGCCATGACCATGCCATCGCTTTCATCATCGCGCATCAGAAGCGCCAGTTTGACAACCGGAAGGTGTAAAATCTCCGCGCAGGTGGTGACGGCGGCGACCATATCGTGCTTGATCATCAGCCGTTCGAGCCGCTGGATTTTGGCCTGCTGCATCGCGTCGATCGGCTCGACTGTCGTCACTTCACCCATCTGGCGGCGCAGCACCCGCAAGATCAGCGCATCGCGGCGCTCGCGCTCATAGGCGAGGTAAAGCCTCGAATCGAGGCCAAGATCGGGGCGGCCCACCAGGGTTGCAGCTAGTGTCTTGTATTGCTGGGCCGCTGTCATCAGGTGCTCGATCGCCTCATCCGGCAGCGTGATGTGGTGATTTTGCGCCAGCGCCACCAGCACATCCACATTCCCGCTGGTGGCAAGCTTCTGCATGTTCGTGTCGCTGAGATCGGGTCGGCGCGCCAACGAGGCCGCCAGCGCGATGGTCGGATTTTGCAGGATGCTTGCAATAAGATCGTCAGGCAAGGCGTGCTTCGAGGCCAGGAGCGCCTCGGCCGAAATCAAGCCACGCTGACGCAGCAGGGCAATAACCGCCTCAGGCGTGGCGGGGTGTCTGATCAACCGCGCGGCCTGCACGCCCGCAACTTCAGCAGGCACCTGCGGGCACAAATGTCCAAATAGTTCTGCAAATTGATCGATCTCGCTGACGCTGGGTTTACGCTGCATCAAAAACAGATCGCAGCTCGATTGAAAAACATGAATGCGCATGTCGCGCTGCTCCGCCTTGTTGCGAGCTTTGGCCCGACCAAACAAATCTGCGGGGAGAACGGAGAGCAGCTTCGGCATTCGTGGCCTCGTTGGTGAAAGTCGCCCACAAAATACGCAGAACTTGTTGAGGGTTCATTAACCGTCTCGGGGCCAGATTACAGGCCTCGGAAACAGCCAGGTGTCTGCTTTTCAGATAAGGGGAGCCCATGGCCAACATTATTTCGCTGCAAGCGCGCCCAACAGTTCCACAACGCATGCGTCCCGCCCCGCCTGAGGGCCGGGCGCAAATCCTGTTTTTCACCGGCGTGCGCTATGAACGGCCCACGACGATGCGCCGTCAGCGCCCGCGCAAGGCCAAGCGTCTGGTCAACGCCGAAACCACTGCCTGATCGAGGCCTGGGCATCGCCCGGTCAAGGCGGGCAGGGGCGGCGCTGTCCCGCGTCGTCGCGCAGATCTGACCTAAAGCCATAGGGCTGTATCGTGTCACTTGACACCGAACGCCTGTCTGGATAGAAATAAACATGAAGATCAGAAACGTGATCCACATGGGATTGCGGCGATTCATCGAGGATGACGATCAAAGCGGCCTTCAACCCACCGTTGTCGCCAAGGTTCGGCGCATGGTCACTTTCCTCCAGGACATGGAGCGGGAGGACGAGCTGCGCACCGTGCCGAGTTGGAAGGCCCATGTGCTGACCGGCGACCCCAAGGGAACGTGGAGCCTGTTCGTCACCAGGAACTGGCGAATGACGTTTCAGATCGACCGTGACGAGATCGAGATTATCGACCTCGACGTTGAAGATTACCACTAGGAGGTACTATGTCTCCAATTGCAGGTATCCGCCTGAAGAACCCGGCCCACCCCGGCGGCTTTGTCAAGCATGAAATCATCGAGCCGCTGGGCTTGTCTGTCACGGCGGCAGCCGGGGTGCTGGGCGTGACACGGGCGACGCTTTCGACCCTGCTCAACGAGCGCGCGCACCTGTCACCGGAGATGGCGCTGCGTGTCGAGAAGGCTTTCGGCGTGTCGATGGACACGCTGATGCGGATGCAGAACAGCTACGTCATCGCGCAGACCCGCAAGCGGGAAGGTGAGATCAAAGTGACGCCGTTCAAGGGCAATCGGCTGGCAGCCAGTCGGGCTGTCGCGCAGACTTGACTTGATCCCGGCGCCTCTCTCAAAGTATGAGGCTTCATGCCTCTGCATCTCCTTAAACTTTGCGTCGGTGCCTCGTCCATCGAAGATCTTTCCGGCTGGGTCGCCGCGCGGAGGGCCAATGCGCTGGCCCTGGGCCAGAATTTCGAGCAAAAGCACACCACCCGCATGCTGCCCAAACGCGCGCCGGAATTGCTGGCGGGTGGTTCGTTGTATTGGGTGATCAAGGGACAGATTGCGGCGCGCCAGCTATTGCTCGACATCAGGCCCTTCACCGACACCGATGGAATTTCGCGCTGTGACCTTGTTCTGGATCAGGCCATTGTCCCTGTCATGGGGCGCACGTGTCGCCCGTTTCAGGGCTGGCGTTATCTTGCCGGGACTGAGGCACCAACTGATATCGAGCGTCTGGCGAGCGGCGCGGCGGCGCTGCCTGAAGACATGCGTCGCCAATTGCAATCGATGGGGTTGCTTTAATTTCTGCGCCCCGGAAGGCCACAAATGCTGATCAACGCCCTCGTATTGCTAGTCCTCGCCTTTGCCGCGCAGCAATTGTGGCGCACGGTGCGGCACGCTTCGCCTGATCTTGTCTCGGTCTATGTCGCCCGCGCCAGCGGTTATGCCTTGATCCTGCTGTCAGCTTTTCTGGCGCTGACCGGCCGCGAACTTCCCGGACTGGTTGTGGTCGTCATCGGCCTGTTCGTGCTGGGGCGCGGTGCGTTGCGCCCGGCTTTCGAGCGGTTGCTGCGGCGCGGCGGCAGGTCCCGCAAGGCCAATTTGCGCACCGCCATGATCGAGCTTGAAATCCTGACCGGTGGAAGTGGCCTGGATGGCACCGTGCTGGCGGGTGATTTTGCCGGCGCGCGCCTGAACGATCTGTCGCGCGAGCAATGCTTCCAGCTTTATAGGTCGGCAGTGCAGATGGATCGGGCCGGCGCGCGCTTACTTGAAGCTTATTTCGACCGCCGATTTCCCGGCTGGCGTAGCGCAGGCAATGGCAACCGTGACACGCGCGCCCGTAATCAGGAGGTCAGTTCCGGGCCTATGTCCGAGGACGAGGCCTATCAAATCCTTGGCCTTGGCAAAGGCGCGCCGCGCGGCGACATCCTGCGCGCGCATCGTCAAATGATGAAAAAGTGGCACCCCGACCTTGGCGGCGCGACCGAGGTCGCCGCCAGATTGAATCAGGCCCGCGATGTTCTGGTTCGGCTCAAAGCCTGAAGCCTCGACCGTCTGCGACTGGATAGTGCTCATGGCAGGCCCCTCAATTGCGTGTGGCGAAGCAGGCAAAGCCGCTGCGCTTCAGATTTTTGCAGGCAGCTTCAGCCGATGCCATTTGCAGGCCCGTAAAGCGGGCGCGGTAAAATGTGCGGTGGCCACTGCCAACCCTGATGGTCATGGTTCTTGCGCTCGCCAGGACGTTGCGGGCATGGCTCCGCGCCCGGTCAAGCAAAGCGGTGGCCTGATCAGCCGTGCCTGTTGCGCCGATCTGGATCATCCAGTCGGTGCCCTTGGCGGCGATTTGCGGATGGGCGTCCACCGGCGCGGCCTTGTCAGCAGCTTCGGCATGCGCGCCGAGCGCGCGGCCCTGGGGCCCAACCTGCCAACCCAGCGCCGCCGGGGTGGCGTCCGTGCGCTGATGCTCCGGCCAACGCGGGTTCTCGGCCTTGTGCGTTTCCACAGGAATGGTGGCGACGCTGCGGCTGTCGACGGTCGGTTGTGCTTCCTTGACCGGTTTGGAAGGCTTAACGGTGAAATAGACCGCCCGAACCTTGTGCACATCGAGATGCGCGACCTGGGGATCAACCGCAGCAACGACCAGCCGGGGCGCAGCATCCTCGTGCGTCAAGGCTACGGTCCGGGTCTTGATCGGCAGCGGCTGTGGCCGCGGTTCGTCGTTTCGTGCAACGGCGCGTTGTGGCAGAGCTTCACCCGGATCGCGGATCAGCGCGACAGTGCGCACGGTCCCAGCGCGGTCCAGATTGGCATTGATCAGCCTGGCCATGATCTTGTCACGACCACGCCAGCTCGTGCCACCCAGCACCACCGAGATGATATGGCGGCCATCGCGCCGCACCGATGTCAGCAGATTGAAGCCCGAAGCTGTGGTGAAACCCGTCTTGATGCCATCCATGCCTTTGACATAATTCAGCATGTGGTTGTGGTTGTGCATGTGGAACCCGTGCCAGACATAATGCCGGGTCGAGAAATAATGGTAATACTGCGGGAAGCTCTCCTGGATCGCCCGGCCCAGGATCGCCACATCGCGGGCCGTGGTGATCTGTGCCGGGTTCGGCAGTCCGGACGCATCAGCATAATGGGTGTGCATCATGCCCAACTGGCGGGCCTTGGCATTCATCATCTGGGCAAAGTGCGCTTCCGAGCCACCCAGATTTTCGGCAATCACCACCGCCATGTCATTGGCTGACTGGGTGACAATCGATTTAATGATCGCCTCGACTGAAACACGGGTGCCAGCCCGCGCGCCGAGCTTGGTCGGCTCCTGCGAGGCGGCGTGGCGCGACACGCGCATGCGGGAATGGATCGAGATTTTACCCTTCGCCATTTGCTCGAACAGCAAATAGAGCGTCATCACCTTGGTGAGCGAGGCGGGATGGCGCGGCGCATCAATGTTGGTTCCAGCCAGCACCCGACCGGTCTTGGCGTCCATCACAATATCGGCAAACGGCGGATCATAGGGATGATAATGGCGCGCGGCATGGCGCACATGATGCCTGCGCTGATGATACCTGACATGGTGGCGGAAATGTCGGGTGTGATGATGGCGGTAGCGGGCCATCGCCGCCTGGCTCATCGTGCCACTCACGGCCAAAACCAAGGCCAGAACCCAGATCAGCGATACACGCCCACAACGCAAACCAAACTTCACCATCACGCCAGTCCTCAACCACCCCACCCCGACAAGGGCAGAGTCACGCAAATGTCACAGGAGGAGAACCTATCAAAACAGGGTTACACCGAAGTTAAAATGCTGAGATTTGCGTTGGGCCCGGTGCCAGGCCCTAGGCGGCGGATCCGTCCGGGCTGGCACCCGATGTCACCAAAGCCACATAACGTCGGCGCGCCAGCGGCACAGCCTGCCCGCGCGGCGCATAAATATTCTGGTCGAGAAAATGCGCGGTCAGCCGGAAGGCGTCGGCCAATTCTTCGCTTGAAACGGCGCCAGCCCCGCCCAGCGCCTGAGCTCTTGCCATGAAATCAGGCAGGCGCAGCAGTTTGTCGGCCCAGGGTCGTCCGGCTTCGGCGGTGACGGCACGGCCAGTGCGCGGCGAGACAAAGGCCAGATGTTCACGCGCCCCGGTGATGGCGCAAGCGCTGAGGTCAAGCCCAAATCCCAGTTCACGCAGCAGCGCCAGCTCCAGCGCAGCGACGAGCGGCGCGGCGTGATCCGCGCCCGCCAGCCGCTGGCAGATCAGCAGTGCGAGCGCATAAATCCCCGCAAAGGCCTCGCGTTCCGGCAACAACCGCAACAAATGGCCAAGATGGCTGACGCCCTGCAACGCTGCTTCTGACGCCATCAGGTTCGCGGCGCGCAGCGTCACTGGCTCCACCACGAACGCCCCCAGTTGCTCTTCCAGCCGCGCTCGCCAACTGACCATCAGCGAATTGCCGCTTTGCAGCACCGGCTGGAGATTGCGCGAGCGCCCGCCGCGCACCACGCCCATGTGGCGGCCATGGCCCGCCGTCATGACTTCGAGAATGACCGATGTTTCGCCCTGGCGGCGTGTTCCCATCACCAGAGCTTCATCCTGCCAATCCATGATCCTAGCTGCCGCCCTTTGGAAATTCGAGCCCCATTTCGCGGTAGCGCGCCGGATCGTCCGCCCAATTGGCCCGCACTTTGACATGCAGGAACAGATGTATCGGGCATTCCGCCGCCTCGGCAATATCGCGCCGTGCCGCCGACCCAATCGATTTGAGCGTGCGCCCGGCTTCGCCAATGACGATTTTCTTGTGGCCGTCGCGCTCGACAAAAATCGTCTGCTCGATGCGTGCCGAGCCATCCGCCAGTTGTTTCCAGCTATCGGTTTCGACATGCGAGCGATAGGGCAGTTCATCATGAAGCCGCTCGAACATTTTCTCGCGGGTGATTTCCGCCGCCAGCAGGCGCAACGGCGCATCCGAAACCTGGTCTTCAGGATACAGCCAGGGGCCAGGGGCCATCATCGCACCCAGCCTGGCCCGCATTTCGGGAAGGCCATAACCCCGCAAGGCGGAAATCATGAAGGTCGCGGAAAATTGCGCCCGTGCATTGAGCTGGCTGGCAATTTCCAGCAAGGCATGCGCTTCCAGCGTGTCGATCTTGTTGAGAATCAGCACCTTGTTGCGCTTTTGCTCGGCGAGCCCGGCCAGAATCGCCAGCGTCTCGTCATCGTGGGCGCGTTTGACATCGACCAGCAAAGCCACGACATCCGCATCGCCCGCGCCGCTCCATGCCGAGGCCACCATCGCCCGGTCAAGCCGCCGCTTGGGGGCAAAAATGCCCGGCGTGTCGACAAAAATGATCTGCGCCGCCCCCTCCATGGCAATGCCACGCACCAGCATCCGCGTCGTCTGCACTTTATGCGAGACGATCGAGACTTTGACACCGACCAGCGCGTTGAGCAGCGTCGATTTGCCGGCATTGGGCGCGCCGATCAGCGCGACAAAGCCGCAGGACGTGCCCACATCATCATTCATCCGCCGCTCCTTTTGTCGCCCGCCCGCGCTTTGGCGATATTGTCCATGCGGTCAAGAAAACCCTTCGCTGCGGCCTGTTCCGCAACGCGCTTGCTGGCACCGGAGGCCATGAAGGGCTCGTGGCCCTCGACTTCGACGGCCAGCATGAAATGCGGCGCGTGTGCCGGCCCAGACCGGCTGATCTCGACATAGTGCGGCGGGGCGAGGCCGCGACCCTGCGCCCATTCCTGCAATCGCGTCTTGGCATCGCGCAGCGGTCGACGCGGCGCGTGCATCCGGGCCAACCAGGCCGAAGCGACCACCCTTTGCGCCGCTTCATAGCCCGCATCGACAAACACCGCGCCAATCAGCGCCTCGCAAACATCGCCCAGAATTGCCACCTTGCGCGCCCCGCCGGCCTGGATTTCGCTGTCGCCAAGCCGCACATAATCCCCCAGGTGCCAATCTGCCGCCACTTCAGCGCAGCTTTCGCGCCGCACCAATTCAGCGAGACGTCGCGATAATTCGCCTTCGTCACTGTCCGGAAATTCGCGCCGCAACATGTCCGCGACGGCCAGACCGAGCACCCGGTCGCCCAAAAACTCCAGCCGCTGATAGCTCGCCCCGCGCGACGTGCCTGCTGCCAGGGAACTGGCATGGGTCAGTGCCTGCATCATCAAGCCTTCGTCACGAAAATCATGGCCGAGCAAGCGCTGCAGCCCGGCCCATTCGTCTGGCACGCGCGCCAAATCAGCGGATCCGCGTGAACAGCCGCGACCATCGGATGCTCGTCGGCCATTTCCAGAACTGGACGAAGGAATCCTGCGGCCGCATCGAGAACCAGATGATCTGGGCGCGACCTTCAAGATTGTCGAAAGGCACGAAGCCGACGCCATCTTCGCTGGGGGGCACGCGGGAATCGGAGGAATTATCGCGGTTGTCGCCCATCATGAAATATTCGTCCGGCGGCACATGGAAGGCTTGCGTATTGGCATACATGCCGGTGTCGCCATTAAGCTGGATTTCGACATGCTTCACGCCGCCCGGCAGCGTTTCAAGATAGGTCGCCACCGGCTGGGTATTGCCATAGGCGTCCGTCGTCTTGAAACTGGTGATCGACGTGCGCGGCACCGTGACATTGTTGATCGTGAGGCGGCCCTGCACCATCTGCACGGTATCACCTGGCAGGCCGATGACCCGCTTGATGTAGTCGGTCGCATTGTCGCCCGGAAACTTGAAAACAACCACATCTCCCCGCTTTGGAGGGGCAGCAAAAAAGCGCCCCTTGAAAAAATGCGGATCAAACGGCGTTGTATAATTTATCGTGTCGAAAGAATAACTTGCAATAAATTTATAAACCTGTGGCAAAAATGGGATAGAATATTCAGAGTATCCGTAGGAATATTTGGAAATGAAAATATAATCGCCAACCAGCAAAGTTGGAATCATCGAACCTGACGGAATGACAAAGGGTTGAAACAGGAAGGTCTGCACCACCAGGGCTATGCCCAAAGCCTGAGCAATGACCTTGATCAGCTCGCGAACGCCGCCCTCGGCTGCGGGGCTGGTCTCGGTCGGCATGCCAGATTTGGTCTTTGCTGGCTCGGTCATGGGGCTCATTCCGTTTTCCTTAACGATGCCGAAGCTCTAGTGGAGCCAAACGGCAAACACAAGGCGAAGCTGAAAAAGACCGGGTTCATCCCCGTGCGGCGCGCTGATGCGAAAATGCAACACTTGGTGCAAAAACGCAGGAAGGACTCCAAGTTAACTTGCCGCTAACCATAATTGGGATGAATGTCCACGAGAAGGCAAGAATCGGGGTTTTTTTATGGACAGGCGTTGGTTTTTAATTGGTGGCACTGCGGCTTTGGCAGGTTGCACCACCGATAGTACAGGCAATAAGCTCAAGCTCGCATCGACGGACCCTTATAAACCGCATTTCATTTCGCCGGATGCGAAAGTTGAACCTGGCCATCGCGATCTGCGCCCGGCCAATCTCATGGCGGGCAACATTCCCAGCATCGGCCCGTTTGACAAAGCCGTCTATGCCGGGATGCCGAACGACATTCATCCGATTCCGCCGCTGGATTTCAAGCGTGTCAACAAGGCGTTTTTGCGCAGCGTCGTGCTCTATCCGACGGTCGAGAAGGCCGGCACCATCTACGTCAATCCGCATCAGCGCTATCTCTATCTGACGCTGGGCGATGGCCGCGCCATCCGCTATGGCGTCGGCGTCGGCCGCGCCGGCTTTGCCTGGAAAGGCATCGCAGATGTGCGCATCAAGCGCGAATGGCCGCGCTGGATTCCGCCGGCTGAAATGGTGGCGCGCCAGCCCGAACTGAAGCCCTATGCTGCCCCCAAGGGCATGCCGGGTGGCATCAACAACCCGCTTGGCGCCCGCGCCCATTATCTGTGGGAAGGCAACCACGACACCTATTATAGGATACACGGCACCAACGAGCCTGAATCCATCGGACAGGCCATGTCGTCAGGCTGCATCCGCATGCATAATCTCGATGTGGTGGATCTCTACAACCGCTGCAATCTCGGCAGCAAAGTCATTGTGATGTGACGCGGAGGGCGGCGCGTCTGCGCGCCGCTTTTAGGCCCCTCCGCAGTAAATTCGAGCGTTGTTATTATGTAATTTCGAGCGGAGCGAAGCAACCCCCGGGTTTACAGAACCCCAGGGTTGGTTAGGTGGGTCGCGACTCGCAATGACGGCGGAGCTACGCTCGCAATGACAGATTGCGCGCCTTACAATGCGGCATAACAAGCCGCAACGGGCAAGCGGCCCCTAAACCTTCTCGACCTGGCCATATTCGAGATCAACCGGCGTCGCGCGACCGAAGATTGACACGGCAACCTTGACCCGCGAGCGGCTTTCGTCGACTTCCTCGACCACGCCATTGAACGAGGCAAACGGGCCGTCGGCGACGCGCACCGTCTCGCCCACCTCGAAATGGATCGCCTGCGTCGGATGTTCGACCCGCTCCTTGACGTGGCCCTTGATGCGCTCCGCCTCGATATCGGGGATCGGCATCGGCTTCTTGTCGGAGCCGAGGAACCCTGTCACTTTGGGAGCGTTCTTGATCAGATGATAGACATCATCGGTCAAATCGCAGCGCACCAGCACATAACCGGGGAAGAACTTGCGTTCAGAATTGATCTTGCGCCCGCGCCGCACTTCGACGATGTTTTCGCTGGGAACCAGAATTTCCTCGAATTTATCGGCGAGCCCGCGCTGCGCTGCATGTTCGCGGATTGATTCAGCGACCTTCTTTTCAAAATTCGAATAGGCGTGGACGATATACCAGCGCATTGCCATGACGGCCTCCGGGATTAATGGCCGAGGGACAGGATGAACAGCACGGCGTGGCTGATCACCCAGTCGGTGAGTAGGAAAAACAGGCTGGCAAGAAACGACAGGGCAATCACCACGATGGTCGTGTAAATCACTTCCTGACGGCTCGGCCAAACGACCTTGGCGGCCTCGGCGCGCACCTGCTGGATGAATTCAAAAGCACTGGCCATGGCCGTCCTGTCATGTTTCCCATAAAATCGCGGCGCGGAACCGGGGGGTTACGCGCCATGGCTTTGCTATAATCCCGAACCCCCATAATTCCAAGCGCGAATTTCGAGACTGGCATTATGCACAGAAGCTTTGCAGGCCCCGCTCTGGCGAAATTCTGCCAACGGTCTAAATAGACATGATCCCAACAGAGTTCTGGAAAACCATGGCCCGCGATAAATCCCCTGCCGATGCCGGACTTGGCTTCCCCCACCGCGCCAGTGCCCCCGAGCGCGTCATCCGCGTGCGCGGGGCGCGCGAGCACAATCTGAAGAATGTCGATCTCACCGTCCCGCGGGACCAGCTTGTGGTGTTCACCGGCCTTTCGGGCTCCGGCAAATCCTCACTGGCGTTTGACACGATCTATGCCGAAGGCCAGCGCCGCTATGTTGAATCGCTCTCCGCCTATGCCCGGCAATTTCTGGAAATGATGCAGAAGCCGGACGTTGACCAGATCGACGGCCTGTCGCCGGCCATTTCCATCGAGCAGAAAACCACGTCCAAGAACCCGCGCTCGACGGTGGGCACCGTCACCGAAATCCAGGATTACATGCGCCTGCTCTGGGCGCGCGTCGGCATTCCCTATTCGCCCGCCACCGGCCTGCCAATCGAGGCGCAGACGGTGAGCCAGATGGTTGACCGCGTGCTGGCTTTGCCCGAGCGCTCAAGGCTGTATCTGCTCGCCCCGGTGGTGCGCGGGCGCAAGGGCGAATACCGCAAGGAAATTGCCGAATTTTCCAAGAAGGGCTTTCAGCGCCTGAAGATCGACGGGCATTTCCACGATATTGCCGATGCGCCGGTGCTCGACAAGAAGCTGAAACACGACATTGACGTGGTGGTGGATCGCCTCGTGGTGCGGCCCGACCTTGCCACCCGCCTCGCCGAAAGCTTTGAAACCGCGCTGGAACTGGCCGACGGCATCGCCACCATCGAATTTGCCGATGACAGCGCCGGCAAAATCACCTTTTCGTCGAAATTCGCCTGTCCGGTTTCCGGCTTCACCATTGCCGAGATCGAGCCGCGCCTGTTCTCGTTCAACAATCCGTTCGGTGCCTGCCCGGCCTGTTCCGGCCTTGGCTCGATCCAGAAGGTCGATGCCGAGCGGGTCATTGCTGATCCGTCGCTGACGCTGGCCAAAGGTGCGGTTGCGCCCTGGGCGAAATCGACATCGCCTTATTATGGTCAGACGCTGGAGGCGATTGCCCGGCACTACAAGACCAAAATGAACATCGCCTGGGACAAGCTGCCCGAAAATGTCCGCGAGGTCATTCTCAATGGCTCCGGTGACGAGAAAATCACCTTTGCCTACAATGACGGCCTGCGCGCCTATGAGGTGCACAAGGCCTTTGAGGGCGTCATCACCAATCTGGAGCGCCGCTTCAAAGAGACGGAATCTGACTGGGCGCGCGACGAAATCGGCCGCTTCATGGGCGCCTCGCCATGCCCCGCCTGCCAGGGCTTTCGCCTGAAACCAGAGGCGCTGGCGGTGAAGATTGATGGCTGCCACATCGGCGAAATTTCGGAACTCTCGGTGGCCGCCGCCCGCGACTGGTTTGTGGCGCTGCCCTCCAGGCTTGATGCCAAGCGCAACGAGATCGCCGCCCGCGTGCTGAAGGAAATCCGCGACCGGCTGACCTTCCTGCTCGATGTCGGGCTGGAATATCTGACGCTGGCGCGCGGTTCGGGCACGCTGTCTGGCGGCGAGAGCCAGCGCATCCGCCTCGCCTCGCAAATCGGCTCCGGCCTGACCGGCGTGCTTTATGTGCTCGATGAGCCCTCGATCGGCCTGCACCAGCGCGACAATGCCCGCCTGCTCGAAACCCTGCGCCGCCTGCGTGATCTCGGCAACAGCGTCATCGTCGTCGAGCATGACGAGGACGCCATTCTTTCCGCCGATCATGTCGTCGATGTTGGCCCCGGCGCGGGTATTCATGGCGGCGAAATCATTGCCCAGGGCACGCCCGCCGACATCATCGCCAACCCGAATTCGCTCACCGGGCAATATCTGGCCGGCACGCTCAGCGTGCCGATCCCCCGGCGGCGCAAGCCGCAGCCGGGCAGGGCGCTGAAACTGGTGGGCGCGCGCGGCAACAATCTGAAGAACGTCACAACCGCGATTCCGCTCGGCCTTTTCACCTGCGTCACCGGCGTTTCGGGCGGCGGCAAATCAACCTTGATCATCGACACGCTCTATGCCGCCGTCGCCCGCCGCCTGATGGGCGCAACCGACCATCCCGCGCCGTTTGACCGGCTGGAGGGGCTGGAACTGCTCGACAAGGTGATCGACATTGACCAATCGCCGATTGGCCGCACCCCGCGCTCCAACCCCGCCACCTATACCGGCGCGTTCACGCCGATCCGCGACTGGTTTGCGGCGCTGCCCGAGGCCAAGG
>VFSW01001549.1_pt1 | contig 35043 bp, 35 predicted proteins | sample 5358111 | NCBI WGS metagenome assembly VFSW01 (sample SAMN11554181, study PRJNA540505) | mine drainage metagenome | isolation source: sediment from site ElyBrook_90M | place: USA: Ely Copper Mine, Vershire, VT | collected 2017 | reverse complement strand
TCCTCGAACCCCCTCGCCACCCAAAACTCACGCATCTGCCCGGTTATCGTCCATCGTCGTTGCTGGTTGCGGAATCGCTGCATGAACGCAATCGGTTTTGTAAATATAGATCGTTCCGTGGTAACCTGAATAAGCTTTTGAAACCCAGTACATCGTTTGGAACCTCACACGATAAGCGTTCGCCTCTCGCTGCACCGTCTCATTCGAGTCTCGGGAACTTCATTGCTGGAAAGAGAGAAGTATGAAAGAGACAGGAACAGTTAAGTGGTTCAACGCCGGTAAGGGATACGGCTTCATTTCCCGCGAGAATGGCGAGGATGTTTTCGTGCATTTTTCCGCCATCGAGGCCAGCGGTTATCGCTCGCTCGAAGAGGGCAGCAAGGTTACGTTTGTTGTGAACCGCGGCCCCAAAGGTCTGCAGGCAGAACAAGTTACACCGGCATAGTCGTTTCCAGTTTCTTTCGGACAAGTCTGTCAGGTATCGCCGCCCGAAGGTGCGGCAACGGATGCAGTTGGTTTACATGGGGTTTACTCAGGAAGCCAGCCTCCGCTGCTTCCACTTTCAGCGGATACTGACGCAGGCGCGTCTGACGAATCTGCCGAAGATAGTCCAGTTCACCCTGAAGGCGGACATGTCGATGTTCATGCAATATCGCATACCCGTCCAGGAGGGGCCTGCAATTTGTCTCCAGATTCTCACCAATACGCTGGCTGGCTCCGACGAGCAGGAAGTTGAGCCAGCCTCGTACGCGGTAACAACCGAACACCTGTCGAGTTTTGCGTCCGCTCGAACGATCAGCGAAGAGGCGAAGATGGCGCGGCGAAAGCCGCGTCCTCCCTTCAAACCGTCGAGCTCGTCGCAGTTGAAGCTCCCGCCGAAAATCAACTGAAGATTTTCAGGGCTTTCGAAAAACGATGATGTGCTGCTCCGGCAGAACTTCGATCGTCCTGTCGAAACGATAGCCCTCCGGCTGCACTTCCGCCCGGACCTGCGCCACCGTCATCTTGTGCTCGGTCCGGATGGGTACGTTGGGGTCTTCCGCCCGGTACTCCAGAAACACAATGCGCCCGCCGGGTTTCAGCGCTTCCCGGATACGGTCGAGCATCTTTTCCGGCTCCGAAAACTCATGGTAAACATCCGCCAGCAGCACCAGGTCGATTGAGTTCTTCGGAAGCTTCGGGTCCTCCGCCGTGCCCAGCACTGCGCGCACATTCGTCAGATGTCTGGCGGCGATGTTCAGCGCGAACCGGTCGAGCATGGGCTCCTGAATATCCTCTCCATAGACCACGCCGCCCGCGCCCACGCGTTCCGCCATCCGCCAGGTAAAGTACCCGACGCCCGCCCCGATATCGGCCACGGTGGACCCGGGTTGAATGCCGATCGCATCCAGCGCCTGGTCCGGACGTTCTTCGCTTTCCCGCTCCGGGCGCACCAGCCAGCCGGCGCCGGCCGCGCTCATCACGCCCGCGATCCGCCGATGCGTGATCGGGTGGACGTCTTCCCCGGCGCATACGAACGCCGCCAGCAGAAATACGGCTACAAACCGGCTTTTTTCCATAGGTCGTCCACTTTCCGTTTGACCCCGGGCGACATGCGGATGACTTCCGGCCAGGGCCTGGTAAACCCTTCTCCCGGCCACTTCCGCGTAGCGTCGATCCCCATCTTGCTGCCGTAATTGACCAGCCGGCTGGCGTGATCGAGCGAATCGACGGGCCCCATGGTGAACTGGATATCGCGTTCCGGATCGATGTTGTTGAACGCCCTCCAGGCCACTTCGCTCACGTTCTGCACGTCCACGTCTTCATCCACCACCACGATGCACTTCGTGAACATCGCCTGGCCCAGCCCCCAGATTGCGCTCATGACCTTGCGCGCATGGCCGGGGTAGGATTTGCGGATCGAAATCAGCATCAGGTTATGGAAAATGCCCTCGGCCGGCATGCACATATCGCGCACTTCGGGGATCTGCATCCGCATCAGCGGCAGAAAAATGCGCTCGATCGCCTTGCCCATGTAGAAATCTTCCATTGGCGGGGGGCCGACGATGGTGGTCGCATAAACGGGTTCCTTTTTCTGCGTGATGCAGGTGACGTGGAACACCGGGTACTCGTCGGCCAGCGAGTAGTAGCCGGTATGGTCGCCGAACGGGCCTTCGGTGCGCAGTTCTCCCAGTTCGACATACCCTTCGAGCACGATTTCGGCGTTCGCGGGCACTTCCAGATCGACGGTGTGGCACTTCACCATCTCCACCGGACTGCCGCGCAGGAAACCGGCGATCGTCATCTCATCCAGATCGGGAGGCAGCGGCAGAATGGCGGAATACATGGTGGCCGGATCGGAGCCGATGGCCACCGCGACATCCATCCGCGTGGATTTCCCTTCCGCGACACGTCTCCTGTAATGTTCCGCGCCCTGTTTGTGGGTCTGCCAGTGCATGCCAGTGGTGCGCTCGTCGAAGACCTGGAGCCGGTACATGCCGCAGTTGCGCTTGCCGGTGTCGGGATTGCGGGAGAACACCATGGGCAACGTCACGAACGGGCCGCCGTCATCCGGCCAGCAGGTCAGGATGGGGTAATCGTGGAGCGAGAAGCCCTCGGTTTTGATGACTTCCTGGCATGCGCCTTTCGAGACGAGCTTCGGGAAGAACGCCCCGATCTCGACCAGCTTCGGCAGCATTTTGAGCTTGTTGACGAGCCCTTCCGGCATGCGCATTTCGAGGTACTCACTAATGCGGCCGGCGATCTCGTCGATGGAATCGACCTGGAGCGCAATCTCCATGCGGCGCATGCTCGCGAAGCCGTTGATCAGGACGGGGATCTTCGAGCCCGCGGGTTTCTCGAAGAGAAGCGCGGGGCCGCCGGTTTTCACGGAGCGATCGGCAAATTCGGCGATCTCAAGTTTCGGATCTACTTCAATGGAGATGCGTTTGAGTTCTTTGTTTTTTTCAAGGGCGCGGATATAGTCGCGGAGATCGTCGTATGCCATTCGATACCGCTACCATGATACGAATGAGGCGCCGCGACGGCGCCCGTGCGGTCTTCCCTGCGGTTGGCGCCAATTGGCGCGATGGCAAACAAGGAAGGATTCGAAGGCAGCTGGAGAGGGGTCGTCGAACCTTATCTAATATCATTGCAAGTTCACATGGCCACTCGGATTGCATTCATCACAGGCGCCAGCCGCGGCATCGGGAAAGCGTGCGCTCTGGCTCTGGCGGCCGCCGGGGCGAAGATCGTGCTCGCCGCGCGCCAGCTCGAGAAACTGGAAGAAGTCGCGGCTGAAATTCGCGCCGCAGGTGGAGAGGCCTTTGTTGTTTCGATCGATCTCAGTTCGCAGGATTCCATCAAAGCCGCTTTCTTGAAGGCTTCGAAAGAGTTCGGGCGCATCGACATCCTGGTCAACAACGCCGGCGTCACCCGCGACGGGTTGGCTCTGCGCATGAAGCGCGACGATTGGGACGCCGTCCTGCAAACGAATCTTTCGGGTTCGTTTTTCTGCATCCAGCAGGTGATTTCGGGGATGATTCGCGAACGCTGGGGACGGATCGTGAACATCGCGTCCGTGGTGGGCGAATCGGGCAACGCCGGACAGTCGAATTACGCCGCGTCGAAAGCCGGGCTGATCGGGTTGACGAAATCGCTTGCGCAGGAACTGGCTTCGCGCAACGTCACCGTCAACGCCGTCGCGCCAGGCTTCATCGAAACCGACATGACGGCGGCTCTGAGCGACGAACTGAAAGCCAAAGTGGCGGACTCGGTCCCGCTGAAGCGCATGGGCAAGCCCGAGGATATCGCCGCCGCCGTAAGATTCCTGTGCAGCGACGAAGCCGGTTACATTACGGGCCATGTGCTCGATGTGAACGGCGGCATGTACATGCGCTGAGTGTCCGGAACCGATGCGCGACACTGGGAGCAGATGCGATCCAGGAAAAACGCCTTGCTTGCCATGAGCCTTTTCGCCGCGACTTCGCTCGCCGCCGCCGGAATCTTCCCGTACCCTTACACGCAGGAAGACCTGCCCAACGGCCTGCGTCTGATTACCGTTCCGACGGATTACCCGAACATTGTCTCGCTGTTTATCGTGGTGGGCGCCGGTTCGCGGAATGAAGTCGAACCCGGCAAGAGCGGCTTCGCGCATCTGTTCGAGCATCTGATGTTCCGCGGCACGGCGGAGTTCCCGCCGGAGCGCTATCAGGCCGAATTGCAAAACGCCGGCGCGGCCTCGAACGCCTTCACCAGCGACGACCTCACGGCCTTCCACACCACTTTTTCGAAAGAAGATCTGCCCCGCATTCTCTCGATGGAGGCCGACCGCTTTCAACACCTCGCGTACGAGCCCTCGGCTTTCAAGACCGAGACCCTGGCGGTGCTTGGCGAATACAACAAGAACAGCGCGAGCCCGGCATCGAAGTTGCACGAGACGGTTCGGGCCACGGCGTTCAAAACTCACACGTACCGGCACACCACGATGGGTTTCCTGAAAGATATCGAGGCGATGCCGGACGAATACGACTACAGCCGCCAGTTCTTCGAGCGCTACTACCGGCCCGAATACACCACCATTATTGTCGCCGGAGATGTGGACGCGAAGAAGGTCCGGTCACTGGTGGATGAGCGCTGGGGCACGTGGAAACGCGGCAGTTTCAAGCCGTCCATCCCCGTTGAGCCGGAGCAGGATGCCCCGCGCACCGCGCATATCGACTGGCCTTCGGAAACTCTGCCGTGGGTGGAGGTCGCTTATCGGGGGCCTGCCTACACGGACACCGCCGCGGAAACCGTGGCGCTCGACGCCATCGCGCGGCTTGGCTTCGACCGGACTTCACCGCTTTACCAGAAGCTGGTCATCGAAGAGCAGAAGGTGGATGCGCTGCGGGCCGGGCCGCCCAACAATCTCGATCCGGAGTTATTCGGCGTACTGGCGCGCGTGAAGCATGTGGCCGATTTGCCTTATGTGCAGCAGCAGGTAATCGCCACTGCCGAAGGCTTCGGCACAACGCTGGTGGATGCGAAGAAGCTGGAGATACTCAAGCAGCATCTGCGCTATGAATTCGCGCTCGAACTCAACAACAGCGAGTCGATCGCGGAGACGGTGGCCCGGTTCGTAGCGCTGCGCCGGACGCCGGAGACCATCGATCGCTATTACGATGAGTACGCGAAGCTCACGCCCGACGATATCCGGAACGTGGCGCGGAAGTATCTGATCGACAGGAACCTCACCGTGGTGACGCTGTCGTCCGATCCAAAGAAACAAGATGCAGGTGCAAAATGAAGCGGGGTGCGCTCTTGTTCGCATTGACTGCGGCGGCCGCGTTCGGCGAGCCGCGCATCGTTCAACTGCCGGGGAAGTCGCCTCTCATCACGCTGCGGTTCGTGTTCACCACGGGGTCGGCGTCGGACCCGGCGGATAAGCCCGGCCTCGCGCATCTGACCGCCGAACTAATGGGCAACGGCGGCACGAAGGACATGACTTACAAACAGATCGTGGACGCCATGTATCCGATGGCGACTTCGGTCGAAGTCTACTCCGACAAGGAGATGACGACCTTCGTGGGCGAGACGCACGTCGATAATCTGGACAGGTTTTACGGGCTGATGCGCGATATCGTCCTGCATCCCGGATGGCGCGCGGACGATTTTGAGCGCGTGCGCGACGATTCGGTGAACGCTTTGCGCGTGAGCCTCCGCGGGAACAACGACGAGGAACTGGGCAAGGAAGAACTGTACAACACGATCTATCGGGGGTGCCCCTACGGGCACGAAAACCTGGGTACTGCCGCGGCCCTGGGGAAGATGACCGTGGCCGATTTGCAGGACTTCCATCGCCGCCATTACACCCAGGCCAATCTCATCGTCGGGATTGCTGGCGGTTATCCGCCGGAGTTTGCGGCGCGCGTGAAACGCGATTTCGCGGCTTTGCCGGAGGGTCCGGCCGACCGTTACGACGAACTGCCGCCGCCCGCGAAGATTACGCACAACCAGGCCACGCTGGTGCGGAAGGACACGCGGTCCGTTGCCTGGTCGCTGGGATATCCGATCGATGTGAAGCGCGGCGACCCCGATTTTCCGGCGCTGCTCGTCATGCAGTCCTGGCTCGGCCAGCATCGCGAGAGCGGCGGACGCCTGTACGGCCGGATGCGCGAGTTGCGCGGGTTGAACTACGGCGATTACGCCTATGTGGAGTACTTCCCGCGAGGGATGTTCCGCTTCGATCCGGAGCCCAACCTGGCCCGCCATCAACAGATTTTTCAAATCTGGATTCGCCCCGTGGAGCCGCCGAACGCCGTGTTCGCGTTGCGCCTGGCGCTCTTCGAACTCAACAAACTGGTGAAGGACGGGATTCCCCCGGCTGAGTTCGAGAAGACCCGTTCGTTCCTTTCGAAGTACGTCAATATTCTGACGAAGACGAAATCCGCCGAACTCGGCTACGCGATCGACAGCGTATATTACGGCATTCCGAACTACAACGAGTACATCCGGAGCGCGCTTGCGAAACTGACCGTTGCGGACGTGAATGCCGCCATCCGGCGGCATATGCGGGCGGAGAATCTCGATATCGTTGGTGTCGCGAAAGACACCAATTCCATCGGCGCGGCGCTGACGGGCGGCGATCCGAGCCCGATTCACTACAACACCACCAAGCCGCAGGCCGTGCTGGACGAGGACAAGATTGTGGAACACTGGCCGCTGCATCTGCGCGCGGAAGATGTGACGGTGGCGCCGGTCGAAACGGTCTTCGAAGATTAACGCGAACGGTACAGCAAGTGCCGCCGCAGGGGATGGCCTTCCGCGAGCTTCGGATGATCGAAGTCGCCGGCCAGGTCGTGAACCATCCCCGCCTTCTCCATCACGCGTCTGGACCGCAGGTTCGCCGGGACGGTGAACGCGACGATCTCGTCCAGCCGCAGGGTTTCGAATCCGTATTGGAGCACGGCGCGCGCCGCTTCCGTCGCGAGCCCTCGTCCCCATAGATCCGGAGCCAGCCGCCAGCCGATCTCAACGCACGGCGTGAAATGTGCCTCGAACAAAGCGACTTCAGGTCCCATAAACCCGATAAACCGGGCGCCCTCACGCAGTTCGATGGCAAATCTCCCGAATCCGCGCTGCCTGAAGTGGGCTTCGATCCGGTCTGCATACGCATCGCTTTGCTGCCGCGAGAGCGGCCCGGGGAGAAACTCCACAACCTGCGGATCGCTGTTCATCAGCGCGAACGGTTCGCGGTCCTCCGGCTTCCATTTTCTTAATCGGAGACGCCCGGTCTCGAGAACGATCACACCCAGATTATGCCAGGTCAGGCCTCATATTGTTTTACATATTGACAATAGTATCTGTTTGGGTTAAATATTAATCCATGAAACCGACACCGGCGGGCTGGCCCCGCTTATCGAGTGCGATCTGCTATGACGATGCCGCGGCTGCGATCGATTGGCTTTGCCGCGCCTTCGGATTTGAAGTCCGGCTGAAGGTGGAGGGCGAAGGCGGGCGGATCGAGCACAGTGAGCTTGTCTACGGCGAGGCGCTGGTCATGGTGGCCCAGAGCGGGAAGAGGCGTACGCACCCGGACTTCCCGGCGGGTGTCAGTCCCCGCTCCGTGGGCGGCGCGAATACCCAGAATCTGATGCTGTTCGTTGACAGCGCGGACGATCACTGCGCCCGCGCCCGGGCGGCCGGCGCGAAGATAGTCGAGGAAACCGCGGTTCACGATTACGGCGAGGACTACTGGGCGGACCGCAGCTATGGGGCGCTCGACCTTGAAGGCCATTTGTGGTGGTTCACCGAGCGGGTGCGGAATCCGGGTGAATAGCGCGTGAAGAAGGCGGACCTCGACGCGGCATTTCTTGCGCTTGCCGACGGGAACCGCCGCGCGGTGATCGATCTCCTGAAGAAAGAGCCGCGCCGCGCCGGAGAGATTGCGATCGCGCTGGAACTCAGCCCTCCCGCGCTGAGCCGGCATCTGCGCGTGCTGCGCCGGAGCGGATTGGTCGATGAGGAAGGGCTTGCGCGCGACGCCCGAGTGCGTATCTACCGTCTGCGGAAGCAGCCGTTCGACGAGGTGCGCGGCTGGCTGGAGGAGGTTGAGACCTTCTGGACCGGAGAACTGGCAGCCTTCAGCGGCCACGTGGAGCGCTCGAAGGCGCGGCGCAAGGGCGCCCCGAAGCGATGACGCCGGGCTCCGATCTGGTGACCGTGAGCGTCACGGTCGCGACGGACCCCGCCGAGGCGTTCGCCCTTTTCACGCAGGAGACCGATCTCTGGTGGCGGCGCGGGCCGAGGTTCCGCATCGCGGGAAAGGAGCGCGGCGTAGTGCGGTTCGAGCCGTGGCTGGGCGGCCGGCTCCTTGAAGAGTTCGAAGACGAAACGTTCACGAAAGGAACGATTACGATCTGGGAGCCGCCGGAGCGCTTCCGGTTCGAATGGCGGGGAGTGAATTTCGCCCCGGGCGAGAGCACGCAGGTAGAGGTCGCGTTCGAGGCCGTGCCAACCGGAACGCGCGTCACCGTGCGTCACTCCGGCTGGGCGGCGCTGCGGGACGATCACCCGGTGCGCCATGGCCGGCAAGGGGCCGCGTTCCTTCGCATGATCGGGCTTTGGTGGGGAGATCTGCTGACATCCTTCCGCGAGCGGTCGCAACCAATATGCTAGCGTCGGCATTGGATGGCTGAATTGACGGCGGGCGAACTGGCGGCGCGACTGCAACTTCCTCTGCGCGGAGACGCGGGGCGGCGGCTCACGGGCGCGGCCATGCTCGAAGACGCCGGGCCTGAGCAACTCGCGTTCGCGGGAGCGCCGAAATATTTCGATGCCGCCGTGCGCTCGGCGGCCGGCTGCATCGTCGCGGTCCCCGAATTTGCGGGCGCCGACGGCCAGACCGTGATTGCCTCGCCGCAGCCTCGCGCGCATTTCGCCCAGGCGTTATCGTGGCTGTATCCGGCCCGCGCGATTCGTCCGGGAGTGCATCCATCCGCGGCGGTCGAAGCCGGTGCGGAGGTCGATCCAACCGCCGAGGTGGAGGCCTTTGCGGTCATCGGCCAGGGCGCATGCATCGGCGCCCGGACCCGTGTGGGCGCGGGCTGCGCGATCGGCGCGGGCGTGCGGATCGGCAGCGATTGCCTGCTGCATCCCCGCGTCACCGTCTATGAGCGAGTCGCGATCGGCCAGCGTTGCGTGATTCATTCCGGCGCGGTCATCGGCGCGGACGGTTTCGGCTTCGAAATGACCGGCGGCGCGTACCGGAAGGTTCCACAGGTGGGTACGGTTGCGATCGGGGACGATGTGGAGATCGGCGCGAACACCTGCATCGACCGGGCAACGCTGGGCGCGACAACGATCGGCGACGGCGCGAAGCTCGACAATATGGTCCACATCGCGCACAATTGCCGGATCGGACGGCACGTCGCGATTGCCGCGCAGACGGGCCTTGCGGGCGGCGTTACCGTCGGCGATTACGCCATCGTCGGAGGGCAGGTCGGCGTCGGCGACAAGGCCCGGATCGAGGCGAAGGCTATCATCGGATCGGGAGCCGGGATTCTGACTTCCAAGATCGTGCGCGCGGGCGAACCGGTCTGGGGCACGCCGGCCCGGCCTTTGCGGCAATATCTGGGGCAACTGGCGGCGCTGGCGCGCCTCGCGAAACGGAGCAGGCAGTGATCGTGGTGATCGGCGGACATTCGCGCAACATCGGCAAGACCTCGGTGGTCTGCGGGATCGTGCGCGCGCTGCCGGACTGGAACTGGACCGCGCTCAAAATCACGCAGTACGGGCACGGCATCTGCTCGAAAGACGGCGAAGCCTGCGAGTGTTCCGACCCGGTTCATCCGATCGCGGTTTCCGAAGAGACTGGCGCGTCGCCCTCCACCGATTCGGGGCGGTTCCTGGCCGCGGGCGCGGCGCGGGCATTCTGGGTGCGGACGCCGGCCGGGGAACTGAACGAGGCCATGCCGCGCGTGCGGCGTCTGCTCGCCGCGTGCGACAACGCCATTGTGGAATCGAACAGCATCCTTCGTTTCCTCCGGCCGGATCTGTGCGCGATGGTGCTGGATGGCGCCGTCGCGGATTTCAAGCCCTCCAGCCTGCGATTCCTCGACCGGGCGAACGTTCTGGTAGTGACCGGCGAAGCCCCTCTGGCGTGGCCGCAGGTGTCGGAAAGCCTGCTGCGGAACAAGCCGCGCTTTGCCGCGCCGCCTCCTTTGTATGAAAGCCGGGGACTCATCGAAGCCATCGTCTCGCGAAAAAGCGTGCCGGTGGCTCTAAAGACTCCGGGACTCACCGCCGATCATATACACAGATGACGGTACAAACACACGAACGGACCCAGGTTGCGGTTCAGCCCATCGCCGGAACACGAGCTGGGAAATATTTGACCTTTAAATTGGGCAAAGAAGAATTCGGGATTCAGGTGATGCATGTCAGGGAGATCATGGGCGTGCAGGACATCACCGCCGTGCCTGGAACGCCGGCGCACCTGAAAGGGGTGATCAACCTGCGGGGTAAGATCATTCCGGTTGTGGATCTGCGTCTCAAGTTCACCTTTCCCGAGGCACCGTTCACCCAGACTACGTGCATCATCGTGGTTCAGGTGGAGCAGGAGGGCGAACAGGCCATGATCGGCCTGATCGTTGACGGTGTTTCCGAGGTGCTCAACCTCGCCGACAGCGATATCGAGGACGCTCCCGATTTCGGCGAAGGCGTGGAGACGCCTTTTGTGCTCGGCATTGCGAAATTCAAGGGATCCGTCAAGATTCTCCTGAAGATCGAAGACGTCCTGACGCTCAAGGAACTGCGCGGCATTGAGTCGCTGGTTCAATAAGGCTGGTTCAGTAAGGCTGGTCCGGTAAGCGTTCACAGAACCGGGGAATCGTTCCCCAGCAGCTCCCTGCGCACGATTTTGATGGGCGGGAAGCCCTGCTGCAGGAAGCGGTCGTGGAACTCCTGCAGGCTGAAGGAAGGTCCGCGCAGCTTCCGGTAATCCTCCCGCAGCTTGAGGATTTCCAGTTTGCCCAGGGTGTAATAAAGATAAGTCGGATCGGACGTGCCGCGTTTGGTCTCCACGAGGGCGGTGCTCGGCGTCTGCATGCCTTCTTTGACGAAGAAGTCGACGCCCTGATCGAATGTCATCTGGCCCGTGTGCATCCGGATGCCAACGATATAACGCGCGTTCCGCAGCAGCGCGTCCTGTACCTGGCCGAGACGCAGTTTCAGGTCGCCGGCTCCGTAGCCTTCGTCGAACATCATCTGTTCGCAGTAGTGAGCCCAGCCCTCCGCGTTGGAACTGGCTCCCAGCAGTTTCCTGACTTTCGAAGGCGCGCTCTGCACCCACAGAAACTGCACATAGTGCCCAGGGTACGTCTCATGAATCGATGTGCTGACAATCACGCCCCGGTTGAACATCTCCATATGCTCTTCGATATGTTCGGGAGTCCAGTTCTTCTCGGTTAAAGTAACGTTGAAAAACGCTTCTTTCGCGACCTTTTCGTAAGGCCCGGGAGTATCCATCGACGCCGTTGTCAGGGCGCGCATGAACGGAGGAGTTTCTTCCAGAATCGGCGGCACGGGCGACGGAATGGTCACAATGCGGTGCTGGTCGATGTAATCCCGCAGTCCTCCCAGAGTCTTGCGAAACGCGTCCAGAAGCTTATCCGGGGCCGGATGATCTTTCTCCGCTTCGGCCAGAATCTGCCGCGGCGTTTTCCCCGGATCGATCTTTTTCGCCGTTTCACGGAAGAGTTCCTGGTTCAGCCGCAGATTCTCGTAGCCGATCCGCAGTAAACGGTCGAGCGGGATATCCACCATCTCGTCGTACAGCAGCTTCTTCCGGAAGTTCTCCGCGCCGATCCGGAAATCGCCTTTCGACCGGGGCAGCAGATCGTTTTTAAGAAACGCCTCATACGACTGCAACTCACGAATCACGGCCTCGTTCGCCCGATGAAACCGGTCGAGCAGGGCGCGATCCCTGACCGTACTGAACGCGAGCGGAACGTCCTTTTGAAAGAAGCTGACGATCCCCGGCAACTGCTCGAGCGCAATCTCGGTATAAATGCGCGGCGGGTTTTTCAGATTCGCGCGCGCAGCCGCAAACAGTTTCGGCATCTGAAGTTCGCGCGCGATCGTCGATTCCATGCGCTCCTCCGGCGGCGCAAACTTGCGGCTCATGATCACGAAAACCGCATTGCTGGCCGTGCTCGAATAACGATCCGGATTGGTCTCCCAGCCGCGTATCGATTCCAGATCGAGCAGAGCGGAACGAATCGTCCCAAGCACCAGCTCGCGATCCGCAGCCTGCTCCCGCGTCAGCTTCGAGGCGGGAAAGCCCTGCACCTCGCGCTCATACTGCCGCAAGACGCCCGCCTGTTCCCGGATGGACGCACGCGAAAGGTCTTCCAGCTGCGCGTCGTACCGGTGAAACCCCGCCGAGGTTCCGGCACTTGGATTGAAGTGGAAATCCGCCTGCTCGAAGAAGCGGTCGACGAGAGCATCCCAGCCCGCCGCCTGGCCCTGCGCCGTACTCGATAACATAAGCGTCAAAATCACGAAACGCTTCATCGTCTCCCTGCCAGCATCGCCAGCAACTCCTCCGCGCCGATGATCGAAACGCCGAGCGCCTTCGCCTTTTCCAGTTTCGCGCCGGCGTCCTCGCCCGCGACCACATAAGTCGTCTTCCTGCTCACTGCCGCGGCAACCTTTCCGCCGGCCGCCTCGATCTTCTGTTTCGCTTCCTCGCGCGTCATGCGCGGCAGGCTTCCCGTAAGGACAAAGGTCATTCCCTTCAAAGGGCCCTCTTTCCGCGGGCGCATGGTGTGCTCGAACGAAAGGTTCGCGGTCTTCAACCGTTCCAGTAATTGCCGGTTGTGCGACTCACGAAAGAAGACGAAGATGCTCTCCGCTACTTTGGGTCCGACTTCCGGCGCTTCCTGCAACTCTTCGATGCTCGCTTCGGCGATCTTCTCCATCGAGCCGAAATGCTCCGCCAGGAGTTCCGCCGTTCGTTCGCCCACGAACCGGATTCCCAGCGCCGCGATCACCCGGGGCATGGGCAGGAAGCGCGAACGATCGATGTTCCGCGCGATATTGGAAGCGGACTTCTGGCCCATGCGCTCCAGATTCGCAAGCTGCTCCACATTCAACTCATATAGATCGGCCACGCTCTGCACCAGCCCGTTGTCGACCAGTTGATCGATCAGCGCATCGCCCAGACCGTCGATATTCATCACGCCGCGGGAAGCGAAATGCCGGATCGACTCCTTCAAGCGCGCGGGGCAGTTGACGTTGATGCACCGGCTGGCCGCTTCGCCTTCCTCGCGCACCACGCGGCCGCCGCAAACCGGGCATGCCTTCGGCATCCGGAACAAGCGGCGGTGCGTGCCCTGCATCTTGACCCGCACCACTTTCGGGATCACGTCGCCGCTCCGTTCCACCACGACCGTGTCGCCGATCTGCAGCCCAAGCCGGGCAATTTCGTCCTCGTTGTGGAGCGTGGCCCGCGAGACGGTCACGCCGCTCACCGACTTTGGCGCGAGGTGCGCCACCGGCGTGAGCGTGCCCGTGCGCCCCACCTGCACGGTGATGTCGAGAATTTCGGTCTCGACCTGCCTCGCCGCGTATTTGAACGCGATGGCCCAGCGCGGCGCCTTCGCCGTGAACCCCAGCCGCTGCTGCTGCGCGACGCTGTCCACTTTGAGCACCACGCCGTCGATTTCGTAAGGCAGCGACTCCCGCTGCGCCTCCCATTCGCGGCAGAAGGCAAGCGCCTCGTCGATATCCGCGCACAGATGGCGCTTTGGATTGACTTTGAAGCGGCGATGGCTCAGCCATTCGAGCGATTCCCAGTGGCTCTCGAAAATGTTCCGGCCCTGTTCGTCGAACATGAAGTACGCGTAGAAATCGAGCCTGCGCGATGCCGTGATGCCGGGTTCCAGCAATCGCAGCGACCCGGCCGCCGCATTCCGGGGGTTGGCGAAGCGGGTTAAATCTTTCGCTTCGCGCTCGGCGTTCAGGCGCTCGAACGCTCGCCGGTTCATGACAATTTCACCGCGCACTTCGAACGGCTCCGGCCGCTCGACGCTCAGAGGGAGCGAACGGATGGTGCGGGCATTTTCGGTAACGTCTTCCCCCGTGGTCCCATCGCCCCGCGTGATGGCGAGTTCGAACAGGCCGCCGCGATAGCGCGCCGCCATGGACAAACCGTCCATCTTGAGCTCGGCCACATAGCGGAACGGCGCGCCGCCGAGCAGATCCCGCACCCGCGTGTCGAAAGCACGGAGTTCGTTTTCATCGAGCGCGTTGTCCAGGCTCAGCATGGGCGAACTGTGGCTCACCTTCTGAAATCCCTCGCGCGGCTTGCCGCCCACTCGCCGTGTGGGAGAGTCGGGCGTGGCGAGTTCCGGGTGCTCCTGCTCGAGCGCCTGGAGACGGCGCATCAGCCCGTCGTATTCGGCGTCGCTGATCTCGGGCCGGTCGAGAACGTAGTATTGATGCTCGTGATGGCGTATCGCTTCGCGGAGTTCGACGGCTTCTCTGCGCGGATCGCCGGGAGAGGTCCTGGCTGACATTTCGCTATAATCGGTTGGTTCAGACGGTCTTAAGCTTATTTCCCACCTATCTCATCGTATCGGACTTATCTACAACCCTTTTGCCGGCGGATTGAAAGGGTCCGGCTACGCGCGTCTGGAGAAGGCCGTTTATACGCTCCGGGAGGCGGGCTCGCATGTCGAACTTTTCGCCACTGCCGGTCCGCAGCAGGCGGGCGCCCTCGCTCGCAAGGCCATTGCCGGCGGCTGCGATCTGATTCTGGCGGCGGGAGGCGACGGCACCATCAACGAAACGATCGACGGCATCGCCGGCTCGCCCGTTCTCTTCGGCATCCTGCCCGCGGGCACCGCGAACGTTCTCGCCAATGAGATCGGTTTCTCGAACAGGCCGGATCATGCGGCGCGGCAACTGCTGCATGCCGTGCCGGTTCGCATCGCGCTGGGAGCGCTCGACAGGCCCGGGCAGCCGCGCCGCCACTTCGTTCTCATGGCTGGCGTGGGTCTCGATGCGCGCATCGTCTACGAACTCGATCTCGATCTGAAAGCCAAACTGGGGAAACTCGCCTACTGGCATGGCGGCTGGCGCCAGTTCGGGCGGCCGGTCCCGCGATTCCACCTTGCGGTGAACGGTCTTGAGTATTGCGCGAGCTTTGCCCTGATCGCGCGCGTGCGCAACTATGGCGGCGATTTCGAGATCGCGCGGAATATCCTGTTGACCGACGACGATTTCGAAGTCGTCGTGTTTCAGAACCGCCAGTGGCAGGATTACCTTCGATTCTTCGGCGCGATCGTGACGAACCGGCTCTACGATACCGAAGGCGTCGCGATCGTGCGCGCGACGAAAGTGGAAGTCAACACCCCGGAAGACGAGCGGATTTACGTCCAGATCGATGGCGAAGCCGTGGGAGTTCTGCCGGCCACGATCTCCGTGGTGCCGGACGCCCTGACATTGCTGATGCCGAAGCGATACGCCGACCGGTAGCGTAATACAGTATGAACGGTTAGAGATGAAATGGATCGTGCTCATGCTCGCGGCGCTCTCTCTCGTGCTGGCGGCGCCTCTCGCACTCGCCCAGCCCGCCGCCACCGATTGCGCCGCCGACGGAACCGTGGTGAATTCCCAGACCGGCGTGCCGGTCCCGCGCGCGCATTTGAACGTGAGCGTCGTCCGGGAACAATACGGAGCGGCCAGCGATAACTCCGGCCACTGGAGCGTCTCGGGTGTGGCGTGCGGACGGGCAGGGTTAACGGCCACCCGCGTGGGGTTTCTGCCATACATCTCACGCACTCCGCTCGATCTGTTTCCCGGAGCCCCGGCCCACGACGTGAAAATCGAACTCGTCCCCCAGTCCGTGATCTACGGGAAAGTGCTCGACGATCAGGGCGACCCTCTTATGGGCGCGATGGTTTCCATTCTCCTTTCCCGCGTCGTCGAAGGAAGGGCCGTAGTTCAACCGGCCGCCGGCGGGAACCCGACAAACGATCTTGGCGAATACCGCATTCCCGCCCTGCTCAGGGGGAAATATATTGTGTGCGCTCGTCTGGCGCAGCAGGGTTCGCCCACACGTCCCGCCGCTCAGACCATGACGGGCGATCTCTGTTACCCGGGGCCGGTGGATGGCTCCAGCACGCTCGACCTGCCGCCTGGGCGCGAAATGAACGTGGATTTCACGCTGACGGGGGTACCCGCGGTGCATGTCCGGGGCACGGTTTCCGGTCTCCCGGAAGGGCGGGGCATCGGGATCCGCCTGGTCCGGAGCGGTATGGCGGAGGGCCTTGGCGAATCCATTCCCGGCGCGGTTCGGGAAGGCAAGTTCGACATTCTGGCCCCGCCCGGCTCTTACATGCTGCTCGCGGATTACTTCGAAACCGGCAGGCACCTCTCGGCGCGGGTCCCGGTCGAGGTGGGAACGTCCGACGTCAACGACGTCGCCGTGCCTCTGGAGAGCGGGTTCACCGCGGAGGGCACGGTTCGGGTCGAATCGGCATCGTCTCAGGGCAGCCTCGCGCGGCCTTTCGCGATCCGTCTGCGGCCTTCGGAGCCCCTCAACGGCGCGGGACAACTGCGGTGGGACGCGGGCGGCAGCGCCTTCTCCCTGACGGATCTGCTGCCCGGCAACTACCGGCTGGAGGTGCTTCCTCCCCCGCCCTATTACGTCAAAAGCGTGACGCTGGCCGGTCAGGACATTTCGACCGGTGAATTTTCCCTCTCGCAGGGCGCCGGACCCATCGCCATCGTCCTGCGCGACGACGGCGGTTCCATCGAAGGCGATTCCGTGAATGCCGACGGGCAGCCGGCGCCCGGCGGGATCATGGCGTTGCGCAACGGGAATACGATCATGGCGCAGTCGGGCGCCGGTCACTTCAAACTGGAGAATCTTGCGCCGGGGGATTACACGGTCTATGCCTGGGCGGATTCGTCGGTGGTGGAATATGCGAATCCCGAATGGATGCGGCACTACAGCGGCGTGGCTGTGACCGTTACCGCGGGCCAGACATCGCAGGTGAAAGTCACGCAGCAGACCGTGCCGGAGTAGACTCTGAGCTGATGAGCCTGGTTCACCTCCACCTGCTGCTGAATCATTTTCCAACCGTCGGCATGGTCGTCGGGCTCGGTCTGTTTATTGCCGCGCTGGTCATTCGGAGCGGCCATCTGGAGCGGGCGAGCCTGCTGATCTTTTTCGGCATCGCGGTCCTGGCGATTCCCGCGTATGTGAGCGGCAACGCTTCCGAGGAGGCGATTTGCGTGGTGCAAAAGGCGACCGGCGCCTGTGCGGACCCCGGCATCTCAAAAGCCACGATCGAGGCGCACGAAGGCGCGGCGCTGCCCGCATTTGCCGTCATGATTGTGAACGGCGCGTTCGCCTGGCTCGCACTGTGGCAATCCCGGCGGTTTGCGCACGCGCCGCGCTGGAACCTGGCGGTCATCCTGCTGCTTTCCCTTAGCGCATTCGGACTCATGGCGAGAGCGGCCAATCTTGGCGGCGAGATCCGCCATCCCGAGATTCGCGGCCTGGAGCAGGCTGTGACGGGTGGGCAGGTACAGCCTCTGGCCCGCGCGTATGGGGATTTCGTGCAGGGCGCGAAGTCGGAAAGCCGATGGGTCTGGGCCACGCTCCAGACGCTTCATTTCCTGGGGTTGACGCTCATGTTCGGCGTCGCCACGGTAGTCGATCTGAGAATGCTGGGAATGATGAAAACCGTGTCGTTCCGCGCGCTGCACCGGCTGATTCCCTGGGCCATTCTGGGATTCGGCATCGACCTGATCACCGGCATGTCCTACTTTGTGGGCGCGCCGCAGCAGTATGCAACATCCGTCGTTTTTCAGGTGAAGATCGCTTTCGTCGTGCTGGCGAGTCTCAATGTCCTTTACTTCACGATCTTCGACGAGGCCTGGGCTGTCGGCCCTGGAGACGATGCGCCGCTGACCGCCAAAGCCGTGGCCGCGTCCGCGATCGTGCTGGTGTTCGGCATTCTTTACTGCGGCCACATGCTGCCTTTCCTGGGGAAGGCCTTCTAGTGATCCTCGGTCTGACGGTCGGTTTGGTAGCGCTCGGCATCATGGCGCTGCTGGGGGTGGCAGGCTATCTCATCGACAGGAGCGCGGGCAAATGAGGGAATTCTGCGTCTGGCTCGAGCACACGGCGTTCAGCCAGTGGGTCGCGTCCAGCCCCTCGGTTTGGGCCTATCCCACGATTCTTTTCCTGCACTCCGTGGGCATGGTCATGGTGGCCGGGATCGGCACGGCGATCGACATTCGCCTTCTGGGTGTGGCGCCGGGCCTCGCGATCAAGCCGCTGGAACGGCTCTATCCCGCGATGTGGGCGGGGTTTGCGATCAGCGCCGTCACCGGCTCAATCCTGACGGCGATTGACGCCTCGACCAAGCTCTACAACCCGGATTTCTATGTGAAGATGGCGTTCATCGCCGTAGCGGTGTGGATTCTTTATTCCATGCGGAAGCGGGTATTCGGGAATAGCCAACTGGACCGGGCGCCCTTGCCCGCGTCCGCCAGGCTCATGGCCTGGGCTTCGCTGTTTTGCTGGTTCGGGGCGATCGCGGCTGGCCGTTTGCTCGCCTATGTCGGACCGGTTTCGGGCGGCAGCGGCTTCAGCAATCAGTAGTGCGGAGCAGAGCCGCCGCGGCCGGATTCCGTCTCCGGCCGCGGCTTTATTGACAGGTTGCTTACTTTGCGCGTTGCACGGGCTGGCCGAACTTCGCCGCGTCAACCGCGGCATTCGGCTGATATCCAGTGACCACGTACTCCTCGCGGCCGCTGACCCAGCCGTAAGTCCATTTGAAGGGCATCATCACGCCCGCGACCGGACGGTAATCGGAGTAATCGATCTGCGTCGGCACGCGGCCCATGGCCGAGTCGACCAGGCGCGCCATGCGCATCAGCAGATTGGTCTGCCTGTCGAAATAGAACGTCGCGATAATACCGGGTGCGCGTCCCTGAAGGACATTCATGTCATGGCCGTCGATGGTGACCGGAATGCCGATGCGCCAGTCCGGGTAGAATTGCCTCATGCGCCACGGGAAGGCCATTTCGGCGTCCAGCTTGCCCCCTGCAAGCGCGCCCGCGGTCAAAGGATATTCTTTGACCACCGTCAGCGGCAGCATGACCCATCCATTGGCGCCGTTGTAGGCCCTCGCCAGATCCCCGCCTCGCTGGTGAACGATGGTAGCCAGCATGTCGGGAGCTTTGGCATAGATCTCCATCGGATCTTCGCGCGTCTCCCCAAACAGGTGGCTGGTCCCTTTCGCCGTATAGCTGGTGAGAGCGGCTTCGGCGGCGGGTGTTCCCAGAGCCTTCGTGTAGTTCTCAAAAAGCTGATCGAGGGTGGGTACGCCGGACTTGGCGGATACGACAACGTCCGGCGGAAATGCGAGCGGTTCGCCGTAGACGGTGTCGATGGAAGGCGTGACGGCGGGGTCCGGGCTGCCGCGATGGCAGGTCCAGCAGGTGACTCTTTCCGCTCCGCCGAAGTTGGCCTTGTTGATGGAATTGACCATCGCGGTCATGCGCCGCGCCATGATTTTCCGCGGCGGATCGGCGGCCCAGTCCGGGTGGTCCGTACCGGCGCCCGTGTGGCAGTCTCCGCAGCAATAGCTGAGCGCCGCCGAGAAAAGACCCATCGTCCCCATGAACTCGTCGACGGGGATGCCCTTCAGAACCTGGACGTTCTTGAAGTACTTGTCGGACATCTGCGGGGTCGATGAAACCGGCGTCTGATTCTGCGCGGAGCCGGCGCCCCCGAAGGGCAAGACGACACCCAGCCATGCGACCGCACCGGTAACCATCCATCGCTTCGAAGGAACCCTCATTTTTCGCTCCCCTGACTCCCCTTTTTTCGTGAGCGCCGCCGCTCTCATCCCGAAACCGGCCACGCAGGCAATATCATACACCGGCCCCGAAATTTATGAGAATTTGGACCCGATCCACGCACTGCCTGAGAGGAGAGGGAAGGCGATGATTCCGGTTACGCGTCTGGACCAGAGCGCGATTCTGCTGAACTGCGATCTGATCGAGCAAATCGAAAGCACGCCCGACACGCTCATCACGTTGACCAGCAACCAGAAGCTCGTCGTCCTCGAAACAGCGGATGAAATTGTGGAGCGGATCCGGACGTACCGGAGGTCCATTCGTGGCTGACCCCAAAGCTCCGGGCTCGAAGAACCCGCCAAAGCCCGACTTTGCGACTCTCGGCGGGCTCTTTCTCGCAATCGGCGGCATTGCCGGCGGTCTGGCGATGGAAGGCGGCAGGTTGCGGGACGTCGCGCAACTCACTTCCGCGGCGATCGTCCTCGGCGGCACGCTTGGCGCCGTGATGATCACCACTCCGCTTCCGATGCTGATCCGCGCGGCGAAGCAACTTCGCAACGTGTTCTTTTCGAGAACCGAATCCGTAGCCGGAAGAATAGACGAGATCATCGACTTCGCCATTGAAGCGCGCAGATATGGCATCGCCGCCCTCGAAGAGCGGGCAGCCGCCATTGAGGATCCGTTTCTGAAGAAGGCGCTCGAACTGGCCGTCGATGGCATCGAGCCCGCCAGAATCCGGGACATCATGGAGCTTGAGATCTCGCTCTTCGAGCAGGACGCCGAAGCGGAGGCCGGAGTCTTCGAAGCCGCGGGAGGCTACGCCCCGACAATCGGCATCATCGGAGCGGTGCTCGGTCTCATTCAGGCGATGAAGAACCTCTCCAATGTCGAAGCGGTGGGGCACGGCATCGGCGTCGCATTTGTGGCCACGATCTACGGCGTGGCGTCGGCCAACATATTCTTCCTGCCCGCCTCCCGGAAACTGAAGGCGAGAGCGCATGAAGCGGTACGGACGCGCGAGTTCATGCTGGAAGGCATTCTCGGCATCGCGGAGCGCGTCAATCACCGGGTGATTCGCATCAAGCTGGAAGCTTATCTGCCGGTAGCGCATGTGGAGAACCACGCTCCGCGGAAGCACGCAAAAGAAAGCACGGCGCGGGCGGGCGAACCCGCGGCGGCGGAGAGTTAATGGCCCGCCGGAGACGGCGCGCCACGCCTGAGAATCATGACCGCTGGCTGGTTTCCTATGCCGATTTCATTACTCTCCTGCTGGCTCTCTTCGTCGTGATGTTCGCGTCGTCGCGACCCGACAAAAACAGAGTGCAACAGGTATCGACCGCGGTGATGGCGGCTCTCGGACAGAACAGGGCGCCTCAGACCCCCTCGAAAGTTGAGCTTCCCGAAGAAAAGCCGCGCGCTACCGGCCTGATGGCTTCGGTGGATTATCTCCAGCGGGCGCTCGCGGAAGAAATCAAGGCCGGCAAGGTTGAGGTGCACCTGGATTCCAGAGGTCTGGTCATCAGCCTTCGCCAGGCGGCGTATTTTCCTTCGGGAGGCGACGAGATCGCCTCTTCCGGGCTGGAGAGTCTCGCGAAGATCGCCACAACCATTCGGGATCTCCCGAACCCGGTCCAACTGGAAGGGCACACCGATTCCGAGCCGATGCACAGCCGCCGGTTCCGCAGTAACTGGGAACTGTCCGCGGCCCGAAGCATCGCCATGCTCCGCTTATTCACGGGGAGCTATGGCATTCCGAAAGCCCGCTTCGCGGTGGCCGGTTATGCGGAAACGAAACCGGTCGATTCGAACGATTCCGCCGAAGGGCGCGCGCATAACCGCCGCGTCGATATCGTGATTCTGAACCAGCAGTCGTCCTGACCACACAACTTGACGGCTGGAAAAGCCCGAAACCCCCGCCGTGATAACCTTGAGTTTTCGTACTACGCAGCGCCGTTATTATGCCCGCTCGTGTGAGCGAAGCCTTCGTCCTGCAAACCTGGCCATTCAAGGAAGGGGACCTGATTGTCAGCTTTTTTACCCGCGATTCCGGAAAGCTGCGAGGCGTTGCGCACCGGGCGAGAAGGCCGAAAAGCGGGTTTGGATCGGGTCTGGAGCGGCTTTCGCACATCAAGATGTCTTACTTTCAGCGCGAGCATCGCGAACTGGTGAACATTGACTCCTGCGAACTGCTGCAATCGCAGTTCGGGCTGCTCAACGATTTCCATGCGGCGTGCGCGCTCGATTTTATAGCGGAAGTCTCCGAACAATTGCTGCCGCCCGCCGAAGCCAACGAGAAATATTTTCGTCTGGTGACGGCCGTCCTGGAGCATCTGCGTTCGGGCGCGCCGGGCGCCGTCTGGGCCGCGATGACCTACTTCAGCACGTGGACCGTGAAACTTGCCGGGTTGCTTCCCGAACTGCACGTCTGCCTCGGCTGCGGATCGTGGCTCGAAGACCCCGAACACCCCGAGCGGGCGTTTTTCACCCGCCAGCGCACCGGGCTCTATTGTCACGAGTGCCGCCGCGCGCTCGATCTGCGGGGCTCCTGGGAACTCGCGGCCGAATCGCGCGCGATCGCCGAAGAGATTCTGCATACCCCCGTCGGCCGGCTACGCGAGCGAGTCTGGAACCAGTCCACCGCCGCCGATCTTCGCCGTTTTCTGGCGCAGCAGATGGAATCGCAGATCGAACGCAAACTCATCACCTTCCCTGTTCTCGAAGCCGCCGCATAAACCAGCCATGTCGCAACCGAAACCGCCCTCTTTCCAGGAAATTGTCTTTCAGCTCAAGCGCTATTGGAGCGATCGCGGCTGCATCGTGCAGGAGCCTTACGACGTGGAAGTGGGCGCGGGCACCTCATGCCCGGAAACCTTTCTGCGCGCGCTCGGGCCGAAGCCTTATCGCACTGCGTATGTGCAGCCCAGTCGCAGGCCCGCCGACGGGCGCTACGGCGACAATCCCAACCGGCTCTACAAGCACATGCAACTGCAGGTGATCCTGAAACCCACGCCCGCCGACGTGATCGAGCAATACATGGGCAGCCTCGAAGCCATCGGGATCGATCTGCGCAAGCACGATCTCAAGCTGGAAGAAGACAACTGGGAAAATCCGTCGCTGGGCGCTTGGGGCGTGGGCTGGCAGGTGATGCTGGACGGGCTCGAAATCACCCAGTTCACGTACTTCCAGCAGTGCGGCGGCATCGATCTGGAACTGGTTCCGGCGGAGATTACATACGGGCTGGAGCGGTTGACCGCGTTTCTGCAGGGCGTAGACAGCGTGTACGACATTGAGTGGACACCCGGCGTGAAGTATCGCGACGTGCGCTACACAGATGAGCTGCAATATTCGGTTTATAACTTCGAACTGGCGGATATCCCGACGCTCTGGAAGCTGTTCGAGATCCACGAGGGCGAGGCGCGCCGGCTGCTGGATCTCTATCCAGGAGCGGCGGAGAAAAAACGTTTTCCTCTGCTCGCAACGTATGACCATGTGCTGAAGTGCAGCAATCTCTTCAATACGCTCGATGCGCGCGGGGCGATCAGTGTGACCGAGCGCGTGGGCGTGATCGGGCGCATCCGAAAAGTGGCGGTCGCGGTGGCTGAGGCCTGGGTTAACCAGCAGTTCGAACAGGAGCAGGCGGCATGAATCTGCTTCTCGAAATTGGCGCGGAGGAAATTCCGGACTGGATGCTGGCGGGCGCTCTCGATTATCTGGGTGGCGCTCTAGCCGGGCTTTTGAAAGAGAACCAGCTGGGCGGCTTGAACGTCCGCACGGATGCGACGCCCCGGCGCCTGACGGTGCGGGCCGAAGGCGTGATCGCGCAACAGCCCGATGCGGAAGAGCGCGTCTGGGGTCCGGCGAAGAGCGCGCCCGCGGCGGCGGTTGCGGGCTTTGCGAAGAAGCAGGGCCTGGAGCCCGACCGCCTCGAAATTCTCTCAGACGGTAAAGTGGAAAAATACAGTTTCGTGCGAAAGATCGCGGGACGCCCCGCGAGCGCGATCCTGGCCGAGGCGCTGCCGCAACTGGTGCTCAAGACCCCTTTCCCGAAAAGTATGTACTGGGTCTCTTCAGATGCGCCGGGGAAAGGCGGCGTGCGCTTCATCCGTCCGATTCGCTGGATCGTGGCGCTCCTTGATGACCAGGTCATTCCGTTCGAAATCGCAGGCGTGCAGGCAGGCAACGAATCGAGCGGCCATCGCAAGCTGGGCGCGGCGCGTTTCCCGGTCACGTACGCAAACTACGAAGCGAAGCTGCGCGAGAACTTCGTCATTCTCTCAGCCGATGAGCGGCGAGGCCGCATCCAGGCGGTGCCCACGAAGTACAAATGCGATAACGATCTGCTCAACACGCTGGTCAACCTGACGGAGTGGCCCACGCCGATCACCGGCTCTTTCGATCCGGAATTCCTGGATCTGCCGAAAGAAGTCCTCATGATGGTGATGCGCCACCACCAGAAATACTTCGCGGTGGAAACGCCCGATGGCTTCCTCGCTCCGCAATTCGTCGCGGTCACCAACACCGATGGCGATCCCGATGGCCTGATTCGCCACGGCAACGAGCGCGTACTGCGCGCCCGCTTCAACGACGCCCGTTTCTTCTGGGATACCGATCAGAAGCGCCTGCTCTCCCATCGCGTGCAGGATCTGGCCAACGTCACCTTCCAGGCGAAGCTGGGCAATTACTTCGAAAAGACTGAACGCATGATTGCGCTGGTGCGGGAACTGGGCGGCGATGCGCACGCCGAGCGCGCCGCGCTCCTCTCGAAAGCCGACCTCACCGCCGAACTGGTCAAGGAATTCACGGAGCTGCAGGGCATCGTCGGCGGCCTCTATGCTCGCGCGCAGGGCGAGCCCCACGCCGTTGCCGTCGCGATCTACGATCAATACAAACCGGCGGGGATGGAGGATTCGATCCCCCGCACCGAAACAGGTCAACTGCTCTCGGTCGCGGACCGCCTCGACACGCTGCGCGGATGCTTCCGCGTAGGCCTGATTCCCTCCGGCTCCAAAGATCCGTTCGCGTTGCGGCGGGCCGCGCAGGGCATCGTCAAAATCCTGGTCGAAGGCAAGCTGCGGCTGCCGATCCGGTCTCTGTGCGAAGGCAACACGCAGCTCGAAGAGTTTCTCGCCGAGCGCGTGCGCCATTATTTCCGCGAACTGCGCGGCTTCCAGTACGACGAAGTCAACGCCGTTCTCGCCTCGGGCTGGGACAACCTGCCCGATGTGGAAGAGCGCCTGGAAGCGGTGCGCGCCGTCCGTCCCACGGAGGATTTCGAGCCTCTGGCAGCCAGCTTCAAGCGCATTCGCAATATTCTGAAACAGGCGCGGTTCGACGGGCAGGGCGATGCGTTAAACGAGCCGCTGCTTGAAAGCGGCCCGGAAACCGAACTCTATGAAACGTTCGCCGCCGTGCGCGCCGCCTGCGCCATCCTGACCGATTACCGCAGCCGCCTGGAGCGTATCGCGTCGCTGCGTCCCAAAGTGGATCTGTTCTTCGACCGGATTCTGGTCAACGCCCCCGACCCCGCCGTGCGCCAGAATCGGCTCACCCTGCTTTACACCATGCTGGCCGAGTTTTCGACCATCGCGGATTTTTCCGAAATCGTAACCAATTCCCCTCTGACAAAAGGAAGTGAGTAAATGAGCAAGTACGTATATTCGTTCGGCGGAGGAACCTCCGACGGCGACGGCGCCATGAAAGATACGCTCGGCGGCAAAGGCGCCGGGCTTGCGGAAATGTCGCGCGCAGGCTTGCCTGTGCCCCCGGGTTTCACCATCGCCACCGATGTCTGCAACATCTATTTCAAGAACCAGAATCAGGTGCCCGCCGAGATCCAGAAGGAAATCGACAAAGCGATCGTCAAACTCGAAAAACAGATGGGCCAGAAGCTGGGCGATGCGAAAGATCCCCTGCTTCTCAGCGTCCGCTCCGGCGCGAAATTCTCCATGCCGGGCATGATGAACACCATCCTCAACCTCGGCCTGAACGATGTCACGACCGCCGGCCTCGCGGCAAAGAGCGGCAACGAGCGTTTCGCGTTCGATTGCTATCGCCGGTTCATGCAGATGTTCGGCGAAGTGGCGCTCGACATCGAGAAGGAGAAGTTCGACCGCATCTTCGATTCGCGCAAAGCCAAAGCGAAGGCGAAGCTCGATACCGATCTCAACGCGGACGACCTGAAAGCCATCATCGCCGACTACAAGAAGCTCGTGCAGAAGGAAAAGGGCAAGCCGTTCCCCGAAGATCCGCACGAGCAGCTCTCGCTCTCGCGCGACGCCGTGTTCCGCAGCTGGTGGACGCCCAAGGCCATCTACTACCGCAAAATGGAACAGATTCCGGACGATATCGGCACTGCCGCCAACGTGCAGGCCATGGTGTTCGGCAACATGGGAGACACCTCCGGCACGGGCGTCGGTTTCACGAGGGACCCCGGTTCAGGAGAGAAGGTTTTCTACGGCGAGTTCCTCATGAATGCGCAGGGTGAGGACGTAGTGGCGGGTATCCGCACGCCGCATCCGATCGCGGATCTGGAGGCAATCCTCCCCGAAGCTTATACGCAGCTTCGCGAAATCACCACGAGCCTTGAGAACCACTACAAGGACATGCAGGATTTCGAGTTCACCATTCAGGAAGGCAAGCTTTACATGCTGCAGACCCGCAATGGCAAGCGTACGGGTCCGGCGGCTGTGCGGATTGCGGTCGGCATGGTGGAAGAGGGCATGATTTCGAAGAAGGACGCGGTGCTGCGCGTTGCGCCCGCCCAGCTCGATCAGTTGCTGCATCCGGTGTTCGATCCGAAGACGCTGAGCGATCTGGTGAAGTTGACGACGGGCATTTCCGCATCTCCGGGCGCGGCTGTCGGGCGCGTGGCGTTCTCGGCGGAAGATGCCGTCGTGGCGTCGGCGCACGGTCCGGTGCTGCTCGTCCGCAAGGAAACCACGCCCGACGACATTCACGGGATGGACGTGGCCCGGGGTATTCTCACGGCGATCGGCGGGAAGTCGAGCCACGCCGCCGTTGTGGCGCGCGGCATGGGGCGGCCCTGCGTGGTGGGCGCGAGCGGCATTCGCATCGACGAAGCGAAGAAGGTTTTCACCGCGCATTCCGGCGGCAGGACCATCACGGTGAAGGAAGGCGATTTCATTTCGCTCGACGGCACGACCGGCGACGTTTATGCCGGCCAGGCGAAGTCGGTGGAACCGGATCTCAGCCACGATTACATCGGCAAGTTCATGGGCTGGACCGATGAATTCCGCGGCAAGTTCGGCATCCGCGCCAATGCGGACATTCCGCGCGACGCGAAGGTCGCCCGGCAATTCGGCGCCGAGGGTATCGGCCTCTGCCGCACGGAGCACATGTTCTTCGCCGAAGACCGCCTGCCGTTCGTGCAGGCGATGATTCTGGCGAGCGACGAAAAGACGCGGCGCAAGGCTCTGCAGAAGCTTCTGCCCATGCAGCGTTCCGATTTCGCCGGTTTGTTCAAAGCGATGGATGGCTACCCGGTCGTGATCCGCACGCTCGATCCGCCGCTGCATGAGTTCCTGCCCAAGCGCGAACATCTGATGGTGGATGTCGCGCTCCTGCCGTATGCCGACATGAAAACGAAGAAGGCGTGGTCGGAGCAGTACAGCATTCCGGTGAAGGACTTGAAGAAGGCGCTGCCCGCGCTGTTGCAGCGGGTGGAAGACCTGCATGAATTCAACCCGATGCTGGGGCATCGCGGCTGCCGTCTGGGCGTGACTTATCCCGAGATCACGGAGATGCAGGCGCGCGCCATCTTCGAAGCCGCCGTGCAGGTGGCGAAGAAGGGCGTGAAGGTGATCCCGGAAGTGATGATCCCTCTGATCGGCAGCGTGGAGGAGTTCGAGAACCAGAAGCAGATCGTGGTGCGCGTGGCGGAGGAAGTGTTCGCGAAGGCCGGCCGGAAGGTGGAGTACCTGGTCGGGACCATGATCGAAATCCCCCGCGCGGCATTGACGGCGGACAGGATCGCGAAGGAGGCGGAGTTCTTCTCCTTCGGCACCAACGACCTGACGCAGACCACGATGGGCCTCTCCCGCGACGACTATACGAGGTTTCAGAAGGACTACGAGACGGCGAAGATCTTCAAAGCCGATCCGTTCGCGGTGCTCGATCAGGAAGGCGTGGGAAAGCTGGTCGAGATGGCGGTAAAGGCGGGACGCGGCGCGCGTAAGGATCTGGAAGTGGGCATCTGCGGCGAGCACGGCGGTGAGCCGGGTTCGGTGCAGTTCTGCTATCGGATCGGCATGGATTACGTGTCGTGCTCGCCGTATCGCGTGCCGATCGCAAGATTGGCGGCGGCGCAGGCGGCGATTTCCGGCGATCAGGCCGTAGTGAGCCGCACGGCGTAGGGTTGCAGCAGTCTGTGTCTGGAAAAGGCGGCGCGAAAGCGCCGCCTTTTCCATTGGCGGCTGCCAGCGGTGAACGATGAGCCGATCCCAATCTCTGTATCCGATTTCCGCGCGGGGCATATTTTGCTGCCCGAACCGATGTACCAGGGAACGATGTTCCACGTGACGGTAAGCTCACGCGGAATGCCGGCTTCGCGATTCAGTTCGAAAAAATTCCTGGCGGATTCATCCGGGTTGTTCCTGGAAACAAAGCCAGTCGCGACGGCGCGAGCTCCGGGGGCTTCAAGGAGAAAAAGGCATCGGGACGCGACTCCGCCATCCAATGGATCGAAATAGGGAATCGCGTTCCCTTTGCCGCTCTCCTCACGTGCGAGATTGACGAAACCAGTCAGCGGCGCAATGCGCCAGCTATTGAGCAGCGACAGCCTGTGTTCACGTTCAGCAGGCGATCTTAACGACTTGGGCGCTCATCCCCGGGCATAAGAACGTGGCCGGCAGACCTCCCGATCATGGCCGTTGAATTAGCTCGAGGCGGTTGCCGGCTGGGTCGATCGCGATGCCGATGACGACTCCGGTGTTTCCGAACGGACGAGGATCGCCGGCCATCGAGCCTCCAGCCGCCTTGATGGCGGCGACTGTCGCCGTCATGTCCTTCACATTGAGGATCACGTGCGCGATCGGGTCCTTCAGGTCGTCGGAATCGCGATGCATGATCACGATCGGCTCGCTCCTGCTGGCCTTTGCAGCGTCGACCGTCGCACCGAAGTTCACGAAGATTTCAGGTCCTCCGGGTGCATCGATCCGATTGACATCCTGCATGCCAAACGCGGCTCGATAGAACTTCGCCAGGGCAACGGTGTCTTTCGCGCCGATTCGCACCGAGTTCAGCGTCACCTGGGCGTGTGCGGCGCTCGCGAGCAGCAGCGCGGCGGATACCACTATCGCGGTTGTGTGATCTTTCCTCATCGAAGCCTCCACTGGCACGTCTGAATCATAATAGACCATTGGAGTGCCGCGCCCAGGATGGCGAGACCCTGCTGTCTGGAGTGAATTCGCCGCAGTCTTCTTTTCCTGCAGCACTGTCGACTGCGACGCACCGCCTTGCCGAGAGAGCGTTTCGTTAATCCGACGGCTCCGGAGCCGAGGGAACGGTCGAAGCGAGTCGCTCACGCGTAGCGGAGCAGCGCCTTGAATCCGTAATCCATGTGGTGCTGGATATGGCAGTGGAATAAAGTCAGTCCCGGCTGGTCCGCTGTAAAGTCCACACTGGCGCGGCCATAGGTCGGCACCACGACAGTATCCTTGACGATGCCCGATGTCGCCTTGCCGTAAATCTCGGCGAGCTCGAACTGGTGGCGATGCAGGTGCATCGGATGGGCGTCGTCGGTACGGTTGTGAAACGTCAGCCGGTAACGCGTGCCCTGTTTGAGCACAAACTCCCGATCGTGCGGATAGGGTTTGCCGTTTACTGTAAAGCTGTTGAACTTGCCGGCGCCGCGCCTTTTCAAAAACCATGTCCAGCTTTTCGGAAGGCGCCGGTTGCTACGGCGGCTTGCCGAACCGCGTATAGTCCCAGAACGACGGGGGCGGCGGCATCCACTGCGGGGTGCGCCGCTGATTGGCGTATTCGATCACGATACCCAGGCCCCCCTCGCGCACAGGGTCTTCGGGCGCACCCATGATCCAGACGCCCGGCCGGTCCATAGCCACCCAGGCATCGATGCGCTCGCCCGGGCCCAGCATCAGCACGTCCACGGCTGCCGGTGTTGGCGCCGGATTCCCGTCCAGTGCGACCACGTGGAACTTGTGGCCGGGCAGCGCGATGTGGCGGCTCTCGATCGCACTGGCGTTCAGAAAACGAAACATCACGCGTTCGCCAGGCCGCACGCGGATCGGCTCTCCGGCGCCCAGCGCCTTGTCATTGATGGAAAAGATATCGGCCGTCACCTCCATCCCCGGCGGCCGCGTGTCGAGCACATCCGGTTTTTCCGGTCTTGGCAGCGCCGGATCGAGATCGTCGTTATCCATCAGCTGGTTGGTGAAATACGGCTCCCAGTCGCGCAGCGCGAGGTAGTGTTCCTGATCGAAGTTGCCGGGGTTGTTCGCGCCATCGACGATCAGGAAGCCGAACATCCCCGTATAACTGCCGCGGTGCAGGTCGTCCATCGACATGGTGTGGGTGTGATACCAGCGCGTGCCGGCGGGCGTGGGAGTGAAGCGGTAACTGCGCTTGCCGCGGGCGGGCACCACGGGGGTGCCTTCTTCCTCCGATCCATCCACATCGGAGGGAATGAGCAAACCGTGAAAATGGACGTACTCCGGCACATCGGTGTCGTTGACGACATTGACCGTGACCGGCACCCCTTCCTTCATTCGCAGCCGCGGCCCGGGCGAAGTGCCGTTGTAGCCGATGGTGCTGACAATGCGATTGGGCGCCAGTTCCACCGTGACCGGCGCGATTTGCAGGGTGAACTCGGTCCCGGAAAGCTCCGCCGCACCGGCAGCCGGCGGAAAGGCAGCCATGGGCATCTGCGCCTGCTGGGCGGCGCTGCGGGCAACCAGCGGGGCGCCCGAGGCCGTCAGGGCGGCGAGTTGGAGAAAGTCTCGTCTTTGCATGAAGAAGTCTTTGCATTGATATGATACGCTTCGAGACAATCGAGGTCATTCCTGATGAAGCTGGCGCGGCTGTTTTTCGCGATTGCGCTGATGTTATTGGCCAGCCTCGGCCTGTGGGCACTGCAATTCGGCGGCGGGTTCGGCAGCCGGCAATTGTCCGTCACGGGCGAACCGGAAGAGCCCTCGGAGTTCTTTTTCAGCCGCCTTCGGTACAACTCCTTCGGATATCGCGGTTTTCGCGGCGCGTGGTCCCAGGACTTTCCCCGAGCCGACAACGATTGCCTCGTTGTCATCCGGCGCCTGACCCGCATTGACGCCCCGGCGCCGCTCAACGTTGTGGATCTCGACAGCGACCGGATCTTCAACTATCCCTGGATCTACGCGGTGGGCGTCAACACGTGGTCCTTCACGGACGATGAGGCCAAACGTCTGCGCGATTATCTTTCGAAGGGCGGGTTCCTCATGGTGGACCACTTTCACGGCGAAGACGACTGGGCGCGTTTCATGGCGGGTATGAACATGGTGCTGCCCGACGCCACGGTGGAAGATCTCCCGGACAGCGACCCGATCTACCACGTCTTGTACAGCATCGATGAAAAGTTTCAGATTCCCGGCGAGATTTACGTCAATACCGGCCGCACCTATGAGAAGGACGGCTACGTACCCAGGTGGCGGGGCATTCGTGACAGCCGCGGGCGCATCGTAGTAGCGATCTGCGCCAACATGCATCTGGGCGATGCATGGGAATGGGCGAATACCGGGGAATACCCGGAGAAATTTTCCGGCCTCGCGTTTCGCGTCGTCATCAACTACATAACCTACGCAATGAGCCATTAAATATTCCGGCTCACTCCGGCCGACCAGTTCCAGGCCGTGCGGCCCGGTGACTTACACTGCAAACAGGAGGAGTCATGAGCGACGGACGCGAGGAGCGCGAAGAACGCGCGATGCGCATTGAACAGGAGAAGCGAGAGAACCGCGAAGACCGGATCGAACGCGACCGCATGGACGAACCGGAGCCGGAGCGGGTCGACTCCTGAATTGCCACGCGGCCTGTTTTCAGTTCTCGCTCGGCTTATCGACCTTATCGATCACCATCACATCAACCTGAGCTTTGGTCGTTCCCATTTTGAGCCCGAGCTGCTGTTGCATCGCGGCAAAGAGGTCCGGCGGCGCGTCATCGTCCGGTACGGGCGGTGCGACATCGGGCGGAGGTCCACCGCCGAAGCCGCTCCTCTGCGAAGGATCCGGTGTCCACTTCAGGACGAAAGTGTAGCGTGTATCGCCGAGACCCGTCTGGTCCACGACGGGCTGTTCCATGAACTGAGCCTGCATCACGCTGGCGAATTCCGCGATCGTGCTGTTGCGCACGTTGAATCCGCGCTGCGGCATTCCCCCGAATCCGGGGATTGGCAGCGTGCTGTTCTCTTCCTTCCCGATCTTCTCGCCACCCTTGGCCACAGTAATCGCGTAGACGGACAGTTCCTTCTTTTCGCGATGGAATTTGAGGTTAAACCGGTCCGCCAGCAGCGTCCGGAGCATGGCTTTCATCTGGTTGACACTGGGCATCCCGGGGGTATCGGGCTTTGCCGAAATGTCGAACTTTTCGGAATCGACCCACGCAGGCGCGCCGATTACCTGCTTCGGATGCATGTCCCAGGCGAATTTGATCAGGTCGGAAAGATTCGTGTTCAGCGTGCTCAGCATGCCGCTTCTGTTCACGGTGATTCCCCAGCCGCGCCGGTTGGGATCCGACGGTTTGATCGTAGCGACTTCGAACTCCGGTTTCGCCTTTTCATCCATCATTTTCGGCGGTGGGGGAGGTTCGGGAATGGTCCAGGCAGTCTCCGGAGTGGCCTTGACCAGTGTCAGAGGCAGCGCCGTTCCCTGTGTCCAGGTACCCGCGATTGTCTTTTCGTCCGCGCTGACCCTGCCCTCGAAATTGCCATTGAGGGCGGCGATGGTCATTTTGAATGTAGAACCGCTCTGACTGACCGTCGTCGCGGGTATCGCGGGTGTCTTCTGATCGATACTGTAGAAATCCGCTTTCAGCTGGTCCGTCTCGCCGATCGAGATTTTGACCACCACGCGGAGCTCGCCGTTCGGCGCCTGCGGAACCTTCAATGCCCCCTGCCACGTACCGGTCAGCGTCTGTGCAACCAGCGCGCCGCCTTGAAGTGCGGCCAGCGCCGCAATCGCCATGAGGTATTTCATATACTGTCTCCTGGCAAACGATCCGGGATTGTCCTCGCTAATCCCGGGGTTGGGGCGACTTGTCTCCATCCGGCGCGACGGTGACGTCGATCGCGTGTGACGAAGATGCAAAAAGGGGCACTCCGGCCAACAGCCGGCATCTCCACGCGGCCGTTCCCGCAATTCCACTGCTTTTGACGAATACGAAGTTTTGACGGAGAGTGTTCGGATTTTGTTCCAGGCGGATTTTCGCCACTGAACAGAACCCGTCAAGGCGCCACGCAACGGAAGCGCGCCGCTTCGTCGATACTGCCCTGGCCCGAATAGCGCGCCACCTGCGGATACGCGCAAAGCGGACGCGTGCGCACCACCCGATTGTCCACCACCCGGCTCGCGACCATCGAGTCGGGGGCCTTGCCCTTTTCCACCCAATCGATCATCGCCGTCATCGAGTCGTGGCGATCCGGGCCGATGCCGCCGCCGCAGTGCGCCATGCCGGGCGCCATGAACAGACGGAAAAACCCGGGCGTACCCGGGCCATTCCTTGCCAGCGCCTGCTCGTAATAATTCACACCCATCGTTGGCTGCAGGATTGGATCTGCCCAGCCATAGGTCATGAGCAGCTTGCCGCCGCGTTTCCTGAACCTGGAAAGGTCCGGGTTTTTGGCGTCCGCCTGCCTGCTCCAGTCATCCAGCAGGTGAATGTCCCGGTCGTAGTCGAACCTCGTGTAATCGTAGTCGGCCTGGGGCGGACGGAACACGAGAAATCGCATGATCCCTTCAGCCAGGTTGAAGTCGGCCGGTTTACGGTCCGGCTGCGCGGCGACGATCGTGTTCATCCAGCTGCTCCCCGCGCCTCCACCGAACAGGCCGGTTGCGACGGCTTCGCTTCCCGGCATGTAACCCGGAAAGAAAGGCTTGCCGTTGCTGACGGGACCGCTGTATACCTTCGCGATCGCCTCTGCCTGTGGGGCCGTGAGACAGTCCGCGCGGTCCGCGCCCGCTCCGCAGGCCGGGACATCGCGCGCCGGATCGAATGCGCATTTCCGCGGGTCGTCGATCAGTCCGTCCTGCAGGCCGTCGATCGCATCGCACTTCGCCATCACCTTCCCGGCGACGAGCGCCAGCTTGGCGGGGGTGACCGGCGCCGCGCTCAGAGCCTTTTGATTCCACATCGCGCCGATCGTGAACCCCGTCTGGTCCACCCACGGCGAATTCGCGACGATTCCATCGAAGTCCTCGGGGAAGCGCTGCGCCTCGATCAGTCCCTGACGCCCTCCGTTGGAACAGGAATTCCAGTAGGCATGGGAGATGGGTTTGCCGTAGTAGTCTTTTGCGATGCCCCTGGTTACGATCGCGGTGAGATGCACTGCGCGCCAGGCATAGTCAATCGCTTTTTGGGGACTGCTGAGCACGAAGGCGCCACCCGGCTCTTTCCCCGCGTCGTGACCGGTATTCGTTTGTGCGAAGGCGAACCCGAGCTGCAATGCCGCGTTGCGCTGCGCCACGCGCCCCGGGTCGTCCATAGCCTCACCCGCGAGGCCGCCGTTGCCGATCATGTAAAAGCGGCCGTTCCACTTCGCCGGCAGACTGACCTCGAACGCGATCTCCGGCGAAAGCAAACCCGTTACGCGGCAATGCGCGGGCGTCCCACTGGTGGCGGGCAGGCTGATCGCGGTAATTTGCGCGAGTTCCCCGGATTTGAATTTTCCCACCGCTTCGCAGGACTTGCGCGGCTCCATATCCGCCTTCGAGTAGTCCACGAGTGCGTTCTTAAGGTCGGCGAACGCCTGTCCGCGGGCCTGAATGGCTGCGCCCGCCATGAGGACGGCGACGCCAAGAGTATCGAATTTTCCAAATCGCCATGTCGCCCAGGGTGGAGAATGCGGCCTGCTGCCGTTCTTTCGCACGGGCGTCAGGTTAACACAGATTCAATGATGTCAACAATGCCGCCGGCCCGCCTGCAGCGATTCCGCAACCAGCAACGAGGATGGACGATAACCGGGCAGATGCGTGA
>VFSW01001548.1_pt1 | contig 35061 bp, 53 predicted proteins | sample 5358111 | NCBI WGS metagenome assembly VFSW01 (sample SAMN11554181, study PRJNA540505) | mine drainage metagenome | isolation source: sediment from site ElyBrook_90M | place: USA: Ely Copper Mine, Vershire, VT | collected 2017 | reverse complement strand
TCGTGATCGTTCATTCTTCCCTTCTCCCTTCTTCGAGGCAGATGTCAATAAAAAAAGGCCCCGAAGGGCCCTTGCGCTGGTTGGTCAGGTGCTTATTGGGGATCGCCAGACGAAATCTGCGCGATCCGCGCCGTTGCAAGAATCCCAGGCCCGGCAGGTGTCGCAGTCGTGGGAGTCGCCAGCCATGCCAGGCCTTCCTGCACGGACACCAGATTCGGGTCAATGTTGTGGTTGGTCTGCGCTGCCAGCTCGTAGGTCGCCCAGAATTCCATCACCATCGGATCGGTGGATTTCTTGATGTTGATGCGCTCCGCTGGCGTGAAGGCCAGGTAAAACTGCATCGGTGACAGGATGGGGTAAGAAACTACTGCCGCATACATAGTCTGCGATGGGTCAGTGAACCGTTGATCGCCACATTCCCATATACCATTGACCCAGATTGGATTGGATGCGACGGGAATCAATGTTCCGTCAGAAAGCCGTTTGATTTGTGCCATTAGACCACTCCTACAATATAGACTGAATTGCCAAGCATGATGCCCTTGTTGCCGATCAGGTTTGTCGCCGAATGATCGAATGTTTTGTTGAACGAGCCTGCAACGGCATTGCAGGAGAAGTCCCCGACATTTGAGTACGTAACCAACGATCCTGAGTTCCCGGCAGCAATCGAGTTCTGGGCAATGCCCATGATCGCCGTGTTCTCGACTTTGAGGACTTGTATGGAAATATTGGAGGCGTCGGAGGCCATGATCAATACTGACGAACTGGGCGTTGCGACGATTTGATTGATGGCAGACAGCGAACTTGCCGGGATCGCTGTTGTTGCCTCCAAATATGGGGTTGCCGGGTTAGAAATATTCACCACATAGACATTGCTGACGCTATTTGTAACCAGCAGTTTATTGTTGCCAACCACAGCAAAGGCGGGCCCACCGGCCAGATTGTTTTGGCCGAATATGGCTGTCAGCAATACCGTAGTGGTATAGGTCCCCGCCGTCGAAAACGTGAGTAGATCGGCACCAGACCCATAGAAGAAGTTTGATCCATTGGCCGCAACTAAGCCGCCCGATCCAGCTCCGGTAGATGAGTTGAGAAGCGGGGATCCCTGAACGACGCCCGCGTTGCTTATAACTGCAGTGTAAAGGTACTGTGCTGTAATGCAGAAAAACCCATTGACGATGGCTATCATTGGGTTTGAAGCGGCAACGGTGGTCAGCGTTCCGACGATCACCGTGTACCCAACAACCACCGTTCCGGTTGTCGAGAATATGGCGAACGCCAATTCAGCTGTGGTGCTTGTCACATAGCTTTCAGATATGGCGACTGCAATGTTGCCATTTGAAAGCTGCGCAACTGCCGTGTAGCCGCCCTTACTGGTGCCCGAGCCCTGGGTGGCAGAACCTGCGATAGTAGCCGGAGCATATACAGTCGTTCCTGTATTCGAGTAAATAGCAAACCGCAGGCCCACCGTCGCTTTGGTATAAGCAACGGCAAATCCGCCGCCGGACAATGCTGTTACTGATTGGCTCGCCAATGGATTGGCGCCAGTGGTATCAATCTGCGTTTCGGCAACGACAATCTGAAGATTCTGGTTGATGATGGCAAAATTGATAGCGTAAGTTGTCACCGTTGACCAAACGACGACCACATTGCCGTTGGACAGTTCGGCCATGACCGGGTAAGCATTTATTACAAGTCCGGATGAATCGAATACCACCGACCCTTGATAATTTCCAAGATAATCGTAGCCATAGATCGTATTTCCGACGACCACCAAATTCAGGGCTACCAGACTGGATTGCGATGGGGCACTTATTTGAAGAAAACCAGAGTTTTTGACAGCCGCAACTGTGGTCTTGGCAACAATATTGCTCCCCGCATTGGCAACTGCGGAGTAGTCTGAAATTCCAACGGATTGGAGCGCCCCGGCTTGATTCAGCTCGATCAGATCGTGAGAATTGATCGCAAATGCGCCCGCTTTGCCCTGTAGGGCCGTTCGATTTCCAAGATAATCACTAAGGTAAGCCATTATTCAAGTCTCCAATCAAATCCGTTGTACCAAATTCTGAAATCCTCGCCTGACACATTGCAGACCAGGTCTTCCGCATTACCCATGATGGTGTGGCCGTTGTGGCCGATGGTGAGGTTGTTTGCGCCCCATGTTCCCGGCCCGTCGATGAATTCACAGCTCGTCCCTAGAACAGGTGTTGCTGGCAACGTGATCGTGAAGCTACCTGCGGATGTGTCGGTGAGATAAGGACCGGGAGAGGCTGTCGTTGATGCGTTGACGTACATAGGAGCAGCAGCGCCGCCGGGAGGACCTCCATCCCCCACCGTGCCTTCAGGATCTGCTGCTACCAGCAAGTGCCCTGGCGTGATCGAACCCGCACCAGAAACTGTGGCCACCGTGCCGCTGTTCGAGGACAGCGCTGGGCCGTTTTTCACCGTGCCGTTGACGTCGTTGTACTCCGCCAGATTCCCCGCTGTGACCGGCCCCGACACCGCTGCCACAGTTCCGGTATTGCTGGATGCGTTGGCCAGCGCCGCCGTGCCCATTTCGGTTGCGGTCAACTGGATGTATGTGCCGTCGAACCGTCCTGAAACGATGTTGCCAGCGACAAGCTCGCCGCCGGCCAAAGCGATGGGGCCAGTTGGGCTGTCCTTCCTGAGCTGGAAAGTTCCAAAGGTGCCGACGGTGATCGAGGTCGCGGCGGTGTTGGTGAACCCGGCGATAAAGGCCACGCTGTCACCCGCAACGAAGGATTGCAGCGACGCCGGGGTTGCCAGCACTTGCGCGTTCGCCGTACCCGTGGAAGTGCCGCACCAGAACGGAAGTGCACCAGCGCCGCCCAGCTCGATCCAGACAGCCGTGGCAGTCGTCCCGGTCGTGACGCACACCCACAGCAGGTTGTTCGTGGTATCCCACAGCAGCGTCGGGAACGAAACCCCGTCCACCCCCGCGTTCCCGGCAACGTGCCCGTTGGGGTTGCCCGCGTAGGTCGCCCCGATATTGGCCCCCAGGTACACCTTGAGAGCCTGGCCGATCTCGGTGACCAGGTTGGCCATGTTGCCGTCGTCAGGAACCGAAATGCCCTGCGACACAATCCAGTTTGCGAAGCCCGCCGCCATGAATGAGGACTGGCGCAGTACCTTGTTGAGCTGGGCCGACGTGAGGATACCCGTCGTGAACCCGTCTGCAAGCAAAGTGGTCAGGGCCGCGTACTGCGCTTGCGTCAGTACGTTCGCCCCTGCCCCTTCTGCGAAGGCAAGGATGTCCGTGGTTGCTGTCATTGAAACCCCTATGAAGTGGTTGCGAGTGAGCCGACGTCGAGGCCAGCGATAAACTGGTTCTCGATGTCAAGCCCGAAAATCGGAGAGCTGGGCGCGGAGCCGAAAAAGTAGGACGTCTGAACCCCAGCAGGCCGCACCCGGAGATAGCCGCCCATGAGAGCAGCTTTGAACCCGGCGCTGGGTTGCCCCGTGACGCAAGTGACCATGCTCATGTTTTGGTTGTCAATCATGAACATGAGTGACGAGCCGGACTGCCCGAACATATACGTCAGGTTTTGGTAAGCCCCTTCCAGCGTCCCGTTCCACTGGTTCGCGCCTACGACGCCGTGGAGAACGGTGCTGTAATCCGCGTCGCTCAAGGGCACGACGGCAGGGTTGGGGGCCTGGGTATAGAACCCCGGAGCCGTGGGCGCCAGGTTGCGGCTCAACCCGATCCACTGGCCCAGCGCATCCAATTCCGTCCATTGCGCCGTGTCCAGGTCAAAAGCGCCGGGGAGCGAATAGAGGAAATTCTGGATGTCCACCATTGGTTGAAGCAGCGCCGCGACCACGGCCATGAAATTCGGCTTTTGGTTATGCTCCGACGTCACCAGGCCGGTGTAGCGGGTCAATACCTGATTCATGGGTTACACCTGCGTGATGGTGATGTTTGCGGGAGCGCAGTAAGCGGCCTGGTTGAACGCAATCGCAAGGTCAGCGGTTCCCACCGTTCCGGCAGACAGCCCGATCTGCAAGGACATAATCTCGTAGGTCAGGCTGTCCGTTCCCCCGGACAGGTTCGCCGGGGTATAGAGCCGCGACAGCCGCACCGGTTGGCCGATGGCCAGGGCATTGATGTACGCGCTGATGGCGTTCTGGATCTCGGTGCCGATGGCAGACGTGTACCCGCTGATGGCGTGAAGCGAAATGGCCACATAAATCTGGACGTCCTGCACCACGAAAAAGTTGATGGTTTCCGGCATCCCGGTGTAGGCCGTGACCGTCTGCGAGGTCGTCCCGTATGTCGGCGCACCGATGGTTTTGCTGTTGGCGATGGCCTGGGCAATCGAAGCGGCACCCCCCCCTTCCACCACCAGGTAAATCGAATTGGCGGGCGCTCCGTTCGCGTCCACGGCACTCGACGGGTTTTCGTACCCCATATAGCGCGTGACGCCTGAAACCGCCGCCACCTGCCCCACAACCGCCGCGAGGGGTGTTTGCGCTGGCAAGGATACCGATGCCGCCTGGCGCTGGCGAAGTGCTGCGTCAGTCTCCACCGGGGAGCCTGGGGTTGCTGCCGTCGCGTTGGTCACCGATTGCCAACCCACCTGCGGGGTCATGATTTTGGTGATGGCGCCGACTGAGGCGTTGATCGCCCCTGGGTTCTGCGCCGTGGCCAGAGCCACCACGGTGCCAGAGCTGGGAATGGTCACGGAAGCGGGCAGCAGCCAGTTGTTGCCCGTGACGTCCTGCGCGATGCCGTTGGTGATCGTCGTACCGGCCTGCCCCACCAGCGTCAGTTGCACCGTGCCGTAGGTGGCCACCAGGCGCTTGATGCCGTTGATCTTGATGTTTGAGTCCAGGTTCGTGCCCTGGGCCGTGGCCGGGGAAAAAGCGTTGTAAATCTGGATTGCTGCGGAGTTGGCGTCAGAAATGGCCTGCGCGAAAACCGCCAGCAGTTGCCCGTCCTGGCTGTCATTCCCCAGGTAAACATCCGGCCCGAAGATCGCCTGATAGGACGCCTGAAGCGAGGCCAGGATTTGAGTATAGGTCGGGGCGTGAACCCCGGCTGAATCAATGTAAGCGGAAAGGCTCATAAGGTTACGCTCGTCTGCCCGTAAAGGGTATTGATGGTTGCGGTCACCGATAGGCGACGGTTCACGACGGTGCTGGAATAGGCCACGATGTCAGTGACGCCGGGCGTGTCCAGAATCCGGCTCTGAATCTCGAAGTCGTAATTCGTGTTGTTCCCGGTGATGTCCTGCAGCCATGGCGTCCCGTCCGTCACGTCCAAGAACCACTCGCCTTTCCATAGCATGAGGCGGGTCACGACGGCCTGGCCTACTGCCGCGGGACTGTCCGCCAGGAACACCCCGATTTGATAATCCCCATTCGCGTCTAAAGCCCGGTAGATCATGAGAGCGTCACCTTTGTCGCAAAATTACCGTTGATGACAGCCCCGCACCCGGCCACCGCGCCATCGAGGATGATGGCCTTGCCGCCAGCCGTCGCGCGCGTGGAGTTGCCCGTCACAGCGGTTACCCCATGCCCGGTAATCGGGCAGCTATGAAGATCCCCGCTGACGCATACCGCGCCCTGGGGCGTCTGGATTTTCGAGCCGCTGGCAGAGGTCATGGTGCCGCCATGCGATGAGGTTGAGCCCAGAATTGCCACGCCAGTCGTCATATCGTCAGAATCCCGTCAATCACCACGTTGCCGGTAATCGTGGCGTTCCCGCTGATGGTTGCCGTGGGCGTCGTGATGTTGGCCGCCGAGGTTGCGTTCACGTCCACCGTGGGGGCGTCAATGGATGCCGAATTGGAAGCGGTCACCGTGGCGTTCGTAGCCTGCACGTTCACGGTCTGCGCCACCACCTTGATCTCGGAAGGCCCCACTTCCACATAGGTCTGCCCGTCCGCGCTGCGAAGCTGCGTTGCCGTGGTGCTGATGTTGGCGATGACGTTGGGGACACTGGAAACCCCCACCAGCACGAAGCCGTCAGACAGGTCATGCATCCGCATGGCCGCCTGGTTCTGCACCCCGCCCGATTGCCACCACGCATCAATGCACCGTGCGCCGAAGAAAATGACGCACTCGTTCCCCAGGGTCACCGGGAATGTCAGCGTGAAGCCGCCCCCGGACGGGAAGATCACCGGGCAGTCCACCAGCAGGGGCAATTCCACCGGAGTCGAATTGCCGTCCTGGTCAAATTGAACGGCCCGGATCGCCGGTTTCACTTCCGCCGTCTGCTTTACCGGGTCAAAGGACTGGACGATGCCCGGCATGGTTGTCCAGACGGAGGCCAGCCGCGCGTTCAGGGCTTGCGTGAAAATCTGTTGCTGGTCTTGAGTCAGCTCGATCTGGCGCATCAAAACACCTTCGGAAGAAATTGGAGCTGGCCGGGGTTCACAATCTTGCTGTAGCAGATCAGGTCGGTGTACCAGTCATTGCCGCGCGTCTGCCCCACATGGTTCACCACCAGGATTTTGTACTTGCCGTCAGCCGACAAGGGCGGCACGAAAGCTGCGGAGGCCTGGGCGTTCAGGTTCGAGGAATAGCCGTACTGCTGAATCTGGGCGTTGTCGAGCTGCACCACCATGTTCTGTTGCAGGTTCGGGTTGAGCAGGCAGCGCACCATGACGCCGATCTCGGTCTGCTCCGGCACCCCGATCAGGCCGGTGCTGGCATTGATCACCGGGATGTCGCCCGGCTTGTACGAGCCCGACGCGATGACGTCCAATTCGCCGTTGCCGTTGATGCACCAGTCCGCGCCAATGCTGGCGCACATGGCGCGCAAGTGATCACGGGCCAGCCCGAAAAACACCTGGCCCCTGGGCAGCGCCGTACCGCTTGGGGGCGCTTGAACCGTGCCCACCGGCAAGCTGATAGCCCCGGCAACCTGGCCCAGCCTCCCAATGATGTCCGTCCCGGCGCTCACGGTCATGTTCAGAAACCCGTGGTTGTAGGCGTAATCGCCCACCGCCGCCGTGATGTCCAGGTAGGTATCCGTGCCGTTCTCGCGCCCGATTCTGGCCTGGATGAGCTGGCCATTAAAAATCGTGTTGAAGTTGCCCTCGTAGCCCGCTGACAGAACCACCTGCGCGCCTTCAGAGGTCACCCGCCGCGCGGTATCCGGCTTAAGGTTATAGACGCGGATCATGGCCGTCATGGGGGTTTCAAGCATCACCCCCTGCACCTGAAACTCCATTTCCATCTGCGACAAGTCAATCAGCGATGAGCCCGCGCCGATCAAGAGCTGGGCCTGGCGTCCGTATTGTGTCGTCATTGAATCCAGTACATCTGCGATTGAACTCCCAGGCCGGTGAAGGTCGGGGGTTGATCCGGGTTATTGCCCACCGTGCCCACCTGCAGGCGGCCGCCGAACCCGAACTCCGGGTATTGCGCCAGCAGGTCAGCGCCGGTCACCAGCGGGATACCGCACACCAGCGGGTTCGCGTTCACGTCCATGACGTCCAGAAACCAGGTATCAATCCTGAAGACGAGCTGGAAAATGTACGACTTACCGTTGAGCGACACATTGAACCGCTGCGGTGTCCCAGGGCGGGTCGGGATGATGGAATAGGTCGTCATGCCAGGAAACTCCCGCCAGGGATGATGTTCGTGTCACTGATTTGCACCGTGCCGGTGTTGCTCACGTCCGATGTATCCTGCGGGTTCGCCTGATTCGCGGAAGGGCCCACGCTCGATGTCTGCGTCTGCACCGTGATGATTTCCTGGCAGGTCAGATAAATCTTGAGCGCGTTTTCAGTGTCAGCGTCCGTGGTTTCCCCGATGCTGGTGATCAGCATATTCGAGTACTTGCGCTTGCCGGTCACGATGTCGAACGGCTGGGCCGACTTCTGCAGGTCGATAAGCTGCTGGTAAATCTGCGACAGCGGGGTGATCTGCCCCGTCCCCCAGCCGATGGTGATGTCCACTTCCACCGGGTTCATGAACGCATGATCGGTGATGCTGGCCCCCAGCTCTACCGGGTGCCGCGTCACCGTCATGGTGTCGGTATGGCGTTCCTCGATGGTGCATTGCGCCACGATACCGCCAATGGAACGGAACGACTGGCCCACCCCCAGCAGGGATGCACCGGCCGCCAGGCCGAAGGAAACGAGCCCCCCGCCCGTTGCGTCAAAAATGCCGCTCATCGAAACGCTCCCCCGCTATTGCGCGCCGCCGTATTCACCTGGGTCTGCTTGGCCACCACCAGGTCAGCGGTTTTCTTCGGGTCGGTCGCGCCGTTGACGTTGATGGTGGTGTTGATGTTCTGCGCGATATTCCCGCGCGCCGTCGCTTCACCGTCTGCATCCTTGGGCCGCTCATAACCCCTGGAAACGACCTCGGCCTTGGTGCGCGCATCCCCCGTGGCCTGCATCCGCTCCCAGGTATCCTTGTACTTGTTCTTCAGCTCCCATACTGCGAAAGCCAATTCCTCGCCCATAGGGTCTTTGGAATCCTGCATGGTATGGCCGAATTGCTTGGCGAACTCGGCCTGGCGATCAGGGTGCCATTGGCCCAAGCCGTAGGCCTGGAAATGACCGTCCTTGTCCTTGTCCCCTTGGGCCTTCGGGTTAAGACTGGACTCGCGCGTGAAATTCGCCGTCAGCGCAATCGCGTCGGGGATCTCCATGCCCAGCTTATGGTGCAGCGTGTACACCATTTGCTCCTGCTTGGCAGGAAGGCTTTGGCGCATCTTGTCGAACTGCGCGTCCTCGCCTTTGTTAAGGTCAGGGCTGTACAACATGGCAGCGCCACCAGCCAGCAGCGGAACCGTGGACAAGGCCCCGGCCCCTTCCGCGACAGCCGCGCCTTCTACGGCAGCGGCCCCTTCTGCTACCGCCGCGCCTTCAGCAGCGCCAGCAGCGGCTTTTGCACCCGCCCCGGTCAGCTTCTTGTAGAGCCACAGTGCACCGGCGCCCATGCCCACCTTTTCGGCAATGCCGCCCATCGCCTCATTGGTAGCCCAGAGCTGCATCAGCTTGGTCAGCAGGGCGTTGTTGTCGCCCAATTCCCGGTTGGTGACCTGAATCGTGCTGTTCAGGGTATTCATCACGGGCGTCATGGCTTCAGCGGCCAGGCCGAACTGATGGGCTTCCAACAGGCGATCCGAGTTGCCAAGCTGGTGCGCCGCTTCCCCGGCCTTCGTGACGCCGTTACCCTCGGCCGCGCGGTACTTCTCGAACTGCTCCGAAAAGTCCGGGCTACGCATGGCCAGTACCATGTCGTCAGAAATGCCCAGCAAGCCGCCGTATTGAAGCGCCTGCCATTCCTGCATCTTCTGGAAGCTGGCCGCCAGGTTTTGCTCGATCTTCACGGTATCGAGCTGATGCCCCTGCTCGTCCTTGGTTTGCACCCCCAGCGTTCCCAGGAAGGCATCCGCCCCTGGGTTATGGCGCATGAACGACGCCACGTTCTCAACGCTGGCATGGACAGATTCCGGAGTAGCCCCCAGGCTCGCTCCGGCGAGCTGTATGGCCTTCAAATTCTCCAGGCTTGCCCCGGTACGCCTCGCGGAGTAAAAGAGCTGTTCCATGCTCTTTGCGTAAGCCAGCGTACCCTTGGCGGCTTCGTACCCGACAGCCGCGATTGCCAGCCCAACCTTGCCGACCGTCTTGCCCAGGCTCATCGCCTTGGCTTCTGAATCCTTGATGGCGTTGAAAAAGCGGGCTTGGCCGTTCTCGTCCACCTTGAAGCCAAGGGAAACGAGGAAGTCCTGAAGCGTGTCAGCCATTGTGAATTTTCCGGTCGAGGTAATCGTTCATCCTGGCGAAGTCCCCCAGGTTCAGCGTTCCGTCAAGCGCCGACTCGTACCGGCACATCCCGGCCCCAATGGGGCGCAGGATGAAGTCCTCCGGGTCGGTGACTAGGCGCTCGTCGGCTTCGGTGTACCTAACACCAGGCTGACGAGGCCGGAGAAAAAAGGGGCGATGTCGTCCTTGACCGCCAGGCTGACGATCTCGAGCAGTTGCAGGCCGGTGATGTCGTCGAACACCATCATGCCCGCGTTCGTGTTATAGACCGGCGCCCATTCCGTCCCGCTCTTGCGCTTGACCATCTTGATCGCGCTGCGGATGACAAAATCAACGTCCTCCTGGGGCGCTTTGCTCAACGCGGTCGCAATAGCAGAAAAAGACCCCCCTCCCGTTGTTACATGGGAGAGGAGTGGTGCGATCCGGCGACCGACGTGGAGCTGCGTGAAGGCGTCCATGCGCTGCGCCATATAGTCATGGTCGCCTACCTTGAACTCGATCATGGTTAGACGCTAGAGGCCAGCAGTTGATCCATAGTGACGGCCTCAAGCTCCCACTCGTTCATGCCGCCTTCTTCCGCGTAGGTCAAGGTCGGCTGTTTCGTGAAGGCCACCTGGCGCAAGGTGATGGCGTCGCCCACCGAAGAAACCAGCGAGATTGTGTTCTGGCCCCAGCCTACCGTGGACTGTGCCTGGAAGTTGTACAGGCCGGACAGAAGGGCGTTGACCGGCGAGTTTTTGAGCAGGCGGATGGTCACTTTGGCCGACTTGTCGGCGCGCAGGGAGAACATCCCGGAGCCATCTGCGCCGATGTCCAGCTTGCTCTTTTCGGCGCGCTGCTCGATGGTGATACCTTCCTTCGCCGCTCCGCCAGTCAGGGAAAAAGCACCGCCAGGGCCTACGATGGCGCAATGCGTGTCGAGAAACGAGTAATTCATGGGGAACCTCTACATGGATGAAGGGCAGAAAATAGCCCGCCGAAGCGGGCCACCTGTTACCGATTGATGTTGATGAGGATGCTGGCGGTATGGATAGCCCCGGCCAGCTTCGCCGCCACCTGGAATGTCACGGATTGACGAGCCGCCCGTGCAGCCGCCGTCTGGCTGGAAATGGGGGGCGCGTACACGTAGAACCCCTTGGGCATGAAGTCGCCCTGGTTGAGCGTACCGAAGCCGGTTTCCGTCCAGGTGCCGGGCCCAAGCAGCCCGTTCGCCACACCCTGGGCACAGACGTTCTCGATCTGCGACAGGATGATATGGTTGCCCGCGTCCGTCTGCGGGATCTTCGTGGGGCTGGTGTACAGCAGGTTGAAAACCTCGTTCTGGATGGTGATGGCCAGCCAATCGGCACCGTAAATGGTGTCAATGAAGTCGCCAGAACCCGCCACGCCAGGCTGGATGATCGCCGTGTTGTTGTCGTAGGCCACGAACACGTTGCAGTTGAAGCCCACCAGCGCAGCAAGCTGCGTCGCGTTGAGGTTTTCAGACGTGACACCCGGCTCCTGCTTGTACATCAGGGTGATCGCGGTGTTGTTGCCGTTGAAGTCGGTCGTCAGCAAGCGGCCCAGCAGCGATGCGATGGCGTAGGGGCTGGACGAGGAGTACTGCGTCCAGGTTTTCTTGTAGCCCAGTTGCTTGATCTGATAGGCGATGTTGGTGGTATCCGTGGATACCAGCGCCCCGGCTTCCTGGGTCGTGATCCCGTAGGCGTGTTTTGCCGTAGCGCCTTCGATGTACCCGGCAATGGCCGTGTGGTCAGTATCCGCCGCGCCGCACACCATCACGCCGTAGAACTGCTCCCCAAAGGTTGCATCCAGGGTTTGCACAGCGGTCAGCGCGGATTCTGCCGCGATACCGTTGGCCACATAAGCACCGGAGCTGGTGGACAGGCCTGCCAGCATCCCGCTGATGTCCGTACCGGTGCCTTCAGGCGTCAAGAAGGAAACGCTCGACGTGGCCCCGGTGGTGCTGGATTTGAACTCAAACCGGCTGTAGGCCGCATCCCAGACGCACGTTACCCCAACAGGCAGAGCCGCCTGGATGGTTGCCGCGACGCCGTTCAGGTTCGAGTCGGCACTGAAATTCAGCAGGGTGATGTTGTGCACCACGCCGTCAATGGTGACGTTGAAGGAACCCGTGGTCACGGCTTGCCAGGTTGCGATGGCTTGCTGCGCCGAGGTCAGTGCGCCGCCAATCAAGCGGCCATGCGTCGCGGCTTGCGCCCACCGGCCAATCATCACGCTGCTGGGTTGCGGGGACTGGTCAAACCACAGAGCGGCCGCCTGGTATTCAGGGGCGGTCGTGCCGAAGTCCACACCCACGGCGGTCAGGCCGTTATAGGTGCGGATACGTTGCACCGTATCAATGACGTCAGTACTGCCAACGATGAGCAGGTTGGCGAGGCTTTGCGCCTGGGCAGCGGTCGCCCCCAGGTTGACGGTTGCAGAAACGAGAGAAGAAACGGGAAGCTGGGAAGTCATAGCCTGGGCCTCATGTAATGGTTACGGTTTCGACCACGCCAGTATCGGTTTCGATCTGAACGCTGCCGGATTGAATGGAAAGCACCGGGTAAGTCCGGATGATCTGACGCCTGAAAACGATGCGGACGTCAATGCGCTTCGCCCATTGCTCGTTGATGAGCATGGACATATTGCGAGGGTCGCCTACCCGCACCAGGCGGATGCCTTGCAGGTTCATGGCCTCCCGGTTTTGATCCAGGGAGAGCCCGTCGCGCAGCAATCCTTCGTTGGCACTGGCGTTCGGACCGTACACGCTGACGAGGTTCATAATGGACTGGTTGCGCGCCAGGGTGAAGGTCTGCGTCCCCTTGGCGAAGTATTGCCAGGCCACGCCTTCATCCTCGCGCTCCACCGAGCCCTGCGCCATCCAGTCAGTGCCGGGGGGCGGCATATTGCCGGGCTCCTGTTGCCAGCGCGGGCGGATCATGTTTGCCGCCATCCCCGTGATCCCCATGAAAACGTCATGGAAGAATCGGTCAAGCGCCTGGTCATCAAGCGGGGGCGTTCCTGACGGTACAAGATAGCCGCCAGTGCTGGAATCGTTAGCCATTGTTCTGCCCCTGCAAATCAGTCAGCTTGCAGATCGCGCGGGTGAACCCGAAGCCCTGGTAATCGTTGACCACGGCCACCACATAGGTCTGCCCACGCCATAGGATTTGATCCGGTTGGCCGCCTACCGTGGGCCCGTTGAGCGGGCTTTGCGTGATCACCGTGATGGTGTCCGCGTAGGTCGCCATATCCTCGAAGCGCATCAGGCCGGGCTTCGAGGCAGTCCGCACCACGGCCTGAATCACCGTGCTGGTGTTCGTGGTCGTGGTTTCGCCGTAGGCATTGATGACTTCCGCGCGGGTGACCCTGGTGACCGGCTGCAGGAATGCAGGGTCAAAGGCTTCACCGATTTGGAGCATCTTTCACCACATAGGTTATGGACTGCTTGAGCTGTCCGGTTTCGATCAGGGGCTTGGTGCTAGTGAACCCCTTGCGACGCCGGGCGGCTAAAGTCGCGGGCAGCAATGCCGGGGGGATACCGTCATCAATCTCCTGTACTACTTTGCCCTGCGCCAACAGGCCCGCCGCCTCAAGGGTGCGGGTTACCGTAGCAGCGGGGTTTGGATTGAGTTGCAGTACCTTTTTGGCGCCGCTGGCCAGCAGCTTGTTGGCCTTATCCCAAGACGCTTTCACGCCAGGGACGAGGAACGGGCGCGCCGGGATATTGGACTCCGGTGCCCCGAACTCGTGAATGAAGCCCAGCTCCGAGTTGGTGATGGGCTCATCCTCCCGCGCGTTGTCCGACGAGGAAGCGGGAATGCCCACAAGCACCTGGCTTTTGGCCAGGGCTTTGAGTGCTTTCTTCAGGTCGGGGACGCGGTTCTTGGTTTGCTTGACGCTCACGATCCAGCGTTGATCTGCAGGCCGCCCGCGCCCATCATCTGCGCGAGTTGCCAGTATTGCACCCCATAGCTGGTGCGGTTGTAAGAGCCCGCACCCTCCATAGTGATCGCCGCGACGTCCTTGGATACGCTCACGCCATCCACAGCCTTCGCGGTGATAAGCCCCTGGGACTCGCCCATTGACGTCGCCCCGTTGGAAGCGTTTTGAGCCGCTTCCTCAACGGCAATGCGCTGGGCCAGCACCAGGTAGTGCGCGGTCAGTAGAGCCTGCCCCTGCTGCGCCAGGTTGCCCCAGCGCGTCGGGTTAATGAGGTTCGCCGCAACCCCCAGCCAGAAGTTGATCAGCGCCACCGAATAAACCGATGCGTTGGAGAACTCCGGGAAAATCGCCAGGAATTGCGTCTCGTTCATTATTTAGCCCCTTTGCCCTTGCCTTCCTTGCCGTCGCCCTTTTCTTCGGCCTTTTCTTCAGCCTTGGGCTCGTCCAGGTGCAGCTTGGTGTACCAGTGATCCGCGTCAGCGTCCGGCATATCGTGATTGCCGGGCCCGTAGGTTACGCTGGAGCCGTCGTCGCGGTTCAGCGTGAATTTCTTTGCGATGGTGACCTTTGCCATGTTCTCATTCCTTGAACGCGCCAGGGAGATCCCGGCGCTTGTTTTTTTAGAACCCGTCGCGGTAGCCCATTGCTTCGGGGTACACGACTTCCACGGCACCCAGGCGACCGTAGTAGGTCGTGAGCTTGTAGAGGCCCCTGTTCTCCACCGGGGTGTTCATCAGCGGGGTCATGGGGAAGCGGACGCGGTCGAGCTGGCGGGTATAAGCCGCCATGCGATCCGTACCGCCGACGCCAGCGCCCACAAGCCACTTGGCGGGCAGGATTTCCAGCGGGACGCCGTTGACCTGCAAGCACACGCTGTTGCGCGAGATGTACTCCAGCACCGACTGGTAGCCCACGCCGTTCACCGTCAAGGGTTGCAGCAGGTACACGTACTTGGTGGGAGGCACCAGCACTTGACGGGGGGCAGCCGCGTAAGCCGAGGAAGTCCACACGGCTTGTTCCAGGCTGCGCACGTCGGTGAGGATTTCCTGCGGGGTCTTGTTGGCCCACAGCGGGGAGCTGGAAGCGCCGTTGACCACGTTGGAAGCGGTGACGTTGGGGTTGTTCACCAGGCCGTACAAGCCCAGGTCGGTGTCGCCCACATAAACCTGCTGGTCAACGTCCATGTTGTACTTCAGACGGATGGCTTCCAGCTTTTGGCTGTCCAGGGGGCGCCCGGCTTGCATGGCGGACACCAGCTCGGGGATGGTGTAGCCCAGCTCCATACCCCACAGGATCAGCGGGGTGCCGGTCTTGCCGATGTCCAGGCTGATACCGGGGACGGCATTGCTGTTCTTGCCGATCCAGGCCTTGCCGGTGGGGGAAGTACCGCCGACTGCGGCAAACGTGCTGTTCGTGAAGCTGGACAGCTCATCGCCAATCGTGACGTCGGTGCGGATGTCAATGTCACGGTGCCAGGTGACGTCGGCCAGTGGCATGTGCATGGTCGGGTCAAGACGCTCCAGCTCTCCCACCAGGAAGGCGCCAGCGGAGTCCATCGTGGCCTGGTCAAAAGTGACCAGGTTATCGCGGGTGTAAATCTTCGGTTTCATTTTCGGGTTCCTTTGGACGTAAAAAAACCCGCCGTAGCGGGTTCAGGTCAGTCGGTGATCAGGGCTTTAGATCAGGTTGAAGGCGATCTCGCTGTTGCCGTTGGCGTCAGCGGCCCCGGTGAAGTAGGCGCCGGGCAGCACAAAGGTGTTCGTGCCGTCAGCCACAGCCTCCACGTCACCCACCAGGCCAGCAGGGATAGCGCCGTTGAGAACCGTGCGGATGTACACCGCGCTATTCTTCGCAGGCGTCCCGTTGGTGACCTTCACGGTCATGTAGCCCAGCTTGGCCACGTCGCAGGCGCCAGAAGTAGGCGGGGTTGCCGTGCCCAGGGCGGTCGTGCCGCTCTCAATCGGGAAGGGGCGCACCAGGAAGCCGTACACGCTGGCAGCGGTATCACCGGCACCGATGGGGCGCACATGGCCGGATGCAGCGTCAACCGCAACGGGGTTGCCGTAGGCGGTCGGGGGGTTGGTGGAGAGGATGACGTTCGGTTCAACGGTGACAGGGGCACCAGGGCGGGACAGAGCGCCCGGAATGCCAGAAGGCATACGGTACAGGAAAGCAGACATTTGATTCTCCCAATGGTCAAAAATAAACCCGCCGAAGCGGGTTACATTGCGGGGTTAAAGGGGTGGGTTAGAACTTCGAGGCCTGGGCACGCTCCTGGCGCATCTTGGCGATGTTGGCCACCAGGACAGCACCCTTGTCACGCATTGCGTCATTCACGCCGCGAGGCTTCGTGTCCTTCGTCATGTTGTGCTTGGCCATCAGCACAGCAGCAGCGTTGAATACCGTTGCCAGTTGGACGCCCTTGAGCGAATCCAGGGTTTTGCCAGCCAGCAAGGGTTCGATGGCCGCGCGTCCTGCGTCGGTAGCGTAGGCCTGGCGAAGCGCCTGGAGCTTGCAGCCGCACATGGCATCCTTGAAGGCTTTGCTCTTGGCGTCGCCCGTGGGAGCCGTGAGGTTGATCCCAGGGGCAATGATCGCCGCCTTGGAAAGCAGGCTGTTGTAGTCCCCGGTATATTCTTCCGAGCCCTCGTCATCCTTCTTTTCCGGGTCGTTGCCATCAGCGTCTTTCGCCGCCGTCAGCTTGGCCAAGGTTTCCTCAATGCGCGTCAGGCGCTCCTCAACCGTGGGCTCCTCGTTGTCCTCAGTAGCGGGCAGGTGGATATGCAGGTCACCCCCTTCCGGTTCGTCGGTCATCGAGTCCACCGTTGCCTTGATTGTGGCCTGATCGTTGGTTTTGAGCGCGGCCAGGATGCGCTCCTTCCAGGTTTTCAGCTTCATAGGTTCATGATCCTTTATTGAGCAGATTGATCCGCACCGACCTTTTGGGACAAGCGCGACGTGATTGCCGACAATGGCGCGTTGCTGCGCCTTCCCCGGCCCCATTGCTTCGTATTCAGCTTCATAGCCGCACGAAACTTCCCGCAAGCCGCTTTGAACGTCCTTGATCGCGTCGGCCTGCGTAATCAGCAGATCGGCCACCAGCAGGTCACCCTGTCGGCGGACGTTCTGTACCGTTCCAACCGACACGGCCTGCCAGGTATCCGGATTGACCAGCTCATCCGGGTGCAGGTTGGTGACGGGCTTGCCCTCGAATGAGGCGATTGCGTCGGGATGGAACACTTCTTCTGGCGTCCGGGTGACTTGGATATAGCCCGTTTCGTCAGGCTCTACCGGAAGCTCCCCAGCCATGTAAATCAGCGTCCCCGTCCGTGCAATGGGAACGTTGCTGCACAGCAGGAACCCTTCCGGGGTCAATGCCTGGTTCGGGCCGATTTCTTCCGATACCAGGATTGAATCGGCTGTTCTCTTTCGCATGAGGTTCCTCATAAGTCATCAGGCAGGATGATCTGCGCGGTACAGCGACAGTTGTAAATCTGCCCTGGGGCGGTCGTGGTGCCGTCGCTCAATGTCGGGGGCTTGCCGATCTCGCACACCTTCCCTTCCATCGCTCGATGGCTCGGCCGCACCGCTTCGTCCTTGCTGGTACGCCAGATATAGTGCGTTGCACCGATGGCCTGGGCCCGCACTTCTGTCAGGATCGAGCCCGTGCGCGCGCACTCGGTTCTGGCAATCAAGGTCGACCGCGATTCGGTCACTTCACCGGAACGGGCAATTTCGGCCTTGATCTCGTCATACCGCCTGCCGGTAATGCGGGCTTCCAGCGCCAAGGCCTGAACCCGCTCCCCGGCTTCAATGGGCAGGCTGGTGATGTATTTCACCTGCCGCTCCAGAAAATCACGGATCACGTCGCCAGCCGGGTCACGCTCCACCATCGCCCGAAGGCGCTTGCTGATATGGATGGATTGCCGCCGCCACATGGAGAAGTCCTGGCGATCCAGCTTGTCAGCGATATGCTGGCCCGTTTTCACCGCCCAAGGCTTGATGATCGTGGCGTACTGCGCCAGCGCACCCTTCATGCGGGTGATCCCAGCCATCGTTGAGGTGTCATGGCTGTCAATGATGCGGCCGACCTGCCGGGCCACGTCGCGCAGTTGCCGGGCATATTGCAGCTCGATCCAGCCAGACTTGACGAAGGAATTACCCTGCCGCTCGTCCTTCGTCTGCATCAGGCTCTCCAGTAACCTCGGTTGCCAAGGGCGGCCTATCGTCCGCGTCCTTGATTTCCTCGTCGGTGATGTTCGTAAAGAGCCCGGTGATATGCGACGCCTTCCGCAATTCCTTCAGCGCCGTGCCCTGGCTGATAAGCGAGGACTCGAAGGCCTTGATCACCGAATCCGTGTTGGCCGTGCCGATTTCAGCGCGCTCCTTGTCCGTGATCAGCCACATGGGGTTGAACTTGAACCGGAAGCCCTTGGGCAGCGGCTCGTTCAAGACGCTCCGGCTCATGATGTCCAGAATCTTGACCAGCGGGCGACGGAGCTTGGTTTCCTGCTCTTTCGCCAGGTGATCGTAATACGTGCGCAGGTCTGACTCGCCCGTGCTGTTCAGGCCACCGGGGGATTGCCCGAAAAGCCGTACCAGCGGAATCTGCAACGCGCCGCTGATTTGCTGGCCGAACTGCAACATGATGTCCGACAGCCCCGCGAAGGTGTAAGACTGCGCATCAAACTCGTCCTTGCCATCCACCAGGGTGATGCCTTCGGTGGATTGCGTTGACCGCATCATGCTGATTTGGGCCGTCAGGCCAGCCAGAGCCGGGCCACCAGCCGCAATGATGTTGCGCAGCCCTTCCACCTTCATGATGCGAAGGTGCGCCTTATAGACAAGCTGCGCGGCCCCAGCACTGGTGCTGTCATAAGACACCAGCCGGTCGTAGAGCCGTTCAATGACGGACTCGCCCCACATCATTTCGGTCTGCGCCTGGTTCCAAGGTAGCTCAATGCCCACCATACGGATCACACGGCTGTGATGGATGCGCGGCCAGTAATTCTCGGTCGGTACGGTCTGCACCAGGTCGTAATATTTAGGCAGGCCAAAGTCAGGCCCCAGCTCGGTGATGAGCTGACCCATCGTTGGCTGAACCATCCAGCGATCCAGGGGCATAATCCCCAGGAACTGCCCTTCCCCGATGGTTTTGAGCATCAACGGGCTTTCAGGGTCTTGCCCGTCAATCATGATGTAACCCAGCGCCCCGCCATACAGCCGTGACCACTTGATGACCTTGGACAGCGATCCCCAGATACCGAAGTCATGCACAGCGGCCTGGAGCGCGTCAGAATCTTCTGGTTCCAGAACGGACTCGAACTCAATCCCGGCCCGGCACATATCGTCAGCGGGGGCGTCCACCGCGGCACCCACCAGCCAGCTTCCCCGGTACATCCACTCAAGCTGCAGGCGCAACCGGGTGATGGGGTTGAAGCCGTAGGTGCTGTTGCTGATTTGGTTGTCTGCACCGAGCCCCAGGGCGGCCTGGAAATTCTGGAAGTTATCCAGCGTCGGTGTTTTTGTCGTCATTTTCCGCCCAATTTAGCCCATTGATCCAAGTCGGTGCCCCCCAGCAATTCAGCGAACGCGCGACTCAATGAATCCACCTGGTCGTCGTTCTTGCCGTTGGGGAACATCCTCATTTCGTTTACCAGCGCGTCATTCCACTCGCCGCGAATCATCTGCACGTTGCCCAGGTTGACCTGCGCCGCGAAAGGTTCGGCCCGCGTTATCTTGTCCCCGGATTCAGGGCTGCTCACGATATTGAAGCCCGCGAACTGGCGCGTCAGGTAGGAAACCTGCGTTTTGCCAGCCTGTCCGGGATCTTGTGGGATGCTAACCTTCACGCCGAAACCGTCGCGCTGCGCCGTTCTGACCATCGTGGCGTCGCGTTCGTCCGGGCCCTGGTGCACTCGCACCATGTCACCAATGACGTACCGGTCATCCGAACGCTTGCCCAGCTTGGCGCCCGCCGTCCAGTCGCCGTTCAGGTCAGTGACCGAGGCCAAGTCCCAGCCGCGCAGCCATTCGATGAACTCGCCCGTGGGCAAGCCGTCAATGATCTCGATGCGGTCGGGCTTGAAGATTTCGCCCTGTGCCGGCGAAGGCCGCTGCATATACTGGCCAGCGAAGGTGTACGGCTTGGCCACCTCCATCCGACGCAATTCTTCGATGCTGTGCTTGACCGGCCATAGCGCGGTGCCGTCATCCCGGATCGCCGGGAGACAAAGGTGTTCCCATTCTTCCCCGTTGCCGCCTTCCAGTAACCACCCGGCCAGGTCGCTCTCATGCAAACGCTGCATGATCAGTATGATCGGGGTTTCCGGGCTGTTCAGCCGGGATTCCAGGGTGTTCTGGAAGCGTTCGATGACGCTTTTGCGCCGGGTATCGCTCCGGGCCTCATCCGCCTTGTGCGGGTCATCAATCAGCAGCGCCCCAGCAAAGCCAGTGCGTAGCTTGCCAGCCCCATAGCCGGTAATCGTCCCGGTGTCCCCGGTAGCGTAGAACACGCCGCCGTCAGTCGTACGCCAGTCGTCCTTGGCCTTGCTGTCGTAGCGGATCGCTACATGCGGAAAAATCTCCCGGTAGACCTGCGACGCCACCATGTCCCGCGTCTGCCACGAGTTGTTCGTGGCCAGCGTTCCGGAATAGCTGGTATGGATGAACTCACTGTCTGGCGCATGGCCCATCGCCCAGGAAGCGAAGTTGATGACGGCCAGCTCGGTCTTGCTGTAGCGCGGGGGGATGTTGATGATTAAACGCTTGCACTCGCCCCGATACACCCGCATCAGGGCGTCGCATATCTTCCGATGGTGCGGGCCTTCAACCCATTTGTAACCCTTGCGCGCCTTGAACATATAGCGCGAATAGGCATACAGGTCTTGCCTTGCCAGCTCCAGCGCCGCAGGTTTAAGACTTTCAGGTACGACCATCAGATATGCCCTAGCACTTCCTTGGCCGCGTCCTTAAACTCCTCAAGCGTCCCCTTGAACTGCTCAATGGTCGCCCCGCCGCTGATACCCGTGTTCTCGGTCGTCGCACCCAGCGCCAACCTGCCAATGCGTTGCGCCGTTTCCATCGCGCTTGCCAGCGATCTCAATTCGCCCACCGCAATCGGCTTCTTCGCTTCCTGTGCCTGCTTCACATGCTGGGCCACCTGGCTGCGTAGCGCCTTGGCTACCTTCAGGTCGTCCTCGTTGAACTTCGTCAGCTCGTCTATCACCTTCTCGGTGATCTGGGCCTGGGCCGTTTCCGTTACAGAGCGTGACAAAGCGTTACGCGCTTCAGCCCATGTCGGGACGTCGCGGTTGGCGCGTTGCCTTACGGTTCCTTCCTTGATACCGTGCTTTGCGGCAAGCTCGGCATAGGTCATCGAGCCGTTGACGTATTCCAGTCGCAGGGCTTTCCAGTCTGTTGCCATGTTGATCCTTCTATCGGAAGTGCTGCGCCCCGAATTGGAAGTTTCGACAAGTTAGATAGGCCGCGCCCTTATCGGGGTATTGGTAGCGGGCAGCTTCGTCTGTAAACGGGATGGCGCGGGCGTTCGTGATGATCACCCGGTCGCCGGTGTACAGGTCAAGCGTTGCCGTGCTGTTGCGTTCAGCCAGGAATGCCAGGTGCGCGTTCTTTTCCCAGCGGTAGGGTGTTGATACACCGCACAGGTAAAAAACTTCACCAGGGGCCGCGTTTAACCGTTGGGGGGCATTTGCCGCCATACGGGAGCCGACGATGTTTTCATAGTCGCCTCGAAGACAGCGGGCGCAATGCACTTCCGGGTTAAAGCCGGTGACGCGCTTCATCCAGAAGTATTTGAACCCTTCCAGGTGTTCGTTCTTCGATTCCAGTGTGACCAGTATCATCCCCGCATCCCCGCGAATAGCGCCAGGACGTCCTCATGCCGGTTCAGGCGTTTGGTGTCGCTGACGGGAAGGTTAAATTCGTACACTACGGCCGCGTCAACGACTTCATGGGGCAGCTCGGATACTTTCGTGGCCACCGCCTGCCAGCTTGACGTGGATTGCGTGTGTACGTTCCTTACCATCGCAAGCCCGTGTCGGGCCACAAGGCCGTCCACTTGTTCGGGGGAATGGAACTTTTGGTAAAACCAGCGCCCTTTCCGGTACAGCCCAGAAAAGCCGTCGTCATCCAAAAACTCAATGAACCGCGAGGAAGCCTTCGACTTCGTGAGGTTCATCAGGTGCTTCACATGAGCCAGCTTTCGACCGGAGAAAAAGACCATGCCACCCTGCTTGCAAAAGGCGTTCAGAAGCGTCATGACAGACGTTTCCGCCTCATTGCAATCTACGCTATTCAGCACAGAATCGCATACGATGGCGTCAAAAAAACCATGTTTTTTTACATGGGCAATCAGACCATCAACCATCCGGTTGACCGCCTGCAAATCCAGGGCGTTCTTGCCTTCCATGCGCCGGAAGAATTCCAGCTCAAGGATCTCGAACCCGGCTTTCTTCAGCCGCTTGACGTAATCACCCTGGCCAGCACCGAAGTCCAGAATCCGGGCTTGCCGGTTATCCTGCAACCACGGCAATACCTGAGTTTCGTAGAGCGTACTCTTGTTCAGCTTGCCGCTCGGCCCGGCGCGCAATCGCATCATCTGGGCGAACGTCTGAATGAAGGTATCGCGCGGCAGGTTTTCGTAAGAAAACTTCCCGTACTGCCTTCCCAGGAAGGCCGCGTATTCCGATTCCCGATCATCAGGGATCACGAAGCAAGTCAGCGGGGCCCGCATGGTAGCGGAAGCCAGCGCGTACTGCGCGCAATGGATCACTTTGCCCGATTGCGTGGCCACTACAGCACCCCAGGGGCCGTATGCCAGAATCAAGTCACAGATCGCCTTGCGTACCATGACCATGCGACCGCGGAAGTTGCCACGGACGCGCGCCGCATCAACCTGGCAGTAGCCCAGCTCGGTGAAGCCGCCTTCAATCGTGAGGTTTTCGTCCCCACAATCCATATCAGTGCCGTTGTGGAGCTGGTTGAACCGTACCTCGTCGTAGGTCGTCGTGTCCTTGGACAGAACGAATACCGGGGCCCGATCAATGCCCAGGCTTCGCAAAGCCTTGGTGCGCTGGTGACCGGCCACCAAAAGCGTCCCGCGCACAATCAGCGGCTTGACAATTCCGAAGCGCCGGATACTCTCTGCCAGCACCGCAATGTCTTCATCCGCGATCTTGCGGGGGTTATAGCCCGCACCCCGCAAGCCGGTAATGTCATAGTTAAGGTCAAGCATCCCGGTTCACCTTGCCCTCTACCAGCCAGGACGCGAACCCGAAGCTGACACCGTACTGCTCGAGATATTGCACCAGCGCCTCGTTGAGCGATTCCAGCTCCTCGGCGGTCAAGGCAACCTCGTTTTTGCCGAACTTGAGGTAATCAGGGTTTGAACTGGAGCGCGATTCATCACCGCCCGCGTTCAGATCCTCAAGGCCATCAGAGGAACTTGTCTGGGCGATGGTATCCAGCTCCCCTTCGGCAAAGCCGATCAGGGAAACATCAAACTCCTGCTCCGCCAGGTCATCCAGCTCCACCGCCAAGGTCTTGTAATCCCAGCCCGCGTTAAGCGCCAGCTTGTTGTCGGCCAGGATATAAGCCCGGCGCTGCGTGTCCGTCAGGTGCGCCAGCTCGATCACCGGCACTTGTTTCAGCCCCAGCTTGCGGGCGGCCTGCAAACGGCCATGCCCGGCAATGATGCCGTTCTCGCCGTCCACCAGGATCGGGTTTGTCCAGCCGAACTCTTTGATGCTGGCGGCAATCTGCGCCACCTGCTCGTCGCTATGCGTTCTGGCGTTGCGCGCGTAAGGCACCAGCGATTCAACGGGGCGCTGCTCTATTTTATGAGCGGTCATGCTGCACCCCGGCACTGAATAAAAAGCCCGGCGATAGTCCGGGAAAGCCGCTTCTGCAGGGAACCCGCATCAAACGACGAGGAGGTTGGGGAACATGAAAAAAGCCCGCGCGGATTAACCGGGCGAGCTTTTCCAGTGTATGGATTGGAGCGGATTGTGGCACTGTTTGTGCCAAATGGGAAGTGGTTGTGCATTTTATTCCTCAATTAAAAGCCCGGTGTCGCGGAATGAGTCAGCAAGGGCGTTGAGCGCCTGGGATTCCACCCGGCCCAGACGGTCCTTGAGCGCCCGCACTTGCCGGTGCAGCGTGGACAGTGAAATGCCGTATTCCTGGGACAGCCGTTTCGCATCCCACTTGCGTCGGCAGATCGCCTTTTCAATGGCCGCATAGCGTACCGGCCTGGGCACCCCTTCCAGCTCGGCGCAATGCGATAGCGCGTCGATAGCATCCCGCCACTCATCTGACGGCGCCAGTTGGCCGCAGCAAGGACACTCCATGCGCACGTCCCCAAAGCTGACGGTCAGAACGTTGCGCTGCTGGGCTGTGAGCTTGTCCAGCCTCGCCAGGATGATGCCCGCCTGGGCCGCGCCATCCAGCCCAACCATGCCAAGGCCCTTGCCTATACCGGGGCCGGCCAGCAGGCGCGTCATGGGCGTCATAGGCGACTGCTGCCCGCTGTAGTTAAACGCAAACCGCAAGGCGTCCTGCGCTGATCGAAACAAACCTTCTTCTGCCATCTTCCCCCCGTTGTGAGTTGCTTCAGTCGTCCAAACACTGAACACCGGGGCGGACGCCTTTGATAAACCCGTCGCCGTCCCGGTGGAAAGTCGTACCGGGATGGGCGCAGCGGCCATCCCGGATCATCTGGCCCTGGTATGGGGCCGTGCAGTCAACGCAAAATCCATTTTTGACGGAAAGCGCCCCTGACCTGCGGGCCACTTCCTTCCAGTCCTGATACGTCTCGATGCTGGTAAAGCACTTTGGAACCTCTTGCGCCGTGACCTTGCGGCCCCGTTTTCTTGTTTCTCTCATTCACCCCCCCGCCGACAGGGTTTTGAGCAAAGACTGGAACTGGCGAAGCTGCTGCATATTCTTCTCACCGTCCTGCTTTTCCTGCTCAATGGCGAGGACTACGTTTTCCAGCTCCGCCACAATGTTGTTGATCTGCGCGGCAACGTCATTCAGGCGCTTGCCAAGGGACACCAAGGCGTCAAAACTGGACTTCTGCTCCGGCTCTGGCTGGGCCTTGGTCGGGAAATGCAGTGCTTCAGGCGCAGGATTGACCGGCTTTTCCTTCACGGGCACCTTGGTATAACACCCGTCTTTGTCCTCCCGAATCAAACCCTGCTCTTTCAGGCTTTTAAGGCACCCCATCACTACCGTCATATCCGGACGGCTTTTGGTTGCCCGCTGAATCTCCCCGATGATCTGCTTGACCGGCCAATAGTCCAGTTGCGGGGTCGCGTCATAGACCTTTTTTGCAATCCCCGTCAGCCCGATGATCTGTGATTTCATAACTACTGCACTACTCATTTTCTCCCCCTTCGCGGCTAGTCCATCGTAAAAACCTTTTGCGTACACCTTCCGGTGATCAATTTCCTTTTCGCTCATACCACCCCCACAATCCCGCTTTCAAACAACCAAGCGATGGTCGCCCGGTGAGCTTCTTCCCAGGCCTGTATGCGATGCTCCCGGCTACTCCAGGCCTTCCCTGCGTCAATCAAGGTATGGCACTCATGGCACAGCGCCGCCACTCGGTAATCGTGGGCTTTGATGCCGGTACCTTTGCCGTCACGGAGCTGGTTGGAATGGGCCATGACGACGTTGCCGAAGTTGGGACCGCCGCACCGCATACAGTGAGGCGCGTGTTTCGCACTGGCCAGGAGCTTCTGGCTGCGGTAGATCACTCTGAAAACTCCTGCAGGATGGCGTCCATCATTTCGTGGGCCTGCCCCTTCAGGTGCGGCCACAGGTACTTCGCAGCGTGATCGCCGCGCAGAAACTCAATGACCTGATCGTGGTATTGCCGGAATTCTTCCTCGTCGGCCTTGGCGTAACTGATTGACCGGGGGATGGGGACTACGCCACCCTTGGGGCCCGCCGCCCATGTCACCCAGGCCGCTCCAACCTTGAGCCAGTACCGGAATTGCTCGAAGTCCTGAAAACGCTCCTGCGCGTCGAATACCGATTGCTCGATCTTCATGTGCCGGCGATGGAACGGGCCGGAGCGCGGGAAGATCATTTCAAATAGCGCCATTTCCCCAGGGGCCAAGCTGAACAGGCGCCGCCAGAACCTACGCCATGCCCGCTTGTCCTCTTTCGAGAAGCCGTCCAGGGCGCCGAATAACAGGTGACGCGCCCCTTCAAGGGCGTCAGCGGAAGGCATGGCCCGGTCAGTCCGGGTAATCGTGATCTTGCTCATGCGTCCCCCAGGTCAGTCACCACAGCGGGCTCCAGGGTGACGTCCACCCCCGCATTGACCGCGTACACCTTCACCGCCATGAGCGCCACCACCTGGCTGTCATCCCGCCACAGGATGCCGTTGCATCCGTCCTTGACCGCTTTCACCAGGTTGTCCAAATCCGGCTTTTTGGCCGGGAACTCAATTTGATCCAGACAGGCCGCCCGGCGCTTGTTGCTGTAGGAGGCCGGGACTTCCAGGCGGAACACGACTTTCAGCGCCAGCGCCCCGGTATAAACCTCGCGCCCTCTCATGGCCTTGCGCGCGAACAGCCCGACGACGGTTTCATAGGCCGAGGTTTTGGCTGGCGTGTAATGCTCCACCCGGCCATTGCGTACCGTTGCCCGCGCCCTGCCCTTCGCTACTGGATCCCCTGGGATTTGAAACTTCAGCATTTTTACGGCTTCCCCTTTTTTTGATTTCTGCGTGAATCTCTTTTGCCGCTGGTGCGTCACGGTGATGCGCGCGGTTCATTTCGATACTGGCCAGCATTGCCATCTGCGCCTGCTGGTTACCCTTCGCTGACAGCACCAGGGCAATACAGCACTCGAAGCACAGGAGGTTGTATTTGCCCGAGGAGCCCTTGACGGCGCGACCGGTGCAGCATTCGCAATCAGTCCGCACAGGCAGCGTCTTTGTTGGCCGCCCTGACCGGCGCTGGGATAGGCTCTACCCCCAGCACTTGGCATGAAAGCAGGTAGCCATACCGGGATTTGTACGTCCCGTTACGCCATCCTTCCTGAATCTCGTGCCAGCATTTCTTGTAATCGGTGGGCCCGCGTTCCAGTGACAGCCCGGTGATCCGTTGCAGGTTCTTCAGCGCCGCCGCCGCTTCCTCCGGGGTAGCGGGCTTCGCTTCCAGCCTGGGGGCCTCTGGGGGCCGGTGATACGCTTTGCACAGCGCCTTGAACTCTGGGAGGCTTGGCGGGAACGGGTGGGTGTCCAGGGCCTTGAGCGCCGCGCCAATGGCAATGGCGTTGAATTGGCCCAATTCCTCGATCCAGTACGCCTGAAGCTGATCCGGGTTCACCCCGGCCCACTTATCCGCGAACGATGAGCCGTAATTCAGCGCCATCCGGCTGAACAGGGCTTCGATCCACTTCTTTTGCTGATCCTTGGATAACTCGCGCAGCCGTGTTTCCGCCAGTGAGGTTTGCGATTGTTGATTCCCTGCGTTCGTGGTGTGATCCATAGCGTCCTCCATTGTTTTTCTTGACCGGGAACAGCCCTTTCCAAGACTGCTCGATTGACTGGTTGATGACTTCCGTGACGTCCTGCCCCTGGCTTCTCAAGCGGTCCAGGCTCTTGACCAGTAGCGTCATTGCTGCGTCGGTATTCTTCGCCTTCAGGCCTTTGCGGACTTCCATGAAGGCCGACCATTCCGACTTTGGTATCCAGTCTGGCACTTGGAACGTGGCGCGCTTGCGCGTCTCTGTCTCTGTCTCTGTCTCTGTCTCTGGTAACCCACTTTGCTTGCGCTCTGCTAGCACCGCGCTATCGTCGCGCACCAGCGTGAAAAACTGCTTATCAATCAGCGGCTTGATGGCCTGTTCAATTTCCTTCTCGGTTCTACGAAGGCGGAAAGCAATTTCACCCAGGCTGAAGTTGATCGCGCCCGATTTCAGGTCGTCAGACTCGCTTGCAAGGAGCCACAACATAGGCGCTAGCGCCCTGCTAGCATCAGGCAACATCTGGAACGCGTAGTTATCAATCAGGGATTTGTGCAACCGAATCCAGGGCGGTGACCGATCCTTGTAATGCTGGAAGTCGGGCCAGTTGCGGGGTATCAATTTCATGACGCACCTCTCATGCACCGTTGAAGGAGCCAGCGACAGGCGTTGGTGCGGACGCTTTTCAGGTGCCCCCTAGTCGCTGGCATAGGCTTAAAACATTTCCAGTTGACCGACCGGCAGGCGCAGGAGCTTCTGCTGCTTGCCCGTCATAGGGCAGCGCCGTGTGCCTTCTTCGATCAGGATTTTCTTGGCCACCAGCGAATTGACTCGGCCGCAGACGCCGTGCAATGGCATCCTGGTGACCTCGCTGATCTGCTGGCGGGACAATTTGGTATCGGGCCCGAAGACCCGAAGAATTTGCAGCTCACAAGCCTGCAGGTGGGTATTCGGCAATGACCTGTAGGCGCTGATGCTGGTATCTGCAACCTGCGTTCTCATCATTCCCCTCCGTTCCCGCTGATTCCCAGGCGGTTCATCTTTTCCACGGTTAGGCTGAAGTCATGAAATTCCGCCACGATCCCCTTCTCAAGAATCCGGGCTGCAAGATCGGCAATGTCCTTATCGTGGAAGTCGGCCATCACGGACAGCTTGCTATGCCACTCGGGGGGGATACGGACGTGGATGGATTTACGATCAACGCTCACGCAGCGGCCTCTGGCGATTTCAATTCGGGCCAGATGCTTGACCAGTCAGCGGGCCGCAGCTCTTGTCGGGTAACGGTGCCACCAGTGGCAATCTCGATGGCGGTACAGCGCCCCACCGGAACAGGCCGCTTGCCAGTGCGCCATTGGCTGATAAGCACGGGTGAAATTCCAAGCCGCTTGGCAAGGTCAAGCGCGGATACGTTTTGCGTTTTGAGGTAGGTATCTAGGTTCATGCCTAAATACTAGCGAAACGCGAAACATTGGTCAATAGCGAAACGCGAATACCGCAAGATATATTTTTGCGGTCAAATGGAATGATGAAAACGGTGGATGAAATACGACGAGAAAACCTGCGATCCCTGGCGACCGAATTTGGTTCTATCAAGGCGATGGCAGAGTATTTGGAACGCTCTGAAGGCCAAATCAGCGGATGGCTGAATGGTTCAAAAGACTCAAAAACCGGAAAGCCGCGTGGTATTAACGCTGATTCTGCCCGCGCTATAGAGGAACGCCTGGGCAAAGAGGTTGGATGGTTGGACAATGACCATACCCGCAGGCAACGGCTGTCAGAGGCTCACGCCCGGTTGATAGAGATATTTGACCAGCTATCAAGCGAAAAGCGCGGGGCTTTGATAGAACGCGGCTTGATCTTGCTTGAGGACCAATCAGCCCCCCCAGAAAAAAGCCGAGCTGGTTCGGCTTCCCGTTAAAAAATCCCGCCGAAAACCAGACCCTTCAAGGCCTAAAGCGGAAATCCTGCGGTTCCCTAATTTAAGCGCCCCCCTCATTTAATCAGTCAGCCCGAGTAAACCCGCATTAGCGGGTTTTTTTTCGCGTTTCCTCAAGTTTTTTTCAAAAATCTCAAATTTATTTGCGTATCGCTATTGACCGGGCTTTAGCGTTTCGCTATTATGGAAGCTCTAAAACCGGAGTAATGACATGACGAGCTACCAAGAACCCCAAGCATCCCGCGGCGACATTTTCGTACTGGTCATTGCCCTGGCTCTTTTGGCCGCCCTGGGTATCGGGCTTATTTGAGGAGGTACCATGCAACGGACAAACCCCTTCATGTTTGGCAATACGCACACCATTTCCCAGCAGGCCAGCGATGCACTTGAGCAGGCCGTCATTGATAAGGCCGACTGGTTCATGCTGCCCGGCAACCGGTTCGACCCCTTCTCGCAGTCAGTCTATGAGGACGCGCTGGCAGACCTGACGGTGGACGAGCGCCAAATGCTCTGCAACATGCGCGCCAAAGGGAATTACGCGGGCGCCGGGATCCTTTTGGAATACTACGTGCAAGCCCACGCCCGGAGGCTGGCCCTTGCGCTGGCCGAGGACGTGGTGACGCTGGCCGAGGTTCAGGCCGACGCGATGGTGACGCTATGAGCAGGCTCAAGCGCGTGGCCATGCGGGACGAGCCCCCTATCAAGCCCAGCCTGGATGACCCCCGATTCAAGCCGCACGAATTTGAAACCGTGCAGGAGCTTTTCCAGAAGCGGCACGGCTGGATTCCCCCATCAAAGCGCGAACACCCCAAGGCCATTGTTGTCGGGGAAACCCGCGTGTTTATCGGATCGCTGGCCTTCGGTGAGGTAAAGGCCAATGAGTGACGAGGACTTCTGGCACCAGCAGGAGCAGGAAGAACAGCAACAACAAGAGCAGGAAAACCAACGACAAGGAGATTCAAATGGCACTGAAAATCATTAAATCCACCGACCCCATCAAGGTCGAACGGGTCAACCTCTGTATCTACGCGTCCCCCGGTATCGGCAAGTCGTCTCTGGCCTTCACAGCCGAGGCACCGCTGATGCTGGACTTCGATAACGGCGCGCACCGGGCCGCGAACCGTGGCGACACGGTACGGGTGCAAACCTGGGAGGAAGTCGCCAATCTGACGGCGGAAGATTTGGAGCCGTACAAGACCGTAATCGTGGACACGGCGGGCCGGGCGCTGGACATCCTGACCGCCGACATCATCCGGCGCAACCCAAAGGCTGGCCGTGGCGGGGCACTGACCCTGCCGGGGTACGGCACCCTGAAGTCTGAATTCGTGGCCTGGCTGAAGATGATCAACGCCTTCGGCAAGGACGTGGTGATGATTGCCCACATGGACGAGCAGCGCAACGGTGACGACCTGATTGAGCGCCTGGATGTTCAGGGTGGCTCCAAGGGTGAAATCTACAAGTCGGCCGACGCAATGGGCCGCATCCAGATCAAGGACGGCAAGCGCATCCTGAATTTCAGCCCGTCCGATACCGCCTTCGGGAAGAACCCCGGCCAGCTTGAACCGCTGACAATTCCCCGCCCAGAAGCAGATACCGCGTTCCTGGGAGGCGTCATCGCGGCGATCAAGTCCAAGCTGAATGAAATGAGCGAATCGCAGATCAAGGCCCAGGCGGAGCTGGCTGACTGGCGCGCGGCAATCGGTGAAATGAAAACCGCCGAGGACTTCAACAAGGAGATGGCCACCGTGAAAAAGGCGCCCAAGGCCGTGCAAGCACTGTTCGCGGCGGCTGCAACGGAAAGGGGGCTGGTGTACGACAAGACGGCTGCAGGATACAAGGCCGAGCAGCCCGCCACCGCTGATTCTGTAGGCGTGGGGCAGGAGGCCGCAGCATGAAAAACTGGTGGCGAGTCTCCAACCTGGAGGAGTTCCGCAAGTTTGAAATGGATGACGAGTACGAGGTTCATACGCTCGTCAACCGGCTGGTGGGGGACTTCTCCCCATCAGAGGCAATGCTGGCGGGCACGGCCTTCCACAAGTACCTTGAGCTGTCCCCGGAAGGGATTGCGCTGGACGTTTTCGAGCAGGACGGGTTCACCTTCAGCGTCGAGGGCGACTTCACCCTTGAGCTGCCGGTGATCCGTGAGCTGCGCGCCAGCAAAAAGTACATGGTGGACGGCATCGCGGTCACGGTATCGGGGCAGGTGGACGCCCTTGAAGGCAAAAGGGTGGACGATACCAAAACCACCGGGAGCTTTTCCCCAGACCGCTACCTTGAGGGTTACCAGTGGCGCTACTACCTGGACATTTTCGGGGCTGATCACTTCCGCTGGAACGTGTTTGAGCTGTTCCACGCGGCCAGCGACCCCGAAAGGTTCTACCGGGTACGCGCGCATCACCCGCTGGAGCAGCACCGCTATCCGGGCCTTGAGCGTGACTGCCAGGCCCTCGTCGAACGGTTCGCGCGGTTCGTGCGCACCTATATCCCAACCCAGGAAGCCGCTGACGCCATCATGAAGTCAGCGCCCCAAGAAATGGAGGCCGCAGCATGAAAACAATCAACGGGAAGGCCTATGCGTTTGCAGCGCCGCACCAATCAAGAGACATCGAAAGCATCAGGGTCCAAGACTTAATCTACTCGGATCACAAAACATTCAGCGATTGGGTTCTTGTTGGCGAGGCCACCATATCGGTCAGCCTCTATAGCCGCGAGGAAATCACCAGCGGGCTTATCGCATCATTGCGCGCACAGCAGCAGGAAATCCGCGCGAAGGCCCAGGCGTCCATTACCGCGCTGGACGACCGCATCAACAACCTGCTGGCCATCACAAATCAATTAGAGGAGTTTGCATAATCATGGCATCAGTCAATAAGGCAATCATCGTCGGCAACCTAGGCAAAGACCCGGAGGTTCGTTACCTGCCTGACGGCAACGCGGTCACCAACATCAGCGTGGCCACCACCGAAACCTGGAAGGACAAGAGCGGGGAGAAGCAGGAAAAGACCGAATGGCACCGCATCAGCTTCTTCGGGAAGCTGGCGGAAATCGCCGGGGAATACCTGAAGAAAGGCTCCCAGGTGTACATCGAGGGCCGCATCCAGACGCGCAAGTGGCAGGACAACGACGGCAACGACCGCTACACCACCGAGATCGTGGCAGACAGGATGCAAATGCTGGGCAGCCGTCAGGACGGTGGTGGACAGAGCCGCCCGGCCAGCCAGGAGAACAGGCAACGGCCAACGGCACCGCAAGGTGCCGGGTTCGAGGACTTCTCTGATGACATCCCGTTCTGAGGCCGTCAATGATTCCGTTGTCAGGCTTGCAAACTTTGCGCATGAGGGAAAGCCCGCCGATTACGGCGGGAGTGAGCTGATGCGCAATGACCTGATTGCGGCATTTAAATCGGTGATTACAATGCCAGCGCAGACGATACCCGGATACACAAATGACATCATCCGGCTTGGGCGGATTTTGGATACCGAAATAAAGGGAATTATATACTTGACTCCCTCGCTTTTTTGTGCTCTAATACAATCATGGATCGACGATCCAACCGCGCCTCGGGCAATCAGGGGTAGGAGCAAAAAATGAACCGTATCAACTACAGCAACAACTCTTTTGGCGACATCAGCTACAACGGTCGCACCATCAGCCTGACGCAACAAGCCTACCTTGCCGGTAGCAACGAGGCCCCGCGTTACCAAGCCTCTGCTGTCGATGCAGATGGCAACGAGTATCAAGTACAGTGGATACCTTACGACAACTACCAAGATCGCATGGCAGAGGATGACGAGTCTGCTTGCTGTGATTGGGATGACTACACAGTAGTAGCGCTCTGAGCGATGAGCGGCCACCTCAACCGTGGCCGCATTACCATCGATCCTGATGGTAATTGGCGGCTCTACACCAACAGCATCCCGGCTGGTTGCACCGTACTCGGCACCGTGACACGCGGAGAGACAGAGACCGGCGTACTTGTCCAAACCGAGGCAGGTATCTATTCGATGCTTAATCACAGGGTCTATAAGGCCCTTGACCAGCGCAAGGTTATTGCTGCGTTGTCTGGCAGGTCGGAATAGACCATGGATGACAAAATCACCATCAGCACCTTTGAGCTTTTCCGGCTGTTCCCGGACGCCGAATCGGCCCGCATCTACCTTGAGGGACGCTTGTGGCCAAATGGGTGCCACTGCCCGATATGTGGCCTTGGCGACCGCATTACGACCCGTAAGGGCGGCTACTACCGCTGCAATCAGTGCAAGGAGGATTTTACCGTCCGTACTGGCACGATCTTTGAGCGCTCTCATGTCCAACTGCATAAGTGGCTCTATGCGATGTACCTGCTCGTTACCTCGCGCAAGGGCATCAGCAGCCTGCAATTGAGCAAGGAGATCGGCGTCACACAAAAGACCGCGTGGTTTGTGCTCCAACGCTTGCGCGAAGCCTGTGGAAACGATCCGACCGTCCTTTCCGGGATCGTCGAGATTGACGAGACCTACATCGGCGGCAAAGAGGCCAACAAACATGTGGACAAAAAGCTCAATGCCGGGCGCGGCGCTGTCGGCAAGGTCGCCGTCATGGGCATGCGTGAGCGCGGCGGTAGGACAATTGCCAAGCCGATTGCGAGCGCAGATACGGCGCATCTGCATACGGCCATCAATACCCACGTTGAGGCCGGCTCGACCCTGCACACCGATGAGGCTGCCGCCTACGGCAACATTGGCGGTCTGTTTTTTGAGCATCAAACCATCAACCACGGCGCTGGAGAGTACAGCCGCGACGGCGTGACCACCAACGGCATCGAGAGCGTCTGGGCCGTCCTGAAACGCGGACTTCATGGCGTCTATCACCATGCCAGCCCAAAGCATATTGGCCGCTACGTCAATGAGTTCACTTTTAGGCTCAATGATGGCAACGTTCGGCGCCATACCCTTGACCGGCTTAATAGCATGATCTCGGCCACAGTTGGCAGGCGCATCACCTACGGGGAGTTGATTGCATGAGCGAGACAAAGGCACCGCCGGCATTGGATTTGATCGCGGATAAGGTTTTGGCCTACCGCCCAAAACCGAAATCCAAGCCCGCGAAAAAACGGGCGAAAGCCAAGAAAAAGATTCAACGGGAGTCATCTATATAATTCCCGAAATAAATGGAGGAAAAGCCGCCGAGTTTCCTGACGTTTTGCTCTTGATGGAACAGGCCGTCCCTGTAATACAGAAATGGAGATTCAGGTTCATGGCGCTTCACTACGCTGCAAATGAAGCGATCAAGGCGCTTGAGTTGGTAAATTATGATCCACCAATTGAGCCAGTTGTAACCGCGATTGATATATTGAAGGAAGCACTATGATCCTCACCGATGGCGAACTTCACCAGCTCACGGGCTTCACTAGGCCAACCAAGCAAGCCGCCTGGCTGAAAGCCCAGGGCTTCACCTTCCGCGTGGGCGCTGACGGCCACCCAAAGGTGCTGAAATCCCACGTCGAGAAGGTAATGGGGGGCAATGCCCAGGAAAGCAAAAAGTCAGCACAGCCCGACTTTTCGGCGGTAGCATAATGGGCTCTATGGGCCGACCTCGCAAAGCCAGAACCGACCTGCCGCGCCGGATGTACTTTCACCACGGCACATATCTGTTCGTACCCAAGGAAGGCCCCAAGGTCAACCTGGGGCGGGATTATGGGGAGGCCATCACAAAGTACGCGGCCATCGTCCAGCCGCCCGTGGCGCGCATGAACGTGTCGGGAGTCATGGACGCCTATATCCGCGAGAAGATCCCGGCAAGGAAGCCGCGCACCCAGCAGGACTATCTGGACGCGATCCGGCTGCTGCGCCCGGGTCGAAACCAACGTCAAGATGGCGGTCCACCTGCTGGCGGCTCAGGATTAGAAAATGCCTTCCGAAAACTTGGAATCGCGCTCAAGCCAAC
>VFSW01001547.1_pt1 | contig 35070 bp, 25 predicted proteins | sample 5358111 | NCBI WGS metagenome assembly VFSW01 (sample SAMN11554181, study PRJNA540505) | mine drainage metagenome | isolation source: sediment from site ElyBrook_90M | place: USA: Ely Copper Mine, Vershire, VT | collected 2017 | reverse complement strand
ACGGTCAGCGACATGATGGTGAAGCCGATCTGCTCGCTGCCCTTGAGCGCGGCCTTCATGGGGCTGTCGCCTTCTTCGATGTAGCGCGAGATATTCTCGATCATCACGATGGCGTCGTCCACCACGAAGCCGGTGGAGATGGTCAGGGCCATCAGCGTGAGGTTGTTCAGCGAGTAGCCCAGCAGGTACATCACGCCGAAGGCGCCTACGATGGACAGCGGCACGGCGACCGAGGGGATGATGGTGGCGGCCAGGTTGCGCAGGAAGAGGAAGATCACCATGATCACCAAAGCGATGGTGAGCATCAGCTCGTATTCCACATCCCTGACTGAGGCGCGGATGGTGGTGGTGCGGTCGGTGAGCACCTTGACCTGCACCGAGGCCGGCAGGCTGGCCCGCAACTGTGGCAACAGCTTGCTGATGCTGTCCACCACGGCGATGATGTTGGCGCCCGGCTGGCGCTGAATGTTGACGATGACCGCGGGCTGGCGGTCCATCCAGGCGGCCTGCTGGGAGTTTTCGGCGGCGTCGACGATGGTGGCCACATCCGACGCGCGCACGGCGGCTCCGTTGCGATAGGCCACGATGACCGGCTTGTAATCGCTGCTCGACAGCAACTGGTCGTTGGCGCCGATGGTGTACGACTGTCGCGAGCCGTTGAGCGTGCCCTTGGCCTGATCCACATTGGCCGCGGCCAGCGCGGTGCGCAGGTCTTCCAGGCTCAGATTGTAGGCCGCCAGTTGGGCGGGGTTGGCCTGAATGCGCACGGAAGGCTTTTGCCCGCCGGCGATGGAGACCATGCCGACGCCGGTGACCTGGGAGATCTTTTGCGCCAGATTGGTATCGGCGGCGTCTTCGATCTTGTCCAGGGGGAGCGAATCCGAGGTCAGCGCCAGGGTCATGATGGGCGCGTCGGCGGGGTTCACCTTGCTGTAGATGGGCGGATTGGGCAGGTCGGCGGGCAGAAAGCTGGTGGCGGAGTTGATGGCCGCCTGCACCTCCTGCTCGGAGACGTTGATGTCCTCGTCGAGATTGAATTCAAGAGTAATGACCGAGCCGCCGCCGGAGCTGACCGAGGTCATCTGCTTCAGTCCCGGCATCTGGCCGAACTGGCGCTCCAGGGGCGCGGTGACCGACGAGGCCATCACGTCCGGCCCCGCGCCAGGATAAAAGGTGAGCACCTGAATGATCGGATAGTCCACCTCGGGCAGGGCGGAGACCGGCAACTGCCTATAGCCCACTGCGCCGGCCAGCAGGATGGCCGCCATCAACAGCGAGGTGGCGACCGGGCGCAGAATGAATGGCCGCGAAGGACTCAGACTCACTGCTGTCCCCTCTTGGCTTGTTGGGCGCTGCTCTGGCTAGAGGCCGCCGCGGCCGCTTGCCCGCTGTGCTGCCTGACGGCGCTGACGGTCACCAGCCCGCCAGGTTGCAGCTTGTCCGCGCCGTCGATCACCACCTGCTGGCCGGCCTGCGGGCCGCTGTCCAGAATGGTCACCTGGCCCTCGGCCAATGCGATTTTTACGAGTTGAATGCGGGCCTTCGCGGTTTTGGTGGCAGGGTCGGTATCGATCACCCACACGTACGATCCCTGGTTGCCGGTCTGGAGCGCCGCCGAGGGCACCACCAGCGCCTGGGGCCGGTTTTCCATCACCAGATGAATGTTGACGAACTGGTTGGGAAAGAGCGCATTGTCCTGATTGGTGAAGACCGCTTTCAGCTTGTCGGTTCCGGTGGTGGTGTCGATCTGGTTGTCGGTGGTGAGCAGATAGCCCGAGGCCAGCTTCACCGTGTCGCCCTGGTTGTAGGCGTCCACCGGCAGGCGCTTGTCCGCGGCCAGTTTGCTCAGTACCGGGGGAAGCCGGTCTTCAGGCAGCGTGAAGTCTACCGCGATTGGCTGAAATTGATTGATGACCACCAGGTTGGTGGTGTTGGCGGTGATGATGTTGCCGGGGTCCACCAGGCGCAGGCCGATCTTGCCGCTGATGGGCGACTGGATGGTACACCAGTTCAGTTGCAACTGCGCGGTCTCGATAGCCGCCTCGTCAGACTGAATGGCGCCCTGGTACTGGCCCGCGGTGGCCACGTCGGCCTGCAGGGTTTCTTTGGAAACCACGCCGGCGTCGAAGAGCGCCTGATAGCGGGCCGCTTCGGACTGGGCGTCCTTGAGCAGGGCCTCATCGTGAGCCAGGGCGCCCCTGGCCTGATCCAGCGCGGCCTTGTAGGGGCGCGGATCGATTGCAAGGATAGTCTGGCCCTGCCGCACCTGCTGGCCCTCGGTGAACCGGACCGGGAGCAGCTCGCCGCTGACGCGCGCTTTGACGGTGACGCTCATGTACGGCGTCACGGTGCCCAGCGCGGTCAGGTAGACGGGCATGGGCTTCTCGTCCACGGCGGCCACCTGCACCGGAACCGGCCGGCTGGCCAGCGCCGCCGCCGCCTTGGCGGTTTTGGCTGCGTTCTGCTTCTGGGTCGTGTAAATGCGCCACACGACCAGTCCCACGGCGATGGCCACCGCCAGCAACACAACGATGCGGACCCAGGAGCTGGTGTGTGCGGGCGGGGGTTGCAAGCCGTCCGCCGTCTGGCGGAACTGTGGAGTGCCTTCAATGGACATAATGTCGATTCCCGTCGTTTCTCTTCCGTGAATGCCCGCGGATCGGGCCTGGCGCAACAGCTTCGCCGCAACGGCAGTTTTGGACAGGCCCGCGCGCAGAGGCCAGACCGCCCGCGTTCATTTTACGGACGATTGAGTTTGCGGAAAGGTTTCCTCTGCTCCGGTGGCATTTCCACGCATTCCAGCCGAAATCATTGTAGGCGAATCGGCTCGCCATGGGTCACGTGGGGCGTTGCGGCGGCTCTCCCCGCCATTCCCGAAGCGGGGGTAGCTGCCTGTGTGCAGCAGGCCTCTATGGAATGGTCACTGATCCTTCAACTTCGGGAGTTTACCCGCCTTATCCGGGAAGATGGCAGGAGTTTGATTTCTGGTTTGCCGATGAGCAGGCCTGTGCCGCGTATCTGGAGCGGTTGCGCTGGCCAGCCGGGGTTGGCTGCCCCACTCGGCGAATTCACTGCCGCGCGGAACCGAAACCATCCGCTATTGGTTAACGCCAGCGGCCTCCGCGAATCCAGTCGCCTGATCCTGCGGGATGGTGGTGGCCGGCGGCGGATTGGCGAACGAGGAATTTTTGGCGTTGATCGCGTTCGAGTAGTCGGGCCCCAGGCCGAGCTTCTTCAGGGCCCTGGAGTCGGGCGTCAGCTTGGTCTGCCAGCCCTGGTCGGCCTGGTACTTCTGCATGGCGGCCTTGGTGGCTGCATTCCATTGCCCGTCGGCTTCGCCGGTCAAATAATGCTCGCGAATGAGCGCCTGCTGAATCTGAGTGACGCGTTCCGGCGCAATGGCCTGCTGGCCGCGCGGACGCCGCGACCGGCGCCCGCGCCGGACGTGAACGTGGTGTCGGGCATGGCTGCTGGCGCTGACCCGGCGCGCCGTGGCGCCGAGCGTCGGAGACACGGCCAGAACCGCAAACAGCACAAGCGCGAGGCTGGCTCGTAAAGTAGGCACTTTGGTTCCTTCCCAAATGATTATTATCGACTGATTACTGGGCGAAGTTTAGCGAATTCACCCCAACTTCGGCAAGCGAGAATCCGATTTGGCGGAGGGGATTCAACCAACAGCCAAAGGCCACATGTAATCAGCACCATAAAGAACGCGCCCAAGCAGAGAGCCCGCAAAACAGCCATCCAACAAACGCGGCCACTCGCGGAGGAGTGGCCGCTTCGTCGCTTAAACTCTTTGCAATCTTTGGTGCCGGGGGGGGCATTCCACCGAGGGTTCAAGAAATCTCAGTCTTGATGGTAAAAGTTAAGTCCTTTATAGTCAATACGGGTTTTTCGCCAAATTGGTTTTCCCAGTGTCGTTGGGAAATCTGAGGCGTCAGTTTTGATGCGATGTCTTAGAAAATGTTTAGAACGGGATTGGGTCAACCGCCGCCGTGATGTGCCCTCTGGCCGGGAGGAGTTCCCCTTTCAGTCGGTAGCCGTCGAGTGCCTTCTCTGCGGCGAGTTGCGCCGGTACCTGCCCTCAGAGGTCTCTCTCGGTCGGCCTGACGGCCTCGTCGTTCACCAGCAACGGGCCGTAAGGAAGTGATGTTTGACCCTGACGCCGGTATGCCCCGAATCAATCGAGGAATGATCTATCTCGGAGCGTGTCTCATCGCCGGTATCCGGCTGGCTCGGGAGCGGCAGGTCAACGTCCGCGTGGTGCCGTCCGGCAAGGCCATCGAGGAATCGGTAGACCTTGCTTACGAGATTTTCAATCGGGTATTTCGGAAGGTGCCGGAGAAGATGAAGGAGCGGTGAGACCGAAAAGGGGAGAAATTATGGAAGCCGCTAGGCTGTTATATGACCGAAAGGAGGCTGCGACACAGTTGAGCATCAGCGTCCACAGTCTTGATTACATCATTGCCGCCAAGGAACTCGACACTCGCCGTATCGGACGCAAGGTACTCGTCACCCATGCCAGCTTGGTGAGGTATGCTTCGGGAAACCATTACACGGTCAAGCACCAAACCTAAACCGGGATAGACGCGATGTACGACGAACACCACTTCAAACCGGGTGAGTTGGCAAAACTTTGGGGCGTTAGCGTGGCTACCATTTACAGATTGTTCCGAGATGTGCCCGGTGTCCTCGTTATTGACAGGCCCGTAAAAAGGTACAAGCGCCGGTATTCCACGATACGGATTCCAGAGTCAGCAGCAAAACCGTCGGCAGAAACGGAGGTGGGAGTTTCACACTTAAATCGGAAGGACATTCGATCAGGCTGTATGCGGGCACCACCGCATTGTTGCAGCAGACCGACGCACACTAAATCCTGGCCCGGCAACCGGCTTGCCGCCGGTTGCGCCGGGACTTGCAATCACCAGGTACGCCCAACATAGACGTCAAAAACGCGCAGTGTTCCATTCAGGTTCGGGTTCCAATAATCCCCGTAACTGCCGTAGTGGAACACAGCGCCAGCTTCCACCTTGTGCGGGAAGAGGTAGTACGCCTTACCCTGGCCGATCCACTGCGGAACCCTTACCCCGGAGATCTGCGTTGAACTGAGCGCCAGATTGTCGAGTGCTGAGTGGAACATTCCCGGATCGAATGCTCCCTGCTGAATCAGCGCCGCATTGCCCTCTTGTGCTGCATCGTTGGGGTTGAGGTCCGGACGGTATCCGCTGCTCGATGCGTTATGCGTGAAGCGCATGTCCAATCCCAGCCGGTCCTTCACCGTATACGTCGAATCGCCCCACATAACCTGGCTTAGCTGCTTGTACGGCACGTTGGCCTGATCCACGACGTAGTTGACCGAGCTGTCGTTCTGGAACGCCATGTACATGTTCAGGTCGTTTTGCTGGTAGGAGTAGCCGAGCCCGAGGTTCCACGCCGGCAAGGGATGGATCGCGGCGCTGGCCGCGTCCGTGTAAACGCGGTCGCGGCGCGCAAAGTTGGCGGGCAGGCCCGAAATGTCCCCGCCGAATCCGGGAGCAGCCGTTGGCGTGTTTGGAAGCGCCGGCGCTGGAAATGCATTCTGCACATCGATGTTGGTGTCGTTCGATAAGGTGAGCCAGGGCTTGGGTGTAAGCCACACGCTGGCGAAGACGCGGCTGTTGCTTTTGGGAACGATCAGGTACCCGGGATGATCGGTCCCCGTCCACTCGTATCCGGCGCGCGCGTTCCACATTCCGCCGTATGCGTAGTGCAGTTCAACGCCCGTCGTGTTGCTGGTCGAGGATGGAATCACCATCTGCAGGTCGGTATTGTCGACCGAGTAGAGCTGCGGCCACAAAGCAGCGTTCGAGCGCGTGATCCCCGCGCGCTTGTAATGCGCCTCGACGCTGAACCCGACCGGAAGCTCGACCTCCGCCATCAGCCCTTCCCAGTGCCGGTGGTACGACACATTGCCGTACAGCGTGTAATACGGCGTGAAGCTGTTAACCGTGTTCTGCTGGTGATAGTCGGCGGTAAGGCGCACGCGTTCCTGCGGCGTCCAGCTTGCCGTCTCGTCGGTATCGAACCAGTTCTGCGGATTCCGCGTGTAGGTGTTGCGCAACCGGGTATACGTCACGTGCCCGTTCACCATGAACTGCGCAGACGGCATCAAGCTCATTGTCAGGCTGTCGGCCGAAAACTGACTGGGGGACGGAATATCGAGATAGTAGTTGCCGGCGGGAACGTCCTGCGGCGCCGGACCAGCGGGCGGCGGATTCGCGGTCGAGTACCCGAAGGTCGGTTCGCTTTCCGGCGTAAACGGTCCCGTGTAGGTTGCGGTGGGGAAGGTGAGCCGGTCATTGAAGCTGCTGAACTTGTGCTCGTAGATAAAATGCAGCAGGTTCTTCACCTCGGCATCCATCCCACCCGCAACATTGCGAGTGGTGTAATTCACCGCCTGGTACTGAGATGCCTGATGACACTGTTGGCCGCATGGTACCGTCGAGTTTTCGTCGAGATAGGTGAGCTGCGTCTCACCCGTCCTCGCCTGCATATCGCCCTTCACGAACAGATGGACCGGCAACTTGGAGGGTTTGACACTTGCATATCCGCTGCCCAGCCTCCTGGTGACCGCGAACCGGGCATTGGCCGGGATCGTATCCGTGACCGCTCCGGGCAGGCCGAAATCCGACGAGGACAATGTCGCCAGGTAGGAAGCATAGTGGTCCTGCTGCTGGACAAGACTGCGCAGATCGAGCCCTGCCTTCAGCCACTGGCCGGCGGTCATTTGCGAGCGCAGGGAGTAGTCATTCCCGGTGAGCACTGCGCCTCGGGAGACGATCGTCAGGTGCTTGCTCGGCAAGACATACGCAACCGTCGCGCTGGTTCCAGCCGACTGTTCAAGGCTGTCGTACTCTCCCACGCGGCCGCCAAAGCCAGAGACGTGCAGAAACCGGTAGGCGGCCGAACTCCCCGACCATGCCGCGCTGGCCGCGGCGGAATCGGCGCCCAACGGCGAAGACCGCAACCGGGAGACAAGCGCCGCTGCCAAGCCGCCTCCCGCGATTACTCCATAACTTGGACCGTGAGAAGAAGCAACCGTTGCTTGCCCGGAAACCGGGGACGAACCAGCCGGCTCCGAAGTAACCCCCCATTGCCCCTTGTCGATGAACCGGCTGCCGCCGCTCGGCGTGGCCACATCGGTACCGTGAATCGAGCTATGGCAGTTGGTGCAGCGATCGGCCAGCGGGAGAGCCGCCCCGTTGTGATGGCCGCTATGGCATTGCAGGCAAAGCGCCGGCTCGCTCACCTTCAGCAAATTGCTGTTCGGCGATCCGTGCGCGGTATGGCAGGTCATGCAATTCTCCGTGACCGGAGGATGCTGGTACGCGAACGGCCCGCGATACTGCGCGTGGCAGCTCAGGCAGAGTTCATTGATGTTGGCCGTGCGCAGATTGTGGCCCGCGGTTCCGCCGTGCGCATCGTGGCAATCGACGCAGCTCATCTTGCCCTCGCGCAGCGGGTGATGATAAGGCATGCTCATCTGCGCTTTCTCTGTCAGGTGGCAGCGCAGGCAGGCTTCGTTCGAAACCGAACGCGCCTCAACCATGGCATTGGTCTCCGGAGAAACCAGATCCGCGTTCCGGGAGCCATTCACCGCGGCGCCGGGCGCAAGACGGCCTTTGTTCGCGTCCTGGACAGCGGACGAATGAACCTGGTGGCAATCGATGCAGCGGACTCCATTCGCCGCGTGCACACCGCTTGCCCAGTGGCTCGTGTCCGCGTCTTGCGCGTGGCAACTCAGGCAAACGCCGTTGGCTTCTTTCGCGGGTCGATTCTTGAGCGAAATAATCTTCGACACATCGCCGCCGCCATCCACGTGAAGGCTGCCGTTGCCGTGGCACTGCTCGCACTGAACACCCTGCTGGGCGTGATACGCGTGCTCAAAGCTCTTCGCCACATCCGTGTGGCAGCTCGCGCAGGTGTCGGAGCCAACTGGCTTGGCGCCTGGAATCGAGAGGAATTTCGAGAACAGTCCGGCACCGTTGGTTGCGCCGAGGGCGGTTGGAAGCGGGAGGCAAAGGAAAGCTGTCACAAGAGCCGCTGCAAAAGCTGGAAACAGAAAAGAACGCCGCATCGTCCTGTCCTCGCCGGAAATGTCCGGTCAGTGCGCTACCACAATTGTGGTAACCACCTGAAATTGTGACGAGGTTAGAATGGTGTAAAGCCCCGCCACTTCATCGGATGACCGGCGGATTTTGTACGTCCAACTTGGCGGGCTCAATTGCGAGGCAACTTACTTCACCTGGTGCTCGAACCGCGGCTGACGAACGCCCACCGGATGCACCTCCCAAATTTACCTTGGAAGCAAAGGAGCATCTGTGACCAAGGTCACGTCCCTTTCACTGCTGAAAATCTCTGATTCTTACTCGCTCGACTGGAACGTTCTTACTCGCTCGACTGGAACGTTCTTACTCGCTCGACTGGAACGCATTATTCATTTTGTCCACCTGGGGACCGACATTGATTATTGCGGACACGCCCCTCCAACAGCACTCATGCCTCCGGTCTGGCAACCATCCCTGTGATAGCATGATCGTTGCATCCACGATGGTGCCGGTCGAGATGCGAATGCCCTTTGTTTCCAGGTAGCGATTGACCGTCATCAACATTTCGCCGCCGAGATCGTGCTGCTCAAGCAAGTGGCGGAAGCGAAGGATCGTCGTCTCGTCCGGTGCCGCGGCCACACCGAGATCGACTCCGGCAAAGCGACGCAGCACGGGCGACTCATAGAAGGCTTCTTCCATGCCCGGATCCGACAGGCTGAACCACTGCTGCAAAAAGTAGGTGCGCAGCATGATCGCCAAACCCACTGGTTGCCGGCCATTGCCCGCCTTGGGGTAAAAAGGCTCCACCAGCGCCAGCAACTCAGACCACGGGACCACTTGGTTCATCTGGTCAAGAAACAGCTCCCGCTTGCTCTTGCGGCCATGCTTCTCAAAACTCGCCTGCGATGCCAGTGTCTGCTGAAAACGCGCCATTCGCTTCATACTTGTAGTTTATTCAAAGATGACGCGGGTTGCAGACTTGTGCAGAGGTTCCCTAAATCACCCCCCGTCAGCTTTAGCAATGACGCGACAAACCCAATTCGAAGTCTTACGGTTTGGGCACAGTTTGGGCACAGAAAAACGCATCCGAAGATGCGTTGATTCCGCAAAGTATTGATTTTTGTGGTGCCGGGAGGGGGGGTCGAACCCCCATGACCTTGCGGTCGGCGGATTTTGAGTTGACGGATAACACTGTATGTTATTGATATTAAAGCGAATGTGAGCGCAGTTTAGAAAAGATGGAAGTAGTTGAGCGAACGCAATTTAGCGCATTTTTTGGCAGTTGGGAAAAGCTGACGAGTGTACCGCTACTGTACCCGCGCATCAGAATTTCATAGACGCTGGGTTGGGAACGAAAATACACTTTTGAGACGTTTGCAAGGGAAGATTTGCCAGAAGGTACCGGGAATCGCTCACTCAAAAATAAGGCTGAGGCGAAATGACGACTCCCGGTAGCGGCGAAGTTGTCAGTCGAATGATGTATCAAGGGCGAACCTCACCTCCGGCATAGGGTCCGATGGTGCTTCATTCAACCATGTTTCCAGGACCTGGTGTTTCACGCCTCTGGCATTTAGGGAGTGCGCTAAGCGCACGGCCATTGCTCTGACGAGAGTCAAGGTGGTGACATTGATTGCCTCTTCTCGCTGAGCGGCTTCGTACGCTGTTTCGAAGTGGATCAGTTCGAGGGCTTCGGCCAAGCGCTCCATCTCGTCGAGGTTGAAAATCCCTGCGTCGGTTAGTTGCCTCGCGAGATCTAAAGCGTGAAGGAGTCCGGGCTCTCTGCGAGTCTCTATGATCGAAAGAGTGATTTCGATGAGCCTTCGCGGGATTTTTAAGAAGTCTCCGCGCAGAGTGCCACGCAGCCAACGATAGAGCGCGTTGAATCCTGACCATGCGACATTGTTGTCTCTGCTTATCATTGCCCTAATGGTGCCGTTGACTGAGCGTTCCTCCTCCGACGGCAGAAGTCGCAAAACCTCTGGATAAGCCTGGCATATTGATAGCGAATTCGCCTCACGGGCGAATATGCGGTCTGCCATTTCTGAGGTAAGCTCGCCTGGGCTAAGCACAGGAAGGATTGCATCGGCGATTGCGCCGCCAAGAGCCTGGAGGCATCGCTTGTTCTCTTCGGCTACCTGACCCAGATCGAACGGTGGTACAGGCATGGGCTGCCAGTTGAGGAACCTGTTGAGTTTTTCCAGCGCTTCGTGGGAATCGTACAATTGACAACGAGTTCCACTCTCTGTGGGTTTGGTAGCCCCTGCAATCGCAATTAAATACTCCGGAGAGGATGGTTCGTGGTCCCGCTTCCTGAATAGATCGAGTGCTTCTTGCGCGTTTGGTGATGGCAAGATGAGGAACATATGTGAATAAAAGCTAGTGTCGCACGGGAAGTCTTCTGTCGATGCACGCCGGGACCAAAGAGCTTCACCGAATAGATTTCCCTCGTGCGCTGTCAGAACCCCACCAACATGGAGCCGTGCAAGCAACACAGATGCGCGGCCTCTGGTTTCGGGCAGGCCGGTTCTCACAAGCTCAATTAGCGCCGCAACTCTATCCGCAAATAACCTGTCTGATTCGGGCCTCTTCAAAACTGAAGTTTCGATCCAGCGCCAAGAGTCTGGCCAGTCTTTTTGCAGCGGAGAAAGATGCGGAATCTCGTCGGGAAGCGGGAAACCTATCACGTCCAAAAGCAGCTCTTGCCTTTTTGACGGCGGGATCGCGGACAGGCTCCATTTGATGAGATGGCCTAGAGGCTCAAAAAGCTCATGCCAGCGCCATCGATCATCTCTTGCAAAAGCAATGCCTCGGTGGAACCACTTTAACGCCTCCGCTGGCTCTGCTCTGACCAACAACCGCGAGAGCACTTCGGTGTACATTGCCGCTCGATTGCTCCAAAACTGATCTGTCCAACCTGTTCTTCGCGTGATCTGCACAAGAGCGTAGTCAAGTGCTTTTGAGAGAGTCTCTCGTAGGAATATGACGCGTTCTGGAGGCAGATTGGCGATCTGAATTCGGCTAAGGCCTCTCTCTAAGGCCTCCTTTCCACCTGCCTGGACGATGCGGATGAGGCGCAGATAATCCGTATCATCCTGGTAATCGGTCAGCGGCTCTGCTCGCTCCATCCGTTTACTTAAGACAACGACATGTTGCGTTCTTGGTACTATGCCCACCGAATCAGACAAGCGATCCATCACATAATTAACGAGACCTGGTGATGTGCCAAACCTGACCGTTGATCCGTGGTCGCGATAGGCTCCCGCTTCAAAACGCGGCTCAATCGTTCGCATTGCTTCGGACTGTAAGGCGAGACTCTTCTCGATCTCCATATCGAGAGCGGTGATGGTTTCCCAAGGATCACAGTTTCTCTCATGCAGGGCGGAACTGAGGATAGCAGTCTTGTCAATTTCTGTCTCATTCGATACACTAAAATCTTTCAATTGCCCTGCGATGAAATTTGTCCAAGCCAACTGCGATAGCGTCCAAATGGAATTCCGATCCCTAGAGAAAAGTTCGCGCGATTCGGCGCGGGCCTTATCGACACATAGACGCGCTGCGCGGAAATCGCCAAGTTCACAGTAGAGGGCGGCCTGTCTCAGGTTCCACACCGGGCTGTTTCCCCGAAGGGTCACCACCATCTTACCTAGCTCCTCAAAGTCGAGAGCATCTCGGGCCCAGAGGCACTTTTCGTATACCAGTGAAGGCGCAATTTCGGGATTGCGTCCTGCCCCTCTTTCGAGTTCCATAGCCCACTTTTGAAATGCGGTCTGATCGCGGTCCTCCCTCGCGTTCCGGAGGAGAAGCATCAACACAAAGTCTCGGTGGCTCAACTCGTCCCAGGACCCTTCGTCTTCAACACTCGCCTCGATAGGCTTTATCCAGGTGCCTATCGGCAAGAAAGCGGTGTCTAACCTCCAGGCAGCCTCAAAGACGAACTGGGCTCGGTCTTTCGAAGACATAGCTGCAAGCGCTTTGGGATTCCGAAGCACGTGAAAGGTGTCTTGTTTCAGCTCTTCCCGCTTTCGTGGCGGGCAGACCAACCATCCTGGGTAGTCGAGTCTGACGGAGGCCCATTCATCGGCCTGTTTTTTCGATTCTGCCGCGATTTGGTCTGCCGTGGAATTAGGACTCCAGACCCCGAACCGCATTGTTGAGTGTGGGTTCCATTCCCAAGCTGCCTTCGGGCTAGCAGAGCGCAGAAACTCGAGGAACAACTCTGTTGCAGCCTCATGTCGCCTAGCGCTTTCCAAATGCTCAACGAGCGGACTCAGGTCAATAGGAGAAATATTTCGCAGTTCAAGCAGCCGCCTCTGTGCCGTGCCCAAATGCAACGCGCCTACTAAGTAAATGCGCCTCGCGGAGTCGCCCAGCTGATCCCGAATCCAGCCGGTCCATTTGAGAAAATTCGGGTCATCGCCGGAAAACCCAAGAAGACAGAGTTCATTTTCAAGAAGCACTTGCTGGACAAGATTGACGAATGGGGCGAACCTCTGTGGATAGGTTCGGTAGTCTTCCTCCGATAGGATGAACGGCCTGTTCGACGGAAGACTCCCATGGAGTTTGACAACACGTGGCGCCCTTGTGGTCGGAATGTCTTCGAGGCATCGAACTGTCTCGTAGTCGCGACTAAGTGTCGCGGAAGCAGCCCTTTCAAGGAGAGTGTCCCAATTGGTTGTTAGGATGTCAACCCACGGCAGCTCAACGAGCTTCTCGTGTAAGGGGCCAGGCAGCCACTGGTCATCTGGAACAAGCTCGCGAATCAACCCCTCAAGCGCGGACTGGCCCAGCACTGCCCTGAACTCCTCTGCGAGGCGTAACGGATCTCGGAAACGGTCCTTGACCGATCCGATGCGTGACTCCATTGCATCTGCCATATTGGACCACAAGGGAGGCCTTGCAGCCCCCTCGTGGACCCTTTGAGCATTGAGGCTGAATCCAGCACCGACGAAAACCGCCGCCCCCCTTGTTCTGCCTTGCTTCCACAAAGCTCGCGCCAACTGGCCCAAGGCAGGGAAATCAGGAAGGTCTTCTATTTTCATCCTTTTATTCTGCTCTTCTTGATGAGTTCTTGGCCAATGGAGGAAATGGAGATGGGAAAACGTCGGGCGAGCTGGATTTTCGAGCGTAAGAGCGGTGATCATCGGTTTCACTTACCGACGGTGCAGCGACTTCGTTAAGTCGCCCAGTATAGCGGCTCTTCTTAGGTTTGCGAGCGCGGGCAAATGGGCAGATCGCGAGTAACGCGCCCGAAAAGTTCCCAGACGGGAATTTCATCTAGCGGCTGAGTTGATTGCATCAGTTTATTCCCGACCGGTAATATTTTCTTGACAGGCGTGCTATATATATAGCACTATTCCCGTGCGGGAATTTTCACAAAATCCAATGGCATACACAACGGAAACCGTCGGGAAGCTGGTCCGAGAGAGCCGGAAGCGGTTGGGGGTCACCCAAAAGGATTTGGCGTTGACCTCGGGAACGGGCCTGCGCTTCATCATCGAACTGGAGAAGGGCAAGGAGACCTGCCAGATTGGAAAGGTGTTGACGGTCCTACAAACGCTGGGAATCAAGATGACGCTGACGCCGCCTACGGCTATGGGGAAGGCGACGTAACGGATGGCGAGAACATTGGACGTTCACTTATATCACGAGCTTGTCGGTCATCTGATTCAGGACGACGGCGGCCAGATGGTATTTGACTACGCTGAAAGCTGGCTGCAGCGGCCCGGCGCTACGCCACTGTCCCACTCGCTGCCGCTGCGGCGGGAGCGCTTCACGCGCAAGGAATGCCGAGGCTATTTCGCCGGGGTTCTGCCGGAAGAGAGCAAGCGCGAAATCATCGCCCGCAACCTGGGCATCAGCGAGCGCAACGATTACGCCATGCTGGAGCGAATCGGCGGGGAGTGCGCGGGCGCCGTCACGTTCCTTCCCGCTGGCCAAGCCCTGCCCGTCCTGGATAACCATTACCGTGCGCTTTCCGCGCCGGAGCTGGCGGGGATTCTCCGAGAACTACCGCGTCGTCCGTTGTTGGCTGGTGAGACTGGAATCCGGCTCTCGCTGGCCGGCGCACAAGACAAGATCGCAGTGCGCGTGGAGGGCGAGGCCATCTCGCTCCCACTGGGCGGCGCGCCCAGTACGCACATCCTGAAGCCCGCCGTGGAGCGTTTCGGGGGAGTTGTCTTCAATGAAGCCTACTGCATGAGGCTCGCGGCTGCGGTCGGACTGCCCGTTGCCAAAACTGAAATCCGGCGCGTGGAAGATGTTGAATATCTATTGATCGAACGCTACGATCGGACACACCGCGAGAGTCCAGAGGGCGCGACGGTGGAGCGTCTGCATCAAGAGGATTTTTGCCAAGCGCTGGGTATCGCCTCGGAGAACAAGTATCAAAAGGAAGGCGGGCCGTCGCTCAAGCAATGCTTCGCGCTACTGCGCGAAGTCTCCAGCGCGCCGGTCCTTGACCTGGCGCGGCTTCTTGACGCCGTGGTTTTCAATTTCCTTGTTGGCAACAACGACGCGCACGGCAAAAACTTCTCGCTGCTCTATCGTGGCGCGGGAACTGCAAATGTGGAGACGCGGTTTGCACCCCTCTACGATCTTGTCAGCACACGCTATTATCCAGAGCTGACGCGCGAGTTGGCGATGAAGATCGGCGGCGAGAATTCATCTGATAGGGTATCGAAGACGAACTTCGAGCAACTAGCCGAAGACGCGGGGCTTGCCAAGCCGCTTGTGCGCCGTCGCGTGCCGGAGTTGGCTGATAGCATACTGTCAACTCTCAGCGTGCCTGAAATTGCGCACCCTGTAGCCGAAGCACTGGCAGAGCAGATTCGTGCCCGTTGCAACGATTTTCTGTAACGAAAGGAGACCGGCTGATGAATGAAGAGCTTACCTGGATGGGCATCGAGATGGACGCAGCGATCTTCGGTTTGCGCCAGCGACAAACCATCTTAAGCCGCAAAGTCAGTGAGGCCATCGTCGAAGACCTTTTGCAACTCCACCCAACTCTCCATCCGGCATTCCTGCATTGGTGGGATACTGGCGAGCTTCCGAACATCGGCCCGTTCTCTGGTTTCACGGCTAACGACCTCATGACCGGAATCAAAATAAACAGAAAATTTGCCCCTTCGGGCATGTTCCTGATGCTCGATACCCTTGTCCGCGATCCTGAAAAGGCAATTGAACAACTGCACGCCCCCGTCTGCGGTTTTCGCGGCAACCCGCCGACTTCTGAAATGTATGACGAGTTTATCGCCGAGTGCGACACGCGGCGTCGGCGCGCCGTGCTGGATGGGCTTGAGTTGTTGCGGACGGAAGGCGTGGGGATTGATGTTGAAGCTGCCGGCGTTATTGATCGCTATGCGGCCGATGAGATTACCTTCGCCGATATGGAGGATCAGCTCACCGCCGCGAGTAGGGATAGTTTCGAAATAGACAGTATGGTTCGCGTAGTCCGGAAGCGGACTGTTGCGCTGATTCGGCAGGAGTCGAAACGGCAGGGCGTCATGCTCTGGCAGAATCCATATCGCAATCCGCGCGACTCAATTTCCGTAGTGCGACCGTCTTCGGAGCCCAGACCGATGCCTCAGCGCCGACGAAAGATCAGTTAAGGTTTCGTTTCGATGGATAGGCAGGTACAAACTTTGTTGATCTCAGAATCCGTAGAGGCAAATTCCTCAGAAAGTCCCAGGCCATCAAAACGATGAAGCTGACGATAGAAACGGCGATTTCCGGGTTCGGGATAGCAGCCAAAGCAAAGCTGGCAAATCCAGCGGCAACCGGTCAACCAGAGGATCAGATTCGCGCCCCGTTCGAGCAATTGCTTCTCGACGTTGCAACGCTCTCAGGTTTCCCTTCTGGCAGCGTTGTGCCAGTTGGCGAATCGTCGGTCAGTGACCTCAAAACCAGGCCGGATTATGCCGTCACTGTTCAGAAATCTCTCGTCGGATTTGTTGAACTCAAGGCTCCCGGTAAAGGCTCTGATCCCAGAAAGTTCAAAGACCCTCACGACAAAGGTCAGTGGGAAAGGTTGTGTTCGCTTCCCAACCTCCTTTACACAGACGGCAATGGATTCAGCCTATGGCAAGACGGAAAACTCGTTGGCACCGTGCTTCATCTGGACGGTGACATTGAATCCTCTGGAGCCAAACTTGCTCCGCCGCCTGGTCTGCAAACGCTCTTTGAGAACTTCCTGCGCTGGCAACCGGTTGCGCCGCGCAGTGCGCGTGACCTGGCCCATACCACTGCCCGTCTTTGCAGGCTTCTCCGCGATGAAGTTACCGAACAGCTTGGCCTCAAAAGCGAAGCCCTTACCTCTCTGGCCACAGACTGGCGCACTCTGCTCTTTCCTGACGCCACCGACGAGCGCTTTGCCGATGGCTATGCACAAGCCGTCACCTTCGGTATGTTGATGGCGCGCGCCAAGGGAATCCCCCTCGGCAATGGACTACAACTGGCTGCGTCGGAACTCACCAAATCCAGTTCCTTGATCGGTGCCGCTCTGCGTCTGCTCACCGAAAACAGCGAGAATCAACAAACGCTGAAAACCTCGCTCGATACGCTCACCCGAGTGCTCGATGCCGTCGATTGGAACAAGATCAGCAAAGGCCAGCCCGATGCGTGGCTCTATTTTTACGAAGAGTTCCTGGCGATCTACGACAACAAACTGCGCAAGCTGACCGGCTCTTACTACACGCCGCCTGAAGTGGTCCGTGCGATGGTCGCTCTTGTGGACGAGGCACTTTGCGGTGGATTCGGCCTCCATGCCGGTCTCGCCGCTCCTTCTGTCACACTGGCTGACCCGGCAACCGGCACCGGCACCTTCATGCTGGGTGTTCTTCGCCGCATCGCCCAAAAAGTCCGGGAAGATCAGGGCGATGGCGCAGTTCCCGGCGTCATTCTTGATGCGCTTAAGCGCCTCATCGCATTCGAGATTCAATTAGGCCCCTTTGCCGTCGCCCAGCTTCGCATTCTTGCGGAGGTGGTTGATCTTACTGATCCAGACAGAAAAATGGACGTACCAAGCATCCCTTTGCGTATGTTCGTTACGGACACTTTGGGCAATCCATACGACGATGCCGAGTGGATTCCCGGCACTCTGGCGGCAATTGGCAAATCCCGCAAAGACGCCAACAAGATCAAACGCGACGAATCGATCACTGTCGTGATTGGAAATCCGCCGTACAAGGAAAAAGCCAAAGGCCGCGGTGGTTGGGTCGAGCAGGGCAATCCCAATGCCAAAGATCCCGCACCACTTGAAGCCTGGATACCACCCGCTAACTGGGGCATAAGTACGCATAGCAAACACCTACGCAATCTCTACATCTATTTCTGGCGCTGGGCCACCTGGAAGGTCTTCGACCACAACCCTGAGCACAACAAAGGCATTGTCTCGTTCATTACCGTCGCTGGTTTCCTCGGTGGCCCCGGCTTTCAGAAGATGCGCGACTATCTTCGCCGCACGTGTGATGACATCTGGGTCATCGACTGCTCGCCGGACGGCCTCAGACCTGCTGTGCCGACGCGCATCTTTCAAGGAGTAAAGCAAACGATCTGTATCGTAATGGTTTCCCGCTCGGAGAGGGCAAATCTGGAAACGCCTGCTACTGTCCATTTCCGTGCCCTGCCTAAAGGCAAGCGAGAAATCAAGTTTGAGGCACTGAAGAGCATTCATCTCAACGATATAGAATGGATCGATTGCCCGACCGATTGGCGCGCGCCATTTCTGCCCGCATCGCATGGAGCTTGGTCCACGTTTCCCGCGCTGGAAAATCTTTTCGTTTACAACGGCTCCGGCGTTATGCCTGGAAGAACCTGGATCATTGCGCCCGATTGTGATTCACTGGAAAGACGCTGGACCAAACTCAAAACAGCTCCTGCTGATGAGATGGACGAACTGTTTCAGCCCCATTTGAACCACGAAAAACTGGGTGATCGCCACAGTAACAAGATCTTGAAGGATGCACTTCATGGATTTCCGGTCAAGACCAAATCTGTCGCCGATGACTCCGTTCAAATCGTTCCGCCAATTTGCTATGGATTTCGCTCATTCGACCGGCAGTGGGTCATACCAGATAAACGTTTAATCAACAGGCCAAACCCCGAACTCTGGGAATGCCGGTCGAACCATCAAATCTTTGTCACTGCGCTCTCGCGCATGTCGCCATCAAACGGCCCTGGCCTCACGTTCACAGAGCTTGTCCCCGATCTTGACCACTATTCCGCCAGAGGTGGCCGTGTCTTCCCCCTCTGGCGCGATGTCAAGGGACAGAAGCCGAATCTACCGCCGTCACTGCTTCCGTATCTCAGCGAAAAATACGCATCGAGCAAGACTGCGGAAGACCTCATCGCCTACATCGCCGCCGTGGCCGCGCATCCTGCTTATACCGCCAAGTTTCAGGATGATTTGTCCACGCCCGGCCTGCGAATTCCATTGACCGCCGATTCCACGCTCTTTGCGGAAGCAGCGGAGCTGGGTCGCCGCGTTCTCTGGCTTCACACCTTCGGCGAACGCATGATCGATCCGAAGCATGGACGCCCCGCTGGCCCGCCGCGCCTTCCGGCAGCGAGTATGCCAACCATTCCCAAAGAAGGGGCTATCTCCAGTGATCCGGATAAAATGCCCGACTCCATCAACTACGACGCAGGTAAGAAGCGCCTATTGGTGGGTCATGGCTTTGTCGAGAACGTTCCCCTAGTAGTCTGGCAGTATGAAGTCTCCGGTAAACAGGTGATTATCCAGTGGTTCAGCTACCGCAAGAAGCATCGCGAAAGGCCGATTATCGGAGATCATCGGCCACCATCGCCGCTGGGCGACATCCAGCCGGACCACTGGCTGCCGGAATACACAACGGATTTGCTGAACGTTCTCAACGTGCTCGGCCTTCTGGTTGAACTTGAGCCAATGCAGGCAGACCTTCTCGAGAGAATCTGCGCCGGTTCGCTGATCTCAGGGGAAGAGCTAAAAACGGCAGGGGCTTTGGAAGTTCCCGCAGTTCCGAAGAAACCAAAGAACAAAAAGGAAAAGCCCCTTCATCTGTTCAATAACTAAGCGCTGTCATTCGGGCGCGTCATGGAACGGAGTGCTATATAAATAGCACGGTTCAGGACGTGATGCTCAGCGGATCGTGACAAAGCTCTGTGACCGGCGCGGCATTTTCCTCCAGCGCGGGACTGCCCTCCGGGTGGGGTGCCGGGGCGCAGCGGGCGGCATTGGAATTGTGTTGGGGGTGGCGCAACGATTCCGAGAGGTGCCTTGTGCATGGGCCTATACTGTTGTTTGAATTTATGCTCTCGAAACTAGCTTGCAAGAGAAATGGATCGACATGGCCAGATACTGCGAAAATCTCAATGTACAAAAAATCTACGATGCTGCCACCCGCCTGCTGGAACGCTGCCTTCAGGGGGAGGGCTCTCTCCTGAATGATGACGAGGAACTTTGGACACTTGGCAACCTTGAGAAGCTCCGCAGTCATTTCGTAGACAACCCTGACGAGGGAGATCGTTCATTCGCTGAGAAATTCGAGGATCAGATTAAGCAGGCAGGTTCTGAGATTTGCAGGCTTGCAGCAGAGATTGTGGCTGTCCATTTCCTGTTTCCGTCGAATGTCGGCGGCCACAAAAAACGCGAGCTTGTCGATAAAGTGCTGGGCTGGGGTGGCGCGTCGCTCCCTGCTGAGGGCTTGTTAGTCGATGCGCTTTCGCGTGGAATCGGCAGCGGTGGCATGGGATACAACACAAACAGGCCATTCGAGATTGCGTTTGTAATTGAATTCGCGATTGCATGGAAGCACCTGGATGCCGACAAAAGGGCTGCATCTGCTTTAGATCCTTGGAAGTTCATGGAAACAATCGACAGCGTGGAGGGGGCTGATTCAAGACAGGTCCGCCATATGCTCCTGCATATTTTGTTTCCGGACACGTTTGAACGGATTGCCAGCCGGGAGCATAAACGCCGCATTGTTGAGTCCTTTAAATCACTACTGGCTGCCGATGTAAATGAAAGCGTTGACCGGAATCTCTTCGCCATCCGTGGAAAACTCGATTCTCTGCTGGAAAATAAAGCATTCGATTTCTACTGGCCTCCGCTCGTCGAGGTTTGGAAAGACTCTGATGATAGTGGCGAAAGCACCGCCCCAATGGATGCGCTTCGCCACAAAAAGCAGGTTGTGCTTTACGGCCCTCCAGGAACGGGCAAGACTTACCGAGCCAAGCGCATCGCTGATCGAGTGATCCGCCCATCCCTGTTGAAGAAATATGGACCGAAGTTATATTTCGAGAAAGCCAACACGGGTGAAATCGAGAATGAGATTCGTCGCAGAATCCACAGACTACAACTGCATCCTGCATATAGCTACGAGGATTTTGTGCGAGGTCTGCATATCAACGGAAATGGCGCAACAGAATACCGCTTCGGCTATCTACCAAAGCTCGTCGAGAGAATGAAATCTGACGATTCTGATGTGCCGCATGTGCTGATCCTGGACGAGATTAACCGCACCGATCTGAGTCGGACACTCGGTGAGTGTTTCTCGCTGCTCGAAGATCGCGACCAGGAAATTGAACTGCCCGGTTGTGACTCATCCGGTGAGCCAATGAAGCTAGGTGTCCCGGAGAACCTGTATATCATCGGCACTATGAATTTGATCGATCAATCCATTGAACAAATGGATTTCGCGCTCCGTAGACGCTTTCTGTGGGTGCTATGTTCGTATGACGGGGATGCGCTTGTTTCAGCGGCAAAATCTCGGTGGGAACAAAGCAAATGCCGCATCCAATGGGAGCGAGTCGAACCAGATTTTGTCAGGCTTTCCAAAGCTGCTGAAGCACTGAACCGGGAAATTCTCGACAGCCCTTTGCTCGGAGCACAGTATGAGATTGGGCACACCTATTTACTTGATACTGTGTCCTTTCTAAAAGACGATCTTGGTCCGAGACCCCAAACATACCTCTGGGACAAAAGGGGGAAGGCGAAACGGCCTGTACAGCAGACATGGGAATTATCATTGAAGCCGCTGATTGGCGAATACTTGTCCGGCTTAGATTCCAAGAGTCGAGAAGCGCAGATCAAACGTCTTGAGTCAGTGTTTCTGCAAGTCCAACCGGAGGATGATTGATTCTCTCAGTCAAGGACTGTTCTCCTTTTGATCCTAAGCCTTCGGCTATTGAGGCTGAATGGTTGGGACGCCTTGCTGCTGCTGTGCAGCGTGGAGATCTAGTCATTCGTCTTGAGGAAGGCAAGGAAGATGAGCCAGTTGTTTGGTGTGAACGCGATGGATCATGGTGGGCCGGGCGTTATGTTGGCAGCCTGACATTTGAGGGAAGCCGCTTGGACATCCGTCCACGCTTCGGTGAAGAAACGATACGCTTGTGGTTTGCCGCAGCATTCAATCTTGCGCTTGCAGATACGCTTGGGGAACTGATCGCGGATGATTGGTTTGTCCCTTGGCTTCTGGCATCGGTTTGGTCGCGGGCCTTCGTGATAGCAGCAAGACACGGCCTGCCTGCGCTAAGAACCGATATTCGAGAATCCGGTTTATCAATCCGTGGACGACTTGACGTGCCAGGAACCGTCCGAATGCGCTGCACAGGGACGCCGGGTGCTGCTTCCTTGCGAAGAGAGAAGTCACTCAATAATCCAATATCTGCCGCTGTAGTAGCTGCCTACACGGAATTGTCGCAGTGGTTGAGATTCCGCCGCCAGACAGATTGGCTGCCGGAACGCTTGAAGGACACTTTACCTCAACTCGTCGCCGCAGTTGGTTCACGTCCAACTATTCCGACTCTGGAGGAATTGGATCGGGTCAAGCTCACGCCTATTACAGCAGGCTTTAGGCCACTGGCGAAACTTTCGGTACGGATAGCTGGTCGGCATGGACTGGCAGGAAACGCATCCGATCAGAACAGTTGTAAGGGAATTCTTCTTGATGTTGCTGAACTCTGGGAACTATATGTCCTAGCTGTATTGCGGCGTGCATGGCCTGAATATAGTATTGCGCACGGTACTCGTGAAGAATCAACCTGCGCGCTGCTGAAGAATTGCCAAGGCAATTTGCTTGGCTTCCTCAAGCCTGATGCCGTGATCGAGCGAAATAAAAGGACTGTGGCTGTTGTAGATGCGAAGTATAAGCAACTATGGCCGTCGAAATGGAATGTGCCACCTCAACGTGAAGATATGTATCAGTTGGCAGCCTACCTCAACAGATATGGAGACTCTTCAAGCGCGGTTCAAGGAATGCTCGCATATCCACTCGACCCCACTCAACCCTTAACGACTCCAACTGAGGCCGGCAACCCCTGGAACTTGGACCCTCGGAAAGCTGTCTGGTTCCTCGCCCTACCCCACGACGTAGACGAGGCTGCGCGTAAGGTGCGCGAAAACGTCCCGCTTGATGTAGCGAAGTCCTTAAATGTTGCCTGACTTCGCACTGACCATTTTTCAGGACGCAGAAGAGAACTGATTACTCGCGTTCAAGGTCTCCGTTTTCACGCTTTGGAACCTGTTGGTGCTGGCTGGGCTGCACCTCGCGTTCGGTGATAAGGTCGCGGCCTTCGACTCGCGCCCATGCCTCTGCGCGCTGCTCGCCCCTGGCGCACTCGCGGTCGCCGCGCGGGCCGAAGACGGCCTCGGCGGTGCGCTCGGCGTAGTTGGTCCAATTCCGATTCTCTGCCGCGCGTCCCTGGCTGGCGTTTTCCTTCAAGGCTTGCGCGATAGCCCGTTGGTCGTGGCCGGTTATGCGCATTCTGACGGCAATCATCCAATCAAGCTGCGACGGATTGCGCACCTCGATGCGATTGAGGATGTCGGCCTTGTGCATCCGATATGCGGTGCTCTGCGAAGGGACAGACGCCGGCATGGCCGGATATGGCGGGCGCTCGCCGGGGCCGTGGGCGGCCACCTGGCGCAGCTCTGGATTGCTGATCCTGATTCCATGCTGCGCGGCAAGCTGCGCGCAGAGCTGCTTGAACTCAGCGGGGCCGGTGATGGTCAGCGTTCCCCACTTCTGCGCGCCCAACTGGAGCGCCGCCAGGACTGCGGCCTCGTCCTGCTGCTGCCATACATCGATGCGCTTGCCGCGATCCGTGAAACTGACACGGCTTGGATCGGTGCGCGATGAATAGTGAATCTCATTTGCCAGCGTATGCGGTGACGAGCGGACTTGTGCGGAGAAATCGCGGATGTCGCGTTTGCGCGGCTCCGCATCGCCGTCTCCTAGGATCGCGGCGCTGGAGGTTTGCGCGTTTCGATACCGCCATTGTTCCGCAAGCTGTGGCGTACCCCGTGCAATAAGAAACTGCTCAAAGGTCATGCGCTGGCCGAACCGTGCGCGCAAATTGTCACGCTCACGTTTTTGCTGTTCCGTCAGTTCCGCGCGGCGCTTGGCGTGGTCGGCTGCCATCAGACTCCTGGCAACATTCAGAGCATTACCTGACCATTTACCGCCTTGATAGAGCGCGGCCCGCTCCTTTCGGAACTCGGCGGTTTGAGCCGCACGGGCAGCGTGGTGATCCGTGCGCTGCTGTATCTGGGCGCTGTCCTTTTCGTTACGGAAGGTTTCGAGTACCTTGCGATACTCCGCTGAACCTGCTGGCATATCTGGACGCAGCGGCTCGGCCTGACGCTGCCGCTGCGGAATTGCATCGCTGCGACTATCCGGCTGGAACTCACCCAACCGTTCCTCCATCCGTGACTTGCTGAATTCACGCCCGATGCAAGAAGCTTTAAGCGGCTGCTCTCCCACCCAAAGCAGTGCGCCGCTGCCCTTCCGCTCGTAGCGCATATCAACCTGGGCTAGTTCGTCATGCACCTGCGCCCATGACTGCGCATTACGCAGAATCGGCGCTGCCGATTCCATCGCAATCCGTTCGCTGGATTTCTCGCCCGTCGCATTCTCATAATCCTGCGCTTTTGATCGGATCTGTGGTTCGCGTTCTTTGTAGGCCCTCGTCACTTCACCGTTATTCCCGGCGATATAACGAGCGTTGCTCTCGGCTTCCCAACCCTGAACGCTGACAATCTCTGCAATGGCTTTGTGCGCTTTGTCGATACACCATCCTTTATCTGTTACGCGCATCGTTACCGGATCGATGCGATTGAGCACGACATGAAGATGGTAGTTCTCGGTATTGCGGTGGAGCGCATAGACGGCGAGATGGCTCCCATTCATACCCAGATTCCTTTTCAAGATTTCGACGGCATCCTTGCATTGCGTGTGCGTTGGCTGCTCGCCCTCCTTCCAACTCAGCAGCCAATGATCGACCGGGTCTTTGCTGCGCTTGGCCTCCATTGCCAAAGCAACCATTTCTGCGCGCTGCCCTTGCTGCGAGTCCGAATAGAAGTTGCCACTAGCGCCGATGTATTCCGTCTTCTGCGCATCCTCGTGGCCGTTGGCCTCGATATAGTCGAGCAAGTTGCCGATGCGCGCGGCCTTGCTTGATTGCACCTTCGGATTGGCGATGTTCTTAACGATCATGATTGGCCACTCGCTCAATTGCCGCGCGCAGTGTGCGGATTGTTGCAATGCACTCGTCTGCATGTTCGCCGTGTTGGGCTAGCTTGTTCATCGCATATTTCTGAAGACCGCCCAGTCTGCGCAGTTCACGAATCATCATGAGGTCGGAGGCGGCGTGAATCGTCTTGCCCAGCGCGCGCCTGCGAACCAACTCGCTGACGCTCATTCCGGCAAGGTCAGCGTCTTCGTGGAGCTGCTTACGCTCTGCCGCTGTCAACCGCATTTCGAATCGAGATGTGGCGCGGGCTTTGGCGCGTGGTGCAAACGGCATTTGCTTTTCTCCTACGCGAAGCGTGTGCGGTTGTTTTCAGGATGAGCCTCGATGAGACAAGCGAAGCGCGGAGCATAGAGGCGGCGGGTTGGACGAAACAGGGCGAAGCCATGTGTACGGACAACCCGCATCCTGTACTGCTCTTCCGACACATAGTGCGTAACAACTGACAACTTATCCGAGAAACATATTGAATGCAAGTCCTCTTCATGCACGGAAGTTGCCATTGAAAATATTTTTGTACGCGCAACTGCGCTTAACTATGCTCACATTCTATCAACTACTAATCGCCCTATAAACACAGGCGTTTTAACGTTTTTATTGGCGTGCCGCATCGTGCTACTGTGCATATATTCCTCGTTGTAGGAAACGCTCGGAGGAGCTTGATGGCACAAAGAGAAGTAATCACTGAAGCAATGATCCAAGCTGCCCTTGAAGCATTGGATGGACGCATTGCAGTTCCACCGCCGCCAGCAGAAAGAAAGTATTCGCGTAGAGAAGCATTCGCAAAACTGCGCGCAAAGGCAAGAGAAGCACTTGCCGCCGGACACTCTCTCGAAACGGTTCTCGACGATCTCAAGGGGGTTGGCCTTGGCATGACCATATCGACAGCGCGGCAATACCTGAAACCAGGCAGGAAAACAAACAAGGTGCGCAGTACCACTCGACCGGAGCCACAAGGGAAACCAGCGGCGAAACCTGCCGCGAATGCTCCGGTACACGTCAACGCTGCACCTGTAAATCAGGTTGCAGCAAAAAAGGGAACATTCGCAGTAATCGAAGACGACAACGACATCTAAGGAGGATGTATGGGCAAGCCGGTTTACATGGTCAGCGGTTCAAAGGGTGGCGTAGGAAAGAGCATCGTGTCAATGTCACTGACTCACTATTTCACGAGACGCGGGGAAAACCTTTTGCTCGTCGATGCGGACACCGCAAACCCAGATGTCGGAAAGGCGTACGGAAAGACTGTCGAAACCGTCTACATCAACCTGGATGAAAAGGACGGATGGATGGACTTGGCGAATCTTCTTGCAGAGCATCCGGACGAAACTGTGGTCATCAACACGCCAGCCCGCAGTGGAGAAGGCGTAAGACTTTACGGAATGTTGCTCACAGAGTCCATGCAAGAATTGGACCGTAAGCTGGTAACGCTCTGGGTAATCAATTCGCAGCGGGACAGCCTGCAACTACTGAAAGAATATCTCGATACGGTCAACGGTGGCACAACGCATGTCATGCGCAATCTGTATCACGGGCCGGAACGCAAATTTGAACTGTATAACGGCTCGAAGATTCGGACGGCGGTAGAAGCCCAAGGCAAGACATTCAATTTCCCTGAAGTGGCGGATCGTATCTCCGATCAGTTGCATAGTGAACGCCTGACGATTCAAAAGGTGATTGAAATCGCGCCCATCGGGAATCGTGCCGAGGTAAACCGCTGGGTAAAGGAGTGCGCAACGGTCTTCGATGGAGTGGTGGCATGAACGTCGATACAGCCTTCCGCTCCATCTATGGCCGTGAGCCAAGTCCAGAGGAAACGAATCAATTCAATCGCATTGGCAGGGAACTCGATATTCGGGACAACGATGCGATATGGGCTGTGGCGTTTTTGCTCGGCCATCATCTTGATCTGGCGAAACAGATGCCGGAACAAATTGACAGATTGATTTCGCAATCGCTCGCCAACTACACAGCGGCGATTTCCAACGCTCTCAACCTGGCTGAATCTGACCTGGTTGGAACCAAAGCAAGAATCGAGGAAACAGTAAGCCAGTCTGTCGTAGCGTCCGCGCAAAAGGAAATTGCGCGGGCGGCGCAGACCGTTGCGTACAGCACGGCGCGGAAATCCTGGCTCCAGTGGCTTGGCGGCGCTGCGGTCGCGGGAATGCTGTTGATGGGCGGGACGTTCTATTGGGGATACAAGGTCGGGAATGACAATGGATATGCCCGTGCGCTCGATGTAACGACTGCATCCGGCTGGGCCGCGTCGAACCTGGGACAAGCCGCGTACAAAATGGACCAGGATGGCGATTTGCGCGCCCTGGTCCGCTGTGACCGCGACGGCTGGACCGTGCAGCGTAGCGTGGATGGAACACATCGGCTGTGCGTCGTGCATCCTGACCGCGACGGAATCATTTCAGGTTGGTATATTCCGTAGGATCGGAGACAGGCCAATTGAGCGGAGAGGGGTCAAGGCTGGCCATAGGCCACCGCGTAAGCGGCGCTCGCGGCCTTTACGCCTCGGAGCGTTCTCATAATGGAACATGGTTCGAATTCGAGCGAACGCGCTGACATTCGAACCATAGATGGCAAGGTATTTGAAACCCGCTACACGAAGCTCGGGTTATAGCTGGCACCGCACTCTTCAGAATATCCCTTAATACGATGCCTACACAACTACTCTCCCTCCCTTAACGCCGAGACTTCGGAACCACCCGTCAGCAGCAAAAATCGTGTTTCTTCGAGTAACACCAATGGGGAAAGTGCCGAGCGCGGTAAGTTGCGGCTAGCGCAATATCCGCAAGCCGTTCCGAACTCTTGCGCCATCTCCAGATGTCATAGTTTAAGAAGATAATTCCTCCACACCTTGCGCACGTAAACGCAACGTCATTTGTCCGTGTCACCGGACGCTTTATGCAGTGCGGCTCACTAATCCGCACACTCATCTCAGGATGGGCATTCACATAACTTTCAACTGCTTCAAACACATCGGCTTCCATGTGGCGTTCGACTTTTCCGTGCGTCGTGCGATCCGGTTCGCCACACTCGCTTTCGATCCCATTGACTTCGTACAACCCGAACGGCTCGAAGCAGTGAGGGCATCTCTTAACGCGCATGAGAGAGATTGTCTCAATCGTGCGAATCCGACGATTTGCGCACCACTTGAACTCATGATTTAAGAGTGCACCAACGGCGCCTTTCACCGACATACAACACTTATTAGTCAGAGAAATCTTGAACCGAGGTTCCCCGAATTCTCGCTCGTCGTCCTGCTCCAGCGAGAAAATCGGCATGTTGTCTTTAGGTGACTCTACGTAGGCACGTCCAAGCCGTCCTTTCACAAACCAACAACTGCGAATCTTGCTCTGCCGATAGGCATCGTATCGAAGGCACATTTTCTCATTCGTGATTGGTGACAGTTGAATTTCAAAAATGCGCTTGGTGTTGCCCTTAGTAGCAAGAACATCCGCAACCCACTTCCCGTTCGGGTCGCGCGATTCAACATCTACTATCCATCCTGCGTCTTCAACCGCGTGCATAACCGCTGTCTTAAGATAGTCATGCTCAATCGAATCAGGGCGGCCTAAGCAGTCTTCCGGGCGCTGTTTGTGAACGAACTCCTGCATTCCTTCCCGTACACGCATGTAACCTTTTGCGGTGCAACAGGCCATCAGCACTTTAGGCTTTCCCTTCTGAAGCGCTCTCCAATCACCCAGACCAATTGATGGAGCGAGAAGGGTTTTTCCATTCACTATCGCCTTCAGCGGCATTAACCCTCTCCTGTGCCCGCCGAACCCTGCAATCGGGCACGCCCCAAGATAAACGAAGGTGCAGCTCAATCGCAAGAGCAGGCAATTGCAAGTTGGACGGCTGCGGCGGGAGTCCTCGATCGGGCCTCCGCTACTTTTCTGGCCGCTGCAAGACTCCCTAAAACGATGCTTCCGCCCATTCTTTTCCCAATACCACGTATCGTAAGCAGTCATCGATCAAGTCAAGAGCCTCGGGGGCTGAGGTTACCAAGTCCAGCGTTAGTTCGAGCAAGTGCTTTGCCATAAAAGGATGCTCTAAGTTCGCAACGATCTGGTCAATTCGGGAGCGGTACTGCTCTTCAGGATCGGGTTTGATTCCCTTCATTTCCAGACCCGACACGAACGCCTGCGTGACCAATTGAACTACCCAACACCGGTCTTTCCACTGCGGCTCATTGGCTTCGAGTCGTCGTACAGATTCAAGAAAATCAAAATATTCACTCGGCGGAACTTGCTGGCCGAAGATCCGATTATCGGCCTCCCACCATGCCATGATTTTCAGATATTCTTCTCGCGAAGCAGGCATAAAACCTTCACCGTGTTGGCAATTGCCAACATACTCTTTGCAGGATAACGCGACGATGAAAGGGTGTCCACTGCTGATATTCGTGAACAATTCGGAGAGCGCATCCGTGCCTTGCGGCAAGCGCGCGGCTGGACCCAGGTTGAGATGGCAGACTTCTTGGCGATGGACCGGAGCTACCTGTCGGAAATCGAGACGGGCAAGAAAGACCCTAGCCTGACGATGCTGAAGACGTTGGCCTCTGGCCTCAAAACCACAATCTCCAAGCTCACAGACGGCCTGTAAAGGCTGGGAATGGGTGCAGAGGCTTTACCCCAGCTTCAGAACTTGCTGACCGCCCCTGCGGCGATTCCGTCCACGTAGCACGGTTCTCAGTCCAGCCTCAGTTCTCAAAACATGCCAGTTCCTCGATCCGACGCCGTGCCTCTTGCATTTCCTGGTCAGTGGATGCCGGATTCTGTAGTACTGCCTCGTAGCGATTCCGGTCTCGCGCTACCCATGCAAGATCCTCCTCACGCCGCCGTGCCCTTTCCAGTTCTGTCTCGCGAGCGCGTTCCCGTTCTGCTGCCCACTTCCTCCGAAGTTCTGCTATGCAAGATTCCTCAAAGCAGCTTGGAACAGCCGATAGAAGCAATCCAATGAGATTCCTGACTGAAGAGTTCATTCGCAGACTCAGTGCCTTTTCGTGAATCACAGCCGCGATTTCTTCTGGGGTAGCATCGGTGCCCCGTTCCTGGCAGGCGCGCAACATCTTCTGTACAGCGACCTCGTCGGCAACGCCGTATTGTGAAAGCGCTTGGACGACTTTCACAACGTTGGCGACCTTTGTCGTCGTCGTTATTACTCGTCTACTTCCTAAAAGACTTCCTAAAGGGGGGGACGTTTTGTCCACCGTATCCGTGGACGTTATGTCCACCGTACCGGTGGATGTTTTGTCTACGGTGGATGGTATGTCCACGGTGGACGTTTTGCGCGTCATATCAAGTTTCAGCGGGCTGCCATCCTTCGCAACAAAGCGGACGCCTTTGTCTTTGGCGACATATTCCATACCGCATTGTTTTCGCGCTTCCAGGATGGATGTGAAGCAAAAAACGCGATAGGTGCGCCCTCGGCGAGTTCCACTGTCTTCCGGCGCAATCTGCTCGACGGCAAGTTTTGCGATGAGCTGATGTAGATTTCGTTTGGCTGCCTTGTCGCTCATTCCGGCTTTTCGAGCCATACGATCCCAACCCATCGTCACGATCTTTGACTTTTGGGAAGCGTCATCCGTGGCGAGAATGTCTGTGCGCCCCTCTGCCCAGAGCATCGCATAAAGTTGGTTTTCTCCGTGCGAGTGCGCATCTTGGACTTTTTGACACAGGTGTATACGGTACGGCCTTGCGGTTTTCTGGACAACGTCCACCGTGGATGTTATGTCCATCGGGCGGGACTGTTGTGCTGCGCATTCTTCGAGAGATGGAGCACTTGGTTCAACCTGGCGATGGTCAGCAATACTGACCACCGCACCTTGTGCCTTCAGAAATGAGAATGCTCCACGCGTGTTCGGTGCCTGCTCAAGTTCTTCCCAATCCAAGGCCTCGCGTACTTCACGCCGTCTGGGCATTGATGCTTACGACCTCCCCTCCGGCGAATTGCTTCAGAAGTCGATCTGCAAGACACTCGTAATCTTCGCGCGCTTTTGAATTTGGCTCATAATCCGCCAAGAACTTGCGGCTGCGAGCGGCTTTAACAACGGCTTGATCTGTCCGAATCCCGGCGTAAACCGGCACGCCACGCTTCTCCGAGATGGACGCCAGAGTATTGAGCACCGCTTCGGTGATCGCCAGTCGCCGGTCGAGTTTGACCGGGAGCAGGCCGGCCACTCTGACATTCAGGCCACCTGCCAGCATCCCATTTAGCATCTCGCCGGATTCAATGCTAGATGTTGCCCCCTGAACGCTAAGGATGTCCATGTCGACTGGCACAAGCACCTGCTGTGAGTACACCATCGCGCAGGTCTGGAAGAGGCTAATGGAGGGTGCCACGTCGATCAGAACCGCATCATAGTTCCGCTCGTATTCGCCAAGCATGTGTTTGAAGATGAATTCTCGAAAGGGCATTCCCATCGTTGTTGATTCAGCTTCCGTGGTGTAACGGTTCCCACAGATAACGTCGATGCCGGGATGGGCGGTTACCAGGCACTCGCGAAGCGCCAGCTTTCGGATGAGTAGGTCATAGAGAAACGCCGTGGGCCGCAACCCTAACACTGCGGACACAGAACCTTGGGAGTCCGCGTCGATCAACAGAACTCTCAAACCGCGATCTGCGAAGCAGCGGGCCAAGTTGATTGTGGTGGTGGTCTTTCCTACCCCGCCTCGTTGGTTAGACACGGTCAGTCGGATAATCATGCCGCCTCGCGTTCCATGAGCACTTTTGCGATCCCTGGTGTACGGAAATAGACGCGCCTACCTAAGTGGAACTTCGCAGAATTGATCTGTTGCACCCAAGGACTGGACGAACGTAATGATTGGCGCAACCCATTTTTGGAGCGCTGCAATATTTGCGCCAGATCACTGAGCGTCAATACGCTACCATACTTGTTCACAAGGTTGTCTTCAATGTTCATGCAATCTCCTATCAGTTTTCAGCAAAGTTGAGCTGATAGGGCAAATCTAGCGAAGGCCACGTATGCTGTATACGCAAAAACTATTTTTAGTTTTTCCTCTCGGCTGCCTTGCGCTTTTTGGGGAGGCGCCGTGGCGTGACAGGACCTCTTCGGGTATGAAGCACTGCTTCAATCAAGTTTACAAAAACGATTGAATATTGATCTGATAGAACCTTAGCGTGCTCCTTGGTCGTTTTCTTGAACATTCCAAGGTCAATATTTAGGGCATTTGCGATGTCTGTTTCAAGAATCATTCCCCTCATCTTCTGATTGCTAATGTCTTCGATCCAGTGTTGAAGATCCAAGTATGCAAGGACTTTTGATTTTCTCCATGCTTGGCATTTTGGTGCGGAGGTCTGCTTGGCCGGAACGACGATTCCGTTGAGATCGCCAACTCGCATATCCATTAGCTGCGCAATCTGGTTAAGCACCAATGAAAGTGGGAGCCTAAGATCGATAACGACATATTCTTTGTTCATACCGATTTGAGACCCGCGTAGATGCGCCCTTATGTCATCGGAGAGAATTGTGTCGCGGTGGCTTGGTGTGGAAAGATCGGCATACTTTTCTTGGCCAGCATTCATGAATGCGACTTCTGCCCGCTGGAGAGCATCCTGCTTTATCGAATCAAGAATTTGCATCAAATCACTCAACGTCAAAGAACGCACATAGTCACTTTGCGAATCGGCAAGACGGAGTACCGAGGAAAAACCTGGAAATGGAAACCCCTCAATATCCCGAAAAAGTGCAAGATCAGCCTTTTCCAGTACTGTTTGTTCATGAGTCTTGCGCACAAGAGCGTCGTAGATCTCACGCTGAATCTTGGCAAGAGCTTTATCTGACGACCGCAATACATTTCGAAGGTTTCGCAAATCCATGCGAATTGCGAGTTGATTGAACCACATTTCTGGTTGAGCGCTTACCTTTTGGTCATAGTTGCTGAGCTTGAACCATGAAGCGTTCTTTATGACTGGGTTCTGATCCAATCTTCGCGCGCTGGTCATGCTTGCTGTTTCCTCGTATTCAGTTCAATTGTGTCCATACGAGAAACAAGGTCTTCAGCGCGCAGGTGCGTGTAGCGTTTCAACATCTGCATCGACTTGTGGCCGCTGATGGCGGAAACTTCTTGGTCGGAGAATCCCGCCTCAACGAAGCGACTGACAGCTTCATGGCGTAAATCGTGGAAGTGCAGATCGACGAGTCCGTGATCTCGCTTAATCTTTTGCCACATTCGGTTCGGTGCGTAAGGACGCCGTTTCCCGTCGCGGCCTGGCTCACCGAAGAAAATCAGGTCTGTGTCGATGGGCCGCACCTGATTATTGAGCGCTGCGCGGAAGAGCTCGGTGGCCGCACTGCTCATTGGCACCGTCCGCGGCTGCGTGTTCTTTGTATGCAGGAGTCGAACGATCCTGCGGTTGAGATCGACTTGCATTCTTCGCAGCGTCACAATCTCCGAAAAGCGCATTCCGGTTTCCAGTGCGATGCGCACAATCCAACTCATCATCGGATTCGAGTAAGCGTCCACTGCTTCCAACAGCTTCTTTTCTTCCTGCGGCGAGAGACGCCGATTGCGCCCTGGCCCAGGTGCTGGCCGGCGAATGTTCATCACTGGATTTGCCGGTAATCCGACGCCCCACTCTTTTATGGCAATCGTGAACATGTGACCTAGGAGAGCAAGGTCGAGGCGAACGGTGTTGTTCGTGCGCGGCTGTGGATTGCCGTTCTCATCCTTACGGTCTTCGCCAGCGAGCCGCACATCCCTGAATTTTGCGATGACCTCTGGAGTGAGAGCGGCCAACGAGTATTTGCCAAGATGCTTCGTCAGCACTCTTGCTCGCTTCCGATCAGCCACCTGAGAAGTTGGGCGCTTCGTAGGCACGACCTCCGCCAAGTAGCGCTCCACTGCGACGGCGACCGTCATTCGATCCGCCGTTGCGCGTTGAATGTAAGCGCCGCGCACCATCTCGTCCTCAGTGCGACGCGCCCAATCCTCAGCATCTCTTTTTGTACGGAACGTCTTGGTCTGCATCGGCCAACCCGCTTTGCGGATTACAGCCTTCCAACTCCCAGCGGGCTTCTTGACTATGGTTGCCATCGCGTCCTCTTGCGTGCGGAACTGTACCTCGCGCACCGGCACTGTACCTCAAACTGTACCTCAGCCAAATACAAAGCGCAAGATTGGCGAAGATGATGACAAGGGGCGAATGGCGAGAGTTAGTTTATGTCCTTATATATCAATGCGATATGTCAACAATATTTGGTGCCGGGAGGGGGGGTCGAACCCCCATGCCCCGAAGGGCGGCGGATTTTGAGTCCGCTGCGTCTGCCAGTTCCACCATCCCGGCCGGGTTGGATTGCTGCTCTAAAAGTATCGCACAGCCCTTGTCTTTGACGCCAGAGGGCTGAGCGGCAGCGGTGGGTTCGGCGTCTCGCGCCGCAAGGGACAGTGCGCGGTATTGTTCCGCAATTGTATTCAGTGGCGGCATTCGGGAACGGAGCATGGCATTTCATCGCCCGCGGCCGGCTGCAAATGGCGCGTCCCGTGCGACAATGGAGGCAACCGTGATGACCATCGTCTCCTCTCAAAATCTTCCCGAGCCGGTTGCGGTAACGCCGGAACTGCTGGCCCAGCACAGCATCACCGCGGAGGAGTACAGCCGCATCCAGGCTGCGCTGGGCCGCGTGCCGTCCTTGACCGAACTGGGCATTTACAGCGTGATGTGGAGCGAACACTGCTCCTACAAGTCCAGCCGCGTACACCTGAAGCGGCTGCCCACCAGGAGCGAGCTGGTGGTGCAGGGTCCGGGCGAAAACGCCGGCATCATCGACGTGGGCCAAGGCTGGGCCTGCGCTTTCAAGATCGAGAGCCACAACCACCCCAGCTACATCGAGCCTTTTCAGGGCGCGGCCACCGGCGTGGGCGGCATTCTGCGCGACATTTTCACCATGGGCGCGCGTCCCCTGGCGGTGATGGATTCGCTGCGCTTTGGCGAAATCTCCGCGGGGGCCGCTCAAGACCCGGAAGAGCGGAAGCTGGTGCACCGGAATCACTCCGTGGTCGAGGGCGTGGTGAGTGGCGTGGCCGGCTACGGCAACTGCTTCGGGGTGCCGAATCTGGGCGGAGAAACCAAGTTCGAGGCCTGCTACAGCGGCAATCCGCTGGTGAACGCCTTCGCGCTGGGGCTGGTGCGCAAGGACGAAATTTTTTACGGCAAGGCCACGGGCACGGGCAATCCGGTGATCTATGTGGGGGCCAAGACGGGCCGCGACGGGATTCACGGGGCGACCATGGCCAGCGAGGAGTTCCACGCCGGAACCGAAGCCAAGCGGCCCAATGTGCAGGTGGGCGATCCGTTCATGGAAAAGCTGCTGCTGGAGGCCTGCCTGGAGGCGATGAAGACCGGCGTGATCGTCGGCATTCAGGACATGGGGGCGGCCGGGCTAACTTGTTCGACCTGCGAGATGGGGGCGCGCGGCGGCGTGGGGCTGGACGTGGAACTGGAT
>VFSW01001546.1_pt1 | contig 35075 bp, 19 predicted proteins | sample 5358111 | NCBI WGS metagenome assembly VFSW01 (sample SAMN11554181, study PRJNA540505) | mine drainage metagenome | isolation source: sediment from site ElyBrook_90M | place: USA: Ely Copper Mine, Vershire, VT | collected 2017 | reverse complement strand
ACACGGCGGCGTGGACGACGCCCTGCGCCGACCGACGCTGATGCGGGCGAGGCGGTTTCGTTGTCTGGCGACGGCGCCGGATCGGTGTCGTTGCAGCAGTTGCACGCGCTGCTTCTTGAAGACGTCATTCAGGATCCTGGCGCGCCAGACTACAATCAACGCATCGTCGCGTTCTACTCGCGCGTTGTTGACTCTGTATTACACGATCGAAATGTGACCGAAAGCGGTCAGAACTTCATTGACTTGCTCTCCGCGTGGGCGGGCGGCACTTCTGGCTTCTCGTCAGAAGCAGGCGCCGTCGGCGACGAGCGTGCGCGCAGCGAATTCTACCCGACGTCGTTTGTCGGCTCGCTGCAGTCGGTCGAGAGCCCCGACATTGCCGTCAATCTGCGTCTGGCATCGCCGTTTGATCAGTCGACGCCGATGGACCTGGCGCGCGCGACGGCGAAAGACAAGGCCGCGGCGACAACCGACGGCAAGAACATCGACATAATGAAGATGTCGATCTTCACAGGTGCGCGTCCGAGCACGATCAACGCGCGCATCTCGCTCGGCTACGGCACCGACATTGGCGGGCAGGCCGATTCGCCGTACGCCGGCACGCGAATGCCGACGTTTGGCTCGGCCGAATTCCAGGACGTCGTCGGCGACGAACTCGTGACGAACAAGAACATCGTCGAGCGCTATATGAATCTGGGCGGCATCGATGAACTGTTCAAACGCGTGTGCGCGCAGATGTTCATTCTCGCGCCAATCACCGTGCACGTGCTGTACGCGTTCAAGGTGCTCAACATCGCGCAGCCCGTGGCGTGGCTCGTCGAGCAACCGTTCCGCCGTTACATGACGACGTCGGCGATTTTCCTGTCGAAGCCCGACGATGCGCCGATCGGCGCCGTCAAGTGGTTCGACCCGGACGTGCACATTGGTCGCAATGCGATCAACAAGAACATCATGGCGCACATTTCAATGTACCTTGGTGTGACGGTCGACGACGTGCACAACTGGCTCGTCGCGTACGATATCGCTGTCGTCAAGTACAAGGGCGGTGAGAACACGCGCGCGTTCACGCTCAATGACTGGAAGAACATCAACATCAACGCTGCCGGTCTCGAAGGCCCGTCGCTCTTCTACTTCATGGTGCCAGCCGAGTCGTTGTGCGGCAATTCGCCGTTCAAGACGCCGTACACACACGACATTCGCGGCTTCTCAGACGCAATCAACTACTCGGGCAGTTCGGTGCACCGCGGCTCCAAGTTTGCGCGCCGCCCGTACTTCTCGTCGGCGGCGTACTACACGTCGCTGTGGTCGTTCGACACAAAACTGCGCACGATTCAGCGAGAAGACTGGTACTCGTTCCACACGTATCGCGACGGTACGCACAACAGCGTCACGCACCAGGGACTGCAAAAGGTCTACGATCCGCACACCAAGCAGTGGGATCGCGTCGTCATGCCGCAGGATGTGTTCCGAACCAATGTCTACCCTGGCTGCCGCGAGTTGAGAGACTCGCTGCTCGCGCGTGTCTACAAGCAGGATCAGGACTACGAAAAGAAGGCGATTGCATGCTGATGCGCGTCGGCGCGTACACACGCATACGTCGACAAGAGACAAGATTTATGAGCGAAGGAAAAACAATTGAACAAACTTGTGTTGACTCAACAAGATTTTTTTTCACTTTCAAAAGAATCCAAGTTGTCCATAGCGCTGCTTTGTGCTTGAGAGTGCCGTGCGCTGGCGTGACGCGTCGCTGCTCGATGCCGCACTAGACTGTGAGCCAGCCAACGAAAATCTGCCATCAGTAGTCTCTGCAATGGCAGTTTGTTTTCTATCACCTCTGTAGATATGGATTGGAGACGTTGCCGTCGCCGATTTCACGACACCTTCACTGCTAACACTTGGAAAGCGCAGTATCTCGGTGTCATCATCGTCGTTAACAGATTGTGACTTTCCCGGCTGTGATACACTCGCAGCGACTTTTTCCTCTTCCTCGTCACCCAACGCATCGAGCGCCGCTTGCAACTCCCGTGGATCATTCATGTCAAAACCAACATCGATGTCCTTGTCGTTGGCGCCGAGACGATCGAATGCCGCTGCGATCTCTTCATTGTGCTGCACTGCTTCGGCCGACACCTCGATGATATCAACGCCGGCAGTTGTGAGTTCTTCAACGGCGTTCTCATCAAATTTCACACCCTTTGACAATTCTGCAGCATCTTTGATCAACTCACGATCCTCGACGGTGTCACGCTGCTGCACAGCAACATTCAGTGCTGAACGCGCTGTCTTCACGGCGCGTTGTTTTGTTTGCAATTTACGTTCGAGACGCATTTTCTCCTGCAACGCCAGCGTCGCTTCGGCACTCGCTTTGCGTTTGGCTTCGACATTCGCTGCTGGGTTCTTGATAACCTTCCTGTAGCGAAGCCCACGCTGCACCTGCACGCCAATCTGTGCCTGCAACTGCTCGCACTTCTTTTCGGCCACGTCGATGCGTTGTTCGATCCCAACGCGTTTCTCGAAGTCGGGTTGCGCCGCCATGTCTTTTCGCGTTTCTCCGGTGACGTAACGGTCAAAATTGTGTGTTGTTTCAACTATGTTTCTGTTCAGATCGGTCAGATCAGTACTCTTGATGACGCCACACGTCAAGATCGAGAGCAGACGATTCATCAGTGTAGTTCGTTGATTTTCTAGTTGATTGGTAACTCTCTCTCTCTCTCTCTCTCTCTCTCTCTATTTTCCTGTCGGAAAAGGAAGCACTGTATAGATGAGTGTGATTGTGATGGGAAACGTGGTGCAGACGGCCACTAGTTCGGCATCGATAGTCGACAGGCGTGACATAATTGTGTGTGGTGTCATGTTGATGCGCTCGACAAAGATGTGCAACGACGAGCCAGTGATAAGAGCGAAGAGCAGCGAAATGAAATCGGAGATCAATAGCACTTTGATGAAGATACCGATTCGCCACGACTCAGTGCGTAGCCTCTGGGCACCATGCAGCGGCCAGAAGAAACTAAAAGCGTTGCCATACTCGGCCTCCCAGGCAAAGAATGTCACCAAATCGACGAGAAAGCCGGCAAAACATAATGTTCTCAAAGCGAGTAGGTTCTCCTCCGCACCAATCGTTTGGAATTTGTCTTGCATCACGAATAGTGCAATAATGAACATGTGCACAAACAGAAAGTTGATTGCACCCACAATTAGGCACACGAAATCGCGCTCGGCACCCATTAGAGTTTGTGCGACAATTTGCCTGTTGACGACAGACATTCGCAGCGTTGCAAGAAAGAATCGTGCAAATGTTGTCTCTTTACAAACATTGTTGAGAAATACAATTTCCTTCTTTCATTAAACGTGCATCGCTCATAACGTTGTGACACCCTCGTCGTCGGGTTGCGGCACAAATCTCTTCATCAGTCCGCGCTGCAACAACTCCTGGTAGTTGGCCGACGGAACTTGCATGCGTGCAATCGACTTGATCGACGCAAGTGAATTGGGATTCGCGAGGCCCTTGTTGATGCCGTCGACAAATCCGTCAAACCACTCCTTGTCGATCTCGCGCGCCGTGATCGGCTCCTTGCAAGCGTGCTGCGGTCGTCGTGGCTGTGCGACGTTCTGCACGTACACCTTGCCGTTGCCACTGTTGTGATACTTCTGTGTCATCTCAATGCCGCCCGAACGCACGTAGGCCTCCGAGCACAGATAGCCAGGCGTGTGCGAGTTGAACTCTTGCGCCAACTTCCACGCGTAGCCTGGCGTGTTGAGTTGTATCGACTCTGGCACCGACTTTTGCTCCTGCTGCGTCGGCACAACCGACGACGCAACGCCCGACGCACCGATAGAAGGCGTATGATGTGCGCGACTTCCGGCGGTGTCAAATGCATTGAACGATGCCTTGTGCGTTGTCGTCTCGACAGGCACTGCCATCTGTGTTGGCGGCGGCATTCCTGAAGTGCCGCCGACAGGCATCACTGTGAGCGGTGTGCCCCACGTCGATGGAAAATTGCTGTTGCCGGAGATCGTGAGCGACGACGTTGTCGGTTGCGCGAGCGCGCGATTCAAGTCGGCGAGTTCGGCAGCCAATTCACGCTGCTTCTGCACCTCTTCGTGTCGGCGAGCGCCCGCGCAGGCCTTCATGGCCAACTCGACGACAGGTCCGAGGCGCGAGTGAATGCGATCGAGTTCGGTCGCCTGCGTCGCCGACGCGACGTCGTCCTTCAGTGGCTGTCCGACTTGCGCGGCGTCAGCAGCCGTGACGGCACCGGCGCTCTGTCGCGTCAACGTCTCCATGGCGTCGTTGATGACCGACAACATGCGTTTCTTCTTTTCTTGGAACGCAGTCTTCTCCTGCTCCGCAACCTTGGCGGCAGCAGCAGCGCGTTCTTGTTCGGCCTTCTCCTTTTTCTCGTTCTCGACACGCTCAAAATTCGCCAGTCGTTCGGCCATCTCTTGATTCTTCTTGCGCTCGGCGTTGAATGCCGCCGAGAAGCGATTGGCTGCTTCGTAGGGATCGATTTTCTCGTCGCTCGTGGGCGGTGTAACGGTGAGTGTCGACGCCACACCCTTTTGCGGTGGCTGATTGCCGTTGTTCGACGGCGATGCCGCAGTGGTTGGTGGCGCGAGTCCTCCAACACCGCCGACCGGCGAATTGAGTGAATTGGCGCCAGTGCCGCTGGCTGAAGGGTCAACGGCGCCGCTTGCATTCGATGCGCTCATCGGCACAGAAATTGGTCCATTACCGCTGGGATTCATCTTCGTTGTTGTTGAAAACGACGACGGTGGTTCGGTGACCTGCGAATGCGTAAAAGTTTGCGTTAAAAATTGACACGTTTACGGTGCAAACTCGATTTCTTTACCTTGCGGCGTTTTTGTTCCTGCTCGGTTGACGCACTTTCTGACGTTGTTGTCGACGACGACATATTGCTCCCGACCTGTGTCAAGTAGAGATCGTCGGGACACATCACTGGCACTTCGTTGACATTTTTGTCGGGCACGCCTGGATTCGTCTCACCCGACGCAGCAGTGTAGCCGCGCGCACGCAAAATTGGCGTAAAGTTGCTATCGCGCAGCAACTTGCTTCGTCGCTGTCGCACGTTGAGCCACAAGTCCGACAGATATTCGTCCCACTCTTTCGTTCCTCGATACGCGCCACGTGGTGGCGCGCGATAGCCGTAATGCTGCGCAAACGCCTCCACAGCCTCTTCAGTCGAGCGCCGCAACGAGCGCGCGCACGGAAAGTAGCCACGAATGTGACTGCCAGGACGGCGGCCTTTGCTCGTCGTCGAGATCTCGCGGTGCCGCTTGATGTAGGTGACAGCAGCGACGTTTGGATTCGCCGACGCACGCACGCGTCCATCGGCATCGCAATCCTCGTTGTATTTGCTCGAATCGTGGCCCAACGAGAGATCCTTGTGATAGCCAGTCATGAGGTGATTGCGCTGCGTCTGCGTCACAACGGCGAGCCGATCGTCGGGATTCGGCTCGTCTGGCTCTCGGTTAAGTTTGAACACCGCTTCGGCGGCCGTTGTGCCGTCGGGCTGATCGTTGACGCGGTAGGCGATTGTCGTGCCAACAGGCAACTCCTCGTCGCAGTGATTCATCTCCAAAGCGAGACCCGTGAAATCGACCTGACGCGACTCGTTGTCTGTGTACTCGGCCTTGCACGATGCAAGAGTTTTGTGCTCTTTGCGTAAATTGGGCAACACAACACCAACAAGCACGTCATGATTGTCAAGATCTGGCTCCATCGCCAGAGCGCGTGTTGCTCGAGGCATTTCGAGCGCGTCGTGTGCGAATGACGACATCGAAAAGCAATAATGACTAAAAGATTTCGCGATAATTTAACTTTCAATATACTGTACAACGTCTCATTTGCCGTCGGCACTCAAAGGTGTGTTGACAAGCAGGTCTTGCAAGATCTGTGTGCTGTCAAGTACATGCAGACTCGGAGTCGCTTTCGTGTCCGCAGCCGTGTGAGAGCCATTTGACTCTGATGTTGCAGACGTCATAATCACCGCGGCGTTGGCAAGAATCTCAGCAGACGGCGGAACGGGTAATTTCTGCTGAGCAGCAACCCGCGCACGTGCTCGTGATGCCTCGTACTGCTTTCCCAAATCCTCTGGCCGAAGAATATCCTCGTTCCAAGCGTATCGCGCTGCGTCGAGGTAGGAGATATCACACAACCGTTTGTTGAACATTAGCATGGAAACCCGCAATGCAAGAAATACGCATGTGCGTTGCAAGTCGAGACGCACAAGCCATTCAAGCAAGCCTCGCCCGCTAACTTCGTCGGGGAAGAGAGCGTTGCTGTCGATATCACTCGAATCATCGTCATCGTTGTTACACTCGACGTCTCGTTCGTTGTGCAATTTGTAGTCATCGCCTTCGAGCGAATGATCGATGGCTGTGTACGGCACCTTTTCGGGCCACCATTCCGTGAACGATGCCGAAGGGAATATTCTCTCCAGTCCAGGCTTGTCACCGCTTTTCAAAGATGCCGGTGTTTTACATGACGAAACACCGGCAATGCCGTACAGTATGATTGCGCTCGTCTCTAAAGACACACCAGGCACCAACGTGCTTTCGCCTTTGAAATTGAACGAGAGCGCAAAGTTCTTAAAGTGACCAGTGATTGCGCCGATAAATACGGCTCGTGTTTGTTCAACAAGTTCGTCCTTTTCGTGCAATTCCGTTTGTCGTCTGGCATCAACAACAAATGGAATTGCACGAAAAGGACGAACTCGTACGCCCTTTTCGTACGACTCAGTTTGCAGTTGCCAGACGACACGATACTCGGTACGCGATGAGCCGAGCACCGTAATGCTGTAAAAGGCAATTGCAATGCCAACTGGGTACGATTTGTTCTTCAAGTGATGCCAGAGCGTCAAATCAATCAATTCGGCCGTCTTCAACAGTCGCAGTTTGTCGGCGAAAAACATATCGGATTTCGCCGCGTCGCGATCTTCAACAAACACCGTCGCTTCGATGAAACTGCTATCTGGCAACGCCGTGAGTGTCGGCATGTCGCGAGCCATTTGGTAATAGAAATACCCAGACGCTTGCGATTGCAGCATCGAGCGAAAAACGTGTGTTGTGTACACGTGTCTGAACCGCTGCGCCATAACCTTTTTGCTGCGAAAGTCTGTCATCGATCGATTTGTAGCGCAAGCAATGTTTTTATTCGAATTGTTTAAAAAATCAGACACTTTGTAGGAGTGTCCTATTTTCCCTCAACACCATTGATCGAATGATTGAGACAGCCGATATTGATGAGAAACAATCAGTGCCAAAAGTCAATCCTCTCTCACGAAAGCGAACGTTTCGTCAACAAACGACTCAACTGACCGACAATGGTGCAATCGAACAGGAACAACGGCAAATTGTCACCACCGCCGATCCACCATCCCCAACTTCGCCGGCAATTCAAACATCGGCATCTGTGGCGCAAACAAAACCGTCTAAACCTACCGCATTCGAGATTTTGGATGCTGCTGCTGCTGCAGCGATGCCGCCGAGTCGTCCTCAAACACCCGCTACACACAGCAACAATCTCACAGTGTCTGGATCTGTCATGCAACAGATGTCTGCCGTCGATCGAAGCACGATTCGCGGCGCCGTCGACGAAAAGGTGCTGTACTCGGGTTATCGTTCGCAACTCGAGAAATGGATCGCATTGGCGCACATTGGACGCAATTACATCGCCACAGCCGTTCACGCCGAGACTGCTGTCGACTTTGCACGCTCTGAAACACAGCAATAAATTGGTTTCTGTATGTTTGCCACAACGTATGCACGAAATTTGTGTATGCTCGCGGTACATTCAACTACATACCATAAAAAACGAAAAACTGGACCAATTAATTTGAACATCAGTCTGTAGAGACACACTCACTCTCACACACACACACGCACATTTACATGGCAGAATTTGGACCACTCGCAGGTGATATTGGCAGCACTGATGATGCCGATATTGAAGGGCGCGATATTCGCTTCGTCGGCTCCGATGTTGGAAGCGAAGGCAGCGGTGAAGGCTACATGTCGGCTGATGACATCGACGACAACTATCACACAACACAAGATATCGTCGAGGTGATCTATGAGAACGAACCTGACGATCTCGAAGCGGCATTTCAACAACAACTTGCCGTTCTCAACGACAATCTCCAGGCGCTCTCGTCGCGTCGCAAACGCGAGCAGCAACGCGACACGCCATCGCAGGCGCAGTTGCGTGACTATCAGAAGCGAATTCACGACACGACGCTCGAGATTCTCAACGTGAAACGAGAGATGAAACGCGCGCAACTGGAAGGTGGCCGCGCGCCGCCACAGCGAGCGCTGGTGCGCCGTACACCGTTCAGTACACACCGTACACCAGAAACTCGTCGCGACGACGACAACGTAACGTATCGTATGCGTCTCGAGTTGAAGGAGGCCAACAAGGGTCTGACGGATCTCGAGCGCAGCGATCTCGAGGCTCTTCGCAAACAAGCTCAACGTTTGACAGTCGTGCGCGCAACTGCAGCCGACACCGCTCTTGGGTCGGCCGACGAACTCGCTGCAGTGCGCGACGTGCGCAAACAAGCCGAGGCACTCGTTCGCGAAGCGAATCGCACAACAGCCGACGTCGCACTGGCAAGCACGGCGGCGCAAGTACAACGCACCGCAGAGCAGTCTGGCGACAGTGCGCTCGCTCGTGACGCCGGTCGCATGGCTGGCCGTGCAACGAGCAATGCGCAACGCGATGTTGAGTTTGAGAAACGCACCGCGATCAATCTTGTTAGCGATCTCAATCGTCTCGAAAACGACGCAAAACACGGCGCTGCAAACTCGACTAAGATCGTCGCCGATCTGACCGCCGAAAGCGCCGTCGTCGAACAGCGCGCGCTCGACGAGCCGCGCGCTGTCACGCGCATCAAGCGAGCCGAGCAGGCCACCGAGCGTCTGAACACCAACATCGCTGTTGTCATTCCCGCAAATGCGCGATTCACTCTTCCGTCCGACAGCATTGTGGGAGACTTTGGTACCGTGTTCACCAATGTCTTTGCGCCGGCCTCCAAGACTGAGTTTGTGCTCGAAAGTCGACCGACGAAAAGTGATCCAAACTTTGTTTTTATGATCAGGCGCGCCTCGCGCGCCACCGCGCTTCTGCTCGTGACGACATTATTCCGCGACATTCTCGGCAGATGGGCGAGAACAGCAAACATCGGTGCGCAGGAGGACGGCTATGTGACGCTGCGAACTCGAGTGTGGGCCGACACTCTCGTGCCGCTGCTGACGGCAATTGTACTCGCCACCAAAACAGCGCACCGCAAAGACAATGGCAACGCTCCAATCCTCGAGTTCATGAAAGGACTCGAAGACAGCGTCGGCTGGCTGTTCACGCTCGTGCTGACTGGCGTGACATACTACGATACGTCGAACGCCATCCGTCTCGCCGAAGAACGAAGTGAGGGGCAGCGCAATCAGACGAGACACCCGCGTCGCCAATCGCGATTCGAGACGCTCGGTGTCAATTTCGGCGCATTCGAGGAGCAGTTGCCAGATGTGCAATTCACGACATACAACCAACTTCTGAGCGGCGACGTCGACTACGCTGGCAAGGGCATCTCTCACGGCATCTCAACTCCGATGCTCAAGATGGCTTTCTCGCTGAGTCAGCCGCGCGCCAACCGCAAAGCGCCGCCTGCGGTGTTTAACAACGATTTTCGATCGATCATCAATCGTATCAATAGCCGTGGCGAACGAACAGTCGATTTTGACGCACTCAACGATCCAAAGAAAGACGCTATTACCGAAGAGAACAAATGGGCGGCGCCGACGACGTCGTCGATCGCATCAGAATTGAGTCGTGTGTTCATGCTGCCTGTGTTCGAAGCACTGGTTGGCGAGGAGATGCGGGCGTTGACTGGCTCGACATCGTCGTACGAGACCGTCGATTACTCGTTCGACAAGAAATGGCTTGACAATCTGGGCATCCTTCCTAACATCACAGTTGGCGATTGTCCGCCGTACATCTACGACATCACCGATGTTCCGCCTCCTCCACGTCAAACGATCGAATGGTCGGTGACAAACCACACCGAAGAAGAATACGACAATACGCGCGAGTTCAACTTGACCGATGCCGACATTGCCGCCGTTCAGACCATGTTCATCAAATGTGTCAACGCGGCAGCGACTGTCAGCACGGCCGGACGGAAGACCTTCCAAGCCGCGACGAAATTGCACTTCCTTGCGGCGCTCGCGAAACAGTTGGCGTCGACATACCAGTTTCTCACTGACCGCAACAAGGCATCGCTGCAGACGCGTCTCGACATGATGACCGCCATCGTCGGCGCGACGATGTTCACGCCGTTTAAACTCGCGCCTGACAAAGATGCCAACGTCGAGTCATTCTTCGCACGCTTTGGCAAGCGACCATCGGTCGAGGTGAAGACGAGCGAAGGCACCATCGTGCGTCGCTACGTCGAGACGGCACACAAAGCCAGTGGTTCGACCAAGCGCAGCGACTTTCGCCCGGGCTTTCTCCCACAAGCGCTGGGCGGCAAATCGAACAAGACGCTCGGCACGCTGATTCGCGATTCGAAGGATCTCTCGACGTCGGCGTTTCGTCGCTTCATGGGCGACGACGAGCGCATTCAGCAGAAACTCGACGACACCCAGGACGGCAAGCGCTACACGGTGCTCGTGCCGTCAACCGAGGCGTACGGCGAGCCCGACGCTCTGGCGGTGGCGCGCGATCCGGGCGCCATCTACAAGGCGTTTGAGTTTCACACGTTTGACGAGGAGTTGGATCTCGAGAAACTCGGCAAAGAGCCGCTGAAGCGTCACACCGTGTACACCGAGTTGGCCGGCCTCACGCTGCGCTTCAGCGTCAATCGCGGTTTCAGCAACACAAAGGGTGGTACGATCAAACTCTTCAACGCCACGCTGCTCGGTGGCGGGCACACGCTCGGCGTGGTTTCAGGCGTGTCGCGCGCCAAGAACGGACACTTCTACGTCGTCGACGGCATCATCGACACCGAGCACTCTGAACAGAAGACGAACACCGCCACCACCAAGGAAAGCGAGTTTCGGCCTTCGTGGCTGCCGAAATTCGTCGGTGGCAAGTCGAAGAAGACGCTCGACGTGCTGATCGAAGAGTCGAACTCGCCGACGACGTCGACGTTCCGTGATCTGCTCGCCGAGAACGCGAGCGTAAAAGAGAAACTCAGCGAGACTGGACGGCAGATGACCGTACTCGTGCCGTCGACGCGCGCGTTGGGCGAATCGAGTGCTTCGACGCTGACGACAGAGGGTGGTGCGCGCTTGCTGCACACCGTCGACTTCCACATTTTCGATGCAGAGATCGATCTCGAGCAACTGAGCAAGAATTCGATGAAGCGACACCTCGCGGCAACCGCCTACGACGGAAAGAAGGTGCGCTTCAGCGTCGATCGCGGCTTCAGCAACAGCAAGGGCGGCACGCTCACGCTGTGGGATGGCCTCACGACGCTCGATGGCAGCCACACGGTTCGCGTGATTTCGGGGGCGACGCGCGCCAAGAATGGTGTCTTCTACGTCGTCGACGGCGTTCTCGATGTCAAGAAGGCCGATGCGATACCGCATTCGGGCGCGGAAACGACGACAGTAGAAAGCGAGTTTCGCCCTTCGTGGCTGCCCGAGTATCTCGGCGGCAAGTCGCGAAAGACTGTCGGTGAGATGATTGCGAATGACGACTCGCTGACGACGTCGGGCTGTCGTCGGCTGCTCGACGACGATTACGCGCTCAACGGCAAACTCGAGGAGGGTGATCTTGGCTACAAGTTCACTGTGCTCGTGCCGTCAACAGAGGCGTTGAGCACCAGCGAAGGCCTCGCGCTCGCGCAAGACGACGACGAGTTGCGCAACACACTCGAGTTTCACATTCTCAACGAGGAGTTGGATCTCGAGAAACTCGGACGAGATCCGCTGCAGCGTCACAGTGTGTTCACCGAATTCGCCGGTGTGCCGCTGAAATTCACCGTCAACCGTGGCTTCAGCAACACGAAAGGCGGCACGATCAAATTGCTAAACGCCTCCGTTCTGGGCGGCGGGCGCACGGTGAATGTGATTTCGGGCGCTCGTCGTGGCAGCAATGGTGTGTGGTACGTCATCGATGACGTTCTCGACGGGATGGAGGCCGGTTACAACTACCAGAAACTCGTCGCAAACAAGAAGAAGCGTGCCAAAGAGTTGGCGGAAGGAACGTCGACGGTCGGTTTGAAGGATGCGATTGCAGGCACGACAACGACGCGCATACCACCGCCGCTCGCGACGGTTGGCGCGCCGCCTGTGGGAAGCGTTCCGCTGCCACCACCGTTTGTGTCGACACGTGAAAAGGCCAAGTACATCAGCAACCGCATCGCCAAAATCAAGGAGCACGGAGCAGCGCAAGCATCGACAGCCACGCCGTCGGCACCAACGACGAGTGTGACGACGAGCGCGAAAGGCGGCGCACACTTGTCGAACAAACATCGCTTGCTCAAGATGAACGCGAATCGCTCACGCAGTCGTCATATGCTGCGGTCGATGGCGCGCGGCGGCACGTACCTGGATTCGTTTGATCGTCACGTCGACTCGCTGCGCGCCGACGAGACGGGCGCCGAGAACAAGGACGACCCGACACAAGAGTCGATCTCCGACCACGAACGACTGATCGAATGGCTGCGCGGCAAGAAGGAAGAGTCACGCAAAACGATTCCGTCGTCGAACAAGGAGCGTAATGCACGCGGTCAGTACACCAATGCGAAGAAGAAGTCGGTCGTCGTGCTTCGCCGCGACGACGATCGTGTCGAAAGCGAGCAAGACGTCTCCGACGACGACAACGATGAGGCAATCGTGTTCAAGCGCAGCAATCTCGACGACGTCGACGAAGAACAGGGACCCGGTCTGTTTCTGCAACTTGCGCAACAATACAACGTGCTGGACGACCTTCGTCGCGATCTCGCTGCAGCGATCATCTTCGCGCCCGAACCATCGTTGCTCAGTGCGCTCGATCTGAGCGCACTGAGCAACGATCAGATTGCAACTCTGTTGCGCGAACACATCGTCACGCCGATCTGGTCATCATCGCGCACTTCGCAACACCACCAGCCAACACATCGCACCATTACGCCGCGACAACTCAAAGACATTCTATCGGGCGAATTGACGAGTCACTCGCAGTCGCTCGAGACACTCAACGGCGTCGGCACGTCAAAAGTTGTGCTGCTGCCACGCACGGCACACGGCGCGTCATTCGATAAGCGTTCGAGCGTCATCACGCTCAAGGACATCGAGCCGAATCAGAACACGCTGATCTACGAGGACGGCAAGGAGCGCGAACATCCGGTCTACATCTACATGATCAAGAAGATCCTGACACCCACCGATCTGTCGGGCGACGCCGAGAATGCAGCGCAAGTCGAAAGTCAGACGAAGCGTGGTCACCATTCGATGAAGACGCTGACGGCAGCGAAAGCGGCAAAGATCTCGCAAGGTGTGCTGCTGGCGCCCGAGAACGAGTCACGCGCCGCCAAGGAGACGCGTGCGCAACAATGGCTCGCCGATCTCGAGGGCACCACGAATATGGTGAAGAAGGAGCGCGACGCACAAAAATTGATCGAGCACATCGATCGTCTCTCGAAACACCTCGATCGCATCGGCGGCGCCGACGGCATCAAGAAGGATCTTTCGCGTGCCGACATCGATCGTGTGTTTGACAATCTCGATCGCGCGATTGCGCAGAATCGCAACATCGATCCAATCGACAAGGACGAGGCGCGTCAGCAGATGCTCGATCTACAGGCACGTTTCGATCTTCTGTGAAAGAAACAACGCAAAAAATTGAAATCTCGCATCGGTTTATTCACATAGCATCACTTCCTGCAAAACGTTCTCGAATAGTTCAAGCGCGTTTAGCGCCGTCACATGTCGCACAGGAATGAGGCGATACGTGTTCGTCTCTCTATCTTTGAACCTCCATGAATCAGTACCAGCATTGAAGTAGCACCCGTCGCTTGTACGCACAAACGCGACTAGAAAATTGCGCGACTTTTCACGCAGTGTGACTGCGTAGTTGCGCGATTTGGCATGATCGCGGCATGGCTGCTCGTCCTCGTCGGTTAGCATCCACTCGTAATGGAGCATTAGTCGCGATGTGGTCCACAACAACGAGTTTCCTGGGACTTCTTCCAACTTCCACGGCTCGTGCTTGTGCTGCTCGAGCCCCAGCAGCGCGCATAGTTCTCTGCGCTCTTCAAGTGTCATGTTTTTCCTCGTGTACCAGTCATCGTCGTCGTCGTCGTCAGAGTTGTCGGAGCGCTTCTTGTCTGATGCGTCAGAACCGTCGCTGTTTTCCGCGTCGCTTTCGCTGAGAACGTGGAATGAAGTTGAATCGTCGGTGTCGTAATCGCCGCGATCGTCGTCATTGTCGTCATCAACATTGCGGTTTCCCTTTGGTTTCTCTGCTTCCTGATAATGTACTCTGTTGCACGACGAGCAGTGTCGGTATCCTGCTTCTGTCATCTTTGTTGCGCGAAGGATCAGCGATGAACTGAACAAGTGAGAGGTATTTTTCTATTGATTCTGATAACGTCATACTTTGTTAATGCATGATGATATCATTCTTTTTTTATTATGAGAAAGTCGGAACCTCTCTCCGCCCCGCAACATCAAGAACAAAGTATGGCTTCGATTGCTCACCTCTTCGTCTACCTTGCTTTCTTCTTGGTGGGCGTGGTCTTCTTGCTGAAGGTATTCAGTGGACGCGTGATTTTGGTACCGGCGCGCAAAGTTGCCGTCGTCGAACGTCTGGGCCAGTTCTCACGCGTCATCAAACCGGGCTGGCACTTGATGTCGCCATTGGTTGAGTCGATACGCACATTTCGCTGGTCGTACACCGGTCAGGACGGCAAGCCGGTCAACGTCGTCGAGTATTTCGTGAGCACCGAAACGAACACGATGGACGTGCCGCCAATCGAGTGCATTTCACGTGACAACGCCATGGTGACGATCGACGGTCGTGTGAGTTACAAGATCGTCAATCTGGAGCAGGCGGCGTACAACACTGACGACATTCTCAACCTTCTGTACACGTATGCAGTGCAGGCGACGAAGCAGATTGTTTCACAGAACAGCATGCAATCGTTGCTCGGTCACGACGTCACAATCGGTCAAAGCATAGCAGCGGCAGTCAACGCCCGCCTTGGCGTCAGTGGCAGCGACGCCAAGCCACGCGGCATCGTGTGTGAGGACTTTGCCATTCAGAGCATCGATTTCGACGAAGAGGTGCTCAAAAAGAATCAGGAGATTGGCGCGCAGACGCGTCAACACGAACTCACGCGTCAGCGTGCGGCGGCCGAACACGAGACTGTAATGGAGCAATTGGAGATGGCGCGTGCCAAGGCGGCAGCCGAGCAGTCGGCGGCGTACAAGGCGAAACAAGCCGAACTCGAGTTGCAGAAACTCGAAGCGATTGCCGAGTCGGAGCGCCGCGCGGCTGCTTGGCGCGTCATGCTCGGTGCGGGCTTCAGTGTCGATCAGATCATTCGTCTCGAGAATGTCAACAGCATTCGCCAAGTCAACGCCAAGTGCAAAACACGCCTCGTTGTCGTACCGCATGATTTTATTGACAAAATGTCACCAACGGCGATTGCTGGGCTGCTTGGTGGTGATGGTGGTGGCAGCAGCGGTGGTGCAAAACAACGGATTGCAACACACGACAGCGCTGCCGCTGTTGCTGGCAGTGATTGAACAAAATTCAATCATTTTTCAGCGATCAAATCACCGAGAAACACACTCGGACGCGGATGATGCGTCAACATCTGATGAGGCATCAGATTCAGATTGCAGTCGACCACGCGCAATTTCGCCTGACAGCACGGCGTTGCTTTCACAACGGCGTTGTAGATGTCTGGAAATCTGTACTCGGCATCCATCAACAGAATGGGCGAGTACGCGGTGTCAACAGATGGAAGTGCATCTCGCGCCAGCGCAAATGACTGTGAGATCAATTCGTTGCGATGTCGCGCAACACGCAGTACGTCACGATGCCACGAACTGCAACATCGTCGATGATCAACTCCAAGCGGCGCAATGCCAGAGAGTTCGACAAAGAGCAGTGCGTTGTCCAACGAGACTGCCTGACGCGGCAAGGCGCCGAACTCGCCGTCGTCGCTGCTCGCTGCAGCCGGTGCAGTCAAGTGAATACAATCGTTGCTCTCGATCAGTTCGGTGCAGTTGCGCACGTTGCGAAGCAGAAAGAACTTCTCCACGCGCGCGCACACGCGATGCTGTGTCATGCCAACGAAGGGCGACGCAAACAGAACATGCGATCGGAGCAAATCGCTGTCGCTTGCTGCACGTGCGAACAACTTTTGCAGATGCTCACACGACGCATCGCCACGTACGCGCCGACAAAATTCGACCATCTCGATCATTGCCAGAGAGAACTTGCTTAGCACGCGATTGTAGTTGGCTTGATTCTGTGTCACCACGATGAAGCGTCGCTTCTCGTTGCTTGCAATGCTCGCGACAGCATCTTTCATCGTCAATTGTTTCTGCACTCCGTATAATTGCACAAACTTTTGCATGCTGGCACCACTGACGACTGCCTGCGCACAGTGATGACGCAACTCCTGCATCTTATCTCCCACAGGCCACAAGACGTCGACGCCAAGCACACGTGAACCTCTCTTATTGTCGTAGATCGCTGAAAAAGGCGAGTAGAGGTTGCAATCACCAAGCAAAGTGATGGTAGGGTTCTCCAACACGCGACGATGTGTCGCCATGAATCTGAAAAACACTTGCAGCGCCACTTCGTCGAGCAGATGCGCATCACACAACACAAACTCTGAGAACGACATCAATTCAACAACGTGTTGCGAATCGTTGTCAACGTCCTGCATGCGTCCAAACAGTGTTGAAAACGCAATTGCGAGAGGCGTGATCACGGGACCGCGACTCTCCTTGATGTCACCGACAAAACGCGGCACCGTGCTGCAATAGATGTAGAGTGTCGAATGCACTGCGTCCTGCGACGGCGCTGCAATGTAGCCACCACTTGTGCCAGCAACGAGACGCACTTGCTGCAATTGAGACATCCATCGCACCAATTCGTTTGACGTGTGCCATTGCTGACGCGTACACAACAGGAGTGGCATCATAGCAGCATTCTTCACCTCGCGAGGTGCATGTGTGTATTGCAGTCGCTTGTACGAACTCGCGCGCTCAACAGTTCGCTGCGGCACTCCGCACAGCGCACCACACTTGAGCAGAAGCGTAAGCGCGCCGCGTAAAATCGGCGAATTTCGATTGGCCAGCGACGCAAGTCGAGCGTCTGTGTGTCCGCGACTCTCAACGAATCGATACACCTCGAGCATTGTGTTTTGTGTGAACATGCGAAAATGCTGCTGGATGATGCGAAGTAGCGTTTGCGCTGCCATTGCAATCTCCTGTTCGGTCTCTGGAGGTGCGTCGGGCACCAGACGACGTGTAATGTCGATCATTTTCTTCGTGAGACCCTTTTGCGCCGCCGGCTGCCAGAAGATCCCATCGTAGCGTGTCAACACACGTCGACAATTGAGGAGGTACCAGTCGGGCAGTGTGATCATGCCGCTTGTGTTGATTGCATAGTGCGGTTTTCGCGAGCACACACTCGCAACAAAATCGACAAGTGCCAACAATTCGCGAAACGATGCCGTCGCGAATATCCTTCCGGCAGTATAGCCACTGTGCAACGACAGTCGTGCGGCGATACGCGACAAATTGCCACGAAACCGATGAGCGCCGATTGACTCGTTGAAAAACACCAGCGTCTGATTGAACGAGCCGGCGTACAGACCGCGAAACGATTGCAGCACCATCGGCAAGCGCTCGCGTACAGAGAAGCCGTTTGCGATCTTGCAAAGCGACTCGAGACAGAGAAACGCGCGCCAGTCCTTTGCAAGAATGCTTGCAAACTCATCCAAATTTCGCTGCTCGGCATCGTTGAGGAGCGGTTTTGGATTGAGAAGCATGCGTTGTCGTCTATATGCCTCGCGACCCATCTGCGAGTCGCGATCGACTCTCGATTCGGCCAACTTCCGGTGCATGTACTCAAGTGCCGTGTCGTGTATGATCAACGCCATCGGCGCGGCCAGTGTTGTTGAGAGCAGTTCACTTGAAGGTCGTGTGTGCGCACTCTCAAAGTGAATCACCGCCATGATGTCGTAGACGTAGTTTCGAAAGTTGGCACCGTAGTTGAATTTACCACGAGGCTCCTGCGCGGCCAGTTTTCCGTCTACCGGCTCGCTGCGCCGCAGGTACACGTGTACTGTCATACCAACATGCGGCAGAATTAGTCTGCCGTTGTCGCGAAGCACGATGGAGAACTGCTTGCGCTTTTGAAACACCTTTGCAGGCTTCACCGCGCTCACTGAGGTGCTGGCTGTTGAATTCCGTGATGTTGGCTCCTCATAGTCAGGTACCTCGATTGCTTGGCTGCCGTTATCATCGTCGGCATCTTCGTGCATCGCTGAGCCATCGTCGTCATCCTGCCCGGCTTTGCGTTTCTTACGCTTTGGTGCACGCGAATCATCGAACCGTTGGTCGACATTGCGAGGCTCGTCCTCGATTGGCACTTCGCAACGCGTTCCGTTGCGACACTTGCCAACATAGCGCAGCATACCAATGCCAATGTAACACTGCCGCTCGTCCGACGAGCCATCGAACGTCTCGTTGCATCGCTTTCGCAGCGTTCCTGTGAAACTAAACTTGCGTTCCGCACTTGTCATCGATATTCGTGCATAAGGTTTACACAAAAGTTTGTTGGTGATGAATGCTGTGAAGACGTATTGTGTGTGTGTGTGATCACGAGTTAAACTAATTAAAAATAAAAACACCTTTTTTGCTTGCTTTGCTTTCGATTCGCACAAGTTAAGTCCACAGCGGTCTTAATTTGAGAATTTCTGTTTTCCAACCAGTGTTCGGGGAGGCTTTGAAGATCGATTTTTGGCGTGGCCTTAATTTGAGAATTAAGAATGGCTCAAAATCGATTTTTGTTTCATAATTAAGGCCACGTTGCCTAGCAACCACTGCGGGAGGGCTGCTTTTTCCCAGAGTGTCTCCATACATCCTTTCACTTTGTTGTTGACTGCAATAATATTCTAGGTGTCAAGGAAGATGGTATGATGTATCTGTACATAAACAACAACAAGTCAATGATAGTGAATCCAGAAGTGAAAACTGAGTTTTCCATTATTTGTGGCATAAAATAGAAGATTCGAAAAATGGAACCCGGAGCAAGCGTTGCTAGGCAACGTGGCCTTAATTATGAAACAAAAATCGTTTTTGAGCCATTCTTAATTCTCAAATTAAGGCCACACCAAAAATCGTTCTTCAAAGCCTCCCCGAACACTGGTTCAAAAACAGAAATTCTCAAATTAAGGCCACCTCATAAAAACTTCTCAAATTAAGGCCACCTTGAGTTGAACATTGTACGCATAACCGCCGAGTCTTTGAAGATCATTGCATCTATTCCGAACTCTTAACTCACATTACGTGCCAAGATAATCGCTCGTTGCGGTACAGAAACGGAAACAATACCGAAATATGAATTCAAATTTTTAACGGCTAACCGGAGCAATTGCTCCGGGTGTGGCCTTAATTATGAAACAAAAATCGATTTTGAGCCATTCTTAATTCTCAAATTAAGGCCACGCCAAAATCGTTCTTCAAAGTCTCCCCGAACACTGGTTGAAAAACAGAAATTCTCAAATTAAGGCCAACCTTAGAGTGTCTACGCGTGTGTGTCTGTGTGTGCGAATATCAGAATCCAAATAAATAAAAATCTATTTTCAACCAAATGCCTATTCGACAGTGAGTGATGACATCAATGTCTTTCGAACAGAACACTTCTTCAAACAACTCTGGCCATGCATGGTGGTGCTAAGTTTCAATAACAACGCTGAGATAAAATAAAACATCTGCAATTTATCGTTTTCAGATACATTGTGCCAGTACGCACAAACGCACACACCTTCGAATGAGTACCGAGGCACCAAAACCAGAGAAACGCGCCGATTTTGTGTCGATTGCGAGTTCACACATCACAGGCCCAGTCAACATGAAGCCGTTCAAACACGCATTCCATCGCATTATGGGCCGAAACCGCACCGAAGACAAGTCGATGCTCACGGGTGTGTTCTACATCATCTCCGCGACGTTTGATGGCAAGAAATACTTCTCGATTGGAAGCACTTTCAGCCCCGCGACAACGTTCGCGCAGCGAGAGAAGTACATGCCCAACGACCTGCCGTCGTATGATGGTGTAGTGATTGTCGTCGGGTTGAGTGAGTTGCTCGAGACGCTTGTGCGACTCTACTTGCCATCGCGGTCGGCGGTCGACGCCAACTGGCATTGGTACACCGACATCGAAACCGAAATCGCGGCGTTGATCGACGCGTTCGAGGAGAATAGTCATTTTCGCCGCTCGCCCTGCTTGGAGATGGCAAATGTCAAGCCGCTGACAATTACGTTTCGTTTCATTCACGATGGCAATGCATTGCCGATGCTTGGCGATTGCATGAGTTTGTTCAGAATCAAAGACAAAGATGGCAACTTTGTTCACCTCACCGCGCAATCGTTCAACTGGACCAACGCTGAACTTCTCGCAAACAACGGCTCGATTCTCAGCACGCCCGACAGCGAGAAGGCGATCGTGAATTTTCTCACGCCAGGTCGAAGCGTGAAGAAAGTTCCGCCACCAACCGCTGCTGCTGCCGCGGCAGCAGCAGCGATGTCAGCACCAAAGAAACAGAAGAACAAGCGCTGGGCAAAGCGCTCAGAAAATCATCAAAAGGACGCAACGAACGCCGAAGCAAGTCCGCCAACGCCGACATCTGCGACTTCAACACCACAGCAAAATGGTGAGAAGAAGTAAAGCATTCTTTTTACGCATTTGTCTCTATACACGCTGAATTGTTTTGGTTTCAACAAGCCGAGTCTCGAAATGTTTTTCACGCTTCTTTTCTTTGTGCACACACATCAGATTGACTCCAAGAACGATCACAGTAATGCGGGAATCATCGACCACAACGGTCCACCACGAGTGCCAGTTGGCTGGTCTGTCGCCGCTGGCGTTGGAACTGCCACAATGTCAAAGTCTGAAAGCAAGGTGGCACCCGTCACAGAGGCGAGTATTGCACTCACAGCGTTCACATCGGCACCCGCGACAAGAAAGACACCAGTGCTGCTAACAACTCCTCACACAATTCAACTGCAACAACCAAACTTCAAACTGGAGAAGATCATGCAAAAGTGCAACGTCACTGCTGAGGATCGCATTTTTACACACCTCGATGGCACGAGATACCTCGTGGTTAAGACGTATGTGCCAATATCCACCAAAGTGCTCGACGAGAAAATCGACGTCATGTGTTTGCCTGGCGCCGAGTTTGACTTTGCAGAGCACCCCGACGTGTCGTACGTGCTGCTCGATTGCTATTCATGCGTCAAACAAGAAATCAAAGTCATCGGTATACTGTCGTCGGGCGCGATTGCGTCTGGTTTTGAAATCAGTGGTTTCGTGCTCGGCGTCATTGGCGCGTTGTTTACAATCATGACGGGCATCCTCGCGCTCTATCGACACTTGAGGAGGAGAAGGCTGACCAAGTCGTCGGTGCCGCGCAACTCACCACAGGCCGACGACTTGACAGACATTGACAGCGTCGAAGAGGTGGCCAACTGATTAAAGTGTGTGAAATTTGCAATTTTACATCGATTCACCAAAAACCCAATGTCATCAACTTCGCTCTCGTCAACAAACAGCGATACAAACATGCAAGATGCCGACGATGTCGTGGCACCGATACAGACACCGGTGTCGCAGAAGACGTCCGAACAAACAACTACCGCCATTTCACCCAGGAAAAGACATGGTGATAACAACACACATGTCGACATTCATCTCCTGATTGCCTCGTCATCACAACGCATATTCAAGCACTACGGCGACAGACGTCTCCCGCCGTGCATCTCTGAGCGTTTTTCAGACACTTTTCTCGCCCTGCGCAATGTGTTTGAGTTCAACGAGAAATTATCTGCCAAGGCAATTCGAAATCGAGACGCCGCCGAAAGCAGCGGTGCATCATCGTCCCACGCTGTTTCGAAGAAAGGCAGTCTACGACGCATTGCGTCTGCATTTCAAAACAATGGTGGTGCACCAGACAGTTTGTCGCCACGCGACAGCAGTAACAGCAGAGCGAACGACAAAATGGCTGTCGAACGGCACAATCACATGACAAAATGCGTGCAAATCATACTCAAAGATTTCTCGTCGGTGATGGACAATTTCGTGAGATTTGTCGTCGAAATGCTACGTGTCAAGGAGGAGTACATCGTACGCGACATTACGTACGCAGCATCGTACTTTCTGCTCGATGAGAGCGTCACGCAGCATCCTGAATTGACACACTTGAAGATCTGTGACAACACATACGCATATCTACTTGGCAAGAACTTGCTCCGTGTGTTCGTGCTGAAGGAGTCGCTGGCGCGCGGCAGCACCGTCATGCTGGCACGCCGGCGCTACAAGCGTGTCATAAATTCGGCCGACGCATGGTTGTTGCATCTCTGCGGCAACAGTGTCGACAAAGTGAAGTCAATTACGCCACCCGTGTGGCGTTGGGACGACACCTCGTTTGACGAATTGCCCGACACTGTTCTCAATCCAATTTTGTTGCGATGTCGCAAGCAATTGCCTTGTATTTTGATCGGCATTCTCGACTTACTGCTGCTTCAGGAGTGGCGCGACGATGTGCTTTTTCAACTCTACGATTTTTGTATTACGTAAACACAGACCGAACCATCATTCTTCAATCTGTTGTTCGTCGGCGTTCTGCTCGTCGTCAGAGTTCACTTCGTTCGCAGCGCCATCGGCAATGTCGGCCAGCGCTTCATGCCAATCGCCCGCCATGTCACGGAGAATTTGAAAAAACTCGGTGTAGGTTTCGCTCTCGGGTTCGCTCGCCGCGATCTTCTGCCACTCGTCGGTAAACACATTGTCGCAATCATTGTAAAAGTCTGATATCTTCTCGACGTGCGCCGACACCAAATTCTCCAAGTAGGCGTCTCGAAGAGCATCATCTTGCGCGTCGGACGCTTCGATGTCGTCGCGACGCGCAAATTCACGCGCCTTGCATTCGAAACGATGTTTGACGAAACACATCTCCATGATGAGAAGACTCGCAAACAACGCACTGCTGTGTTTCGCAATCAAACAGAGTACCGCGATAGCGATGCCTTCGTGCATCAACTCGTGTTCGCGTGCTTGCGGTATCGTTCGCAGCATGTAGTACGACGCACCGCTGCGCATCGGATACTGGCTGCGCGCGATGGCGTCAACGTAGATCTGCCGTTCCGTCTCACTCTTCGACACATGGTAGCCACGGTACGCCGCGAGCAGCACCATGAGACGTTGTCGTGTGTAGCATGTCAATTCGTAGAGTGTCAAGTCTGCCACATTCTGATCTATCGCCGAAATGTCGTCGAGTGGATGTAGCGCGCCTAGGTGTCGCTCTGGGATGACTGCGGCCTCCTTCTCGTCTCTGTAATCGACAGGCGCTGCTGGTGCTGCTACGAGAGGTTTGATCGCCGGCACGGTGATCGTGGCGCCAGTGCTGCATGAAATGTACTTGGCCGCCGTGCTGTCGACATTCAACATCAGTGAAAGCGGTGCTTCGCTGTCGTCTGCAGTATCGACAACCGATGGCACGCCAGGAGCCGACCGTTCAGCGACACTCTGAGCCTTGTTGGCTTTGCTGATTGCTTTCAATCGCGACAGGTCGGCAATGTTGGCAATGTGAAACGTCATGTTGACGGCGTCGCGTCGTGCAAACATGTACGGAATTCTCGACACACCCACTTCGATCGGGATCGTGCGAATTTTGCACACGCTTTTCAAATCAGCGGCGTTTGGCGCGAGGCATGAGAGTTTGATACACAGAATAAACGCCGACTGCGCCACGACCATGCGGATCCACTGCAACTCGTCTGGTCGGCGTATCTCGATAAAATGCGGCTCAACATCGACAGGTTTGCCGCGTCGTGTCTTTGGTTCTGGTAGTTCTGTGGTTTTCTCTTTTGGTTTGCGTGATCGCTTCACAGCAACTTTGTCATCGAGATCATCATCATCATCATCGTCGTCATCACTCAAACTTGCAACATCAGTCGGTTTTTGACCGCGACGGCCTTTTCGCGAAACAGCAGTCGGCTTCCGGAGCGTTTTGCGTTGTCGAATGTTGTTGGCGACATGTTCATCTTCACTGGCGCTACTAATGTGCACATCATCATCATCAAATGATTTTGACGATGATGACGCGTCATCATCTTTCAACTCGGGCAACTCGCTACTGCCGCCGCTGCCATCGTCCTCTGAGGTGGTTGTCACAGCACTCATTTCAGGTTTGCGTGGCTTCACACTTGTTGCTGCTGCTGCTGCTGCTGCTGGTGCTGTCGACGCGGCTGATGACGACGATGATGTCGACGGCGACGCAGCACTCAGCGACGCACCATCGGCCACAACGATATTCTTATCACTGCGATCGTCATCCACTGCGTCGTCATCGTCGTCTTCGGCACCAGCAGCAGTTTTCTTCTTGCGCTTCTTCATCTTTTTCTCTCGCTGCTGTTCCGCGCGTTCGTTTGCCATGTCGGCCTCCTTATCGGCCTTGACAGCACATTCGGCGACAAGCATTGCGATTGTCTCGAACTGCTTCTTGCAACGCAATTCATCGTACAGCAATTCGCCGCTAGTGATGAATTGTGCAAGCAATGCACTCTCTCGCTTCTCACGCACGCTGTACTTTGAGTATTGGATCTTGTCGGACGACCGAGTGGCAACGGGCTGCCGTTTCTTGATCGCTTGCGCGGACGCGCTCTCGAATGCCTCGGTGAACCCGGCTTGCGCACCTATCGGGAACGATGGCGAGCGCAACTGAAGCGAATTTCGTGCATCTTGGCCGACGTCGATTGAAAGTGTCACCACTGCGCAAGCCTTGTTGCCAACGTCGTCGAATTGCGAGTCTGCAAACAGAAAGGTCTCCAACAATTCTGGCGTCTGCTGCGCGTGGCAGACTGTCTTCAGTCGTAGATTGACAAGTTGGTGAATGCGTTTCTGCCAGTGTTTGCCAAACAAACCAGCCAGAAATCTGTGTATTTGTCCGTTGACCTTCTCGGTATCAAGCAGATCGTACACATTAACTGCCATCGAGCGCCAAAACGGGTGCAGAAACTGATCAATGCTGCTAGTGCGATGCGCATTGGCGCGCTGCTGCTGATGCCATTCTTCAATGGTCACCAGCGGTGGCAGATCTTCGGGCGGTACAATTGTTTGAGTTTTGTGCTTGGAAACGCTCATTCAATCATGCTCGAGTGATGCGCGGCGGAATTTCTGCCTTTAATTTGGCGTGTGGTGTTTAAGAATAAAAATATTTTTATTCTAAAACCGCTATGAGAAAGCGACGAGCACACGCATTGCACGTTTAAGTCTGATGAGAACAAAGCATGTGCTGACGAATAAACCTTTCATCTTCACTTCGGTATTAAAAGAGAATTGTCCGTTTTTCGATTGCGCACATGTCTGACGATGCTCAGCGCGCTGGCTACGGCACGCATCTGGTCACTACGACGACGCCGTTGATCGACTTTGACGAGGCTCTCAACACAGATTACGCCTTCAACACCTATCCACACATCCCACCGAGTGATTACTCGCGCAGGCGGGTGAGCGCGTTGATCATCACAATTGTCAACCTACTTTGGGCGGCGCTCAAATTCTACACAGCGATTGTGAAACTGATCGAGTTTCCTGACATCGACTACGTGCAGCACTATACAAATTGGTCGTTTACGTTTCAAATACTATTCGAATTGGCCATCATTGGCGCGGCGTTGGTGCAAGTCGGTTGGATCAGACACGACAGCACTCTGGCGCTCTGGTATCAATTTGTGTTTGGCATGTTCTACTTTCCGGTGTTTGGTATTGTGATTGTTGTGCGTGTTCTCGTGTGGCTCCTACTGGCGTCGGGCTCGACGTTCCTCGTCAAATTCATGGAGACAATGGCGCCATCGTACGTCATGCTGGGCGATGATGCGTTTCACTACACGCCCGTCATTGAATTCATTGTCATCGGACTCGTGTACAGGAAGATGCTTCTCTGGGGCATCAATGCCGTCGTCTCGTACGCGCGGCTGCTCGATTCACCTGTGCGGTTCAGCATCTACATTTTTCTGGAGGTCTACGGAATTGCGCTGGCGACGCTGCTCATATTCAGGCTACTCTTCAATCCACATGTCATCTACGCGACCTCACTGCCCGATTCGCTCGGTGTTCTGGCGATTTTCATCACTCTCACGTTCCTCGTGCTGCTCGTCTTTCTATTCGTTATTTGGTTTCTGGGCGTGGCGCGGCGCAAAGCGTACACGACAGAATGGCTGCATCGCAATGACGCCGATCCCTACGTTGTGGGACAGTATGAGTTTGATGTCAAGGAGAGGTGAACGCACACACACATTGAGTTCAATTAAAGATTTGTTTGCGTGTAACTACATGTGAAGGAACAGCACCTTTCGCACAATTGTGCGAGTCACGTCCTGCTTTGCTAACAGTTTCTCAAACAATGTCCAGTCACTGCTATGCGCGCGATAGTTGCGATCTGGTTCGCGAAAAAATGTTGCGTTTGTCTTTGCCAGCGCTGCATGCGACACCACTGCAGAACCAAGATCGATGTCGGCAAACTTGAACGCAACGGCGTGTAGTCGGTGACCGATGTGGTGTGAAATGAAATCATACGCAATTAGGTCAACTCTGGCAGTCATCGCATCGTGTAATTCGTTGAATAGATATCGACTGTAGAGATTGTCACCGTTGGTAAAGAGAAAGTATCGACACATGCTCTCGTCGAGCGTCGATTGATTTGGACGTGCGAGCAACATTTCCAACACGCGCTGCGTAGCATCGTAGCCAAACATTGTTTTGCTCGCAACGAAGCCAGGCATTCGGTGATTGAGTGCCAAGAAGAAGCCATCGGTCGCCAGCGTATTTGTCATCGCAACGGCGCGATCGATGTAGTCGAGAGAGCGTTCGTGATTTTCGGTGTCGACAACAATGCAGAGAACTTTTGTGCCGCGTTCATTACCGGCGGCGGCCAGCAACGATATGAGCAGAGCGGGCAACTGAACTCTTTGCAATGGGGCTGTGCGAACAACAGCACACACATCCCAGGAGCGTGCAGCGACAACGACAAGTGCCAGCGCGAGCATCTTGTTCTACCTGGTTTGAAGTTGAACGGATTTTTTTTGAATTGTCTGACAAATCAATTGCATTTACGATGAATCGATTATGAGGCGAAACACGTTCGAGAAGAAAGAGAGAGATTCATTCATCGCGTACACGCAAGGCATCGAGTGTCTGTCTGTGTCGTGATCTAATGCTGTTGTTCGATGTGCCCGCGCGTTTGCCTGTTTGCTGTTGTTGTGATAGTGGTTCGCCTGATTCCAGCGCGGCGTCGGTCTTATTTTCGGTACTCGGCGTCGCGACAATGACTTCCGGCACTTCTGACACATCCTGGAGAATAAAGATGTACCGCGCCGTCGTAATCAGCAAACCAACGTCAACAATGATGAGGAGCAGGTTGATGAATATGAGAAAAAGTTCACCGATACTGCGCTCGTCGAGGAACGAGCCTGCCGTAATCGACCACACACGCATAATCAGTTCGGCAGTATCTGCGCCCGTTTGACCAAGAAAGAAGCCGAGGAGAATGACGGCAATGCAGCCGCCGACAGGTACGACAAAGATCGCCAGCGGATCGAGTAGAAAATGTCCAACGCTCAACCAGACGATCATTTTCGCACCGCCGGGGAAATTGAACACAAATGTGATGAGGAAGAAAAACGCTACTATGACAATCCCAAAGATGCCGACCAACCGCACCCAGTTGGCGGCGCGTGCTGCCAGCACGGCACGCTCGATGATAATCTCCTCTTGTATTCGGACAACTTCGATATTGGACATACTTTACGCAGTGCGATACACGTGTCCGTACTTGTGCTGTCACGAATCACCTCTAATTGATGGCATATAGGTCGACTTTTAATGTTCGGATTGCTGACACTTGTCGCGCTTGCGTGCGTGTGACTCTCTGTTCTCATGAGTTTCGCTGTCTCACCAACCGGTCTGATTGCCGGCATTCTCTCGATCGTTAACAGCCCGTTGATCGTGGCGCTCGTCGTGCTCGCCGTGACGGCGCTTCTCTGTGTTGTTTTCTCACTCATGATCTTCATAACATCGTTTTCGCTTGTCTACCTCTGGTCGGCATACGAGAATGGCAACAGCATTCCACCGCTGGGCGCTGAATACGAGGAGGAGACAATCCTCACGGCGCTAATGATTGGTCTCACGACATTTGCAACCGCGCTGGCGGCGCTGCTGAACATGGCCGTGTCGGCGGCGACGTCGGTGGCGCAAGCCATCTTGAACAATTTGTTGTTCTTCTTCGTGTTCATTCTCATCTTCGCACTCGTTATTCTCTGGGACACATGGCACAATGTGATCATCCAGGCGGCCGCTCCGGTGTACACGTGTTTCGTCGCGCCGATCGTGCGCGTACTCATTCTGCCGTTCACCAATCTCGTGTCGTTTGCCATTCAAGTGGTGCTCCCAGTGACCAACAGCATTCGCGAAGTGGTCAACGAGGTGACACTCGACGCGATCATTCGTGCGGTGATTTGTGGTTTTGGAGCGGTGGTCGAATCGCTGAAACTCGTCTCACAATCGCTGTCGGAATTCCTCTTCGCGCTGATCGCGTGGTTTGGTACATCGGGCGATGCTACCACCTCGATTCTCGACGTTGGCCCGAATTTCGCGCCCGCTGCAAAGACGTTTGGCTTCGCGCTTTTTCAATTGTCGACGGTGTTCACATGCGCCTGTCAGCGCATCGACGACTTCGACGTCGGCGCTAACATCATCACACCCATCTTCGCACCGTTCAACTCGTCGGAGTTTGCCAACGCCATCAACGCGTCGCTGGCGTTGATTCCTGTGTTTTTGACACAGGGCATCGCACGTCCGATCGTACGATCGGTGCAGAACGTTAAGAACGCCGGACCTGGCACGAGTATCTTGTCGGCCATTTCGCGACCGTCGCTAAACTCGACTTTCGACACGGCGTCGGCTGCACTAAATCAGACGGGCGCGGTTCTCACCGATGTCGAGTACATTATCTTCAATTTGACGATTGGCATTGCGCGCGGAGTGCTATCAGAGTGTCCGTCGATCACTGGGTTTGCCGTGCACGCGCAATGTTCATCAACGGCGTCGACACCGGGCTTCTGCAACGGAACAGCGAGCGGTGGATGTGTGATTCAGAATTTCATCGATTCGACTGGCGCTCCAGTCGCGCACACGTGTGGCACCAGTGCTTGTGATGTTGGCACAACTACTGCAACCGCGTGCGCATGCTCCGACTGTTTGTGTTCGTACAATCAATTGATCACCAATCCCGACGGCACACAATCGATCGGGACGAATGTGTTTGTTTCGACGTGCGGCACCAATACGATCGACGCGACGACGTGTCAATTTCCGATTCCGGGTTTCGATACCGTCACGCCACCAAAGTTTGGCATCTTCGCGGCAGCGCTGGACGGCGTCGATAGCATGTACATACAAACATTTCGGTACATATTCAACATTCTCGTCAATCTCGATGGCGTGTTTACGAGCACCGATGGATTTCTGCTGTTTCGCTACACGAATGGTATCACGGTGTTCAACAACGGTGTCGAGGCGATAATCAACGAAATCAATTTCATTGGTCAACTCGTGGTGGCGGCTGGCGACCTCGTCGCGGCGGAGGTGCAAGGCGACTTGGTTGATCATCCCGTTGTGCGTGACGCTCTGCTGCGCAAACGAGCGATTGGCGAGGTCATAACGTACAGACTGATTCGAGCGCAGGTTTCGGCGAGCACCGCAATTCAAAAGGCGTTTGGTTTCATCGGCCAGGTGATATTCATAATCGGCGACTTGCTGCGTGATGTGGTGCTCTTCCTCGAACGCTTCATCTTCACCGAGCAATTTGATACACTGATCGGAACAATCTACTTCAGCGTGAAGAGCGCAATTTCTAGTTCGAATCACATTCCGAATCCGTTTGCATTTGCGCAATTCCGCTTCGGCGACGCGGCGCACGGCATTACGTACGTGTGCGGTTTCTTCAGAAGCAGTGACAACACATTCATCGAACTAATCGAAATGTCGATCAACAACGACACGGCACGTTCGTGCGACGAGAGCGTCGAGTTACTCAACTACTGCCGCTTTGTGTTCCAGCGCATCGAAGCGGGTACCAATACGAGCGCCGACGCTCTGGCGTTCAATCCCGCTTACATTAGTCAATCGCTGCTCGACACGAGCATCATCACTGACGTCAACGACTGTCTGAGCATCAACGTGCAGTGTACACCAACGGTGCAGCCCGTTCTGACAGGCGATCCCAACCAGGCGCTCGAATTGTCGTTGGCGGTGAATGACTACAATACGACGCTGCAGTCGTTGGTGCAGATCACACACGATCTCGATCTGGTCGTGACATTCTTCGCGCCCGACATACCGGCACTACAGACGGTGATATCGGGCTTCTTCGAGCCACTCGTATCGCTCGTGCTGCCAATAATCGACCTCGTCGTTCACATTCCGAATCTGTTTCACACCTCATACCTGGCGTGCATCGATGTCGAGGGAGCGCTGCGTGCGTTCAATTCGTTCGTCGAGAACATCACCAACATTCTAGCGGCGATCAACGAGGGCGTTACGGGTACGCCGTGCATCACCGGCGTCAATGCGCGCGATTCACGCATTCTCTGCACATTGTCACAGTTCATCAACAGCGCCGTCGATATGGTCGTCTCGCTCGGTATCGAGATATGGCGATTTACGCAACTGCTGATACATCTGCTTGACGGCTCGGAGCCTGGCGCGGCGGTGTCGAATTTTATCACGTTCGATCGAGTGTTTCTCGACGTTGGCACCATCGTTTTCGACCTATTCGCAGTCCTCACGCTCGTCATTCCGCGGGACATACTCTGTTCCAACACGCCGACGATCAACACGAACAATGGATGCTGCTTCGCATTCGACGTGACAACCGGCTGCTGCGGCATCAATCCGGGTTTGGGTGGAGGCGCACCAGTGTGTGTCGAGGGTCAAACACAAGGCCAGTGCAACGCGATTCAAGCGAATTTCACGGGCTTCGTGCAAGAGGAGACATTTAATATCGGTCAGTCGTGCGCGTCGTCGACACCGTTTTGCGACCTGGGCTGCTGTGTGATACGCAACAACAATTTCAACCCGCCCACCTCACAGTGCAGCGAAAACATTACGGCGTTCATATGCGATATAAGTGGCAGCGGTGCATTCAATGCGAATCTCACGTCGATATTTACGTCGGGAGTATCGTGCTTCAACGCGGATCCAGTCACGTGTGCGACGTCGGACCCGACGTTTGTGCCGACGCCGCAATCAAATAGCACCGCGCCAATTTGCATACCCAACGTGTCGAAAGCGCAATGCAGCGATCCGAATTCACCGTTTTTCAGTCCGTTTGCCGTGTTTGCACAGGGGCAGTCATGTGGCACGTTTCAACCATCGTTTTGCACGGACAACAAAAATCCAGTACAACAGGAACTCGCCACCGATCTGGCTATCGTAGCCACCGATGTGATCGTATTGTTACCAAAAATCACGCTCGATGTTGTTACCGTGCTTATCAACGACCTCTCGGGCTCGCAGCCACTCAATGTGTTCGGAGACCTTATCGACGCGACAGCGCGGCCGTCACTGGTAGTGGTTGTCGACGTGTTCACGGCGCTTGGAAACATTCTGGGTTGTTTCGGCGCCGGATCGGCGGCGCAGGCGTTCTTGACAACGGCCAGCGTGATTAAAACAATCATCGACGTCGGACTGAGCACATTGGAAGGGCTTGTGGAATTTGTTGTGTTCTTTGTTGGCGGCCTGTTCGAACTGTTAACCGTTGGTACAACAACGTTGCTGCAATTGTCGCTAACGACGCTAGCACAAGTCATCTACAAACTCCTCGTCGCGATTCTCGGACAGGGTTTCATCTGCGGCGGCGCCGAATTCATTTGCGCTCTCTCGTTCGGCGCGTTTCACCCGCCGGCGGATTTCATCAACGCGTGCACGGCAGCAAACTTCACGTTTCACATCTGCAAGGCAGCGACACGCAAGCGTTCAATTTTCGAGGAATTGCGACTGGAGAACAACACTGTTGTCGAAAATCAAGCCCCAATGACCGATCAAGTTGTCAGTGTTATGAAAACGTTGCTTACCGAGCCGGTGCCGCTCGATGAATGGGAGTCATACACCTATGATACGTACGAGGCGTTAGCAAAGTCCGATGCGATGCGACACGGCGAAACTGTTCGCAAGCGATTTGAGAGTAGTGGCACGTTTGGTGACACCAGTTTTAAGATCGGCGAAACCGGTACCTGGATGCCGAGTGATCAGTTCTGCGGCGCGTATCTGGCCACGTACGGATTCGAGCGCGCCATGAACGATTATAACAGCGCAACGTCGAGAAACTTTGCCGATCTGTCAATAGGCGCGCGATGCTTTGCCTATTCAATTGCACCAAAGACGTCGCTACACGAACAGATCAAAGCGGCCGTCGACGACACCCTGAAATCCTACTACCATCCAATGATTGCGCAGGCGCGGCAGTTGACATTCGCCGCAGGCCAGCACTGGAGCGAGTTGGCCGCCGAGGCGATCGAGCAAGCGAAGCATATTCAGACCTACGGTGCCCGTAATCCGCATCCGAAGCGCGTGAAGTTTGCCGAAGAAGTGCGTCTGCACCGCGCGCAGCAATTGCGTCGACATGGTGGTAGTCAGAAGATGGCTCGGAAGGCTGTCTACGAGAAATACGGCGACGTCATCATCCGCGACTCGGTAGTGCAGTTGATGGCGGCGGGCGTGATTCTTCGCGACAGCGTTCCACGCGATTTCGAAGCGGTCGTGGGACGCATCAAATCGATCAAAGCGTACTACAAGTCTGGTCAGGCGTACATCGACAATCCTCGTCACAAGACCAAGCAGCAATTGCTGGCAGACGCGACGACGGCGACAACTCTGAGCACCATTGCCGAGCAGCGTGCACTGGGCTTCGCGTTGATTGCTGACATGGCGTCGCAGAAGACAAATCAATTGGGCATCAAATTGATGGAGAAGGCCAAGCGCTTCATCAGTTTGTTTGGCGAGCACGACTCCGATGCGCACACCTACCGTCGCACAACGCTGAGCGCGCAAGACAGCAGCATCACCACGGCTCGTCTTGTGCAGAGTCAGCGAGAGATGATTCAGAACATGCGCAAGAGTGGTGTGCTGAAAAACTACCGTCTGCAATTCAATCAACGCCAGGTGACGTTACAGCGCGTCCGCGGCGGTCAGTACAGCGCGTTGGCGGTAGTCAATGGCAGTACGCTCATCTCCAACGACACACTGACTTCGCTCGGACTGTTCTCGTGCAATCCCAGCACCGATGTGCTATGCACAGGCTGCTCGTTTCTCGACAGCGGCGTTGACACCATCGTCCTCGCAGCCGACACGATTCGTGACTACTTCACCAACAACGACACTGGCTTCTTTCACGAACTCGCCGTGTTCGAGTTCAATAATCAAGTCACACTGCTCGACCCGTTGGGCAGTGACGTGTACACGACACAGAACAAGACGACGCCATCGATTCTCGACGGTCTACTCAACATTCGCTGGCCCTGGCTGTGGAACTACACAACGTTCAACAACATTCTCAGCGGCGCCACAAACGCAACACTGCCTCACTCGTTGCAGACATTCGTCGGGCAGACACAGCAACTGCAATTGCAGCGCGCCGCCGCGGCCAATCGCACAGACATCGACAATCAGATCTACGCGCTGCTCGCACCGGTCGTCAATCCGCTGGTGCGATTCGGTGAGGAAGGCGTCGCAGCGGCCGAGTCGTCGCAGACGTTCAGCGTAATCATCAACCTCTTCAACACGTACATCGCCTGCGACTACCAGGGCGCGTTGGTGTGCAACTCGCCGATTGGCATCGGCCTCTACGATGGCCTGTTTGTGACGCTTGGCCTGATGTTCGTCACGCTGACGGTGTTTGGCGTCGTGGCGCCCGGCATGACGCCGTTCGCTGCACGCTTCTTCAGTTTCGCGTTCATCTTCATCCTGCTCTGGATCTCCTACGGCTCGTCGCCACTATGCACAATTCAGTCGTTCTTCACACGCATGATTGCCATGTTGATATCGACGCGCCTTGGACGCATGTCGCCTGTAGGTACCGGTGGCATTCGCGGCATTCCGGCGTGCTTTCCGGTTGATGCCAACACACTACTGATGGACGCATTTCCGCAGTGCCCGTTCATACCGCCGTCACTCATCGATCCGAGAGATCTAGCAGAGGCAAGCACGACAAAATGCGCTGCGTGTGGCACGGCGCCGCGGTTGTTGCCATGCGCAACAGCGGTGCAATTCCTAAACGGCTTCGACGTCGTATTCTACCTGTCACAGGTCGAATTTGGCCCCGTGGTCAACCAGCAAATTTCGACGATATTCGCACCCGTGCTGCCCGACATTGCCAACCTGGCAGCACTCTACACACCCGAATACGTCGCGTCGCTAGGCCAGGCGGGCAGAGATTGCGCGCTCATTCTCTCACCAGACATCCTGACAGCGTCGGCCGAGTTTTCGTTTGAAGTTGCAGTCGTGTTGGCAATCACGGCACTGATTCTCGGCTTTCTTGTGCTTGTACTGTGGGCGTCGTGTGCGACGATCTGGAGCAACAACGGCATATTCCTGCAGATGGAGCGCGGATTCATCTACGGTACAACCGTGAGGAGGCTGACATTTCAACGTCCGAGGCGGTCGCCGGAACAGAAAAACAAGTGAATAACTAAAAAACCCCTCATAGCAACACGATCATGAAATCTTTGTTCATTCGTCTGCCTCGCCGCTGACCTCCTCTTCTACGCCG